>Ga0302180_10000542_pt1 | contig 30675 bp, 25 predicted proteins | sample I_Palsa_E3_2_FD_200575 | JGI IMG/M metagenome (GOLD analysis project Ga0302180, IMG submission 200575) | Peat permafrost microbial communities from Stordalen Mire near Abisko, Sweden - I_Palsa_E3_2 | ecosystem: Environmental > Terrestrial > Soil > Palsa > Peat permafrost | place: Sweden...
GGCGGCGAGACCAGCCTGGATAATTGCATTCTGCTGTGTTTTCATCACCATCAGATCGTGATTCACCGGATGGGCTGGATCCTGGTCCGCAACCCCGACGGCACCACCACCGCGTGGAACCGGGACCGGACCAAGGTGCTTCGCAGCCACAGCCCACCCGCCCGCGCCGGGTAACACCCCGGCACCACCGGGGGGTGCCGGGAAGCTGACGCAGTTCCCCGGCGGCGAACCGATATAGGCGCTGACCAGGTGAGACAACCCTCAGATCATGACCACGTAGACATGTAATTTCCGTGATCAACGGCTCTACCACCTGGTCAAACGCGTCGACCAATCGGCCTGGCCCGGGGGGAACTTCGGCTTAAGGACTCTCCCGCCGGGGGTGCTACCCGGCGCGGGCCGGGGGGGCCTGGCTTGCCGCGCCTGATCCGGAAGAGGCACGCTTGGCTTCCCTTGGTGACCGACCCGGCGCGGCGCTCGCCAGAACCGGACTGGCGGCCGAGGTACGAAAGCGCGTCTCACTCTGGAGCCGACTCGCTCTGGCGCGAGTCCGACGTCGCATTTCCGGGGCTCGATGATGGCTCCCGCGTTCCGGGTGGTCCGCCAGCCGCGATCTGCTTCATGAGTTGCTCGACCTGCGCGACGGTGGAGGGCTCGGCCAGCGAAGCCCGCGTCTCGAACAAGGGAACCACATAATCGCTGTCACCAGTCATCCTGTACGTCAGGTAGATTGAAAATAGGACAAGATACCAGAGGAAGTCGCGGGGCTTGCTAGCTCCGCTTTCGAGCTCCTGTATTGCGCGCAGCATATTATCGCTTGCCTCGGGAGGCAGGTAGAGCAGCCCTACCGCTTTCTTAAAGATGCTCACTGCTTCTGGCGGGAACTTTCCCTCAGGCAAACCTAGATTGAGCACGGCACCCAAGGTAGAGCCGGCCATGAATGCCGCTAGGCCTTCCTGGGCGTACCGGAGAGTTACGGCATTCCTCAGGCCGGGCATCGGGTCCTGGCCGTCCGGGGGAGGATTCTCGACTGGACGCAAATAAGGGCTTTCAAGGAATATCTCTACGGGTCCGGAAAACCCAATGAAGTCAGCAATGTCTCTAGCCTCTACCTTAAAGCTCTCCACCTGGTTCGCTTTCCCGTACCGGACCCAGGAAAGATCCTTGCCGAGCATAAACATTTGGTTGATCGATACAATATCGGCTCTTCTCAGAAGCTCATCAACCCGGCCGATATGATCTTTTAGTCCAATGTATTGCCGTCGCCGCTTCTTGAGTTCAGAATCCGCGTCGCGCCGATCGAAAGAGTAGGTGAACTCAGATAGCAATCCGGCGATTCCGGCGCCGACAATGGCTGAGCTCATGAGTACCTTGACGGCAAAAGTCACCGGAACTATCGCCAGCACGAGCCCGGCGGCAGCTACCGCGAACCAAAAGGCCAAGGACCACTTCCGTACGAACCTGAAGAGAGTTTTCCAGTCCTCCCTTGTATATTGAAACAGAGACTTGCGTTTCGAGTGGTGACCTAGGGCTGACACTACTCGTATGCGGAGCGGGTAAACAGCAGCCGGTTTCTGCGCAGCTTCAGTACTCGAGATCTCAGGCTGACTTGCCGACACAGATTTATCCACTGCCTGTCCGCTCAGCTGAGCCAGAAGCCCCTTGATCGCATCTATCGTAGCTGGTTCGGTAAGCGACACTCGTGACTCGAAAAGAGGCACGACGCTGGAATTCTCACCGGTCATACGGTATGTCAGATAAAAGGTGAACAGGGTGAGGTAACCTGCGAGGTAGTTCGGCTTATAATCTCCCTCCTCAAGTTCTCGAATCGCTTGTGCTAGATTTCTGTATACCTCGGGCAGGAGATACAACAGCTTTATGGCGTCATTTAGAATCTGTGCGGCCGTATCCCGGTATCCTTTATCAACCAAGCCTCCTGCCGTGTGCAGGATAGTACCTACGTCTGCCCCTGCCATGAGTGCATGCAGGGCATCTTGCGGGTAGCGGAGCTTGACAGCCTGTTTCAGATCGGAAAACGGATCTTGCCCTTCACGAGGAAGCCCTCTCTTAGGGCGCAAAAATGGATTGCTCAGGAATTGACCGACGGGATCTGTAAGCTTGAGGATGTCGGCTAGTTCTTTGGCTTCGGTCCTGAAGCCCTGCGCTTGGTCCTCGTCTAGGAATCGGACCTGGTATAGGTCCACGCCCAGCTTGAACATCTGGTTGACGACCACGATCTTGGTCTTCTTCACGAGGCCGTCAACCTGTCCGACCTGGTCTTCCAAGTTAACGTACTGCTGGTGCTGCACCTGAAGGTCAAAGTCATCCTCGCGTCGATCAAAAGAGAATGTGAACTCGGCCAGCAGTCCAGAAATTCCTGCACCTATGATAGCGGGGCCGAGAAGTACCTTGAAGGCAAAAGCTGTCGGGCTCAAGGTCAGCGCAAGCCCTGCGGCCGATACCACGAGCCAGAACACCAAAGACCCCTTCCGTATGAGCCGGAACCACGGTTTGCGCCGCGGGAGATCTTCGGTGTGCTGCGCGTGTCCGGCCGACGGGTCGATTTCCGACTCTTCACGGATCCGCTCATCGCTGATCATGGGCAGCCCCCGGGTTTCCCAGTCGACACTGCGATCAACACGTCTTTAGCCCAGACGATGCTACGAGTATGCGGCCCTAGCCGCATGCTGACAACCGTCGCTGATCAGTTACCCGGTAATATTGCCAGGAACTCGCGAACCCGCTGGTCCGGCCAGGTCCGCCGATACGCCTAGCGGCTACACGCCAAATCGCCGCCCAGCGCCAGCTGCTTATCCCGCACAGTCGCGCCGTTCTTCAGGCTTACCAGCACGAGCCGCGGAACTCCGCCGCCCTCAGCCGCGCCCCGACTTTTCGCTACGCTGCACCGTCTCGACCGCCCCGCCCCGGCCCAGAAGCCCGCACAGATACCGCGCCAGCTCGAGCAGGAGCTGGTCACCCTCACTCAGGGAGCTACAGCGGCGTCCTCGAAGTCATGTCGAACGGCTGATGGAGGCGGCCGAACGCCCTCCGCGATGCGCCGGTGCGGAGCCCGGTCAGCGATCAGGTGGCGGGCCGTCTCAACCTCGGGAGGCTCTGGCAGCTACCCCTTTCTGCCTGACTGGCGGTCCGGCCGATCCTGTGGGTCTCCTGTGGCCGACATGTGTGGTGGTCGCCCTGGCCGGCGGGCAGCATGGCAATTGACGGCGGAAACCTCCGCCGGCCTGAGCGCACAGGAAACGGCGCCAGGGACCGAAATGCCTCGACGCCGGTCGAGGAGAGAAACTCCGCAAATGAGGAGAGGAAGTACACAAAAATGGCTAACGAGGCTGACAGTATTTTTGCGGCAGGGTCTGAGCTCGGGATTAACATCGGGTGGGTATCCGGCAACGGCCAGACGATCCTGCGACTGCAGCAGGACCGGAACCTGGTGCTGTATAAGGACAACAGTCCGGCATACCAGGCCCCGAATGCCTGGAACAACGGCAATATCGCCATCATGCAGGACGACGGGAACCTCGTGCTCTACGACGTGAACAACGGGCCCGTGTGGGCTTCGAACACCGCCGGGAACCCTGGTGCGTTCCTATCGGTCCAGGACGACGGCAACCTGGTGGTGCGGGACCAGAACAACAACCCGCTGTGGGCCACCAACACCGGTAACTGACCGCCGCCGGCCGGAATTGTCCCGTCTGGCATCTCCGGAAGGAAGGCTGGACGGGACAATTCCTTTTACGGTCTGCGCCTAGCGGTAGAGCAACACGACCATCAGGAACAAAAGAGGAGTACGGCAAATGGGACTGTCCATCAACGACACCGCACCAGATTTCCAGGCCGACACCACCGAGGGCAGGGTCAGCTTCCACGAATGGATCGCAGATTCCTGGGCGGTGCTGTTCTCGCACCCCAAGGACTTCACCCCGGTGTGCACCACCGAGCTCGGGCAGGTGGCCAAACTGGCGCCGGAGTTCGAACGCCGCGGCGTCAAAGTCATCGGCCTGTCGGTGGACGCCACCGACAGCCACCACAGGTGGGCTGATGACATCGAGGAGACCCAGGGCGCACGACCCGGCTACCCGATCATCGGCGACACTGACCTGAATGTGTCCAAGCTCTACGGGATGCTGCCCGCCTCCGCTTCGGGTGACGCCGGCTCGCGCTGCGCACTGGACAACCTGACCGTCCGGAACGTGTTCGTGATCAGCCCGGATAAGAAGATCAAGCTCATCATCGCGTATCCGAATGTGACCGGCCGCAACTTCGAGGAGCTGCTGCGGGTCATCGACTCGCTCCAGCTGGCCGCCAGGCACCGGGTCGTGACACCAGCCGGCTGGAACCAAGGCGACGATGTGATGATCCACAACTCGGTATCCAACGACCAGGCGAGGGTGATCTTCGGCGAATGGAAGGCCGTCAAGCCTTACATCCGCATCGTCCCCCAGCCGAGGTGACCGAGCAGGTGGTCGCCCTTGGAGCCGATCTGGCTCCAAGGGCGACACCGGGGCTGGAGGACTGCGGCGACGAGTTCTACTCGCCCGGCGGCGCGGTACGGGCCTAGCAGCCGCCTCCGCGCTCGCGCCCGATCACCCGGCAGAGTGACTGTACTGTCATCGCGCCGTTACCGAGTGTGAGCCTACTATCGCCCGGCGCGACAGTCCCGGCTGCCTGAACAACGTCATCGCCCGGTCGATCACCGGGAGCCGGCCGCCAGACGCCCGGATGTCAACTCGCCACCAAAAAGGAGCAACACGATGATCCCGCAGGCTCAGCTTCGTCACCGAACTGACGCAAAGCGATCACACAGCGCCATCGCACCGGACAGGATCGTCCCGAGCCCTTTCTCCCGTGCATTCAAACATCCTCGTTTCATGCATTACCACCGGCTGATCGCCCTGGTTGTGCTCGTCAATGGCGCGCTGCTGGCGCGGCACATGGCGGGTGGGGACTGGCATGTCGCCGACGGGACCGCGCTGTCAGGTCTGGCGGACCTGATCGTCGTGAACTTCGCAATCGCGGTGCTGATCCGCCAGCAGCATGTCCTTAACGCAATCTTCGCCGTGGCCAGCCGCGGCTCGAGTCACTGGCCGCTGCGGCTGCGCTGGATGGTCTCGAAGATCAACCACATCGGCGGTCTGCACGTGGGGGCTGCGCTGGCGGGCACGGCCTGGCTGTGTGCCTTCACCGTGGTCGCCGCAATCGCTCGCGCCGGCCGGCCCGCGGCCGTGGATCTCACGACCTTCGCGCTGGCCATGAGCCTGGTGACGCTGCTGATCGTCGTCGTGCTCGGCGCGCTGCCGCCGGTCCGCGCACGGGTTCACAACGTGTTCGAGCTGACCCATCGCTTCGGCGGCTGGACATCGGCCGGACTATTCTGGGCATTGACCGTGCACCTGATGCACGAAGACCTAGGCGCGTGGCAGATCTGGCTGCTCGGGCTGATCACGGCGAGCATCGTCTGGCCGTGGCTGACGCTGCGCCGCGTGCCGGTGACCGTAGAGCGTCCGTCCTCGCATGCCGCGATCGTGCATCTGGATTACGGCGTCAGGCCGGCGCATGTGTCGGCGGTCGGCATCAGCCGCAGCCCGCTGCGAGAGTGGCACGCCTTCGCGACGGTAAGCACTCCCGGCCGATCCGGGTACCGGCTGCTGGTCTCCCGGGCAGGCGATTGGACGTCGCGGTTCATCGACGACCCGCCGTCGCACCTGTGGGTTCGCGGCGTTCCCACGCGCGCACCGATGGCGGCGATCGAGCCCATGTACCGCCGTGTCGTCTACGTCGTGACCGGCAGCGGCATCGGCCCGGTGCTTGGGCAGATCCTGAGCTCGCGCGTGCCGGGCCGGCTGGTCTGGTCCGCTCGCAGCCCGCGCGCCACCTACGGCGACGCGCTCGTCGACGAGGTACTGGCCGCACGTCCCGATGCGGTTATCTGGGACACCACCGAGCGCGGAAAGCCCGACCTGCTGCGGATGGCCCACGACGTGTGTCGTGACTTCGCGGCCGAGGCGGTGCAGGTGGTCAGCAACAAGGCCGCAACCAGGAGCCTGGTGCACGGCTTGGAGCGGCTTGGCGTGCCCGCGTTCGGCCCGATCTGGGACTCGCGTGACGTGCGGCTCCGTGTGCCGCGTGGGCCGAGTGTGAGCCTGTTATCGCCCGGCGTAACAGTCCCGGGTGCCTGAACCACGTCATCGCCCGGTCGATCACCGGGAGCTGGCCGCCGGACGCCCCGATGTCAACTCGCCACAGAAGGAGCAACACCATGATCCCGCAAGCGCAGCATCGTCACCGAACTGACGCAAAGCGATCACACAGCGGCGTCACACCGGACAGGACCGTCCCGAGGACAATCCCTTCCGGCCGGCGTATCTCCGCACTCGCCGTGGACGGCAAGGTGCCCGAGCTGTACCGGAGCCCGGATCCGGCAGCCCTTAGCGGGACGCTTGACCGGTTGATGGGCGACCCCGGCGCCCAGGGCCTGGTCCGGGAGCCATCGCCGGGCGGGGCGGACCCTGGCCATCGCCCCGCGGGGCCGGGCCTGCTCGATGACGGCTTGCCGTCGGGAGGCCGCTGCCGCCTGCTCGGTGTCTTCGCCCATCCTGACGATGAGACGTTCTGCGCCGGGGGCACGTTCGCCCGCTACGCGGAGCAGGGGGCCGAGATCATGGTGCTGTCGGCGACCCGGGGCCAGGCGGGCCAGATCCGCGACGCTGCGGCTGGTACCCGGCGCACGATCGGCGCTGTCCGGGAGGCCGAGCTGCGCCTGGCCTGCGAGCGTCTGGGTATCACGACGGTGCGCTGCCTGGAGCATGTCGACGGCACGCTCGCCGATGCCCGGTTCCCGGCCCTGGTGGAGGAGGTGGCGGAGGTCATCGGCGAGTTCGGGCCGGATGTCGTCATCACGTTCGGTCCCGACGGCGGCTACGGCCATCCCGACCATGTCACCATCAGCGCGGTGACCACGGCCGCCTGCCAGCGGGCCGCCGACGCGGGGCACAGCCCGGACCGGACGGTCATCGGGCCCGCGGGCCGACCGCCCCGGCTGTATTACCGGTGCTTCCCGCCGGGCGACCTGCTGATCATGGAGCGGCTGACGGCCTGGCTGACCAGTCGGCCGGGCCGCTTTGCCGGGACGCCCGCCTTTGCCCACGCTCTGCTGCTGCTGGCCGAGGCGGCCAGCACCATGGGTCACATCCGCGACCACGTTCAGGTCCGCTGGTACCCGCCGGGTTCGTGCGTCGTCGAGCAGGGCGAGGCGGCCGCCGAGCTGTTCTTGATCTTGTCCGGTCACGCGGAGGTGTGGCAAGAGGGCAACGGCGGCCGCCGCGAGCAGCCCGGCCGGCTCGGGGTGGGGGAGTTCTTCGGGTACCGGCACCGCAGCGCCGACGTGGTCGCCGCCGCCAGCCTTACCTGCCTGGTCCTGTCCCCGGCGCCGCCGGCCAAGTTCGCTGGCCGGGGCCGGGGAGCCCGCCTGGCCGGTGCCCTGCCCGGCGCACCGGCGAACCCGCCCCCGGCGGCCGGGACCATACGGGCAGGTCAGGGCGTCGTCTGCTGCGACGTGTCCGGACAGGTCATGCGCAAGGTCGAAGCCCTGTCCGCCTACCGCAGCCAGTTCCCGCTGCAGCCGGACATGTTCCCGGAGTTCCTGCTGCAGGAGATGTTCGGCCGCGAATACTTCGTGGCCTGCGTTGCCGACCGGCCCGCTCATCTGGACGAGGTGCCCATGCTCGAGCCAGAGCTGAGCGCGCCGTCCCCGGCGCATGGCCAGGCCGGCGGCGTGGCGACCCGCAGCAAATGGACGCCCCGCGCGACGACGCGACGCCCAGCGCGACGACACGCAACCAGACACCCGTAGACCAAGGGAGGGAAGCCGCCATGATCACGGCCCATGACCTGACCCCAGCGGTGATGCTCGCCGGCCAGACGGCGATGGCCGCGGCGCTTCGCGACTTCGAGCGCCGCTACCCGGCTTATGCCGGCACCGCCGTGCTGGACGACATGCGGGCCAGGGACTACACCCGGCTGGACGCCACCGGCCACATCTACCTCGACTACACCGGCGGGGGCCTGTACGCCGACAGCCAGCTGGCCCGCCACCGGGACCTGCTGGCCGGCGCCGTGTTCGGCAACCCGCACTCCCAGAACCTGCCCTCGCGCGACATGACCGCCCGGGTGGAGGCCACCCGGGCCCAGATCCTGGAGTTCTTCCGGGCATCACCGGAGGAGTACGAGGTCATCTTCACCCCCAACGCCACCGGCGCCCTCCGGCTCGTCGGCGAGTCCTATCCCTTCGGCCCCGGCGGCCGGTACCTGCTGACCTTCGACAACCACAACTCGGTCAACGGGATCCGGCAGTTCGCCCGGGCCCGCGGCGCCTCGGTCAGCTACGTGCCGCTGGCCCCCGCCGACCTGCGCGTCCCGGAGGAGGCGCTGGCCCGCCACCTCCAGGCCGCGACCCCAGCCCGCCGCCGTTTCGCCCGCCGCCGCCCCGGTGCCGCCCCCGGCAGCTTGTTCGCCTTCCCGGCCCAGTCCAACTTCTCCGGCGTCCAGCACCCCCTGACCTGGATCGCCCAGGCCCAGGACGCCGGGTACGACGTGCTGCTGGACGCCGCCGCTTTCGCGCCGACCAACCGGCTGGATCTGTCCCGGTGGCACCCGGACTACGTGCCCCTGTCGTTTTACAAGATCTTCGGATACCCCACCGGGATCGGGGCCCTGCTGGCGCGCAGGCCGGCGCTGGCCAAGCTCCGCCGCCCCTGGTATGCCGGCGGCACGATCACCTTCTCCTCGGTACGAGCCGAAGCGACCCCCGGCGAGGGCTTCTACCTGACTCCGGGCCCGGCCGGCTTTGAGGACGGGACCGTCAACTACCTGGGCATCCCGGCCGTCGGCGTCGGCCTGGATCACATCAGCTCGGTCGGTATCGAGACCATCCACACCAGAGTCACGTGCCTGACCGGCTGGCTGCTGGACGCACTCGGCGCCCTGCGGCACAGCAACGGCGCGCCCGTCGTGCGCCTCTACGGCCCGGCCGGCACCGACCGCCGCGGAGCCACGATCGCGATGAACTTCTTCGACCCCGCCGGGGTGCTCATCGACTCGGTGCGGGTCGAGCGCCGGGCCAATATGGCGGGAATCTCCCTGCGCAGCGGCTGCCACTGCAACCCCGGCGTGCGCGAGGTCGCGCTCGGCTTCTCCGCGGAGGAGATGGCGGCCGCCTTCAAGGACAAGCACCGGCTGCGCTACCAGGAGTTCCTCCAGGTGATCGACGGGAAGACCACCGGGGCGGCGCGGGCCTCGCTCGGCCTGGCCACCACCTTCGCCGACGTCTACCGGTTCTGGGAGTTCGCCGACGGCTTCCGCGATATCCTTTCTGACGCGGTGGGAGGCTGAGCTGACGTGACTGGCGGGCTGATCGCGCTGGCCGTGGCAGTGCTCCACGCGGCCTTCGATCTCTGCCTGGGCTGCTAGGTGTATCTGTTCATCCAGCGGAACCTAAAGCGGATCCGACCGGAGTACGCCGCAAACCAGCAATAGGCAGGCGTAGGGCCTGCTGGGCTGGCTAGAGTTTGCACCGGCGCGGGGGGCCTTGCCGGGGTTGCTGGCCAGGTGGTGGTTTCGTGGCACCGATCGAGCGGACGGCGTGCCCGCGGTTCAAGCGGGCGGTGTCGGTGCGGGAGCTGCACGAGGCGTTCACGCCGACGGCTGGGGAGATCGCCTAGGCGCGGGAACTGCCGGTTCCACACCTGGCGCCCGGTATAGCGCGGGTGCGCCAGGACCGCGGCCACCGTGCTCAGCGTGCACGCCGTTCCGGTGCGGTGCGGGTTCCGCTTCAGGTCGGCGGCCGACGGGCACGGGATCCCGGCGTCGTTGTGATGCCGTGCCGGCGCAGGGTTTCCCGGATCCGCCGGGCGTCCGGGGTGCCGATGCGCTCGTAGATTGCCAGTGCCTGCTGCCAGTGCTCGGCGCCGTCGCCGGGGTCGCCGTCCTGCAGCAGGCACTGGCCGAGGCCTTCCAGGGCGCGTGCTTCCTCCAGCGGCGTGCTGATCTCGCATGCGATGGCCAGCGCCCGGGTGTGGTGGTCGCGGGCCTGCTGGCTGTCCCCGGATCGGGACAACAGATCGCCCAGGTTGTTCAGCACCTCAGCCTGAGCCTCCCGGTCGCCGAGGTCGCGGAACATCCCCAGCGCCTGGGTCAGGCTGGCGGCGGCGGCCGGGTAGTCCCCGGTCCGCGATTGCACGACGCCGAGATTGCCGATGGCATCGGCTTGGCCGTACCGGTGGCCGAGGTCCCGGAACAGCTCGAGCGCCTGCTGGCAGCTGGCGGCGGCGGCCGGGTAGTCCCCGCTCAGCCGTTGCATCCAGCCCCGATTGTTGATGGCCACGGCCTGGCCGGCCCGGTCGCCGAGGTCGCGGAACAACGCGAGGGCCTGCTGGTAGCTGGCGGCGGCGGCCGGGTAGTCCCCGGTCCGCGATTGCACGAGACCGAGGTTGGTGAAGGCCATGGCCTGGCCGAGCCGGTGGCCGATGTCGCGGGCGATGCCCAGCGCCTGCTGGCAGCTGGCGGCGGCGGCCTGGTAGTCCCCTGTCGACGCTTGTACGGTGCCGAGATTGTTCATGGCCAGGGCCTGGCCGGCCCGGTGACCGAGGTCGCGGTACAGCGCGAGGGCCTGCTGGTGGCTGGCGGCGGCGGCCGGGTAGTCCCCGGTGTCGCGCTGTACCCGGCCCAGATTGTCCAGGGTGCTGGCCTGGCCGAGCCGGTCGCCCAGGCCGCGGTACAGCTCCAGCGCCTGCCTGTGGCTGGCGGCGGCGGCCGGGAAGTCGCCGGTCGCCCGCTGCAGGAGGCCCAGCTCGTTCAGCGCACCGGCCTGCCCGGTTCGGTCCCCGGCCTGGCCCGCGGCGGCCAGGGCGGCCCGGTGCAGCGCCGCGGACTGATCCCAGTGACCTCGGGCGAACAGGAAACCGCTGATCGCGGCGGGGATCGCGATGACATGCCCCGGGCGCCCGCTCGCGGCGGCGTAGCCGGCCGCCGCGTCCAGGTTCGCCCGCTCGGCGTCCAGCCAGGCCGAGGCCCGCGAGGCCGTGGGCAGCAGCGGGGCGACGGCCGGCGGTTCGCCGGGCGGCGGCCGGACGGCGGGGGTGTTGCGGGTTTCGATGTGCTGGCCGGCGGCCGCGGCGGCGTGCAGGTAGTAATCCAGCAGCCGCCCGGCCGCGGCGTCGGCGTCGGCCGGGTCGCCGGCGAACGCCAGCACGCGGGCGTGCTCGGCGAGCAGGTCGTGCAGCCGGTACCGGCCGCGGGCGGGCTCGGCCAGCAGGTAGTGATCGTACAGGCCGTCCAGGTGGCGGCGGGTGGCGGCCAGATCCGTACCGTCCAGGGCGGCCGCGGCGTACGCGTCGATGTCGCTGCCCGGGTGCACGCCCAGCCGGCGGAACAGCCGCTGCTGGCCGGCCGTCAGGTCCTGGTAGGACAGGTCGAACGCGGCCGCCACCGACAGGTTCTCCGCGCGCATCAGCTCCAGCCGGCCCGCCGCGGCGGCCAGGTCGGCGGCCAGGTCCACAGCGGTCCAGGCCGGATGATGATGCAGCTGGCGGGCCAGCATCCCGATCGCCAGCGGCAGGTACCCGCACAGCCGGGTGATCTCTGCGGCCGGTCCGTTGCCCGAGCCCAGGCCGGGGCGCCCGGCCAACTGGGCCAGCAGCGCCGCGGCCTCACCCGGCGTCAGGGTATCCAGGCTGATCGCCACCGCGTCCTCCAGCGCGGTCAGGTGCCGGCGGCTGGTGACCAGCACCAAGCTGCCCGCCGTGCCCGGCAGCAGCGGGGTGACCTGCTCATGAGAGGCCGCGTCATCCAGCAGCAGCAATACCTTCTTCCCGGCCAGGTAATCCCGCCATCGCGCGGCCCGGGCCTGCACGCCGGGCGGGATCTGCTGCGCCCCGACCCCGGCGCTCAGCAGCAAGCTGGCCAGCGCATCCACCGGCTCGACCGGGCGCTGACCCAGCGTGTGCGCGTGCAGCGGCAGGAAAAACTGCCCGTCCGGGAAGCTGCCGGCCAGCCGGTGCGCCGCATGCACCGCGAAGGTCGTCTTGCCGATCCCGGCCATCCCGCCGATCGCGTGGATCCCTACCACCCCCCCGCCGGCCGCGGCGGTACCACTCACCGCGCCGGCCAGCTGCGCCAGCTCGGCCACCCGGCCGGTGAAGCTGGCGATATCGCGGGGCAGCGTCCGGGTCGCTGCTGCCGCAGCCGCGCCTTCGCCGGCGGCCAGCACCTGGCTCGCCGGGGCGCGCCCGCGCGCCGCCGCCTCGAACAGCGCCCGCTGCGGCCCGGTCAGGCCCAGCGCACCAGCCAGCAGCCGAGCCGTCTCATGACGGGCCGTCAGGTTCACGCCCCGCTCCAGGTCACTGACCGACCGCGGGGACAGGCTCGCCGCCTCCGCCAGCTCCTCCTGGGTCAGCCCGGCATCGTGGCGCAGCCGCCGCAGTAGCCCGGCGAAGCTCAGCCCAGGCTGCTCCGCCACCGGCCCATCCTCACCAAACCCATCCGCCCATGCGCCAGGGACGCCCGGCCACGGCACGGACACTGCCAGCAACCCTAACAGGCGCGCCGACAGCACGCCCGACGGGAGGCAGCAGGCCACTGGCTCCATCGCTGGCCAGGGCGATCACCACACACAGGATGGAGGCCCGCGCCGCGGTGCCCGCCGCCGCGGCCTGCTCCAGGCCCTTCAGGCACTGCGCCTGCACCTCGGCGGCCAGCTGGGTCGCGTCCGCGGCGGCCAGGTAGCTCATCGCGGAGGTCAGCATCCCCAGCGCCTCACAGCGCTAGCCGGCGACGCGGCGACGCGGCGACGGTCATAGCGGATACCCACCTCCCTCCGCGGTGCGGGCGGTCCCCTTTCCCCGGCGGTTACGGCCGGGATCATCTCTAGCTTTCTAGTTCGATTATAGCGAACTTCCTCTAGTTGAAGAAATAGTGTAGATCTACACTATTGACATCATGCCGGACTTGGCGTTGACTGCGAATTACGCCGGACTGCGGCCACGTCGGGACCCCGCGGGGCTCAAGGGAGATCCTCCCACGAGCACGGGAAGTCACGACCATGATCTTCTGCGCATCAACGCTCATCCTGATCATCGCGGCCGTCGTCGCACGTGCGAGCGTTGCAACCAGCAGCGGCACCATTCACTCGCTGGGCGACCACTTCGCGCTATCTGGTCATCTGCCGAGCAGTCCGTCCGCCGGAAGCTGTTTCTGTGCGGCATCGTCGTGAGAATCGCGGACCTGCTGGGATTCAGCATGCTGCTCGGCGCCTCCACCTGTGCACCTGGCCTCCCGAGAATCGCAGCGGGCCCTGAGCAGCGGGCCCTGACGGGATCCCGGCGCGAGACATGTCCGGCTCGGCGGCGCAGACAGCCTCTGGCAGAAATTCAGATCCTTGCGCAACGGCCGTTCGACGGTGTCTTGCACAGGGTGCCACGGGCGGTCATCACGATGGCGAGTCGTACCCGGGGGCGTCATCACCCGCGACAGCATCGGCACGGAAGTGCCTGCGGTCGCCCGCAACCTTGTGGCCGGCTCCGTGAATGCCGGTCGCCGAAATCGGAACGCACCGCGCTGGACCGGCCCGGTGTCCGGCGAGATGCCCCCAGCAAGAAGGAAAGACTATGAGTGCTCCCCCCCAGGCACCTCAGCGTGTACCGGAAGCCGACGCCGCGGCATCATCTAAGCTGACCGGCCTGCTACTAATGGCTGCCGGAGTTTCGGCGATTTCGGCGCTGCTGTACGGCTATGACACCGGGATCATCTCTGGTGCCCTGCTCCAGATCGCGCGCCAGTTCCACACCGGGACCGAGGTGGAGCAGATCATCGCCTCCAGCATCCTGCTCGGCGCGGTCATCGGGGCGCTATCGTGCAGCCGGCTTTCCGAGCGGTGGGGCCGGCATCGGACGATGCTGCTGGTCTCGGTGATATTCATCGTCGGGGCGCTGGCCTGTTCGCTGTCCCCCACGACCTGGGCGCTGTCGCTGAGCCGGGTCGTGCTCGGCTTCGCGGTCGGCGGCGCGACCCAGACCATCCCGATGTACGTGGCCGAGCTGGCGCCGGCCAAGCGCCGCGGGCAGCTGGTCCTGACATTCCAGGTCGGTATCGGCGTCGGCATCGTCACTTCCACGATCATCGGCGCCAGCCAGCATTTCTCCTGGCGGGTATCCCTCGCGATGGCCGCAGCGCCGGCGACGCTGATGCTGATCCTGATGCTGCGGCTGCCGGAGAGCCCGAGGTGGCTGGTCAAACGCGACGATCACGACGGCGCGCGGAAGGTGCTGGAACGGATCCGGCCGCCGGGGGCCGACGTCTCGGGCGAGTTGCAGGACATCGTGGAGGTCGAGGACCTGGAGCGCAAGGCGGGCATAAACCGGGACTGGCACGGGCTGCGGCAAAGATGGGTTCGCCCCGCCCTGATCACGGGCTGCGGCATCGCGGTGTTCACCCAGCTCAGCGGCATCGAAATGATCATCTACTACGCGCCGACCATCCTCACCAAGAACCACTTCTCGACGTCCGCGGCGCTACGGGTCAGCGTCGGCCTGGGAGTGACCTACCTGGTGATGATGATCGTCGGGCTGTCCATCGTCGACCACGTCGGGCGGCGGCGGCTGACCTTGACGATGATCCCGGGCGCGGCCATCGCTCTCGCGGTGCTCGGAGTGCTGTTCATCAGCGGCAACACCAGTCACAAGACCATCGGGCTCATCATCGTCTGCCTCATTCTCTTCATGCTCTTCAACGCCGGAGGCCTGCAGCTGATGGGCTGGCTGACGGGCTCGGAGATCTATCCCCTCGCGGTCCGCGGAGCAGGAACGAGCGCGCAGGCGGCCACGCTGTGGACCACGAACCTGGTGATCACCCTCAGCCTGCTGTCGATCCTCGGCCGGATCGGTGCCGGGCCGACGATGTGGCTCTACGCGGCCTTCAACGTCGCCGCGTGGCTGTTCATCTGGCGCCGGATGCCCGAGCTGACCGGGCGCAGCCTGGAACAGATCGAGGGACAGCTGCACAGCGGGCATTTCCGGCCGCGTGACTTCAAGCGCCAGAAAGCCGAACCGGCGGCGCCAAGCACCGCGGGCCCGCCCTGACGCCCACCAGATCTGATCAGCGTGGCCGCTGTCGTCCAGAACCCCCTGGGAGCAGTGAAGTGAGCGCAAGTATCGAGCACCCGACCCAGCTCAGCAACTCCAGCCTGGCCTCCCTGCCACAAGGGGTCCCGGGGCCGACGTATGACCGCGGCCGGGTCAGTGTGGGCATCGTGCACGTCGGGGTCGGTGGCTTCCACCGGGCTCACCAGGCGATGTACCTCGATCGGTTGATGAACCAGGGACAGGCGCTTAGCTGGGGTATCTGCGGGGTGGGGGTCATGCCGGCTGACCAGCGGATGAAGGAGGCGTTGAGTGCGCAGGACGGCCTGTACACCCTCGTGGTGAATAACCCGGACGGCACCATCGAACCGACTGTCATCGGCTCGATCATCTAGTACCTCCTCGCCTCCGACGACCCCGGGGCCGTCATTGAAAGGATGGCCGACCCGAAGGTCCAGATCGTCTCCCTGACGGTCACCGAGACCGGTCCCCGGGTATAGACCTCGACCACTACAAGCACAATCTGATCCAGCGCTTCTCTAGCCCGGCCGTTCGCGACACGGTGGCGCGGCTCTGCGCCGAAGCTTCCGACCGCATACCGAAATTTCTGCTGCCCGTCATCCGCGAAAACCTGGCTCGCGGTGGTCACATCACCTATCCGCCGCGGTGGTGGCCAGCTGGGCACGCTACGCCGAGGGAGTTGACGACCAGGGCGAGCCGATCGAGATCGTCGACCAGCTCAAGGAGTCACTGACCGCCAGCGCACGCCGCCAGCATGAGGACCCGTTAGCCTTCATAGCCAACCGCGACGTCTTCGGCGACCTCGTCGATGACAAAAGGTTCGCGAGCGCTTACATCTCCACCCTCGACTCGCTGCATTCCCTGGGGGCCCGCGCCACGCTGGAAGCCCTCATGGCACAGCTGCCCCAGGAAAGTGCCCGCGCAGCTGAGGCGCAGCAGGAACAGACAGCTCACTCAGGGTGAGCCTACTGTGGGGGCTAGATGGGCTGGGTCAGGTTGACCGTGTTGCCGTCGGGGTCCTGGATGTGCGCGACGCGCTGGCCCCAGGGCATGTCGTTCGGCTGGCCAAGCACCCGTCCGCCGAGGGCCTCCACATGCTCGAGCAGGCCGTCTACATCGCCGACGTCCAGGTCGGCGACGTTCACGTTGAGCAGGATCCGCTGCGGGGCGTCGATGTGGGCATCTCCGTCCGCCACCACGCCGAGCTCGGCATTGCCGATCCTGAGACCAACGTAGAAGGCGGGCCCGTCATCCGGGACGCGCGAGACTTCCTCGGCGCCGAGCAGGGCCTTATAGAACGCGAGCAACAGCGGCAGGCTCGGGGTTACGATCACCGGCTGAAGTGTGGTGGGCATTCTTCCTCCTCGCAGCGGAGCGGCCTGGCGCAGACGATCACCAGGCAGACGACCGTCACTACCCAGATTCATCGTTCACCATGTGCGGGAGACGCCCGGGTCCTGGGCCGAGACGGTTCAGGTCCCGGCTGGGTGCCAGACGGTCTTGGTCTCCAGGTAGGCGAGCATGCGCTCCAGGCCGGGAGGCAGAGCCCAGTCCTCGTCGCCGACCCGGACGACGCGCTTGAGGTTCTCGGCCGCGGCGACGGCTAGGTCGTCGGCCAGCGCATCCGGCGCTCCGCACAGGTCTATGGCGTTGACGTCCATGTGCGAGGCCAGCCAGGGCGCGATCTCGGCCGTGCGGCCGGTCAGCACATTGATCACGCCGCCGGGAACATCGGAGGTGGCGAGCACCTCGGACAGCGTCACGGCGGGCAGCGGGAACCGCTCGCTGGCCAGCGCCACCACCGTATTGCCGCTGACGACCGCGGGCGCGACCACCGATACGAAGCCAAGCAGGCTCGAAGCCTCCGGCGCGATCACCGCCACCACGCCCGTCGGCTCGGGCAGTGAGAAATTGAAGTAGGGCCCGGCCACCGGGTTGGTCGCGCCGCGCACCTGAGCGATCTTGTCCGCCCAGCCCGCGTACCACACCCAGCTATCAATGGCCGCGTCCACCAGGGTCTCGGCCCGCCGCGGCCCCAGCCCCTCGGCCGAGCGCACTTCGGCGACGAACTGCGTTCGCCTGCCCTCAAGCAGCTCGGCGACCCGGTAGAGCACCTGCCCCCGGTTATAGGCGGTCGCCGCGGACCAGCCGCCGAACGCCTTGCGCGCGGCCGCGACGGCGTCCCGCGCATCCTTGCGCGAGGCCATCGCCGCGTTGGCCGCGAACCCGCCCTTGTGGTCGGTCACCAGATAGGACCTTCCGCTTTCCGAGCGGGGGAAAGCCCCGCCGATGTAGAGCTTGTAGGTTTTCCGCACGGCGATCCGGGCCCCGGCCAGTTCAGACGTCCCCAGTTCAGACATCCCCAGTTCAGACATCAAGATAAGCCTCCAGCCCGTGCCGGCCGCCTTCCCGGCCGTAACCGGATTCCTTGTAGCCGCCGAACGGTGACGTCGGATCGAACTTGTTGAACGTGTTAGCCCACACCACGCCGGCCCGCAGCCGGGAGGCCATCCACAAGATCAGCGATCCTTTATCCGTCCAGATCCCGGCCGACAGCCCGTACGGCGTGTTGTTGGCCTTCTCCACCGCCTCGGCAGGGGTCCGGAACGTCAGCACGGACAGCACCGGCCCGAAGATCTCCTCCCGGGCGATGCGATGTGCCTGCGACACCCCGGTGAACACGGTCGGCGGGAACCAGAAGCCCTTCACCGGCAGATCGCAAGGCGGTGACCACCGCTGCGCGCCCTCCGCCTCGCCGACCTGCGACAGCTCGCGGATCTTGGCCAGCTGGGACGCGGAGTTGATGGCCCCCACATCGGTGTTTTTGTCCAGCGGGTCGCCCAGCCGCAGGGTTTCCAGCCGCCGCCGCAGCGCCGCCAGCACCTCGGAGTAGACGGATTCCTGCACCAGCAGCCGGGATCCGGCGCAGCACACGTGGCCCTGGTTGAAGAAGATGCCGTTCACGATCCCCTCGATGGCCTGGTCGACGGGCGCGTCCTCGAATACGATGTTGGCGGCCTTGCCGCCTAGCTCGAGCGTCAGCTTCTTGCGCGTAGGGGCACAGGCCCGGGCGATTTCCTTGCCGACCTCGGTGGAGCCAGTAAACGCCACCTTGTCGATACCGGGATGGGTCACCAGAGCGCGGCCGGTCTCCCCCGCGCCGGTGACAATGTTGACCACGCCCGGCGGGAGATCGGCTTGCCGGCAGATCTCCGCGAACGCCAGCGCGGTCAGCGGCGTCGTCTCGGCCGGCTTGAGGACCACGGTGTTGCCGCAGGCCAGCGCGGGGGCGATCTTCCACGCCAGCATGAGCAGCGGGAAGTTCCACGGGATAACCTGGCCGGCCACGCCGAGCGGACGCGGCGCGGGGCCATATCCCGCGTACTCCAGCTTGTCGGCCCAGCCCGCATAGTAGAAAAAGTGCGCGGCGGCGAGCGGGATGTCGACATCGCGTGATTCACGAATGGGCTTGCCGTTGTCGAGCGACTCGAGCACGGCGAGTTCACGAGCTTTTTCCTGAACGATCCTGGCGATACGGAACAGGTACTTGGCTCGCTCTGTCCCGGGCATGAGCGCCCAAGTGTGCTCGTACGCCCTACGTGCGGCGGTGACCGCGCGGTCCACGTCAGCAGGACCAGCCTCGGTCACCTCGGCCAGCACCTCCTCGGTGGCCGGCGAGATGGTCTTGAACCCGCGGCCGTCGACGCCGGGGGTGAACTCGCCTCCGATGAAAAGACCGTATGACTCGCGCAGCGAGACAACGGCCCGCGACTCCGGGGCCGGTGCGTACTCGAACTTTCCCATGTCCGTCCAGGTGGAATGCCGCAGGGGAATACCTGACCGGCGGCGTGTGTTCGGCACTATCTCTGGCCTGCGTTTTTCATCTCAACGCTTCTCATCGTATCCAGGGCTTCCCCTGCGGGGCAGGCCTTCAGCGCGCACCTGTCCTGGAGGCGTGCAAGCTGCCCTAGCTAGATGTACGCCGCATGGCGGAGCCTGTTCAGGTCCAGGACGGTGATCGTGCGATAGCCGGTGGACACAACGCCGTTCTCCCTAAGTCCACGCAGCACCCTGTGGACAGCAGGCTGCGATCCGCCGACCAGCGAGGCAAGTTCCGGCTGGGTCAGCGGCCACTCGATCATCGACTGATTTCCGTCCCTGGTCCCGTAAGTAACGGCGAGCTGATGGAGCACGCGAGCGACCCGGGTCGGCACGTCACATCCGGCGAAATCAATGCGCCGTGCGTTAGCAGCTCGCATTTTCGCCACGATTGACTTATTCAGGGCGTGCGAGATTTCGGGGTCACGCCTTAGGCAGTCAAGGAAATCCCCCGACTGGATTACCTGAGCCACTACCGTGGCGCATGTGATAACAGTGGCCGAACGTGGCAGCTGATCTACCGCCGCGAACTCCCCTACTGCGTCGCCGCCCATCCGGATCGCGAGCAAGGCATCCGCTCCGCCAGACACATGCCCGGTCACCTTGATAATTCCGCGAATGATTACGACAATAAACCTCGACTGGTCGCCTTGGCGGAATAGGATTCGGCTCGGCGCGGGATACCGCGCCTGGACGCCACGCTTTAGCAGCCTATCCCGTGCCGCACCGGGCAGCATCCCGAGCAGGCTGCCCTCAGGCCAGTCCTGCCTGGTCTCGTGGTTCCTGCCGGGCCCGTTGGTACCAGTGGGCCGTTGTCTGCCATCCATGCAAGCTTCCTGACCTTAGCCATAGCTCACTCATTAGTAGCTACTCGCCTCGTCTACTCTAGTCACATCGCAGTATGGTGGTGACTCAGCTATTCTCTGGCTAGATATCTATATCCAACATTCGCGGAGTGCGCAGTGGTAGGCATGCGGGAAGGGATAAGAAAGCTGTGCGTCGCGTACGACGTGGAGCACTACAGCGGACGGGGAACGCGCCGGGAATATGCGACGCAGCAGCGCCTGGCCGACATCCTTGACTTCGCCTTCCGGGAGGTCGGCGTGCCATTCGCTGGGCATGAGGTGCAGGAGCAAGGTGACGGCGGCATCGCCTTCCTGCCCACCGGCGGCACCGTCGACGAGCCAAAGCTGATCGTGGGCTTGCTCAACGCCCTCCGAACCGGCCTCATAGAGTTGAACGAGGATCTCGTCGGGGCTGCCCAGGTACGGCTGCGGGTAGGCCTGCAGGAGGGCGTGGTCCATCGGGCGGCACATGGATACGTCGGCCCCGCTGTGGTGGAGGTATGCAGGCTGCGAGATGCCGACGCGGTGCGCCTTGCGCTGGCCGGTTCCCGCGGACCGCTAGTGGCAGCGGTGGCCGACAGCCTATACCGTGATGTCCTAGCCCATGGCTACCACGGGTTGCCAGGGTCTGTCTTCGTCCCGGTTGACGTGCGGGTCAAGATGTTTAGCGCAAAGGCGTGGATCTATCAGCCCGGTGCCGGTGACGAGTCGACGCAAGAGGAGCGGCCCGCATCTGGCGGCGAGCCTATGCTCCGACAGTTCCTCGACACCGAATCGGACACATGGTGACTACCCCGGCGGTGCTGGCGCTCTTCGATGAGAAAGATCCACCGGACGTACTCGCCCGCAGCTACTTCTTTGTCCCGGCCCCGAACCGGGGCGGCGGCACCGGCCGCACCCGCGTAGGTGGGGTGTTCCTCCATCAGCCGACGGTCGCGATTCTGCTCCCCTCAGACTTCCCGCCCCTGTCGCGGCGCCGCCCCGGCTTCGCCGACCTGCGGCACGTGCTGGTCCGGTTCAGCTTCATGCTTGATCGCCTGCCGTCCAGGCACGCCTACCGGTCGGCCACGCTGGTCATCGCGCTGGACCATCCGGCTGCGATCGTCCGGGCACAACGCCCGACCCGGGTGACAGCGGATGCGGAATCGACTGACAGCGTCACCACAGAGTTCTCCGCCGCCCTGGATGGCCTGGCTCGGATCGGGGCCGAGCGGACCAAGGTCAAGACCGCGACATACCGGACCGGCCGACTGCCGGTGATCACCGCCGAGAACCGCGGTCAGAACGGATTCGGCTGGCACTACGAGGCACAGGAAGGTGCGCCGCTGCTGCCGCGGATCGAGTTCACACTGGCCGTGATCGAACTGCCGCGCGAGGCCACGGAGCTGAGCGGCCGACTCGTCTGCGAAGCGGTCGTTGACGCACCGCGGCTCGGCATCCTCACGACGGCTCGCGCCGCGCCCGCTGAGCCGCCCGTGCCGTTCCGGCTGCCGCTCGGACTTGCTGCCTGATCAGGAACCGAGGCGGGTAAGCAGCACTGGCGTCTTGTATTCCGGCATAGCCATCTGCTTGGCTTGGAGCAACGTGCGGCCCAAGCTGAAAGCGTCCGGAACTGGGCGACCAGCGAACAGGCCTTGATAGAATCCGACGCTGAAGAGGATGGCCGCCCCGTCGCCGATCTCGCCGCGCATGGCGACGACATATTCGATCTGCCCGGCCATGGCCTCGGCCAGACGCATCGAATGACAAGCATTAACGATTACGCACCTAATGGTGTGCGCGTACAGCGCGAACAGGGCGGCCAGCCCGTCCGGGGTGGCCGGGTCGCTATAACCCGTCTCATCCTCAAGGTACAGGCTGCCCTCACGGTTGCCGTGCCCGGAGAAGTGCACGATCTGTGGCTCGTAGTCCCCGAGGGCCTGATTGATGTCGGCGAGGCGCGCTGCCAGGCAGGCCTCCAACCGGAAGCGATCCCTGTATTTGCCGAGCTGCAGCCGCTCTTTGACGTTACGCATCTCCTCGTTAGATCGGAGAAGGTCCAGGTCCTTCGGGCCCGCGGTCAGGTAGAGGATTGTCTGCTCGCGGGGTCTGCCGCTGGCGGGCGCCGTCGGAGTGGCCTGAGCCTGCGGCCTGCGCACCACGATCTGGAAGCGGTCCTCCTGCACCTGGCGGCGGGCCGAGCCGAGCTGATTCTGGAAGCTGTACGTGGTACGAGCGGTGACCGGCACGTGCCGACCGCCCTCGGCGGCGAAGACGGGAAACGATACTTCGTCCGTGGCGCCGTCGACGAGGGCAGCGATGGTAGCCCGCGAACCGTCAGTCCTGATCAGGCCGCCCACCGTCAAGGTGACGTCGCTGACTGGAACACCTGTCACGTTCCGCACCGAGATCGTGAGCACATCCCACTCGCCGAGCGCGAGCTCATGGCCGACGCATTCGATGCCGAGGGTTACCGGAACCTCAGGCATCGGCTCGGGGTCCAGCACAGAAAGCTGGGCGCGGAAATCCCTCACCCGAACGGGCACACCAAACTCGTCACGATAGGAGAAGTTCGTGCTGAGTACCGCGAAATCTCCGGGCCGTGAGGGCTCCACGATCAGCTCGTGGCCATGGTCCCGGCCAGGCAAGATCTTCGCGATCTCCACCCGGTTCCTGCCGCCGAGCAGCAGGAAACCAGGCGGAAGCTCCAGCTTGAAGACGATGTCCGTGCAGATACCTGTGCCGGTGTTGGCGAACAGGACGGTCAGTCGCTCCTCCCGGCCGACCGTGAGCCGACTCGGTTCGATCGCGACACGGATCATGACGGGGCGGGCGCCCCAGCTCCTGTCCGCCCCCCATCCCTCCAGGAGTGATATCTGACGCATTCAGGGCAATGCATGGCAGCATTCGGTAGAGGTTCATCGGAGGGGGCGAAGTCATCGTCATCCAGCAGTATCGTGCCGTGATCCTCACAGACGGGCTTCCCGCAGTGGTGACACAAGAAGATGGGCCGGGAATCGCTCTCCTCCTCACCATGCTGCGCACACTTCAAGACCATGATGACTCCCTAGAGTTCGTTGAGTTCCGCGTCAATTCTCGCGATAACGTCGCGATAGATCTCTTCAGATATCCGCCCGTCGATTAGCGCATCTGTGGCAGAATCTCTTCGCTTGCGCAAGGCTGCGGCACGGGCCGTCTTTCCCCCATCGTCCGGCCGGGCCGTAGTCGGCTCCGACTGACCCGCGGCGTGCTTCACGGTAACCTCGGGAACGTCAGGCGCACGGTCTTGGAGCATCTTCTTGACGATGCGATGCAGTTCGTCCCATTTTCCTTCGATCTGCCCCTTCATCTTCGGGTTCGCATAGGCACCCTGCACGCTTATCCTGGCGGCCGTATTCCCCGCATTCGCTAGGATACTGCCCTCGTATTCCTCCTCGCCGGTCAGCGTCAGATGAAAGTCGACAGGAAAGACTCCCTCATACCAGCGGCCCGCTATATCCCAGACCCGGTTGACTACGCCCGCGCGCCCGCCGCCGCGGGGCGGATTCTCGATTACGCGCTTGACGTAATAGCCTTCCTTACTTATCGCGTTCGTCAGCTCGATGACCGTACGATAATCGGGTATGACGCCCTGGAATTCGTCAACCTCACTCCTGCGGATGTCGTCGACATTACCGCGGTCCGGAACTACCCGATCGTCCTGGTAACGGACATAGCCAAGGCTGATGCCGAAGTCGATCGAAACCTCGGTCTTCCTTTTGAGTTCGGGCGGTGGCTTGAACTGGCCGCCTCCAGGAAGGTAGAAGCCGATCCCGGTAAGACCGGAAAGCGTTCCGCTGAAGGTCGCCCGCAGGCTTCCCTCCAACCGGGGCCGATCCATGATCTGATGCTCAAAGCGAATCGTCAAGGTGCGGCTCATGCGCTTCTGCTGGTCCTTGTCGCCCCTGGGCGGGAGCTGCTTCCATTGAATGGACCGTGGTTCTCTCGGTCTGGGCCTTGAGGTCAGCGCGTCTCCCGGCGACGTGCTTTCCACATTGCCCCATTCCGGCGGGACGTTCAGTTCGATCAGGTCGAACCGCTCAAGGTCAAACTCTCGCCCCTCCTCGCCGAGCAGTTCCCAATGCAGGTCGATTTCGAGCGTCCGCTGATCCGATGCCGGGACAAGAGACGGGACGATCCAGAGCGGGATGCTCTCCGGCGTCCGGGCCGCCATCAGTTCGTAGTTGAGGCCGAACTTCCACTCTCCCTCGGGCCGCCCAGCCACCGCTCCGAAGAGCGGGTGGCCGACCGGGTTCCCGCGAAACGACAAACACATGTCGTTCGCCATGAACAAGTCCTCCCGCTCGGAGGTGAAGGTAAGGCCCGCCTCGCCCTGGATAACGGCAAACCCGGCGCTGAACTCGACAGGTTCATCGTCCGGCCGCCGACACTTGCTGCGATACAGGGCCAGCCTGTCCCGCCCGGCCTTGGCCAGCGTCATGCCAAGCTCGATCTCGCCCTTGACCTGGTCCGCCGTGCTGGTGTACCCGTCATCGCCTAGGCCCACCTCTCCGTGCAGCCTCTCGACGACGCTCACGGTGTCCAGCTGCGGGATCAGCGGGAGCGGCGGCTGGGACGCGCGCGCCGCCTCGGCCCTGCTCTTGTTCATATGGAACGCAATCCCCGCCGTCCCGACGCCCGCCAGGAGTAGCACCACGCCCGGGATGAGGGCGAAGAAAAGCAGGATCACTCCGACCGCTCCCAGGCCGAGCCCGGACCAGATGAGACCCGGCAGCTCACCCTTGACAACATGGGCGTGCTCGTCACAGTGATATACGGCTTCCTGGTAATTGACCAGATCCAGCCCGACGAATTCCCGGCTTACCAGCCTATGGCGATGGTCGAAGGCGGCCGGGCTGTGCTCATTGCACATCGGCTTCCCGCAGTGATGGCACAAGCTGAAGATGTCCGGACACCCACACTGGTAGCAGCGAACCTGCGGTGCATGATCTTCCAGTACGAACGGCATGCTCCGACTCCTTCCTAGCGGCGCTGCCGGACCCGGTCGTAAAGCTCCCGCAGCGTTTGCTGCAGCGCATTCATCTCACGTGTGAGTTCCTTGTGATCGCGCGCGAGCGTGCCCCGCATAAATATCTTGAGCTCACCGCTGTCCAGCTCGGTCTTGTGTGTCACCCCGCCACCATGCATCGTGGTCTCACGTTCCGTGGTGTAGCGCTTACCCTCGACGAAGACCCAAAGGTCCATGTCGTCCGGACCCTCCCGGCGCCTCGCGGCCAGGAACCAGTACAAGGGCCTGGTTTTGGCGTCACGACCGTGACCCTGGCGCGCTGGCAAGACCTTATCGACCCTGAATCCGGCATCGTGCAGCGCGGTTATGATGTCCGTGATCCGCATGTCGTCGGGAATGATCTCATCGAAGACGAGATGCTGGAACGGCGAAAAATCACGCCTCGCGAAGGCGTCATTGAGCACCAGTGTCGCGTCTGTATGGACACGAGTAGTCAGTTCCGGCTGCAGGCGCTGCGGGTGACCCGTCGCGTCATAAAGTCGCGCCTCAAGTCCGGACAGCAGGTATCCGGGGACCTCCGCCTCGGCATGAACTTCAAGCGAGGGCTGTTCATAGAGTTCCCCTGGATGCCGTATCGAGAGCATCATCTCGGCGCTCTCATAGACATAGATGCTTATGTCCCCGTCCCCAGGGTTGGTCCTGTCTAGGAACATGGGAACCTTTTCCCACTCCAGACACCGCTTGACCGGGTTGTAACGCACCGGCGCCTCCCGTTGCCGCATATTCGCGCTCTGGGCTTCCGGACGATCGCGGAGATGAAGGCTCAGCGTCTGCAGCGACGTGATCGTGGGCCACCGGACAGACATCCGGGCCACGCTCGGCTTCGGCGCAGGGTAGTTCTTCTTAATGGGAAGGAAAAGCCGGACCACGACATGCAGCAGCAACTCGCTCTTGAAGTTAACCTGCTGCCTGATCTTCTCGATGACATCACCGACGTATTTCTTGCCCTGCTCGGTCATCAGGTCGACTTGTGGCAGGTCGAGGCTGTCGGGATCGTACAGCGTGATGGCGAGCTGCGCCGGGACGAGGCCGGGAGGATCCGGTTCGAAGTCGTAGCTGATGAGGCAGGTCTTGCGGTCAGCGGTCAATTGATCGAAGCCGCCGTCGGCTGCGGTGACCGGCACCTCGACGGGAATCGCCCCATATCGGTCGTGCAGGTTAAGGCTGCTGCGTAGGTCGGTGTTCTCATGATCCTGCAGCAGCAGATAGCCGATAATGGCCGTTCGTTCTCGCCGCTCCTGATCGGCGACTTTCCTGGCTACGTCGTCACGGGCCTGCCGGGTGAAGTAGTCGTAACCGTCATAGGGAATCGCCATCTCGATCCGGCCAGGCGATTCCTCGTCACCCGCTTCCGAAGGGTCTTTAGAAAGGATGGTGGCACGGTTCTTGGAGATCTCCTGCTCGACATAGTAATTCTCAGTAATCTGTGCTCTCTCGAGCAGAGCCCTAGCGTATACAGTATCCGTATCGGCGGCATGCCCCCTTAGCGTCTCGAGCGAGGTGCGGATCCTAGCCAGGCTGTCTCGCGGTATCGGCATTTCGCTCCGCCCTTCCACCAATTGCCCGATTTGTGGGCAAATTTTCCAGATGTTCTGGTAACTGGGGCCAAGCGAGGAAGGACAGGCGCCGACAGGCTGCCGTCCACCTGCTGCAGCCGCCACGACCGACTCACCGCAGGCCTCCCTGCTCAATCCGAATCATGAAACCCTGGCGTCAGTGTGGAGCTGATTAGATACACAGATCTCATCAGAAGATGACATCACGGAATATTGGTGAAAAATCTATCCTTGCAGATAGTTCCTGCTTACCGCCAGGCGCCCGGCGCCACGTGTCTCGTTCACCTTCATGCTGGTCAGGAAATTCTCCTGTAAGTCCAGGGTGAAGTAGTCGGGGCCGGAGTAGCGGCCGGTGGCCAGCTTGGTCCGCTGCATGAGCAGGTCGTTCAGCAGGCTGGAGGCGCCGAGGCGGAACCAGCGGGGATCGAGCCAGTCCTCACCCGCCGTCTCGTTGACTAGGACCAGGTAGCGGAGCGCGTCCTTGGCGGTGCGGATACCGCCGGCCGCCTTGACGCCGACCTGGCGCCCGTGCGCCTCGCGGAAGTCGCGCACCGCCTCCAGCATGACCAGGGTCACCGGGAGCGTGGCGGCCGGGGTGACCTTGCCGGTCGAGGTCTTGATGAAGTCGGCGCCCGCCAGCATGGCCAGCCACGAAGCGCGCCGCACGTTGTCCAGCGTGACCAGTTCGCCGGTCTCCAGGATCACCTTGAGATGGGCCCCGTCGCTGGCTTGTTTGACGGCGATGATCTCGTCGAAGACCTGCTGGTAGCGCCCGGAGAGGAAGGCGCCGCGGTCGATCACCATGTCGACCTCGTCCGCGCCGGCCGCGACCGCGTACTTCACGTCGGCCAGCTTGACGTCCAGGCTGGCCCGGCCGCTGGGGAACGCGGTCGCCACGCTGGCCACGTGCACGCCGCTGCCTTTCAGCTCGGTCGCCGCGACGTGGGCCAGGTCGGGATAGACACAAACGGCGGCGACCATCGGCGCGCTCGGATCGGCGGGATCCGGGTGCTTGGCCTTGGCGCACAGCGCGCGCACCTTACCCGGCGTGTCCTGGCCCTCCAGCGTGGTCAGGTCGATCATCGAGATGGCCGCGTCGAGCGCCCACTGCTTGGCCGTGGTCTTGATGGACCTGCTGGCCAGCATGGCGGCCCGGGCCTCGGCTCCCACCCGGTCGACCCCGGGCAGCCCGTGCAGGAAGCCTCGCAGCGAGGCGTTCGACCAGGTCGGCGTGTCAGCCAGCGCGCTCATCAGCGGCTCCCTCCGTCGGGGCTATCGGTCACCATTCTGACCCACGGTCACGACTTGGCGGGTTGGTCCGGCCGGCCCCTGTTCGGCCGGACCACACGCTAGGCACCGGGTACTTGCAGCGTCCTGGCTCCTCCTGCGCGTTGAGCCGTCTGGGTGATGGACGCGGCGGTCTGCAGGAATTCATCGGTGCTGGGCGAGGAGTTAGCCGAAGATCGCGCCCTCAACCATGCGGCCGAGGGCAATGAGCCGCTCCTCGCCGCCGGGCGGACCGATGAGCTGGAGGGACGCGGGCAGCCCGGCCGGGCCGCCGGGAACGGGCAAGGACAGCGCGGGCAGGCCGGCCAGGTTGGCCGGGACAGTGAGCACGATGAGCGACATGCCGCGCTCGCCGAGCACCGGTGGCGGGCCCACCAGCGTCGGCAGCGCGAGGAACGGATGGCGGGCCAGCATCGCGCTGAACCAGTCGCGCACCGCCTGCCGGGTGCGGTTCGCGGCGGTCAGCTGATCGTCGGTGACCGCGGCCGCCTCGGTCATGTTGCGCCGGATGGGCGGGCTGAGCTGGTCCAGCTGCGGCAGCAGGTACGCGTTCGCCTGGAAGGCCTCCACGTCGATGATCACGTTCGCGGCGCGCACCGCGGCGCCGAGGTCGAGACCGGCGACGTCAGCGACCCGCAGGCCGGCGGCCGCGAGGGCGGCGTCAACCGCGGCGTCGATCTCCGGGGCGACCTCGGGCCGAATCCGGCCGACCTCGAGCTCGCAGGATCCGGTCGTGAAGCCCGGCTCGATCAGGCGCATGCCGAGTTCCACCGCGTCGATGTCCGCACCAAGCGGGCCCACGGTATCCATCGAGGGGGCCAGCGGGTAGACACCGTCGACCGGTACCCGTCCCCAGGTGGTCTTCAAGCCGACCACACCGCAGCAGGCGGCGGGGATCCGCACCGACCCGCCGGTGTCGGTCCCGAGCCCGGCGTCGGCCTCGCCGGTGGCCACGGCGACCGCCGAGCCGCTGGACGAGCCGCCGGGCAAGCGACGGGAGTCCAGCGGGTTCGGCGGCGTACCTGACCACGCATTCGTGCCAGCAGCGGACCAGCAAAGCTCGGCCAGGTTGGTCTTGCCGACAATCCTGGCCCCTGAGCGCCGTGCCGCGGCCACCACGGCCGCGTCCTTGGCCGCCGGTTTCGCCTGCTCGGCGATCACCTGGCAGCCCACCGTGGTGGGCACGCCCTCGACATCGATGCAGTCCTTGACCGCGAGCCGCGGCCCGGCGCCCGGCGCGTCAAGCCGCACGATCCAGGTGGGATCCATGGGGAGATTCTCGCAGATCCAAAGAAGTCACGGATATTTCTTCTGCCGGTCGTGGCGGCTGTGACGTCACGATCGGTTGATATCGCACCGTGTGAGTATGAGGGTCGCGATCATCACCGAATCGTTCCCGCCTGACGTCAATGGCGTCGCGCACAGCGTGCTGCGCGTCGCCGAACTCCTCGCCGAACATGGTCACCATCCGCTCGTCATCGCGCCGCAACCGCCAAGGGACTCCAGGGGGGACTCGTTTCCCTTCCCTGTGGTCCGCGTACCCTCGGTGCCGCTGCCTGGTTACCCGAGTTTCCGGCTCGGACTGCCCAGCCACCGGGTACGCGATGCGCTGGTCACGCACCGGACCGAGGTCGTGCACCTGGCCAGCCCGGTCTGCCTGGGTGCCCACGGCGCCGCCGTGGCCGGCCGGCTTGGCCTGCCCGCGGTCGCCGTGTACCAGACCGACCTGCCGGCCTACGCCCGCGCCTACCGGCTCGGCCGGGCCGGTGAGGCGTTCGCCTGGCGCCGGCTGCGCGGCATCCACAACAGCGCCGCGCGGACGCTGGCCCCGTCCACGGTCACCGCGACTGGCCTGCACGCCCAGGGCATCGACAACGTCTGGCTGTGGGGCCGAGGCGTGGACACCAGGCGCTTCGACCCGGCGCGGCGCAGCCAGGAACTGCGCACCGCGCTAGCGCCGGGGCGCCCGGGACAAGCGGCAGGCATAGGGCTGCTTGTCGGCTACGTGGGCCGGCTGGCCACCGAGAAACGCGTCGAGTGGCTGGCCGGGATCACCGCGCTTGAGGGGGTGCGGCTGGTCATCGTGGGGGGCGGCCCGGCCGAGGCCATGCTTCGCCAGCACATGCCGTCCGCCGTCTTCGTCGGCGAGCGCCGCGGTGATGAGCTGGCTGCCATCTATGCCAGCCTCGACGTGTTCGTGCACAGCGGGCCCTACGAGACGTTCGGGCAGACGCTGCAGGAGGCCGCCGCGAGCGGGCTGCCGGTGGTGGCTCCGGCCGCCGGCGGGCCGCTCGACCTGGTCGAGGACGGGGTGACCGGGTACCTGGTCCCACCCGCAGACCCGGACGCGTTCACCTGCGCCGTGGCCCGGCTGGCCGCCGATCCGGCGCGGCGGGCGGCGTTCGGCGCGGCGGGACGGCGCAAAGTCCTCGGCCGAAGCTGGCTTGCCCTGACCGAGGAACTACTCGGGCACTACGCCGCGGTGCTCGGCCGCGCCGAGAAGGCCAAGGTCGTGACTTGAGGATCGTCAGGCTGGCCAACTTCGTCGCGCCGTGCTCGGGCGGCCTTCGCACCTCACTCGGTGAACTCGGCGCGGGTTACCTGGCCGCGGGACACGAGCCGGTGCTGATCATTCCCGGGCGCCACGACAGCGACCAGCAGAGCGCCCAGGGCCGGGTGATCACGCTGCGCGCGCCGCGGGTGCCGTTCACCGGCGGATACCGGGTGATGTGGCGCCGCCGGCCGGTGGCCGCTCTGCTCAGCCAGCTGCAACCGGATTCCCTCGAGGTTTCCGACCGGGTCACGCTGCGCTGGACCGGCCGGTGGGCGCGCAGGCACGGCGTGTCCGCCGTCATGGTGTCCCACGAAAGCCTGGTGGCCTTGTTCCGGCTGGT
>Ga0302180_10000545_pt1 | contig 30630 bp, 20 predicted proteins | sample I_Palsa_E3_2_FD_200575 | JGI IMG/M metagenome (GOLD analysis project Ga0302180, IMG submission 200575) | Peat permafrost microbial communities from Stordalen Mire near Abisko, Sweden - I_Palsa_E3_2 | ecosystem: Environmental > Terrestrial > Soil > Palsa > Peat permafrost | place: Sweden...
GACTTCCGATCGAGGCGCAGTCGGACTTTGCACGCTGACAAAGGTCGCCTCGGCGTGCAGATGGCGCATCACGCTGGCGACCAGGCCCAGGGTTGCCGAGCGCGCCGCATCGCTGTTGCACTGGATCAGCATGCGCCGCGGCAGGGCCAGGTGCGGCGGGATACACAGCATCTGTCGCCGTCCGTGTGATGCCGCGGCGACGATTTCGTCGATCGCGTGCTCATCGCGGCCGGCAATTACCGCCACGCCGGTCTGAGTGGCATCGCGCTCGCCCTTGTCCTGCGCGTCCAGTACCGGGGCCTGCATGCTCTGCACCAGCTGGCGCAGCAGCGGCGCCTGTCGCAGCGCTGCCGCGGTCGAGGCGTCGCTGGTCAGAATGCGGAAGCTCGAGATCGGCGTGGGCAAGACGTGGAAGCGGCGGATCGCAAGCGCGACGCGCTTGCCCGGCGTCAGCGGCAGCTGCGCCTGCTCGCCGCTGGTGCGTGTCACGTCGATCACCACTTGCGTCGCCGTGTGGCTGCCGCCGGCCGCATCGGCCGCATGTTCGTGGCCGACCGCCGACACGACGCCGGATTCGCGTGGCAGCTGTACTCGCAGGCGTTCGAATACGCCGCCGAAATCCACCGACAGCACATGACCCAGGCTCAACGGGCTGCTGCGCAGCCGGTCTTCGTCCTCGGCCACCTCGACGTCCTCGGGGCGTACGATCGTGACCACTTCATTGCCCATGCCGGCCGCCTTCAGGCTGTCACCCACCGCCAGGAAACGGTTACCCAGACGCAAGCCTTCCGAGCCGCGCTCGCCCAGAAACAGGTTCGCGGCGCCGAGGAAGGTGGCGACGAAGCGCGTGGCCGGACGGCGATAGAGCGTTTCCGCACGTCCGGTTTCGAGCAGCCGGCCATTGTTCATGATGCCGATGCGGTCAGCCAGCGCGAATGCTTCTTCCTGGTCGTGCGTGACCAGGATCGTGGTCATGCCCAGGCGACGCTGCACCTGCCGAATGGTCTCGCGCAGTTCGACGCGGATCTTGGCGTCGAGGGCGCCGAACGGCTCGTCCAGCAGCAGCACCTGCGGCTCGTGCGCCAGCGCCCGGGCGACGGCTACGCGCTGTTGCTGGCCGCCGGAGAGTTGTCCCGGCAGGCGATCGGCGTAGCCCTCGAGCGCCACCAGCTGCAGCAGCTCGTCGCGCCGGCGTGCTCGATTGCGACGCCGGACACCGCGCACCCGCAGCGCGAATTCGACGTTCTCGCCGACCGTCATGTGACGAAACAGCGCGTAGTGCTGGAACACCAGGCCGACACCGCGCTCGCGGGCGCGGATGTTGGTTACGTCGCGGCCATGAAAGGAGATGCGACCGTGATCGACCTCGGTCAGACCGGCCGCGATGCGCAGCAGCGTACTCTTGCCGCTGCCGCTGGGACCAAGGAGCACGAAGAACTCGCCGGCTTCAATCTGCAATGAAACATCGTTGACGACCGGCGCAGCGTTGTATTGCTTGGTAATCTGCTCGAAGTTGATCGACATGCGTGCTCCCGCAAGCAGGCATCGTATGCAGTTTAGGGTATCCAGGTCAGTTCCAAACTGGTGACAATCAGGTTATGAACGCTGCTCGGCGGGGCGCGCTTTGCCTTGTCGGCGCGCTTCCGCTAGGCTCCGATTTGCAGCTATTTCAAGCCGTTACTAATGAAAGTCACGATCTTTGGGTCCGGCTACGTCGGACTGGTCTCCGGCGCCTGCCTGGCTGAGGCCGGGAACCACGTCGTCTGCGTCGATATCGATGCCGCCCGGGTCGAGCGCCTGACCGGCGGCGAGGTGCCAATTCACGAGCCCGGCCTCGAGGCGTTGATGCACCGCAATCGCGACGCCGGCCGCCTTGAATTCACTGGCGATACCGTGCGCGCGGTGGAACACGGGTTGTTCCAGCTGATCTGCGTCGGCACGCCCCCGGATGAGGACGGCTCGGCCGACCTGAGTCATGTGCTGAAAGTAGCGCAGGCGATCGGCGCGCACCTGCCGCGCTATGCCATCCTGGTGACCAAATCCACCGTGCCGGTCGGCACCGCCGATCAGGTGCGCCTGCAGGTGCAGGCGGGGCTGGCGGCGCGCGGGCTGGCGACCGAATTCGATGTGGTATCGAACCCGGAGTTCCTCAAGGAAGGTGCCGCGATCGATGATTTCATGCGGCCGGACAGGATCGTGATCGGCACCGACAACCCGCGCACCACCGAACTGCTGCGGGCGCTGTACGAGCCGTTCACGCGCAATCACGATCGGCTCGTGGTGATGGACATACGTTCCGCCGAACTCACCAAGTACGCCGCCAACGCCATGCTCGCCACCAAGATCAGCTTTATGAATGAGCTGGCTGCCGTGGCTGAGCGCGTCGGTGCCGACATAGAGAAGGTACGCATCGGCATCGGCTCGGATCCGCGCATCGGCTACAGCTTCATCTATCCCGGAATCGGATACGGCGGCTCGTGCTTCCCCAAGGACGTGAAGGCGCTGATTCGCTCCGCGCATCAGGTCGGCCACGATGCGACTTTGCTACGTGCCGTTGAAAACGTGAATGAGCGGCAGAAAACAGTACTGGTGCACAAGCTGCAATCGCACTTCAAGGGCCGTCTTGGCGGACGCACATTCGCTTTGTGGGGCCTGGCCTTCAAGCCCAATACCGACGACATGCGCGAGGCCCCGAGCCGGGTTGTTATCGATGCCCTGCTGGCCGCCGGCGCCAGCGTGCGGGCCTACGATCCGGTGGCGAGCGGGGAAGCGCGGCGGCTGTATGCGAGCGATCGCCACGCGGACAGTCTAATATTCTGCAAGGATGCCTACGAGGCTGCGCGCGGTGCGGAGGCGCTGTTGATTGCGACTGAATGGAAGGAATTTCGTAGTCCGGATTATGACCGGCTCAAATCCCTGCTGGTCCAGCCGCTGATCTTCGACGGCAGAAATCTATACGACCCGGCGCTGATGCAGCGCCTGGGCTTCGAATACTTTGCGATCGGCCGTGGCCGCATGCCGCACACCGTGTCGAGTGTCGCCGATCTGACCATGGAGAGTCTGTAAATCATGCTGGTACCGGTGATTCTCTCCGGCGGCGCCGGCACGCGGCTGTGGCCGCTGTCGCGGGAGCTGTATCCGAAGCAACTGTTGCCGCTGGTGGGCAGCAACACCATGCTGCAGGACACAGTACGGCGGCTGGCGGGACTGGAAGTGGCGCCGCCCATGGTGGTGTGCAACGAGGCACACCGCTTCCTGGTCGCCGAACAGCTGCGCTCAATCGACTGCAAGCCGCGCGCTATCGTGCTTGAGCCGGCGGGGCGCAATACCGCTCCCGCGATTGCACTGGCGGCCCACGCGACATTGGCCGGCGAGGAGGGCGACCCGCTGCTGCTGGTGCTGCCGGCCGATCACGTCATCCCGGATGTCCCGGCCTTTCATCGCGCGATAGAGCTCGCGAGCGCGGCGGCGCGCAACGGCTCGCTGGTCACGTTCGGCATCGTCCCGACCAATCCCGAGACCGGCTACGGCTACATCCGCCGCGGTGCCCTTGCCGGCGGCGCCTATCGCATCGCCGAGTTCGTGGAAAAGCCCGATGTGTCGCGCGCCCAGGGGTTCCTCGCATCGGGTGATTACTATTGGAACAGCGGTATGTTCCTGTTCCGAGCCCGCCGTTACCTGGAGGAGCTGGAAAAGTTCGCGCCCGACATCGCAGCGGCATGCGGCAACAGTTTTGCCGGCGCAGTGCGCGATCTGGATTTCACGCGCATCGACCCTGTTGCATTTCGTGAGTGCCGCAGCGAATCGATCGACTATGCGGTCATGGAAAAGACCTCCGATGCGGTGGTGGTGCCGCTTGATGCCGGCTGGAGCGATGTCGGCAACTGGACGTCGCTGCATACCGCCTGCGAGCACGATGCACAGGGAAACGCGCTGTTCGGCGACGTCATGGTCGAGGATACCCACGACAGCTACGTCTACTCATCCAGCCGCCTGGTGGCGACGGTGGGTCTGCGCGATCACGTGGTGGTCGAAACCAAGGATGCCGTGCTGGTGGCGCCGAAGGAGCGCGCCCAGGACGTCAAGAAGCTGGTCGCGCGGCTCAAGGCCTTCGGTCGCTACGAGCACGCGCTGCATCGCGAAGTGTTCCGCCCCTGGGGCAGTTACGACAGCATCGATGTCGGCGAGCGCTTTCAGGTCAAGCGTCTGATCGTCCATCCCGGCGGTGCGTTGTCGCTGCAGATGCACCATCACCGCGCCGAACATTGGGTCGTGGTCTCCGGTACCGCCAGCATCACGCGCGGCGAGGAAACCTTCCTGCTCGAGGAGAATCAATCCACCTTCATTCCTGTCGGCGTGCGTCATCGCATCGAGAATCCGGGCCGTATTCCGCTGCATATCATCGAGGTGCAGTCGGGCAGCTATTTCGGTGAGGACGATATCGTTCGCTTCGAAGATCGCTATGGACGCCAGGGTACAAATACCTAGCGCTGTCAATGCATGCCGCGGGTAGTGAGTACCAAGTGGATTTTTTGTAATTAAAGAATCCACTTGGTACTCACTACCCGCCACAAGCGATTAATATCGCTCGTTTTGCACTAGTATCCAAAGGGAAGCGAATGGGCAAGTTGCGCTGTTTCAAGGCCTACGACGTTCGAGGCCGCATTCCGGACGAGCTCAACGACACGCTGGCATACCAGATCGGCCAGGCCTACGCGGCCTTTGTCCAGCCGAAGATGGTCGCGGTCGGGCGCGATATCCGCGAGTCGAGCGCGCAATTGCGCGACGCACTGACGCGCGGCCTGACGGATTCGGGCGTCGATGTGGCCGACATCGGGCTATGCGGAACCGAGGGCGTGTATTTCGCAACCTTTGCCGAGGAGCTCGACGGCGGCATCATGGTCACCGCCAGCCACAATCCGCCGGATTACAACGGCATGAAATTCGTGCGCGAGCAGAGCCGCCCGATCAGCTCCGATACCGGACTGGCCGATATGCAGGCGCTGATCGAAGGCGCCAGGTTGCCGGGCAAGGCAGCCAGATCCGGTGTGATCAGCGCGCTCGACACCAGCGGTAAATATCTGCAGCACCTGCTTGGCTATGTCAGTGCGGACACACTCAAGCCGCTGAAGGTGGTGGTCAATGCCGGCAACGGCGGCGCCGGCCTGATCATCGATCAGCTCGAGCCGCGCTTGCCGTTTGAGTTCATCAAGATCAATCATCAGCCCGATGGCTCGTTTCCAAACGGCGTGCCCAATCCGATGCTGGAGGAGAATCGAGCCAGCACGGTGGACGCTATTCGCCGTTCCAAGGCCGACGTCGGCCTGGCCTGGGACGGGGACTATGATCGATGCTTCTTTTTCGACGAGCACGGCGGCTTCATCGAAGGCTATTATCTGGTCGGTCTGCTCGCCGAAGCGTTTCTGCGCCGCCACCGCGGCGCGCGCATCGTTCACGACCCGCGCCTGACCTGGAATACGATCGAGATCGTGCAGCAATGCGGCGGTCAGCCGGTGCTGTGCAAGTCCGGCCACGCGTTCATCAAGCAGAAGATGCGCGAAGTCGACGCGGTCTACGGCGGTGAGATGAGTGCGCATCACTACTTTCGCGATTTTGCCTATTGCGACAGCGGCATGATTCCCTGGCTACTGGTGCTGGCGGTCATGAGCGAGTCCGGTAAATCCCTGTCGGAGCTGGTTGGCGAGCGGCAACGGCTCTATCCGGCCAGCGGCGAGATCAATCGCCAGATCAGCGAGCGCATCGGCGACACCAAGGCGGTGCTCGCCCGCGTGCAGCACAATTACCAGGCGCGTGCGAAGTCGATCGACTACACCGACGGCCTGTCGATGGAATTCGAGCGCTGGCGTTTCAATCTGCGCGGCTCCAATACCGAGCCGCTGGTGCGGCTGAATGTGGAATCGCGCGCGGACGCCGCGCTGATGCAGGACAAGACCGCCGAGATATTGCGGTTGCTCGATGCTGCGTGAGGCCTGCAACACCATCGAGACGTTACTGTCGCGCCGTTCGGTACCGGCGCTGCAACTGCGCGAGCCCGGGCCGTCGCGCGAGCAGATCGATATCGCGATTGATGCCGCGTTGCGGGCACCGGATCACGGCGCTCTGAAGCCGTGGCGCTTCGTGCTGATTCACGGCGCCGCGCGCTCGCGTCTGTCGGAGCTGTTTGTCCGCCGCCTGCAACAGCGTGAGCCGGCCACGCCGCCGGGCAAGCTCGACAAGGCCCGCAACATGCCGCTGAGCGCGCCGCTGGTCATCGCTGTGGGAGCACACCTGCGCCCGGATCACAAGGTGCCGGAAGTCGAACAACTGCTGGCGACCGGCGCCGGGGTGATGAACCTGCTCAACGCTTTCCACGCCCAGGGCTATGGCGCGATATGGCTTACCGGAGGCAATGCCTACGACCCCGAGGTTGCCGCGGCGCTCGGATTCGATGCGCAGGAGCGCTGCCTGGGCTTCGTCTATGTGGGCTCGATACCTGCGCAGCACAGCTCGCCGCCGCGCACTGCTGAGCGCGACACAATCGTGCGCGATTGGAGTGGTTGAGGCGCAATGCCGTTCACCGTCTCGCACATTGCCGCGGTGTTGCCGGGCTACCGGTGGTTTACCCGCGCCAATATTTTTTCCGCGGCCGTGATCGGCAGCATGGTGCCGGACTTCGGCTTGCTGGCACCGGGATTTCTAGCGCGCTGGCAGACCCACAGCCTTGAGGCTTTGTTCACCTTCTGCCTGCCGGTGGGACTGGCGACCTATTGGCTCACGCTGCTGTTGCTCAGGCCGGCCGTGATCGAAGTGGTGCCGGATCGGGCTTATCTGCGGTTGCGGGCAGCGCCGCCGCCGGCGTCAATCACGCAGCCCAGCGCCTGGCTTTACGCGGCCGCCGCGTTGCTGCTCGGCGCCGGTACGCACCTGATCTGGGACGCGTTTACGCACGAAAATGCCCGCGGCGTGCGTATGTTTCCGCTGTTGACCGACTACGGTCCGGAGCTGTCCGGTCGTCCATTGCACTTGTATACCTGGTTGCAACATGGCAGCAGCCTGATCGGCCTGGCTGTGGTAGTAGGCGCGTTGATGCTTTGGCTGCGTCATGCGCCGGCACCGCTTGAGCCTCCGTTGCGCCGCATCGATCGGCCGGAACGTCGGGCATGGCTCGGCGCCTATGTGCTGCCATCCGTACTGGTGATTGGCTGGTTGCTGCTGCGGCCGTGGCCTGTCGGCCAGTCGCCATTCACCAGCGGCGGGTCGCTCGGCACGGTCGCCGTCGACGGTATGCGCTGCGCGGCCGCTTCGTTGCTGCTGGTGAGCGTTCTGATCCGCAGCCGTCTGGCCGCGTGACACTGCATGAGCGCATCCGGATCAAAGCCGCCGCCAGTCGCTGCGCCGAGGGCCCCCGGGCTCGATGTGGAGGCGCGCACCGAACGCCTCAATACCAAGGCGGCGGGAATCATTGGTGTGGCCGTGATGTGCAGCCGGCTGCTCGGCCTGGCGCGCGAGCAGATCTGCGCGGCACTGTTCGGCGGCGGCGCGGCAATGGACGCCTTCACCGCCGCGTTTCGCATCCCCAATATACTGCGCGACCTGTTCGCCGAGGGTGCGCTGTCGACGGCCTTCGTTACCACCTTCAGCAAGACCATAGCGCGCGGTGGCGATGCCGCGGCATGGCAACTCGCCAACAAGGTGGCGACGCTGACCACGGTCGTTTTGAGTGCCATCTGCCTGCTCGGAATCGTGTTCTCGCCGCAGCTGGTCGCCACGCTGGCACCCGGGTTCGACGCCGACAAGGCGGCGCTCACAGTCACGCTGACGCGAATCATGTTCCCGTTCATCCTGATGGTGTCGCTCGCGGCCCTGGTCATGGGCATGCTCAACGCCAAGAACGTGTTCGGCATGCCGGCCATGGCCTCGAGTTTCTTCAACATAGGTTCCATCGCCGGCGGCGTGCTGCTCGGAGTCTGGCTCGATCCGCATTTCGGTCCGCGTGCGCTCATTGGACTCGCGATCGGCACCCTGATCGGCGGTGCACTGCAGCTGGGGGTGCAGTTGCCGCGGCTGCGCCGGCTCGGCTACCACTTCCACACTGATTTCGCCTGGCGCGATGCCGGCGTCAACGCCATCCTGGCGCTCATGGGTCCATCGGTCATTGCGGCCGGCAGCACGCAGTTCAATGTGATGATCAACTCGATGTTCGCCTCGACGCTGGGCGACGGACGGATTTTCTGGCTATCGATAGCGTTTCGCCTGATGCAGTTGCCGCTGGGCCTGTTTGGCGTCGCGCTCGGCACGGTGACGCTGCCGCTGCTCTCGCGCCTTGCCGTCGCCGACGACATGACGGCGTTCCGCGCCGAACTCTCGCGTGCCATGCGGCTGGCATTTCTGCTGACCATCCCATCCGCAATTGGTCTCATGATGCTGGCGGAGCCGATTATCTCGGTGCTCTACCAGCATGGAAGATTCAATGCCTACCAGACGGCGCAGGCAGCTGGCGCGCTGCGCTTCTATGCCATCGGGCTGTGCGGCTATGCGGCCCTGAAAATCCTGGTGAATGCGTTCTATGCGCTCGATCGGCGCAAAACCCCGATGTTGGTGAGCTTCATGGCCGTGGCCCTGAATCTGCTGTTCAACTGGATCTTCACCTTTCGTCTCGGCTGGGGGCACCGCGGGCTCGCGTTCTCGACCGGCTGCGTCGCAAGTCTGAATTTCCTGGTGCTCTACGGTCTGATGCATCGTCGCCTGAAGCGCCTGGAGACCCGTCGCATGCTGGCGATGATCGGCAAGGTGGCGTTGGCTTCGGCCGCACTCGCGGCGATATGCTGGGCGTCGCAGCACTGGTTGCTGGCTGACTGGGCGACACAGAGATTCATCAGCAAACTTGGCTCGCTGCTGCTGACCGTGGTGGTTGGAGTGGTGGTATTCCTCGGCTGCGGCGCCGCACTTCGTATCGACGAACTGCAGGCACTGGGCGCTACCTTGCGGCGCCGGCTGCATCGCAGCACCTAGAAGGCGCAGTTCAAAACGCCTTGGCGCAGACCGCTTCGCCCTTGTCGAATACGATGCGCCAGTTATTGTCCGGTTCGAGTCGCCAGATCGAGTTGAAGCGGCTGACGACCTTGCCCTCCTGGTACACCGGTCCGGTGCTCAGCGCCAGTTTTCCCGAAGCGAGGACTTCCACGTGATCGGGCGCCCATGAGAACGGGGCCTTGCGACCGTCATAGTACGGCCGCCACAGGGCGGCGACTTCCGCCGGACCGTGGCTGACGGCCTTGCCGCTGAAGAATATCGCATCGGGCGACAGGAACGTGACAAAAGCCTTGAAATCGCGGTCCGCCATGCTCTTGGCAAACGCCTGCTCGGTGGCGATTACCTGCTGGACGGCTGCCGCCGTGGCCGCCTTGGCCGCGTCCGGATTCAGCGCCGCGGCCTGGTCCTGAGCCGCGGTGCTGGCAGGTTTTGCGTGCGGATGCGCACCGGTGGCACAGCCGCTGATCAGGCAGGCCGCAAGCGCTGCAGACGGGAACAGTTTGCTATAGGTCACCTTTAGGCCTCCTCGTTTGATCCAGCGCCTATGGTCCATCGGGCTGCGCGGCTTGTCGAGATGCGCCACGAAGCATCAGTTCGATTGACCGCAGACGCGCCGCGCGGCAGTCTTGATGCAACTTTCGGGGTGTAAGCATGGCGATCTTCAACGACAAGGTCACGACCGCATTCGAACTGCCGGGCCACCGTGTGCTGCAGAATTTTGGCATCGTGCGCGGCATCATCGTGCGCTCGCGCAGCATCGTGGGCTCAGTCGGTGCGGCGCTGCAGACCCTGCTCGGTGGCAACATCACGCTCTACACACGACTGTGCGAACGTGCACGCGATGATGCCTATCAGTTGATGCTCACTCATGCGCGCGAATTGGGCGCCAACGCGGTCATCGGTGTGCGCTATGACGCGACCGAAATTGGTGCCGGTATCAGCGAAGTGCTGGCGTACGGTACCGCGGTACGCGTCGAGCCGCTGGAGTAGGGCAGTTGACCCACAGCGTGGCCGCGATCGAAGCGCGGCGACTCGCGCTTCAAAGAACCCAGGATGAGGGGCGCAGCCGCGCCGAGCGTAATCGCCTCGGGCAGTTCGCCACCCCCGGACCGCTGGCCGGGGAACTGCTGCGCTACGCACACCAGCTGATTGGATCCGGGCCGGTACGCTTTCTGGATCCCGCGATCGGCACCGGGTCGTTCTACTCGGCGCTATTGCATGAATGGCCGGCCGCTTCGATAGCTGCCGCCACTGGTTTCGAGATCGATCCTCACTACGCGCGTCCCTGTAATGCGCTGTGGCAGGGTATGCGGCTGCAATTGCGGGCCGAGGACTTCACCGCGGCCTTGCCGCCGTCGGCAGAAGCAGAACGCTATGATCTGGTGATCTGCAACCCGCCGTACGTACGCCACCATCATCTGGGGCGCTCGGCGAAGACGCGACTGCAGCGCCGATCGATGCAGGCTACCGGCCTGCACCTGAGTGGCCAGGCTGGTCTTTATGCGCACTTCGTGCTGCTGACGCATGCCTGGATGAGTCGCGGCGCACTCGCCGGATGGTTGATTCCGAGCGAGTTCATGGACGTGAACTACGGCCGGGAACTCAAGGCCTATCTGCTGCGCCAGGTCACGCTGCTGCGCATCCATCGATTCGACCCCAGCGAACGCCAATTCGACGATGCGCTGGTGTCCTCGTCGGTGCTGTGGTTTCGAAACGAGCGGCCGGCCCCTGGTCACCAGGTGGAGTTCAGTTACGGCGGTAGCTTGAGCCGACCGAAGATACGCGGCCTGGTGCCGGAATTGCCGCTTGAAAAAGCGCTGAAGTGGACCAGGTTTCCGGCAGCACGAGCGCCGGCCTGTGATTCCAGCGCGCCCACCCTGGGGCAGTATTTTCGTGTACAGCGCGGTATTGCCACCGGTGCCAACAGGTTTTTCATCATGACCGACGAACAGGCGCGGGAACGCGGAATTTCGCGCCAATGCCTGCGTCCTATTCTTCCGGGCCCGCGCTACCTGGACCTGGACGAGGTGCAAGCCAATGCGGCCGGAGATCCCCACGTGGCGCGGCCGCTGTGGATACTCGACTGTCGACTGCCCGAGAATGAGATCCGGCTGAAGCACCCCGATCTCTGGCGCTACCTAGCGGCTGGAAAGGCAGCGGTCGCCGAGGGATACCTGTGCAGCAGGCGCGTGCCGTGGTATTCGCAGGAAATTCGCGCGCCGACGTTCTTCCTGTGCACCTACATCGCACGCCGCCGGCGCGACGGCCGCGCCCAGCGTTTCATATTCAATCATTCGCAGGCGATCGCCGCCAACAGTTACCTGATGCTCTATCCGCGGCTGGCGCTGGACCAGTTCATCGGGCGCGATGTCGAGCGCGCCAGGCAGGTGTGGCAGGTGTTGCGCCAAATTGACGCGCGGGACATCACCGCCTGCGGCCGCGTGTACGGGGGCGGATTGTACAAGGTCGAACCCAGGGAGCTTGCGGCCATCCCGGTTCCGCAATTGGCCGAGCTGCTGTCCGTCAGGATCTGAGCGCGGCTTTCAGATCGGCGGAGTACCAGATCAGAAACCGGAGCAGGGGCGGCTGCTTGTGAACCCCGCCGAATACCGACAGACCAAAGACGCGCTGACGTGCCAGCAGGAAGACGACGCCGATATCCTCGTATTCCATGGTCTTGACACCTGTCGTGTCGTCAATCAACTGCCGCGTCGGGCTTCCCAGTTGCGCGATGATTCGGGGTTCCGGATCGTCCACCGCCATTCCGAGAAAGCGTCCGCAATAGGAAGTTGGCGGATTGGATTGATCGACGCAGGCGATCTTCGAGATATGTCCCGAACGGGCGTCGAACGTCACGTCAAGGTGAGGGCCGAGGTTGGAGCCCAATTGGTACGACCAGGTGTGAAAGCTATTGATATCCGTGCCTGCTGGCAGGGCGTTGGCGGGATCCTTCTGGGGATCCTTCTCGGGGTCCGTGTAGTAGACACGCATACCCGCCTCTCCAGGCTCATCGCTGCCGTACACGATGGGCGGAACCCCCAGTTTATACCGGGCGTCGCCCCGCGTATCGCCGAGCGTCATACCGTCAAGAATCGATATCTGGTCGCTGAATCGTGCGTAGGCCCGAAGCGTCCAGCCGATGGCGAACAGCACAGCGCAGAGCACAACGAGTACCCAGAGGATGATGGAACGCGTGCGTTGTTTTGGTGGTGCCAAGGGACTCGATTCCCAGAAAGTGCTGGCGAAAGGTACGCCATCCCTAGGGGAAAGTTAGCATTTTGTGCGGATCTCGAGGCAAAAAACGCAGCGCGCTCACGGCCGCCGCCATCTGACCGGCTGATAAGGGCCGGGGCAGGGCGGCCAATTTGTAGTGGTACAACTTACTGACGTTGAACAATTATTTGATTATCTGGTGGGCGGTACTGGGATCGAACCAGTGACCCCTGCCGTGTGAAAGCAGTGCTCTACCGCTGAGCTAACCGCCCTGGTCGCGAAGGGCCGAGAGTTTAAGCGGCACCCCGTGGCGAATCAATTGCCGCGCCGGTACCATGCGCCGCCCCGATCGGCCGCTCTTGAGCTCACCTGCCCGCGAGACCACGCAATGACTGTCGTCACCCGCTTCGCCCCGAGTCCCACCGGCCTGCTGCACATCGGCGGCGTGCGCACGGCACTGTTCTCGTGGCTGTATGCGCGCCATCACGGCGGCAGGTTCATTCTGCGCGTCGAAGACACCGATCGTGAGCGCTCCACCGACGAGGCGGTGCGCGTGATCCTGGACGGCATGCGCTGGCTGGATCTTGCGGCCGACGAGGGGCCTTATTTCCAGAGCCAGCGCTATCCCCGCTACCGGGCGGTCATCGCGCAGCTGCTCGAGCGCGGCGCGGCCTACCACTGCTATTGCACCAGGGAGGAGCTCGAGGCGATGCGCCAGCAGCAGCTGCAGGCCAGGCAAAAGCCGCGTTACGACGGTCGCTGCCGGGAGCGGGTCGAGCCTCGAGCGGGAGTCGAGCCGGCGATTCGTTTCAAGAACCCGCTCGATGGTGAAGTGATCGTCGACGATCAGGTTCACGGCCGTGTGGTGTTTGCCAATTCCGAACTCGACGACCTGATCATTGCGCGCTCGGACGGCAATCCGACCTACAACTTCTGCGTGGTGGTGGACGACATGGACATGGGAGTCACCCACGTTATCCGCGGCGACGACCACCTGAACAATACGCCGCGCCAGATCAACATGCTGCGCGCGCTGGGCGCAACGCCTCCCGTTTACGCCCACGTGCCGATGATCCTGGGTCCGGACGGGGCCAAGCTCTCCAAGCGCCATGGCGCCGTGAGCGTGCTGCAGTATCAGCAGGACGGCTATCTGCCCGATGCGCTGCTCAACTATCTGGTGCGCCTAGGCTGGTCCCACGGCGATCAGGAAGTCTTCACCCGCGAGGACATGATCGCCAACTTCGATATCAAGGATGTCAACAAATCCGCCGCGGCATTCGATCCGGAAAAGCTGCTATGGCTCAACCAGCAGCACATGATGCGTGCGCCGATAGGTGTGCTGGCGGCCGGCTTGCGCTTGCGCCTCGCCGCGCTTGGTGTTGCGGCGGATGACGACAAGCTGCTGGAGGGGGTTGCGAACGCGCAGCGCGAGCGCGCCAGGACCTTCAATGAAATGGCCGACAACAGCCTGTTCTTCTTCTGCGAAATAGAAGCCTACGACGACAAGGCTGCCCGTAAAAATCTCACAACCGATACGGTGCCGATATTGCAGGCAGTGGAGGAGGGCTTCAAAAGCCTGAGCGAATGGAATGCCGGTTCAATCCACGAGGTGATCAACGCCGTCGCGCAGCGCTACGGGGTTGGGCTCGGTAAGGTTGCGCAGCCGTTGCGAGTGGCGGTGTCGGGTGGTGCGGTGTCGCCGCCGATCGACATTACTGTCGCGCTGCTAGGACAGGAGAAATGCTGCCGGCGTATCGAGGACGCGGTGCGCTGGGCGCAGGCCGTTCGCTGAGCGTCTGCTGCCTGCCATTGTTGACAAGGTTCGTGGGCTTGCGTAGCGTCGCGGCCCTTCAGTGGGGCTATAGCTCAGCTGGGAGAGCGCTTGCATGGCATGCAAGAGGTCCGCGGTTCGATCCCGCGTAGCTCCACCACGATCACACAGTCCATTCGATTGTCCCCATCGTCTAGAGGCCCAGGACATCGCCCTTTCACGGCGGTAACAGGGGTTCGAATCCCCTTGGGGACGCCATGCCGTCAGCAGTGCCGCCATGGGCGCACAGTTCTGGCTCCGGCGCCGCGACGCCTAAGGCGAGTAGATTTGGCACGAATGATTCGACCCGGTGGTGGCGTGCAGTAGGCTCATTAAGTCGGCGATGTACCCCCGTCGAGATTGGCACATCCCCTTGCCTTGACATCTAGCCAGATTAAGTAAAAATGCGGGGCACGAAAGTCGGGTTGCGCGCCATTTTGGGGCACTGATTTACGACCAAGCCGGGGGTCCAACACCAAATACACTCGGGGGTGCTAGCCGCGGCGGGTGGCCCGCGTGACGTCAGTCTCGGCGTGAGGCACCGCTAGTGTAATCAATAGAGGCACCGGATCGTGTCCAGTGCCAGGGAGTCTGAAATCGAGGGCAACGTCGGCACTTCGCAGTCGGTTGCCTAGCGACCCATATATGGTGCACCGCTCCGCGAAGCCAATACCTGCGACTCTGTCGCTGCTGGTCGGGCACACATTAACCTTTTGTAATCTTGCCGAATTTCCGGGCTTATCAGAGGAGTGTTGCGGCCAGCGACGATACTGTGACGGTCATCTCAGCCCCTCTTCTTAACTTAAGGATAATTCCCGGGCGAACGCAGCACAGTGCGAATCGCTGTGGGAATCAATTCAATTACGTCACCGAACGATAGTCCAGCGCGTTGAACTGGTAACTAAAGAGGGTTATTCGATCATGCCTACCAACGGTACGCGCCAACCGGCGCTCAAGAACGCCCGCGTCATTGTTCTATCGTTACTGACCAGCTTAGTGCTTGCGGCCTGCGGCGGCGGCGGCAGCGACAACACCACGACGAGCGCTAGCAGCTCCAGCAGCAGCTCGAGCTCCAGCTCCAGCAGCTCCAGCTCCAGTAGCTCCAGTAGCTCCAGCTCCAGCAGCTCCAGCTCCAGTTCCAGCTCCAGCAGCGGCGGGGTAAGCTCCAGCAGCAGCTCCAGTAGCAGCTCCAGTAGCAGCTCCAGCAGCAGCTCCAGCTCCAGCAGTAGCAGCAGCTCATCGGGCGGCCCGACAACCTTTACCATCAGCGGCAACGTGACCGGTCTGAGTGGCTCTGGCCTGATGGTGCAGACCAATGGTGCCAACACCGTCGCAGTGTCGGGGAACGGCCTCGTATCCCTTGCGACGCTGGCCAGCGGCGCCACCTACACCGTGACGGTGTCGGCTCAGCCGACTGTCCTGTCGCAAACCTGCACCGTGACCGGTCCCGGTCCCAGCACTCTCACGGCGAATGTGACGCTGCCGATCACCTGCGTGACCAACAGCTACAACGTCATAGCGACGGTGAATGGATTGGTGGGAACAGGGCTGCACCTACAGGTGGCCCCGACAGCGGCCGTTGCCGCTACTGCGAACGCTACCCCCTACACTCTGGCCAGCGTTATAAGCGGCGGCACGTACACCGTGACGGTGCCAACACAACCCACGTCGCCCACGCAGAGTTGCGTGCCAGCGCCGATCACCGGAAACGTTACCAGTGCAAACATCCCGGTCACCGTTACCTGTACGACGTTTACCTCTACTGTCGGCGGTAGCATTACCGGTCTGAACGGCACCGGTCTGGTTTTGAAAGACTCTGTCAGCGGCCATACGACAACGACTCTTGCTGCAGGTGCGACGAGCTATACGATCTCGCCCGCGATCAACAGCGGCACGAGCTATCACGTGGTCGTGATGACGCAGCCATCGACGCCAGCTCAATACTGCACGGTCGCGAACCCAACCGGCACCGTGGTAGGCACCGCCATTACGAACGTTAACGTTATCTGTCGCAATGAAGGCAAATTTGTGTTCGTTGCCGACTCGGGCTCCGGCACGCTCTCGTCGTTCACCATCGATGACAGCAACGGCGCGACGGCTGGCGTGCTAACGCCGGTAGCGGTCGGTGGCGTAGCCACGGCTGCCGCGGGCTCGGATCCGGTGGCGATCGCGCTCAATCCGGCCGGGACGTTTGTCTATTCGGCCGATAATGGGACAGCCGATATCACGCAGTTCTCAGTAGCCGCCAACGGCGCTGTAGCCGTAGTAGGCACCACGCCGACAGGGTTCACGGGCAGCACGCCCACGGGCATCGCGATCGATCCTTCGGGTAATTTCCTGCTCCTGACCGACAGCCTGAGTGGTACCGGTGGAACCGGCAACGGTGTCGTTGCGGTGTTCGAGATTACCCCGATCACTGGCGCATTGACCCAGGTCATCAATTCACCGTTCCTGACGGCGCCATTTGTCGACCCGGGCGCGAACCCGACCAGTGTGGTGGTGGATCCGACCGATAGTTTTGCCTACGCGGCGAACACGTTTAACCCCACGCTTGGGCTTGCGGGATTCACGTTCGACGATTCCACTACCGATGCTACCCCCGGGAACCTGACGCCGTTCACCACGAACCCGCAGGTTGCCACCGGTAACGCCCCGGTCGCGGTCACGATCGATCCGCTGGGCCGATTCGTATACGTCGCGAATAGCAACATCGCGGCGGTGGCCGGCGGTGGAACAGTGTCTGGCTGGAAGATCGGAGTCGGCGGCGCGTTGACGGCTATGACCGGTACTCCATTCAATGGTGGCACCGGTGGTTTTGCCGCCTCCGCGACCCCCGCGGACCTAGCCATCGATCCGTCCAGTCAGTTCCTGTACGCGACCGATTCGACCAATAGCGATGTGGTCGCGTTCACGATCAACCAGACGACGGGAGTCCCGACTGCACTGGTGGCGGGTTCGACGATTGGTGCAGGCATGGGTGCGGGCCCGGTAAGTATCGATCCGTCGGGACACTTCGTGTATGTCGGGAACACCATTGACGACACGATTTCGATGTACTACGCGGACACGACTACCGGAGAGTTGTCGGTCATCACCGGCTCCCCGTACACCTTCACTGGCGCCGGGCCGAACGCAATCGCGATCGAATAGCGCAGAGCAGCAATAGAGTGCGCGCACGGAACAGCGGGACCGTGCGCGCACTTCGATTTCCCGCACAGAAGCGGTCGGCAGGGTTATCAGCACCGTGGCGAGCAGGCCACGGCAAATAGCAGGCTATCGCCTACCGCTTCTTGCACGCGATTGAGCAGATCGGCTGTTCTGTAGCGGTCTGTCTCCTTGCGGCCCGCCGTTGCCCCCGGGTTTTCAATGAGACCGGACCACTCGTCGACAGATCGTCCGCGCTCGCCGGGCAGGTGCGCCAGCCGGGTAACCGTCCGGCCTTGGCCGCATTGACACTCTTCGGCTAAGCCCGGCCAACAAAGGGTAAGCGTCCGGATAAGGCCGCCTAGCATCGCCTAAGGGCTCGCTCTGATGATGCACTAGACGGACACGTAGTACGTGTCCGCTTAGGAGCGCGATGAACAAGGCCGCCGTATCGTCTGCCGTTGATGCCCTGGGTCGGCCCTCCGGACCGCGCCGCAAGTATACGATTGCAGAGAAGCGCCAGATTGCCCAAGAGACTATGCAGCCAGGCGCATCGGTAGCATTGGTTGCACGCGGTCACGCGATCAACGCCAACCTGGTGTTCGGCTGGCGTCGACTCTATCAGCAGGGGTTGCTGAGTGAGGGGTCGGTGGAGTCGCCACCGCTGCTCCCGGTAAAGGTCGAGACGCCGACGCTGTTGCCTACCAGACGCGCCAAGCCTGCCCCGATAGGTAAGCAGACGGACACCGGTTCGATCGAGGTCGAGTTTGCGGGCGGCCGGCGTCTGTGCATTCGAGGCCGTGCTGATCGCGCGACATTGCGGTATTTGATCGAGGCGTTGTCGCGTCGATGATCGCGCTGCCTACGGGTGTGCAGGTGTGGCTCGCGGCCGGTGCGACCGATATGCGCAAGGGATTCGACGGTCTCGCCGCACTCACGCAGACGCAGCTCGCCGAGGATCCTTTTTCGGGACAGCTGTTTGTTTTCCGTGGCCGCGCCGGTGATCGCGTCAAGATCCTCTGGTGGAGCGGCGACGGATTCTGTCTGTTTGCCAAGCGACTGGAACGTGGCCGCTTCATATGGCCGCAGGCGACGCACGGCACCGTGCACTTGAGTGCCGCACAGCTCTCGATGCTGCTGGAAGGGATTGATTGGCGGCGTGTGGAGCGCACCTTTGATCCGCGGGTCGCTGTGTGAAGAGCCTTGTTTTACAGCAGTTTATAGTGCGCAGTGCATAGGCTCGCGATATAATATCGCATGTCTAAAGCAGCCGATCTGCCCAACGACGTAGAAGCCCTCAAGGGCATTCTGATCGAGCGCGATGCCGTGCTCGCCGAGCGCAGCACGGCGCTCGAGACCGCCCAAGCCCTGGTGATCGCACAGAAGCTCGAGCTCGAGAAGCTGCGATTCGAGATCGCCTGTTTGAAGCGCATGAAGTTCGGACGCTCCTCCGAGCAGCTCGATCATCAGATCACGCAGATGCAGCTGACGCTTGAGGATCTCGAGGCAACCCTAGCAGAGACGCCCGAACACATCCGGGCCGCCCCGAAGGGCCAGTCGCTACATCCTGTCCGTCGGGCACTCCCGGAGCATTTGCCGCGCGAGGAGATCGTGCACGAGACCCCATGCACCTGTCCGGCCTGCGGCGGCGCGCTGCGCCGCCTCGGGGAGGATGTCAGCGAGATGATCGAGTACGTGCCGGGACGCTACCAGGTCATCCGCCACGTGCGCCCGAAGCTCTCGTGTTCGCAGTGCCAGAAGATCGTGCAGGCCGCCGCTCCCAGCCGGCCGATCGCTCGCGGGCTGGCAGGCCCCGGCTTTCTCGCTCACGTGCTGGTCTCCAAGTATGCCGATCACCTGCCACTGTACCGGCAGAGCCAGATATACGCCCGGGAAGGCCTCGAGCTCGAGCTCGAACGCTCAACGCTTGCCGACTGGGTCGGTGGTGCGAGTGCGCTGCTCGAGCGCCTGGTCAGCGCACTGGGCCGCTACGTGATGGCCGCGGACAAGATCCATGGCGATGACACGCCGGTGCCGGTGCTGTGTCCGGGTCGCGGTACGACCAAGCAAGGTCGGCTGTGGACCTACGTGCGGGATGACCGCCCGGCGGCAAGCACAGAGCCGCCAGCGGTGCTCCTCCGCTATTCCCCGGATCGCAAGGGTGAGCGGCCCCGAGCCCACCTTGCTCCGTTTGCCGGGGTACTGCAGGCCGATGCATACGCCGGGTTCGAGCGTCTCTACGGCGAGCGGATCCAGGAGGCAGCCTGCTGGGCGCACGTACGGCGCAAGTTCTACGACATCCACGTGGCAATGGCCTCGCCGATCGCGGCCGACGCGCTCGACCGGATCGGAAGGCTATACGCCATCGAGACCGAGATCCGCGGTCGGCCTCCCGATGAGCGCGCAGCGGTGCGACAAGCCCGTGCCGGACCGGAGCTCGAAGCTTTGTACGGCTGGTTACATGCGACATTGTCGACGCTGTCGAAGAAGAGCGAGCTCGCCGTGGCGATCCGCTATGCACTCTCGCGTTGGGCGGCACTCACCCGCTACCGCGATGACGGTCGACTGGAGATCGACAACAACGCCGCGGAGCGGGCATTGCGAGCTGTCGCCCTGGGCCGTAAAAACTGGCTTTTTGCCGGTTCAGATGACGGTGGCGAGCGCGCTGCGGCGATCTACAGCCTGATCGGCACAGCGAAGCTCAATGACCTTGACCCGGAGGCTTACTTGCGGCACGTGCTCGAGCGCATCGCCGAGCATCCCATAAATCGCATCGATGACCTGCTGCCTTGGAACGTCGCCGCTGTGCTCGACAACCCCAAGAGACTCGCAGCCTAATCGCGCCCTCCTGCCATGGACAAAGCAGAGATTATCGCCGAACGCAATCTCCTGTTCGTCAAGCCAGACGGGGCAGAGATCAACTCGCACATCCAGTTTGGGCGACCATATTTTACCGAAGAGCATGGTTGGTGTTGTGATTGTGAGATCCCCCGCATCGAAAAGCGAAGATATGGTGCGGGTGTTGATGGAATACAGGCTCTGCTACTAACTATGTCGCTCGTGGAGACATTGCTCGAAGTGAAGCGATCACTCGGCTGGAAATTTCTTTGGCCTGATACTCGGCACGAGACCTTACCGCGCGAGATTTTTGAGGCCGGCCATTTCCTGAGAACCCGCGCGACACCTTAGCCTTGCGTGGGAAGAAATAGAACCTCCAGCCTCGCTCGGTCACGGCCTTCAGCGTACGCTTACCAAGGGAAGCGATGACACACGGATCCTTGACACTTCCGCCTCGACTCGGCCTGAGCCTATCGCGACGTGGATTCCAGCGCGGTTATCTCCTTGAGATCCCCTTGATCCTGTTCGTTCTCGTGATCGCGCTATCCCTGGTAATGCCTCGCTTACCGATCCTCGGACAGAAGATCGCGATCGTCATAGCGGCGATTCCCATCGTCTTCTGCCTCTTCTACATGATCGTCGTGCCCGGCTGGGTGCCAGGCACCCAGCGTCGCGCCGGACTCATCTTGCGCATGACGCTGTTTCTAGGATGCGCCGCGGCGATTGTCACTGGAGTCGGCGCCTTTATTCTCCGCTAAGTAGCAGAGCGTGCCTGGCAGCACACCTGGCAGAACTCAGAAGACCCTCGAGGTCTTCTTACAGTCCCATACGTGTCCTGTTCTGTCTGAGTGTTGGTAAGTGAGCGCACCGTTATTGCGATCAAATGTGACGTCTGTTTGTGCCCCATTTAGCGGACTACGTTCTATCCAAGTTACCGTATCGTCCGTGATTGTCACTTTCGCCGTGTAATCCCCGCGATTGGTAGGCGGGAACCACCAAGTCACTGTATTTGCACTCGTGTCAATGCTCACATACAGATCGGCAGCACTCAAACCTCGGGTGGTACAGGCGAGGTCGATTGTCTCAGCGTATGCGGGCGTTAGGAAAACTTGGCTAACCGCAATGCCAAGTACCGCAGCCAGCCCTATCTTGCCATGTCGATTCATCTGCTATCTTCCCGTCTGCAAAGCTACTTTCTGCGTGACAAACACCGGCGGCGTGCCGGTACCGGGTATTCCCAGGCCATCCCCGCGGCGGGGAGACCTGCGATGCCCAATTGTACGCCCGGGATCGCCGAGCGGCGTACTCGGCGAACACGATGAGTAGCGGCGCCCCGCTTGGCCCGCCGCTACTCACCAGAGGGACCATTATGAATCATCGGCGAAACAGGAGCCGCGTGATCGAGTCAAGACGGTCACGCCCGGACGGTTACCGACAAGGAGGGCGCATCCAACATGCTCAGGGCACATGCGGACGCGGCGCGGCGCGGCGACACCAACGGACAGCCCGCAAGCTTCGACGCGATGGAGGACCTGCTGTCCTCGCTACTTGAACAAGAGTCAGCTCGGAAATCTGGAGGAGTCATCGGATAACGCCAGTACCCGCCTCGGAAGTCAACACGGCGCTGAGCGGACGCTTACAACAAAGGCGACCGCGATTCCAAAGGTCTGGGGTAGGCCAGTCGACCTTCTCCGGCAGCAGTGGCGGCGACTCCGCCGCGTCAGTCAACAACCCCTGCTGATAAAATCGACGCCAGCCGAATACCAGATTAGCGTTTATCCCGCGCCGACGCGCAATCAAGGCCACCGAAGCCCGCGGCTGCACCGTCTCCTCGGCGATCTGTCGCTTCTCGGCAATCGCATACTTGCGCCGCGGCCCGGTCGGGCGACCCAGGGCATCGACTGCAGAGGATATCGCGGACTTGTCCATCTCGCTCCTAAGCGGACACGTACTGCGTGTTCGTTTGGCGCATCATTGGAGCGAGTCCTCAAGCGATGCTAGGCGGCCTTCGGCGGACGGTTACCCAGCCCCGGCATGTCAGGTCTGCCCGCGGGCCACGGTCCTTAGGGAGCCAGCGCGTAGACCGTCAGGGTGCCGGCGCCGGCGACGTAGACGTGGCCATTGGCCACCAGCGGGACGGTGTACTTGGCGGCATTCCCGGCAGTGTCCGCCGACAGCTTGGAACTGGAGTACAGCGTCGTACCGAGGTTGCTCGCATTGTAGGCCCGCAGGATCGCCGGGCCCAGGGCGGCGGCGCCGTTGTCGGTGCCGCTGGCGTTGTTGTCTAGCACCCAGACGACGGCGTTGCCCGAGGGCGACGCGGAAATCGACGGCGTCGGGTTCGGGTAATAGTAGGTTTCGGCGCTCTGCGACGACGGCACGGCCGCTTGCGGCAGCGTGACGCCACTGGCTGGAATCAATCCGTTCGTTAGCGGAAATGCCATCAGTGAACCCCGGCTGACCGACTGATAGACAGTGCCTTGATAGTAAGCCGGCGTCGCATAGTCCAGATAGGTGTAGTCGCCAGGCAGTATCAGGTACTGCACCGTGTTGTCAGAGGTTGACGAGAACCCTGACATGGCGTTGCGATCCATCATCCAGAAGTGACCCTGCTTGTCGCCTCCGAGTACCACATTGGGATGACTCGGGGGCCCAACACCGTTGGGCAGCACGGTCATGCCAGCCGCTGCAATGTCCAGATCACTATGGCTCCAGGACGCGTTATTTGACGGGGTGTAGAAGTCCTGCAGCGCCAATGTGGTCGGATTCAGGTCAATCAGGCTCTCACCAAAATCATTGTTCGGCGCGGGCACCGGCAGCTGGTTAGCGGTGTCGCTGAAGGCACCATTGCCGGTGGCCATGAACATGTTGTCCTCGGAATCAAGTGCCGGTGCCGCACCGGACATCCAGATGCCGCCTTCAGCCGGGACACCCGACAGTGAATTGGGCGTGGTATTGAATACCGCTGTCTGTGTCAGGGTAGTCTCGTTGTATCGCAACACCCAGCCGTGCCAGGGCCACAGGTAATTATCGCAGCGCGATCCGAAAGCGATCACGATGCCGCCCTGTGTCAGCACCAGTCCTGGCCGCTGCATCTGATAGAGCGGATTGAAGTTGTCAGTGGTGCCACCGTCGGCAGTGCCCGTGACCGAGGCTGTGATCGGTACCCCCGAAGCTGCGGATTCGGTGCCGTTGGTGATATTCACGGCGTGCAGACGCTGATAGTAGACCCCTTTCTCGGTCGTGCTGGTCACGAAATAGATCATTTGACTGCTTGGGTCGATCACCGGCGTGCCGGTGATACCGTACTCGCCCAGTACATCATTACAGCCGGCGCTTGCGTCGGAGATGGACGAGATGCCGGCGGACGCATTGACGTAGCTGATTTTCCAGTAGATCACGCAGGCCGAATTGTCGGCATCGAAGGCATAGATGCTGTCATGCATGGTGACGACGAACAGCACATTGTGGGTGCCGCCACCGATCGACACGTTCGCCATATACAGCGGCTGGGCGTACGCCGTGCCATCCAGCGTGCATGACCAGCGCTTGCCGAAACTGCCGCCTGAGACCGTGGCCGGCGTGAGTGCGTATTCCTGCAGGTTCTGGCCGGTTCGGGCAACATCATTGTGCCAGGTCGTAATTCCAGTCAGGTTCGTGACTGCTACCGGCACACTCAGGGTATTGCTCGGGGTACCCGCATTGGTCGCAGTCACCGTGTGGGTGCCGGCGCTCGAAGGTGGGGTGTACAGTCCGCCGCTGCTGATCGTGCCGACCGTGCTGTTGCCTCCGGCTACCCCGTCCACGCTCCACTTCACCGTGGTACCCGCGGGTGCATTGGTCGAGAACTGCTGCGTTTGAAGCAGTGTCAGCGCGGTATGGCGCGGCGTAAGCGTGGTGAATGGACCGCCGCTACTGCCGCCCGAGCTGCTGCTGCCAGAGCTGCTGCTACTGCCGCCCGAGCTGCTGCTGCTCGAACTACCGCTGCTGGACCCGGAACTGCTGCCTGAGCTGGAACCGCCACTGGAGCTGGATCCACTGCTCGAGCTGGAACTGCTGCTCGAACCGCCGCTCCCGGCCGCCCGAAACGCCGCCATCTGCATCACCCACCAGGTTGCCGATGACTGCGTCGCGGTGGCGCTGTAGCTGCCCGTGGCCGTCACCGTCTCGTCTTCCACCAGGTCGCTATCGGGAGTGGTGACGATTCGCGCCTTGTAGCCAGTCCCCGCGTTGTAAGAACTGGCTCCAAGGTAATTGGCCCCTACCAGAAGGTCGTTGGCGTTGCTGGTCGTGGCCGCGCCGCTGCTCAGGCTGGTGCCAGTGCCGCTCGCACCCACGCCCACATCCAGGGCGGTGCTGGTGCTGATGCCGCTGTACTCGAGCACGCGCACATCGGGAGAGGCCACCGTGTTGCTGAAGGTCACCGTGACCGTATTAGCGCCGGCGGCCGCGGCCGCAATGTTCTTGGCGTAATACATCACCTGCGTGGCAGTGCCGGCATCGGTGGTCGGTCCCGCGGCCACCAGATAGGCGTTGCTCTTGCTGTCGATGACCGAACTCACCGTGGATGTGGAGTCACTCCACCCGATTGCCACAACGTTCAGATCTCCCGCGGTCTGCGCTCCGGTATACGTCACGCTCACCGTCTTGGCAGAGGCCGGATCCTGAGAGGTAACCTGCACGAAGGCGATCGAAGCACCAGAGCTGCTACTGCTACCCGAGCTGCTGCTACTGCCCGAGCTACTGCTACTGCCCGAGCTGCTACTGCTGCCCGAGCTGCTGCTGGACCCGGAACTGCTGCCTGAGCTGGAACTGCTGCCTGAGCTGGAACTACCACTGGAACTGGAGCCACCGCTCGAGCTGGAACTGCTACTCGAACCGCCGCCCCCGGCGGCCCGAAACGCCGCCATCTGCATCACCCACCAGGTCGAGGGGCTCTGGGTTGAGCTGGCACTGTAGCTGCCGGTTCTCGATACCACTCGATCTTCCACCAGATCGCTGTCGGGCGTCGTCACCAGCCGTTTCGTGTAGCCACTGGCTCCGGAGAGATAGCCGCCGCCAATATAGTTGGCTCCTACCAGCAGATCGTTGGCGTTGCTGGTCGTGACCGCGCCGCTGCTCAGGCTGGTGCCTGTGCCGCTCGCACCCACCTTCACATCCAGGGCGGTGCTGGTGCTGATCCCGCTGTACTCGAGCACGCGCACGTCGGGAGAGGCCACCGTGTTGCTGAAGGTCACCGTGATCGTGTTAGCCCCTGCCGCCGCGGCCGCAATGTTCTGGGCGTAATAGATCACCTGTGTGGCATTGCCGGCACTGGTGGTCGGACCCGCGGCGACCAGATAGATATTATTTTTGCTGTCGGTGACCGAACTCACCGTGGACGTGGAGTCACTCCACCCGATCGCCACGACGTTCAGATCCCCCGCGGTCTGCGCCGCCGCATACGTCACGCTCACCGTCTTGCCCGACGCCGGATCCTGGGCCGCGCTTTGAACGTAGGCGATCGACGCACCAGAGCTGCTGCTGCCGCCCGAGCTGCTGCTGCTCGAACTGCTGCTGCTCGAACTGCTGCTGCTCGAACTGCTGCTGCCGCTTGAACTACCGCTGCTGGACCCGGAACTGCTGCCTGAGCTGGAACCGCCACTGGAACTGGAGCCACCGCTCGAGCTGGAGCTGCTACTCGAACCGCCGCCCCCGGCCGCCCGAAACGCCGCCATCTGCATCACCCACCAGGTGGATGATGACTGCGTCGCGCTGGCGCTGTAGCTGCCCGTGGCCGTCACCGTCTCGTCTTCCACCAAGTCGCTATCGGGACTGGTGACGATTCGTGCCTTGTAGCCAGTCCCCGCGTTGTAAGAGCTGGCTCCAATGTAATTGGCCCCTACTAGCAGGTCGTCGGCGTTGGTGGTCGTGACCGCGCCGCTGCTCATGCTGGTGCCGGTGCCGCTCGCACCCACGCCCACATCTAATGCGGTGGTGCTGATGCCGCTGTACTCGAGGATGCGCACGTCGGGAGAGGCCACCGTGGCGCTGAAGGTTACCGTCACGGTGTTAGCGCCGGCCGCCGCGGCCGCGATGTTCTGGGCGTAATAGATCACCTGCGTGGCCTTGCCCGTATCGGTGGTCGGCCCCGCGGCTACCAGGTAGACATTGTTTTTGCTGTCGGTGACCGAATTCACCGTGGATGTGGAGTCACTCCACCCAATCACCACGACGTTCAGATCGCCCGCGGTCTGCGCCGCGGTGTACGTCACGCTCACCGTACTGCCCGCGGTTGGATCCTGAGAAGCGACCTGCACGAAGGCCGGCGCTGCAGCAGCCGGCTGCGCCATGCCGAACAGCGCAAGCGCCCACACGCCAACCGCAAGGCTGATTCGAATCAAGCGACTGGGAACTGTGGCATGAAACCGCGCGACGCGCGGCTTCCACACCGACACATCGCCAGAAATCGCGCTTGAAAAGACCATCTAATCCCCTGTCTACCGAAACGGCCGCCTGTCCGCGGAGTCTTGCTGCCACCGCCGTCTAGTAATCCGCAGCCTGGATCTAAACAAATAGTCGCCAGCAAGCGACATTGCAACACATCCGCGCTGCGGAGAACGGCCAACTTGTCGTAACCCCGGACCGCTTAACATATACGGCCGCCGGAACGACTGCCCGCAATTCGGAGTGGGGAATGTTGCAAAGAGCGCCCAGATGTGAGGCGCTCCGTCGTCCCCTTGTATAACTAGCAGGATCGACCGGCTCCGCCGTACGCCTAGCATGACGCAAGGATGCGCGCGCGGCCGCGGACGCAGGGTCTCAAATCACGACGATAGAAGCGGTTTGGGGGCGCCTTGAGTCTTACGGCGCCAGGCCGTAAACGGTCAGGGTGCCGGCGCCGGCGACGTAGACGTGGCCATTGGCCACCAGCGGGACGGTGTACTTGGCCGCATTCCCGGCAGTGTCTGCTGACAGCGAAGAACTGGAGTACAGCGTCGTACCGAGGTTGCTCGCATTGTAGGCGCGCAGGATCGCCGGGCCCAGGGCGGCGGCGCCGTTGTCGGTGCCAGTGGCGTTGTTGTCGAGCACCCAGACGACCGCGCCGCCCGAGGGCGAGGCGGAAATTGATGGCGTCGGGTTCGGGTAATAGTAGGTTTCGGCGCTCTGCGACGACGGCACCGCGGCTTGCGGCAGCGTGACGCCACTGGCTGGTATCAATCCGTTGGTTAGCGGAAATGCCATCACGGGGCCTCTGCTGACCGACTGGTAGACGGTGCCTTGATAGTAAGCCGGCGTCGCATAGTCCAGATATGTGTAGCTGCCAGGCAGCAGCAGGTACTGCACCGTGTTGTCAGAGGTTGACGAGAACCCTGACATGGAGTTGCGATCCATCATCCAGAAGTGGCCCTGCTTGTCCCCTCCGAGCACCACATTGGGATGGCTTGGGGGACCGACGCCGTCGGGCAGCACCATCACGCCGGCGGCCGCAATGTCCAGATCATTCGTGCTCCAGGTCGAGTTCTGTGACGGGGTGTAGAAGTCCTGGAGCACGAGTGTGGATGGGTTCAGATTCAGGAAGCTCTCGCCAAAATCATTGTTCGGCGCCAGCGCGGGCAGCGTGTTGCTGGTGTCGTCAAAGGTACCGTTGCCGCTCGAAAAGAACATGTTGCCGCTCGAATCCAGCGCCGGTGCCGCACCGGACATCCAGATGCCGCCCTGGATGCCGTTGGGGGTCGAGTTGAAGACAGCGGTCTGTTGCAGGGAAGTCTCGTTGTATCGCATCACCCAGCCGTGCCAGGGCCACAGATAATTATCGCAGCGCGAGCCAAAAGCAATCACGATGCCACCCTGCGTGAGCACCAGGCCCGGTCGCTGCATCTGATAAAGCGCGTTGAAGTTTACCGTGCTACCGCCGTCCCCGCTGCCAGAGACCGAGGCCGTAATTGCCACCGGAGAATTTGCCCGGTCGCTGCCATTGGCAATGTTCAGGGCGTGCAGGCGCTGGTAGTAAACGCCATTCTCGGTCGTGCTGGTGACGAAAAAGATCGTGTTCGCAACCGAGTCGATGACCGGTGTGCCGGTGATGCCGTACTGAACTAGCACATCGTTACAGCCCGCGGCGGCGCTGGAAATGGGCGTGATGCCAGTGCCGGCGTTGGGACTGATATAACTGTTTTGCCAGTAGGTCACGCAGGCGGGATTGTCGGCATCAAACGCATAGATCGAGTCGTTCATGGTCACGACGAACAGCACGTTGTGCGTGCCGCCGCCGATCGATACGTTCGCCATATACAGCGGCTGGGCGTACACCGTGCCATCCAGCGGGCATGACCAGCGCTTGCCGAAATTTCCGCCGCCGACCGCGCTCGGCGTAAGTGCGTACTCGTGCAGGTTCTGGCCGGTTCGGGCGACGTCGTTGTGCCAGGTCGTGATCCCGGACAGGTCCGTGACCGCGACTGGTGCACTGACGGTAAAAGCGGGATTGCTCGGGTTGACCACGCTCACCGTGTGGGTGCCGGCACTGCCAGGTGGGGTGTAGAGTCCGCTGGCGCTCACGGTGCCCACGGTGGCGTTGCCTCCAGCTATACCGTCCACACTCCAGGTCAGCGCCGTGCCGCCCGGTGCATTGGTCGTGAACTGCTGCGTCTGTAGCAGTGTCAGGGCAGCGTTGCGCGGTGAGATCGTGGCAGTCAAACTGCCCCCACCGGCGGTGCGAAACGCCGCCATCTGCATCACCCACCAGCTGGCGGGACTTTGGGTGGAGGTGGCGCTGTAGCTGCCAGTGGTCGACACCAGCTGATCTTCCACCAGATCGCCATCAGGGATCGACACCAGCCGCGACGTGTAGCCGCTGCCCACGGCGAGATAGGCGCCGCCGACGTAGTTGGCGCCCACCAGTAGGTCGCTGGCGTTGCTGGTAGTGGCCGAGCCGCTGCTTAAGTTGGCGCCGTTGCCGCTGGCGCCTGCGCTCACATCCAGCGCCGTGCTTGCCATGATCCCGCTGTACTCGAGCACGCGCACATCGGGCGCGGCCACCGTGGTGCTGAAGGTCACCGTCACCGTGTTGGCGCCGGCCGCGATGTTCTGGGCGTAATAGATCAACTGCGTGGCGTTGCCGGCACTGGTGGTCGGTCCCGCGGCCACCAGATAGGTGTTGTTGTTGCTGTCGGCGATCGAGGTGACCGATGACGTGGAGTCGCTCCAGCCTACGACGACGACGTTCAGGTCGCCGGCAGTCTGTGAGGCCGGGAACGTCACGATGACGGTATTGCCTGAGGCCGGATCCTGGTCGGCGCGTTGTACGTTGCCAATAGCGCCAGCGCTGCTGGTGATCGCGGTTGCCGTGTTGGAGTAGGGACTTAAGTTTCCGGCGGCATCGGTGGCCCGCACCCGGTAGCTGTAGCTGGTGGCGGCGGACAAAGCGGTGTTGTTGTACGTGGTGGTCGGGAAGGTGGCGATCTGGGCAAAGCTCGCGCAGCTCGCGCCTTGGCAGCGCTCGATAAGATAGTTCGTCACCCCGACGGTGTCGCTCGAGGCGGTCCAGCTCAGATTGATCTGGGTGGTCGAGACCGTGGTTGCCGTCAGAGCCCCTGGCGCGGTGGGCGGCTGCGTATCGGCGACAGTCGTAACGACCAGCGCAGTAGACGGGGCGGACACATTGGCCGGAATGGACTTGTCGAAGGCGGCGACCGTGTAGCTGTAGCTGGTCGCCGCAGCCAGGCCGGCGTCGGCGTAGCTGGTGTTGGTTACGGTCGCGATTTTGGTGCCGTTACGGTAGACATAGTAGCCGCCGACCCCGGTGCCGCCCGGGTTTGGCAAATCTGTGGACGCTGTCCAGCTGAGCGTCAGGCTGCTGGTGGAGACGTTCGAGGCCACCAGACCGGTAGGTACGGTCGGTGGCTGAGTGTCGGCCAGGGTCGTGACGGACAGTGCGGAGGACAGCGCCGAGACCTTGGGCGGATTGGCGGTATCGAAGGCGGCGACCTGATAGCTGTAGCTGGTTGAGGTTGAGAGTGCAGCATCGGTATAGCTGGTGCCGCTCGAGACAGTCGCGATCTGATTACCGTTGCGGTAAACGAAGTAGCCGCCGATCCCGGGTCCGCCGGCATCGGTGGAGGCGGTCCAGTTGAGCGTTACGCCGTTAGGCGAAACGTTGGAGGCTGTCAGGCCGGTCGGCGCGCCCGGCGCAGATACCGTGGGCTGGATCAGGGTGACCATCGCCGACGCCTGCTTGGTCGAATCGGCGGCTGAGACTGCTGTGACGGTTACCGTTGCCGAGCTTGGCATGCTCGCGGGTGCCGCATACACCCCGGCCGCCGACACCAGGCCGAGGGTCGTATTGCCGCCGGTCACCCCGCCCACCTGCCAGGTCACGGCTGTGTTACTCGAGTTGGTGACCGTGGCCGAAAAGCTCTGGGTGCCGGTGCCAATGTCCACGTTCGCCGAGGTCGGCGCAACGCTTACCTGCACCACGAGGGTCACAGTGCCGCTGCTGCTGCCACTGCCTCCACCGCCGCCATCTCCGCCGCCGCCGCCGCCGCAGGCTGCCATAGCCAGCACGACTGAACATGCTAAGAGATAGCGCGTGAGGCGCATTGGCCAGTTTAAGC
>Ga0302180_10000552_pt1 | contig 30492 bp, 21 predicted proteins | sample I_Palsa_E3_2_FD_200575 | JGI IMG/M metagenome (GOLD analysis project Ga0302180, IMG submission 200575) | Peat permafrost microbial communities from Stordalen Mire near Abisko, Sweden - I_Palsa_E3_2 | ecosystem: Environmental > Terrestrial > Soil > Palsa > Peat permafrost | place: Sweden...
AGCGGCACCGCTGCGGGGAACTCCATGAGCGGAACGGTGGCTCTGGGTGAATATGGGCACGCCGAGTGGTCGGCCACCCGGGAGACCTAGCCCTCCACCTGGATTATTGGGGCGTTCCGTTGTCCTGCGCTATCCTCTTAATTGATGCCGGGCTTGATGGTTCGATTTGTTCTGCTTTTTACCTTGACCGCAGTGCCTTGGCTGCCCCTGCTGAGCCAGCAAACCGCCGCCCCGCCGACATTGCCGGCGGCTCTCGACCAGGTCTTCTCGAATTCTGAGCCCGACCAAACCAGCAACTACGGTCTGGTCTATGTACCGTTGGATAGCTGGATCTACCCGGCCTTCGAACGGCTGTTCTCGCTGGGCTACGCAGACTCGGCCTATCTCGGTATGCGGCCCTGGACACGCACCAGTTGCCTGCGGATTCTTAAGGAGACTTACCCCAAGCTGCAGGATGCGCCCAAGGACCTGGAGGCCTGGCGCATTTTTCAAGCTCTGGCGGTGGAATTCGGAGCCGAAGCCGGGCAGACCAAGCCGCAGGCCACCCTCCACGACGTGTACACCCGGAATATGTATATCAAGGGGCGCCCGATCAATGACTCCTTTCATTTTGGTCAGACGCTCATTAACGACTACGGCCGCCCCTACCAGGGAGGCTTCAATGCTCTGGATGGTTTTACGGCCTGGGCCGAGGGTTACCATTTCTCTCTCGATGTGCGCGGTGAGTACGAGCACGCACCGGGCCGTGCGGCTTATCCCGAATCCGTGCAGCAGCTGATTTCCGATGTCGATAGCACGCCCCTACTACCGCCGGAGCCCGTACCTCAGACCAACATCTTTCGCTTGATCAATGCCAACTTTGCGACTTCGCTGGCCAACCATGAGATCTCTGTAGGAAAAGCGGATGACTGGTGGGGCCCGACGCAAAGCGGAAGTATGGCCATCAGCAACAACGCCGTGCCTATCTACGCCCTGCGTATCAATCGCGTAGTACCGCTGTACATTCCGGTCGTCTCCGATGTGTTGGGGCCTTTTCGCTACGAGTTTTTGTTCGGTTCGCTCCAAGGCCATCGCTATCCCAACGCTCCGTGGGTGCATGCTCAGAAATTCAGTTTTAAACCAAGCAGGAATTTGGAATTCGGCTTTTCGCGGGTGGTGATCTTCGCCGGGAAGGACCATGTGCCGCTCACTTTTGGCTCCTTTTGGCACAGCTTTACCAGCTTCAGCAACGTGAGCGTGGCCGAGAAGTTGAGCAGAGACGACCCTGGGTTCCGGAGTTCGAGCTTTGACTTTACCTGGCGGCTACCTTTTGTGGAGAATTGGCTGACCCTGTACACCGATTCGATTGTTCACGACGACGTCAGCCCACTGGCTGCACCGCGCCGCGCGGCTGTCAATCCGGGCCTCTACCTGTCGCATTTCCCCAAACTTCCCCATTTCGATTTGCGCGCCGAGGCGGTCTCGACCGATCCGGTCGCCTCTTCTCAGGGCGGTCAGTTTCTCTATTATGAGAACCAATATAAGGATGGCTACACCAACAAGGGGAACTTCTTCGGCAGTTGGATGGGTCGGGAAGGCAAAGGGGGCCAAGCCTGGCTCACCGACTGGCTCAGCCCGAAGGAGTACATCCAGTTGGGCTACCGCAATGCCAAGGTGTCGAAGACTTTCATCCCCGGCGGCACGACGCAGAACGACATCAATATTCGGGCTGTGCTTCGCCTCAGGGACGATCTGGAGTTGAATGCTTTCGGACAGGCGGAGTTTTGGAAAGTCCCGGCCCTGGCTCCAGGGCCACGGAATGATTTCACCGGTTCATTCCAGCTGACGTATTTCCCTAAGATGAGCTGGCGGAAGTAGGAAGAGGTGGGTGCTCTTCCTGAAGACCGGTTGCTGTGGGGACAACTGCAGATCCCTCACTGCGCTCCTACGGGATGACAAGGAAAGGGTAGTGGCTTACCTGGGAAGCTGAGATTGGGATGTGTGGATTTCAGGTGGGAGAGTAGTCCAATTTCCCATCGATGGGTGAAGGGGGTAGAGCCCAAAAGCGCTTCATTCCGCACTTAACTTGTCACCAGCAAGTCGCTTCGATCAAGATGACGGCTTTGTTCAGCAACTACTCTCTCTGGAAGCACCGCCCTCCCCCTTGTCATCTCGACCGGAGCGCAGCGGAGAAATGTTTTTCGACCAGAGCTAACGCAAAAAAGAATCCGCCGGAACGCTAGTATTTGCGCTCCGACGGCTTTGTACACACAGGATTATCATCTCCTGTCTCTATCGTCTTTATCGTCTCTATTATGTCTGTGCCTAACGGCGCCGCCGCCGGTTCCCTGCACCGTCAGCACCGGGTTGTTCGTGGTTCCGTTGTAGCCGTCGCTCTCAACGGTAATTTGTTGGCTGGTAGAGCCTAGCGACTGCGGCGTGAATTGGATATTCATGGTGCACGGAACGGAAGGAGCCAGCATCATGCCATTGGCGCAGGTCGAACTGTTCAACACATCGAACGCCGCATTGAATCCGTTGGTGACGTAGTACGGAGTTTTGAGCGTCAGGTCTAGATTGCCAATGTTGTATACGGTTGCCGTCAGCGCCGGACTCGGTGTTCCGACGTTGACGGTCCCGAACGCAAGCCTGGAACGGTTGCCGTTCAGGTAAAGCAGATTGTTCGTGCTTCCCGTGCCGATGCCTGCGACCACAAAGCTCTGTCCCCCCGCCGAAATAGCCATGGCACTTGCGCCAATCAACGCAGTGTGGTCGAAGTCCACCAGGAAAAAGTCGTTAGGAAGTTGTGGTCCGGCAACCGCGGTGATGGTATTAGCGACTCCATCAAGCACATAAAGATTATCTGCCTGATCAAAGGCCAAGCCAGTGGGATCGGTGACGCCCGGGATCCCACTGGGGCCACCTGTTCCCCCACTCGAGCCGTCCGCCGAGATCTGGTCTACCTGACCTGAGGTCGAGGGATCACCCCCATCGCCGATCAGTAAGTCGGCGGTGTAGGGATCGGTCGCCAAAGCCTGGGGGAAGACAATCGACAAGCCCGCTGGTATGGGCATCTGAAACGCTGCTCCCCCAACTGGTACCTTCACCAGGAAGCCGGGGTTGCTGGCTCCGGCAAATACCCCACCGGGCCCCGCGTCTCCGATATACATGTTGCCCAGATAATCGAGTGTCAGCGCAATCGGATGCTGCAGCAGCGCCCCAGTGTTCACGACTGAAGGCGCCGCACCCGTGGTGGTCGGTACTTTCACCACTTGACCGGGGCCCGCGTCTGGGCCGTAGTCGGCGATATACAGGTTGCCCGCTCCATCCAGAGCCAGAGCACTGGGCGCCGAGAGGACGATGGTTCCAGTGTTAACCGTGGTCTGTGCCGTGCTCGCGAGCCCGGCGTAGGAATAGACTTTCCCAGCCAGGGTATCGGCGACATAAACCGTATTGTTCAGCCCCGAGATCGCGATCGCCTGCGGTTGCTGCAGGTTCGTCACGGTAGTGGTCGCGGTGAGAGGATAAGTGACCTCTGCTCCAGCAAAGCCCGTCTGCCATACCGGCGCCGAGGCGAGAATGGTGTTGCCTGCACCCCTTACCAGGATGGCCCCGTTACGGACTCCCGGATAGGTGGGCGTGCCTTCGTAGTACTCCTTGCAGGTGTAGGGATAATATGCAGAGATACTCGGTCCGCCGGCACCGATCGTGTTGTGGTTGCCGAGAGTGCAGTTTCCCCCGGCCGCCTGGGTAATCTCGGTGCTCACGTCACCTTGAGTCAGAACACGAAATCCCCTCAAGTCTACGGGCGCGTTGAATTCGAAATTGAATAGCACTGAGGGTCCAGGTGGGCCGCCGAGAGTCACATTTCCCAGGTTGACCGGATTGGGTGACGACAACTGGAGAACGGCCCCATCGACCGAGTCAAGTACGTCCAGATTGCCGTGCGAATCAAACGCCAGGCTAGCGCCGCTGTCTAGCCCACTGCTGGGCAGAATGTAAGGGGTAGTGGGGGAAGCAGCCGGGATGACTAAAACCTGTTGCCCGGCGTTGTATTTCTGCGCGGTTCCGAGAAGTGTCGCCACATACAGATTGCCCGACGCATCAAACGCCATGCCTGAAGGTTGATTGATGACAAATTGTTCGGTGGGGATCTTTGTCGCGACTCCGCCGGTGTCGGGTGCTTTATAAATGCCGCCGAGGGTGGTGTTAGGAGGGGTACCAAAACCACCATTGTCGGAAATGTAGAGATTGTTCGATGCGTCTCTCAGCAAAGCTGCGGGCGCGAACTGGGCTGGCAGGCCAGTGAACGTCAGAGGCGTAAGTGTGGTGGTTCCGGCTGCCACAGAATAGATGGTCCCCACGTTGGGCGGTAGATCTTCGAAGGTCAGGGTATCGGCGTCACCGATGAACAGCGTACCGGCGCTGTCAAACGTTAGCGAAATCGGGTTGATCAGCGGAGCCCCGGGAACGATGGGAGTCGGGTTTGCAATGCCGGTCAGATTCCCATTGCCATCGCCATATAACTCGATAATCCTGCCGCCGGTGGCGGGAGCATCCCCTACAAAAAGATTTCCATGCGCATCCAGGGCGAGCGATGACGGAGCACTCAGCACGTACGGTGCGGTCAAGGCTACGGTGTTGGAACCGAGCCCCGGTAGGAAGGTGGCAAGGGCGACGATCCGGTTGTTGGCGGTGTCTGCAATGAAGACTGTTCCGTTACTGGAAATTACGAGGGATTGGGGACTGGAGTACCCATCGCCAACCGTCTGCTGTGCATCGAAAACGATAGACGGGGCCTGTGCCCAGGAGTTGGATGTGCAGGTGAGAGCCAGGACAGTGAAGCAGAGCAATTTCCACTTCGGGACAAAATACTTCGCGAGGGTAACGGACATGTGACAGCACTCCTCTACAGCTTGTTGTTCGATCTTCCCTAGTCACGGGGCGGTGGTTAACCTGCCCGCTTTTTTCAGATGAGCTGCATCAGGGTTAAGCGTCGCCCGATATAACACGTAAGTTGCAGCTTATCGAGGGGAGTGACAGTGAGGCTACACTTTGCTGTCCCAGAATGCTACAGCTTTGGTTGTAGGGAGGAAGAGAAGGGCAATTTCGGAGCCGTCCGGCCGCGAAAAGCGAGCGCACCGTGGCGCCGCGAATCTCTTTTGTTATTTTGAATCAATAGTTTGCGGTTGCTCGGGGGGCGAGCACGAAAGTATCATACCGGGGGAGCACTAAAGTTTGCCCTTCGGCTTGCTGAGGAATCCGTAGAGTCACTGCGATGGAAGGGTTTGCTTACTTATAGAGTTACAACCCGATGAATACAATCTGCGCGAAAAATGCTGAATTTTCCCTTGTCATAGCCGCCAAAATAGACTAAGCCGCCCCGTCCCTCGCCGGTGCAGGTTAACGCCACCTGGTGAATCGATCGGGTACCTTGACGGTCTTCGTACTCGAGCAGCACCAAGGGCTGACCTGTCATAGGCGTGGACAAGCGAAGATCAGCGAATTCGACGACCTTGCCGGGAATCGAATGCTGTGAGGATGATAAGGGGGATTGGGGCTCGGGCTTCACTCAACGATTGAAGCAGAAGCAATGTATCCACTCAAGTGACAGATCGAGCTAAACCGTACAACCTTTGTGCAATACACGGCAGTAATGTACATGCATTTGCAACTCTGCATGGTTTTCGACCGCATCTTACGGCTAAGAGAGGAACATAGCGAATGCTTATCGCGCATCTGAAAGCGCATCTTGTGTCCGGCGAAACAGTAGATCTGTTGCCTGTACGACACGAGACAGACGTAAAAAAGGAACTCTCATCACTCCTGGAGGGATGGGCATCGTCAGGATTTCTTATTTGGGAGAAATTTGCATATCCGTGGCACCAGGTGCAGACGATTGAAGTCAAGGTCGAGAGCCTCTCGAATGAACAAGCCGCGCAAAGGATGGTGGACCTGCATGGCGCCGATCGTGCACGTTTGCACGAGGAATTCTGGAAGGGATCCCGCCAGATATAACCATCAGGTTTCGCGATAGTTCAGCAGGATGAGGCCTGCCGCGGCCAGGAGCAGGGGCCAAGCCAGGCCCGCGATTTTGGATGACCGGCTCGGGGGCAAACGCAACTCAAGCCAGCGCGTCCAGCCGGCCGTCGCGCCCAGCAATGCGATGGGGGTATGACTCAACGAGGCAAGCAGGTCTTCTGCCATATCGCTTGGGTCGTGGTTATGAGTGAGCAGAACCGCCGCGCCCAGCGCACACATGGTGGGAAAAATGAGAGGCGCCCACCGGACGCGCAACTTGCCCGCTTGCACCGCACACTCAAAGACCGCGAAGCAAAAAATGAGCAAGGCTGCGGCCCGGTGTGCCAATACGTCAGGAGCGGAAAAGCTAGCCCAGAAGGGACGTGGACCCAACGGCCAGCATTCCGGGTCAGCGCGCAGCAAGATGAAGATCGATAGACCGCCGAAGGCAAGCGGCCAGAAACGTGCCCACCGCATGCCGGGAAAGCGGCTGACGAAGGCAAGCAGTCCGGCCAGCAAGACAATCAGGCCTGCCCAATGATGGTTGTACTCCGACCATTTTCGGTCCATCGCATCGCTGCGACCGCCCGCCTGAAACTCCGTCTCCCGGATCGCCGTCTCGATGGAAGTAGGCGGGGTAAGCTGCGACGCAGCTGGGCTGGTCATGCGGGGAATTTCCGGATGCATGCGCGCCGCGATTACCTGCAGTGACACCCTGTCGGGCATATCGCCGGCGGGCGGTTGCGCCGACATCGAAGCGGCCGCCAGGATGACCGTGAATCCCAATCCGATTTCTGCTTCGGCAAAACGGCGAAGCCGTGCCAGCAAGGGCTGGGGATCCGTGTCCAAGCGCCGCACCATCATCCAATTGCCCGAGCCCATGAGAACCATCACCAGCAGCAAGTAAATCTTGGCCAGCAACAACAGCCCATAGCTGGTTCCATAGAGCCCGTTCCAGGTGCCTATATAGAACCAGGCCATGTAGATTCCCGCCAGCACCAGAACGGCAACGCTGAGCAGGGCCATTTGCGAATAGCGCCTGGCCATGCTGCGAGCTTCAGCCACGGAGTCCGCGCGGGCTAACGAGATCAGCAGGAAGGGCATGGCCCCGATCCAGGTCGCTGTTCCCAGATGATGGAGCGCGGTGGCCAGCGCCAACAGCAAGCGATGATCCATGCGAGAGGCGGCGTGGCTGGTGGATACGGTGGCGACCAGCAGCAACAGACTCAGAGGAATCATGAGGGCCGTGGCTTTGCGGCGCGCACAGAGCCACAACAACATCGCCAGCAAAGCCGCGCTCAACCCCGCGACAAAAAACCTGGCATGGATCAGGTCCCGCAGAGGCAAATCGCTGTCGCCAAGCAACGCGGCGCTGGAGAGGATAACGGTGACGAGCTCCGAAGCTATCAGGGAGGCGGCCGCCCAACGGATACCGCGGAGGCAGAAGGACTCGACGCGGGCTGAGGCGTGCGCGGGACGCGCTACCGCCAATAAATACGCAATGCCGCCCAGCAGCAAGGCCTCAAAGGAGAGATTTGCCGCGCGCAGTAATGTCCCGAGAAGATCAATATCCCGCAGCAGCCAGATCAAACAGTCATCTCAAGTTGCTCTCTTCAGAGAGAGACGATGGAGCAAAGGAAGTTTCAAACGGTCTGCTGCCCGGATTCGGGTGAAGCCCGTACGTGAGAACTTCACTTACGAACTGAGTCCCGAAGGGACGGCTGAGAGTAGCCCAGGACGCCAGTCCTGGGTAGGGATGACAATCAGGAACAGTCCCGCCAGGGACGGCTGAGAATGTCCCAGGACGCCAGTCCTGGGATTTGCTAACGAGCTGACGATTCCCGCGAGGACCCACAATCCGTAAGTGTACCCAGGACTGGAGTCCTGGGACATTCTCAGCCGTCCCTGCGGGACTGTTCGTGGTTGTCATCCCTACCCAGGACTGGCGTCCTGGGCTACTTTCAGCCGTCCCTACGGGACTGGACTAGCTCCGTTACGAAAGAATGAGGGCCTAAAAGGCCGTCCCCTTCTAGAACTTGGGTTTTTCGGCAGCCTGTGAGCGCCAGAACTATTGCACCTGAAAAGGAAGTTCTCCCCGTGTGATGTGACCATCGCCGGCAAGGACCTGCCAACGAAGCACGTACGCCCCCTTGGTCAAGCCGCGGCCGGTCGCCGACAAAACATCGGGAGCAGGCTGTGCGGGGGTGTCTATCTTTTCTATGGTTCCATCAGGCTTTAACAAGGTCAAGGTGCAGCGAGCCCCATCGACGCGAGAATTGTACTTGAGATTGATGGTGATGACGGGACCACTCACGGAGGCGTTCTTTTGCGGTGTGGAACTTAAAAGCACAGCATGCGCCAGCGCTCTGCGCGGGCTGGCTACCATGGTGACTACGAATAAAAGAACGGCGCCTGCGAATAATCGCGGCGATCTGCTTCGCATGATTACGTTCTCCCGAAAGTTAGATGCACATGGAAGCTACGACGGCGCCAACTGGACCGACTCGGCGCGCTCGGAAAGGCCCCCGATCTCGGCCGCGCGGGCTTCAGCATACGCCGCGGCACCCATCACAGCGGCGCGGCTTTCCAGAATCAGCCGAACCGGCATCTGCACCAGCAAGTCGCTGAGCCGGCCTTTGTCAGTAAACGCCTTCATGAAGGTACCGTCCTGCATTTTTTTGATCACCTTGGGGGCAATGCCTCCGCCCACATACATGCCTCCCACGGAGAGGATCTTCAATGCCAGGTTGCCGGCCTCTGCTCCATAAGCGGAGATGAACATGCTGAGAGCTTGCACGCATAGTTCGCTTGTGCCCGACTCGCCCAACTCGCCGATGACTGCATTGGGATCCTCTGTGCTCATACGATCCTTCAACCATGGCGGTTCGGGCAGGCCTTTCACATCGCGGCAGTAGGCGTAGACATTCGCCAATCCAATGCCGGAGATCACGCGTTCTGAGCTCACACGGCCACTCAGAGTTTTCTGCAGGTAGCGCAGCAGCCCAATCTCATCTTCATTGCGGGCGGCAAAGTCGCTGTGGCCGCCTTCCGATGCCATAGGCGTGTGCGTCTTGCCGTTCCATGCCAGGATCGCCTCGCCCAAACCGGTGCCGGCGGCAATCAGACCACGATTGCCTTCTGCCGCCGGATCTCCAGCGCTGAGGACAAGAATCTGATCCGGGGTCAACTCGGCAATCCCGTACCCGTTCGCTTCCAGATCATTGATCAAAAAGACGTGTTCTATCTTGAGATCGCCGGCAAGCTGGACGGCGTCGAGCATCCAGGGAAGGTTGGTCAACTTCAGACGGCCATTGCGCACCGGGCCCGGCACCCCAAAGCAAGCAGCGCGCACGTCCAGCGCGCCGAGAGCCTGCCTGCATTCGTCCAGGAAGGCTTCCACCACCTGCACCAGTCCGGGAAAGTCTTTGGCGTGGAAGCGATGCTCGTGGACAGTCAACAGCTGCCCATTTTCGAATTTGCATAAGGCCAGGTCGACCTTGGTGCCGCCTACATCTCCTGCCAAGATCATCGAGCGATCTCCAGTCTGCCCACGCCGTCCGCTTGCGGCGGGGGCAACGCGGCGGCAGCGGTGGTATCGAGCAGGAGCGTGATGCGATGACTGGCAGGCCGGATCAACTGCGAAGGATAAGTTTCCGGATCGTAAGGTCCGCGAAATACCGCCTTGAGAGCGTCCACTTTGTCGGTGCCTTCAATCAAAAAGAACACATCGCGGGCTTGATCGATCACCGGCCAGGTGAGCGTGGCCCGCCATGACTCCTTCTGTTGAGGGACATGGTTGGCAATGGCGATGCGCATGATCTCGTGCAGCCCCTGGGTGTGGGGAAACAGCGATGCCGTATGGCCATCGGGGCCCATACCCAATTGAACCATATCAAAGCAAGGTAACTGTGCGCCCTCGAGACGAAAGCTTTGCCGGATGTCGAATTCATATTTGGCCGCAGCTTCTTCCGGCTCAAGCTCGCCCTGAATGCGAAAAATCTGATTCTGGTTCAGGGGTACCTTGTCCAGGAGGGCCTCCCGCGTCATGCGGTAGTTGCTATCCGGATGGTCCGGCGGCACGCAGCGTTCGTCGACCCAATAAAGCTCGAGCTTCTCCCAGGGGATCTGCTCGCGATAAGGCTCGCTGGGCTCGGCCAGCATCTCGAAGGTGTGCTTGGGGGTGTTGCCTCCGGAAATAGCGATCCGCGCTTTGCCGCGGGCTCCGGCAGCGGAGCGGATGCCGTCCACAAAGTACTGGGCCGCGCGCCGGTTGACTGCTTCCGGGGTCGGATCAATGTAATAAGAAACTTCGATCTTCTCAGCCATGCAAATCGATTATCGCAGCCCCTGACGATGAAAGCCCGGAAGAAACCGCAGGTCGCTCCACGCCGCTCCCTCTGCCAAAAAAAACTGCTCCCTCCAGACTTTGAGTGGGTGGCCCAGGTCTCGCTTTTGAGACCTGGGTGCTCCGGTAGAGCCAATTTGCCATGAAAAACCCAGGTCTCAAAAGCGAGACCTGGGCCACCCACTTAACTCGTCCCCGCCAATTTTACCGTTCCAACAATATCTTGCTTGCTAGAGCTGGTGCCAGGCACGCCCATCGCGGGCCAGCAGTTCATCCGCAGACTTCGGTCCCCACGTCCCCGCGGCATAATTGGGGAAGTCCCGGGGCTTCGTAGAGGCCCAATATTCGAGGATGGGAGTCAGGAGAGACCATGTGGCCTCCACGCCGTCACGATGAGCGAACAGGGTGGCGTCGCCAAGCATAGCATCCAGTAACAGCCTCTCGTAGCCATTGGCTGATGATTTGCCGAAAGCGTCCGCATAACTGAAGTTCATGTTCACCGGGCAGACTTCCATGTTTGGGCTCGGAACCTTGGCCCCGAAGCGCAGGGAAATCCCCTCATCCGGTTGAATACGCATGGTGATCAGATTTGGTTGCAGCTCCTTGCAGGGTCCCGACTGATTTTTGAAAAGCAACTGTGGTGGTTGCTTGAACTGAATGGTGATTTCGGTCGCCCTCTTGGCCAGCCGCTTGCCCGCCCGCAGATAAAACGGCACACCAGCCCAACGCCAGTTCTCTATGCCCAGCTTGAGCGCTGCGTACGTCTCCGTGGACGAGTTCGGGTCGACGCGGTCCTCCTGCCTGTAGCCCTTGACCTGTGCACCGTCCGTTTTGCCCGGACCATACTGACCTCGCACCACGTCCATCACATGAATAGGCTGAACCGAACGCCACACCTTCACTTTTTCCCGCCGCATCGCGTCCGCTTCGAAAGAGACCGGGGGCTCGAGGGCCACAAACGAGAGCAGCTCCATCACGTGGTTCTGCACTACATCGCGCAGCGCGCCGGCCTTTTCATAGAACGGCCCGCGGCCTTCGATGCCGATGTCCTCAGCTGCGGTGATTTGTACGTGATCGACATAGTTACGATTCCAGACTGGCTCGAAAATCCCGTTGGCAAAGCGAAAGACCAGGATGTTCTGCACCGTCTCCTTGCCCAGGTAGTGATCGATGCGGAAGATCTGGTCTTCAGCAAACACCCGGTTCACTTCATCGAGCAAGTGCCGGGCCGATTCGAGGTCGTGTCCAAACGGCTTCTCGATGATGACGTGTACCTTGCCCTTGGGAGGCTTGGCCATTCCATGCGCGCCCAATTGCTCAATGATGTCGGCAAAATATTCCGGCGCCGTCGCCAGGTAGAAGAGCCTGTTCCCCCGGGTGCCGTTTTTCCCGTCGATTTCCTCGAGTAACGCCTTTAATTTTCCATAGCCTTCCGGGTCGTCGAAGTTCATGGCGTGATAGCTGATTTTCTTCATGAATTCATCCAGCTTCGCGTCGCCTTCCTTCACTCCGCCGAACTGGAGAATGCCTTCGCGCATGTCTTTCGCAAATTCGTCCTGCAGCGGCCGCCGGGCCACGCCCACCACCGAGAACTCCTGCGGCAACAGGCCGGATTGCTCCAGATGGAACAGGGCAGGCAGCAGCTTGCGTTTGGTCAAGTCACCCGAGGCGCCGAAAATGATCACGACGGTAGGCTCAGGAATACGTTCGGCACTCTGTGCTGCTTTCAGGTCTTCGGGAGAGAACTTCACTTCCATCGTTGCCATGGACTTGCTCCTTCGCTCACACTCTGTTGGTTATGTCCTTACGCCGCTACCAAGGCCCAAACGCTCCAGCGCCTGCGCGCACTGACTTTCATCCTGATACCGGATTGCATGAATTCCCAAAGCTTCCGCCGCGGCGCAGTTTCCCGCCCGGTCGTCGATGAAAGCCACTTCTTCTGCATCTCGTTGCAGCACATCCAACGCCAGCTCAAAAATTTTGCCGTCTGGCTTACGCAGCCCCAGGTAGCAGGAACTTAAAAAAACATCGAAGTACCTGCCAAACTCGAAGCGTTCTATCCGGTAATCATTGAGTTCCCTGGACTCGTTGTTGAGTATGGCCAGCTCCACTTCCTCTGATGCCGCAAGCTCCTGAAGGATTCGCATTGCGCCGTGAGGCAACAAGCGAGACCGCTCCATCATGGCCTCAAGAAAGGCCCCGGGGGTGAAGGGACGAGGCTCATAGAAAACAGTCTGCAGAAGATATTGATCTGCAGTCATCAGGCCTTTTTCCCACGCGTCATTGGCGAGCTCATGGCGCTGCTCGAAGGCAACACCATCCAGTGCAAACTGTTCGAGTACGGCGGCGCGCTCGGTGCGATCCCAGCCATTGGTCAGCAGAACGCCGCCAACATCGAAAAGAACAGTGCTGATCTCCGCCATGTTTGCCTCGCAATCGGCAGATGAACGTTAAAGAGTGCTGGGATCCGAGGAGAAACCCAGGTCTCAAAAGCGAGACCCGGGCCACCCACTTAAGTGATCGCTGCTGCGGTAGAGCTTAGGCCTTGCCTGCTGTTACTGCCGGCCTTACTCGCTCCAGCAATTGCTTTGCCCGCTTGGTGATGTTGTCCACGCTATAGCCCAGTTCCTGGAGTGCCACGGCGCCGAGCGATGAAGCGCCGAACCGTTCGAGGCCGATGACGTCGCCGTGCCGCCCGACATACTTGTACCAACTCATGGGCGCGCCGGCTTCGACCGCCAGCTTGGGTAGATGATCGGGAAAGATCTGCTGCTTGTAGGCATCGGGCTGTTCTTCGAAAATGCGGAAGCTCGGCATCGACACCACGCGCGCGGAAATGCCTTCCTTCTTGAGAGCGGCTGCAGCGTCAAGAACCGGCCACACTTCGGCTCCTGTTGCAACGATGAGCACATCGGGTGATGCACCGCCGTCCTGAAGAATGTAAGCACCTTTGCGCACACCCTCAGCAACTTTGTATTTCTCGGGGTCCAGAATTGGCAGGTTCTGGCGGGAAAGCGCCATAAATGCCGGCTGCCTGCGTTCCAGCGCCAGCCGCCAGGCCGCGACGGTTTCGTTGGCATCTGCAGGGCGGAAATCCGTCAGGTGCGGTACCGCTCGCAGCATGGTGAGCTGCTCGATTGGCTGGTGCGTGGGTCCATCTTCACCCAGGGCGATGGAGTCGTGAGTAAAGATAAAGAGCGAATGGGATTGCATCAGCGCCGCCAGACGAATGGCCGGCTTAGCGTAATCGCTGAAGGTGAAGAAGGTTGACCCATACGGGATGAGCCCGCCATGAACGGCCATACCATTCACGGCCGCACACATGCCGAACTCACGCACCCCAAAGAAGATATTGCGGCCCTTGGGATCGAGATGAAAATTCCCGCCATCCTTCAGAATGGTCTTGGTCGAAGTGGTCAGATCTGCTGCGCCTCCGATCAGTTCAGGCACAGCTTTCGCGATGGCATCCATGATCTCGCCACCCGCGCTGCGGGTCGCGATCGGCTTGGCGTCCGCTGGAAACACCGGGAGGCTCTTTTCCCAGCCACTCGCCAGCTTGCCGGCGTGAGTGCGTTCGAACTCAGCTGCTAAGTCCGGATACTCCTTCTTGTAGGCAGCGAAAAGATCGTTCCACTCCTGCTCGTACTTTTTGCCCTTGTCGACTGCCTGCAGCCAATTCGCCTTAGCGTCATCCGGCACCCAGAACGTCTTGTCTTCCGGCCAATCCAGTTTCTTCTTGGTTGCCTTGGTCGCTTCGGGCCCAAGCGCCTCACCGTGCGCCTTGTTCGTGCCGGCCTTCGGGCTGCCATATCCAATGACTGTCCGCACCCGGATGAGGGAAGGCTTATCCGTGATCGACTGGGCGATCTTGATGGCTTGGGAGATCGCATCCAGATCGTTGCCGTTATCCACGAACTGAACATGCCAGTGATAGGCCTCGAAACGCAGGGTTACGTCCTCAGTAAACGAAAGGTCGGTCGGTCCGTCGAGAGACACCAGGTTGTCGTCGTAGAAGTAGATCATCTTTCCCAGGCGAAGCGTGCCGGCGAGCGATGCCGCCTCGTGCGACACGCCTTCCATCAAGTCACCATCTCCACACATGACATAGGTGTAGTGGTCGACGACGTTATGACCCGGGCGATTGTAGATGGCCGAGAGATGCTTCTCGGCGATCGCCATGCCCACGCCCATAGCAAAACCCTGGCCCAGCGGACCGGTGGTCACTTCCACCCCGTCTGTCTCGCCGTACTCAGGATGGCCGGGCGTAATCGATCCCCATTGGCGAAACTGCTGCAGATCCGCAATGCTGACTTTGTAGCCTGTCAGGTGCAGTACCGAGTACAGCATGGCGGAGGCGTGTCCGTTGGAGAGCACGAAGCGATCGCGATTGGTCCATTTGGCATTCGCCGGGTTGTGGCGCATGAACTGATGAAAGAGGAGATACACCATGGGAGAGTCGCCCAGCGGCGCTCCCGGGTGCCCGCTCTTAGCTTTCTCTACGGCGTCTACGGCAAGAAACCGTAACGCATTGATCGATACCTGATCCAGTTCGCTCATTAGCTACCTCACTCTTCCCTTCGAGAATACTTCGGTTTCCTGTTGACGTGGCGCGAGCCGCTTTTTTCTTAAGATGACGCGTGGGCGACGGTTGGCTCCTCGGCCGCCACTCGGTCATCGACCTGGTCCAGCCGAACTTCAAAATTTCGGCCCTCCCAGCGATCATCCTGATGCCACTGCAAGGTGAAGATGATGCGGCCGGCCTTACCCGGCTCGGTCTCCGCATCGACAAAATAGCCAGCCGGGCCCACATTGCGGCTTTCCTTCCGGTTCGCGGTTTTCCAGTCGTCCGTGGTCCATACCAACGCAAACTGGTCGTCGGCCAGCACCCGCAGCTTTCTTCCCGCAACGATATTCTCCAACTGACGTTCCAACCGGAAAATTTCAACCGGGGCAGGCCGTTTTTCCCGGCCATAGCGTTCGGCTACGGCGGAGATGCGGTCGAAAATCTTTCCATCCGTCACCGAGCGAAGCAGCTTGACGTATTCCGCATGTGCCCAAACCAGGGGCATGGCCGCTCCTGTTAATTTTCCCAGTCTCAAGCCCAGTTCCGGGATATCGGGCGCGTCCCAGATCTGTTCCGGCAGCATCCCGCCCTCAGAACTGAAGCCTTCCATAGCTTTGATGAACGGAACCACATCATGGCCTGCTGCTAATTCGTAATGTGCTCGTTCCCCGGTCAGGAGTGGCCATGCACGGCCTTGTCCCCAGCCCAGGAACGGTCCGCCATCGTGGCGCTGCCCATAGCCATCGTGGTTATAGCGTCTCCAGCACGGTCCTGCGGGAGTTTCCACCTTGAGTGTGTGGTCGATCACCTTGAGCGAATCAACCACGATCGGATCGTCGGGACGGCGCACTCCGTAGCGCACCAACTCGAGGAAGCCGGCATCCACCACATTGCGCGCTTCGAAGCAGATTCGTTCGCCAGGCCCCCGGTTGTTGATGCGGACCGTCTCCTTGTCGCAGCCCTCCTGCGCATAGGGATCTCCGCACTGCGGCGGTCGAATGCGCATGTAATGCCGCGGCACGCCAGGTAACAGAGTGCCGCGATCGGTCACCGTCCAGTCCTCGAGATGGTCTTCAATCCAGTCCGCATGCTCTTCTATGAAGAGGGCCAATTCGTCCGCCCCGTTGGCGCGCGCAATTTCGGCGCCGCAGATCAGCCCGCAGATCACCGCGCACAGGGTCGATGGTGAGTAGCCGGGAGCTTCTTCCCAGCGCTCCTGTTGGGTCACCGGGGAACGGCGGACCAGGAATCCGGCGGCTCGCTCAACGAACGGAAAGACGTCAAAGTCCCCCAACCCATCCACCTTCCACAACCGCCAGGCCAGGATGATGGGAAATGCCACTTCATCGAGCTGGATACCGGCCCAGTAGGGAGTTCCATTGATCCAGAAATTTTGCGCGAAGCTGCCGTCCGGCTTCTGCGTGCAAGCGAGGTAGACCAAAGCCCGCCTGGCAGTATCTACCCGGCCGCAAGCCAGCAGCGCGGAGGCACTCTGCACCATGTCCCGGGTCCAGACCAGGTGGTACCCGCCCACATCATCGTCACCTTTGTGCTGGCCCCAGGGAATGGAAGCCGAGGCGATGAAGGCGCCGGAATAGTACTTGTCTTCGTGGGACAGGATGACGTTTTGACTAATCTGCAACAGCCGTCCGGCGTCCTGGGCTGCGCCTTTCAACCCGTCAGGGTTAGAAGCCCGATGCCATTGTTGAATAAACCGCTTGAGACTGTCGTCGAAGGGTGTGGTCACAGCTCCCAGAGCTGCGGTTAAGGCCGCGTGGTGCCCTTCACCCAGCGAAATCGCCACGACAAACTCGCGCTCCACGCTGATGTCGATCTCGCCGGTCAGCGCGATATTCCCATTGGGCGCAGACCCAAATTCCCAATCCATGGAGAAGTTATTCATCAAGTCTTGCCAGCCGTCGCTACTGCCTACGTAGCCACAGCTGGCGCGGCTGAACCCGCAACTCGCCGCCATGACGAGAGAAATGCCGTTCTTCGAAGCCAGCAGGACGCGCTTTCCGGCCAGATCCATCACAAAGCCCGAATTCCCTGCTCCGCCCACATCCAGATGCGGCGCCAGCATGGCGTAGGCCTTCATCCGCGACAATAAGCGCTCGTCGCCTTGCACCCGCACCCGCATCAGTACCACGGCATGGTGCGGATCGGTGATGATCTCCTTGATAATTTTGTAGCGGCCGTCAGGGTCGGAGTTGGTGAGCCGCACCGCTGCTGCAGCCGAATCGATGTACTCGAAAATCCGCTCCAGATCACGCTTCTCTTCGTGGACAAAGGTGTGGCCGTCGGTGAGCAGGAACTGCATATCCCGGGTCTGCGGGCGGTCGATGGTGGGGTAGTAGATTTCGTTCAGGATGCCGTGAGAGATGGTGTACCAGATGCGGCTGGCGGCTGAATAAGCCATGCCGACCGCGTCTTTCCGCGCCGAGGTCCAGCGCGGCTCCGCGCCGGGTGCTCCGAAGGCAGCACCTTGACCCTCAATCCAGCGATAGCTGGAAGCCTGGTCCGTCATCGTCTTGCGTTTCCCCCAAAATGGTTGAGATTACCTGACGGATGGATGCGCGCGAAGTTACAAAGGACTTGAAATAAACCTGGTAGTAAGACGAATCAGAGGACCTGGGTGTTGGCGTCGGGATCGGGATGGAAGGCGACTTCTCGCATGGCGTGGGTGATTTCTCGATTTTTCATGAAGCATTCCCAAACAAAGCCGCTGCGCAGGTTCTCTGCCATAAGCATACCGATTCCCACATCGATCCCGATTACGTCTTCGCCGTACCAACCCGCTTTTGGTTGGAAGGCATCGGCGAATCCGTAGCGCCCGTACAGCTTATCGCCAAATCGCTCTCGCATCGTTAAAAGGACGTGAGAACATTCCGCGGGCAGAAAGGCCAGCGACCCGGCGGAGGCGCAGGGCACCAGGGTTCCGTCGAGGGGCCCGATCGATGGCGGGCCGCCCCACACACGATACCCCTGACGGGAATCGGAGGCGGAAATACCCCACATATCCTGATCGATCCAGGGGAATTTCTGTCCCTGTACCAGGCACCAGAGCTGGTGCGCCCGGGTGGCGGCAATGGAGTTGGTGAAGTAGTTGGCGTGCCGGTCGCGCTGATTACGGTAGTCGACCCAGGCTTGCGGGTACTGATGGATAAAAAGGGGCGCGGCGCCGCTGATGTAGTCGATCCCTCCGTACGAGACAACCGGCCTTTGCACCGATTCCCATGCTTCTGGTGGAACCGGGTGCGTGGGCGAACCGATCGCCAGCAGGTACATGGTGGTCAGCTCGGAGTAGATATCCCACCGGTTCTTGAGAAAGCCCTGGTCGGGCAGCCAGCCCATAGAGAGGGTGTCGCCGCCATTCATCATCCATTGCCAGTCAATGCGGCGGTAGAAAGTGGTCGCCAGAGCTTCGATTCGGGTGTTGCCGTTAAAAAACTGACGGCAGTGCAGCACTCCGCAAAGTAACAGCGCTGTATCGATCGACGACAATTCGCTGCCGAAGAGCCGCTGCCCGCTATCCATGTCGATGAAGTGGTAGAGGAAGCCGTGCTCGTGGGGACATTCTTCCAGCAAAAACGCCAGGGTCTTCTCTACCCGCTGCTCGCAATCCATGGGGCGGAGGTAGCTGTACTTTGCGGCGATGCATAATGCGCTCAGGCCAAAGCCCGTGGCGGCAATACTAGCCACCCGGCTCAGGGATCGCCCGACAACGGGCGCCCGGTCGCGCACCAGGCCGCTCCTGGGGCTGGCTTCGTTGAAGAAGAAATCGCTATTTCGGCCCAACATGTCGTCCAGGAGGGCATCCGCCATCTTGGAGACCTGGGTGAGCGGCCGGTTGATAAAAACGCCGGGAGGATGGGCGTACTTTTCTGCTGCCTGGCTTTCCGTTTTGGGAGCAGCAGCGCCGGGTGTGGACGCCTGGGCGGGGCGATCCTGCAGGCCGTCGGCAACAGCCAAACCAGAAGTTCCCCAGGCGAGCGCTCCGGTAGCGCCCGCCTGGCGCAAAAGCTGCCTGCGGGTTAGTCGTGTCCGAGTCAAGGCAAATTTAATCTCAAAGCCGATTACCGGCAGTTGATGCATCGATGGCGCGGCATAGCGCCACTATTTTGAGTGTAAACCCGGGATTCTTGCCCGATATCACCATAAGGTGGGGGGCTTGACTGGTAACGGGCGCATTCCCCGAACCTGAGACGGCCCGATTTGCATCCCATAGGGTGGAGACGCAATATTGGTGAGGGCAATGAGGCGCAGCCGTTGCGCCAGACGCTTTTGCCCGCCAGTGGTTTCCCTAACCGCAACACCCCCGATCCGGGACGAACGCCAGGAGGATATTTTGGCTTACGAATTGCCACCACTTCCCTATGACTATGCTGCGCTTGAGCCGCACATCGACACAGAAACCATGAAGTTGCACCATGACAAGCATCACGCCACCTACGTTAACAATCTGAACGGCGCGGTTGAAAAGCATCCGGAACTGGGCAAGCACACCCCGGAAGATCTGCTGCGCAACTTAAGCACGGTTCCCGAAGACGTGCGCACCGTGGTACGGAACAACGGCGGTGGCCATGTGAACCACTCCATGTTCTGGGCCATCATGAAGCCCGGCGGCGGCGGTGAGCCCACGGGCAAGATTGGTGACCAGATCAAGAAAGACTTTGGCAGCTTTGCGGATTTCAAGAAGCTCTTCAATGAAACGACCGCTAAGCAATTTGGATCAGGCTGGGGTTGGCTGGTTTTTGAAGGCGGAAAGCTGAAGGTCGTCACTTCGCCGAATCAGGATAATCCCATCAGCCAGGGGCTGTACCCCATTCTAGGAAACGATGTATGGGAGCACGCGTACTACCTCAAGTATCAGAACAAGCGGCCTGATTATCTGGCGGCATGGTGGAACACAGTGAACTGGGACGAGGTCAACAAGCGCTTCGAGCACGCGCAGAAGTAAAGTTGGTCGGACTAGTTCAGGGGCGGGCTTAGCCCGCCCCTGAACTACTTAGAATTGCCTCGTACGAGACAATTCTCAACAGCTTCCGGGGTTTTCTACGGCCTTGGCCAGTGTTCTTCAACAAGCGCCAGCGCCTCATCTCTGCTGTGGACAGTTCCTTCGAGCTGCGCATCTTCTGCCATCGTCAGCATTGCGCCAAATTGGGGGCCGGGCTTATAACCGGCTTCAATTAGGTCTTTTCCGGTCAGCAGCAGGGACGGACGAACCTGCTCCACCGGTAAGGTCTGAAACCGCTCTCGCGCGAAGTCGTATAACGCGAGCGAGCCATGACTCGCCAGGCAGTCAAGCCGGTGCAAATCCAGGTGCTGATCAAATTCCTTCAGGCGGAAGAATCGCTTGAGCGTCGACTCCTTCATTTTTTGCACATCGGCGAAGCGCATGTGATTGGCTATTAGTGAGAGGATCTGCTCCGTCTCGTGATTGGGAAGGCGCAAACGACGGCAAATCTCCTCCGCGATACGCACCCCCGCTTCCACGTGTCCGTCGAAACGTATACGGTCGGGCGCCACACGAAAAGTAGCCGGTTTGCCCACATCGTGCAGCAAAGCGCTCCAGGCCAGAGGCGCTGGGCAGCCCGCCGGCAACCCCTCGAGCAGCATCAGGGTGTGCACCCAAACGTCGCCTTCCGGGTGATATTGAGGAGGCTGCTCTACTCCCTTCATTTTCACCACTTCAGGAAGCACCTGGGCCAAAAGTCCGGTCGAATCCAGCAGTTCGAACGCGCGACGCGCCCGGCCCTCGGTCAGCATCAGAGTGAGTTCGTCCCGGACTCGCTCGCGACTTACCTGGTTCACGAAGGGCGCGAGCTGCTCAATGGCCCTCTCCGTAGCCGGCTCCAGATCAAACGCGAAGCGCGCAGCAAAACGGACACCTCGCAACATGCGCAACTTGTCTTCGATAAAGCGTTGCCCGGGGTCACCGATCGCGCGCACCAGACCGAGTTCCAAATCTTTTCTGCCACCGACGAGGTCCAGGACAGAATCATCGATTGGGTCCAGCATCATGCCATTGATGGTGAAGTCCCGGCGCTTCACATCCTCTTCCGGGCTGGTGGCGAATCGCACCGCATCCGGATGTCTGCCGTCGGAGTAGACCCCGTCACTGCGAAACGTAGCAACCTCAGTGACAAGTTCGCCGGTCGAGACCAGCACGACTCCGAAGTGAGCTCCTACGGAAAAAGTTCTCTCGAACAGCGCGAGCACCTGATCGGGCGGAGCGCTGGTGGCGACGTCGAAGTCCTTCGGTTCGCGGCCCATCAACAAGTCGCGGACGCAACCACCCACGAAGTACGCCTGGTGGCCGGCGGCGCGCAGCCGGGCCACGATCTCCGCTGCCGCATCGCGCGCTGCAATGGCTCCCATACCTACTACTATAGAAAGGTGAGCCAAACGAGCGGCCTGATTCTTGCCATTGAGAGTTCCTGTGACGAGACCGCAGCCGCGGTGGTGGAGCGCGGGCATCGCATCCTTTCCAACATCGTGGCCTCGCAGATCGCGACCCATGCGCCCTATGGTGGAGTGGTTCCGGAACTCGCCTCACGGGAACATCTGCGCAATATCGTGCCAGTCGTTCGGGCGGCGTTAGACAAAGCCGGCGTCCGCTTGCAAGATCTTGACGCCGTTGCGGTCACCGAGGGACCGGGCCTGGCCGGAGCATTATTGGTTGGAGTTGCTTACGCCAAGTCTCTGGCCTTTGCCCTCAACAAACCGCTCCTCGCGGTCAACCACCTGGAGGGGCACATTCACGCCGTCCTGATGGCGCACAGTGAGCTGGGCAAGGCTCGCTCTCTGGCCCTGGTCGTTTCCGGCGGTCATACCCATCTCTATCTCATCGAGCAGGGGAGCTACCGCAACGTTGGGGCGACACTCGACGATGCAGCCGGGGAAGCCTTCGACAAGGTTGCAAAGCTGCTTGGTCTCGGCTACCCGGGTGGTCCCTGGATCGATGCCCTGGCCGCTCACGGAGACCCAACGGCGGTGGCCTTTAGCCTCACCCAGGTCAAACACAAAGCGCATCGACCGGATGCTCCAGCGGCCCGATTCGCCTTCTCCTTCAGCGGCATCAAAACCGCGGTGCTGCGTTTTGTCCAGATTCATGACCTTTACCCCTCGATCGAGCGGCGACGGGAGGTTCTGGCTGCCATTCCCCTGGCGGGACCCAACGATGCCCTTCCGCTGTGCGATGCCCGGACCCTGGGACTGATCGCGTCCTTCCAGCGGGCGGTGGTCGAAGATCTCAAACGAAAGACCTTCCAGGCAGCCGAGGCGCTGGGAGCGGAAAGCGTCCTGGTATCCGGGGGAGTCGCCGCCAACCGGGAACTAAGGGCGCGGTTCACCGAGGAAGCTGGTCGGCGGGGCCTGCCAATTGCCTTCCCCACGGTCGCTCTCTCCACTGACAACGCAGCCATGATCGCGGCCGCCGCCTGGCAGAAGTACCTGGCGGGAGGGTTCGCGGCCCTGGAGCTGACCGCCGACGCCTCGTTGGAACTAGGCACGAAAATGACGGGCACGAAATGATTCTCAAGATCAGAGCGGCCGGCGACCCTGTCCTGCGCCAGCGCGCCAGACCGTTGCGCCAGGAAGAGATCCTGCTCCCCAGCACCCAGGAGCTGATCGCCTCCATGCGGGAGACCATGCACGATGCACCGGGAGTCGGCTTGGCCGCTCCCCAGGTCGGACTGCCCATGCAGCTCGCAGTGATCGAAGACCGCGAAGAGTACATGAAAGATTTCACCAAGGAGATGCTGGCTGAGCGGGAGCGCAAACCGGTGGCTTTTGAGGTCCTCATCAACCCGGTACTGACGCTCGAATCAACCCCCGAAATTGAGTTTTTCGAGGGCTGCCTGAGCCTGCCCGGCCTGGTGGCCCTGGTGCCCCGCGCGCGGAAAGTGAAGGTCGAGTGCCTCGATGCCCAGGGGAAGCCAAGAGTGATTCGCGCTTCCGGCTGGCACGCCCGGATACTCCAGCACGAAATCGATCATCTTTCTGGAGGGCTCTACGTGGACAAGATGCAAAGCGTAAGTCTCTGTTCGCTCGAAAACTTCAACCGCCATTGGAAAGGCAAGTCCATTCCCGAGGTGAAACGGTTGCTTCCCTAGCGGGTATGCCAAACTGGACGATGGCGGCTCCAGAAGCTACCATGAGTTAGGTAAGTCCCTGCCTGGATGACCATCCGCCTCTTCAACACACTCTCCAATACTGTCGAAGATCTCGAACCTTCTGATGGTGAGACGCTGCGCGTGTACGTTTGTGGACCGACGGTCTACGACTACGGGCACATCGGCAATTTTCGTACCTTCCTGCAGCTGGACGTCTTACGCCGCTTCTGGAAGCTTGAGGGCCGCAGGATCGAGCAGGTCATGAACATAACGGATGTCGATGACAAGATCATCCGCAATGCGACGGCCGCGCATATGCCCATCGGTGAGTACACCAAAAAATATGAGCTGGCGTTCTTCCAGGACCTGGATGCGCTCGGGTGTCAGCGCCCCGAGATCATCGCCCGGGCCACGGAGAACATCGACCAGATGGTCGTTCTGATTCAACGATTGGCCGCCAAAAACCTCGCCTACCAGGCTCCGGACGGCTCCTGGTATTTCCGTATCGCCGGTTTTCCGGAATACGGCAAGCTGTCGAAGAAAGATTTCTCCTCCATCAGCGACGGCGCCCGGGTGGATCTGGACGAATACGATAAGGATTCGGCCCGCGACTTCGCCCTCTGGAAGGCCGCCAAGCCCGGAGAAACTCGCTGGGATACCCCGCTGGGTTCCGGGCGGCCGGGCTGGCATATTGAGTGCTCCGCCATGGCCCTCAGGTACCTGGGCGATACTTTGGACCTGCACGCCGGGGGCGAGGACCTGATGTTTCCCCACCACGAGAACGAGATTGCCCAGTCTGAATCGGCGACCGGCAAGACCTTCGCCTATCACTGGATGCACGTGAAGTTTCTGTTGGTGGACGGGCGCAAAATGTCGAAGTCCGAGGGTAACTTCTTTACCCTGAGGGACTTGTTGCTCAAAGGCTACAAACCGTCGGCGATCCGCTTTTTGCTGATATCGGTTCCTTACAGGCACCCCATGAACTTCACACTGGAAGGTCTGACGGAATCGGCCAGCGCGGTAGACCGGGTACGAACCTTTGCCCAAAGGATACGCGGCGGTTCCTGGCCGGCGGGGTTGAATCTCGATCTCGAAGCGCTGACCGCAAAGGCTCAGCAGGACTTTTGCGCCGCGTTGTCGGACGACCTGAATACCTCGGAGGCCCGCGCGGCTATTTTCGATTTGGTCCGCAGCGGGAATGTCGCTGCCGACCAAGGCAAGCTTCACGCCGGCAACGTCGCGGCGATTGCGGAGGTGCTGCGGCGGTTCGATGAGGTTTTTGCCATCATCGAGGATCGCGATGCGGAAATAGCGCGTGCCGCCCTGCAATGGGCGCAGGACGAGGGCCGAAGCGACCAGGCAGCGCCGGAGTTGGTGGCTGCGTACTCGCTGACGGACGCGCAGATCGATGCACTCCTCGCAGAACGAGAGCAGGCTCGTAAGACCCGCAATTTCGCTCGCAGCGACAGCATCCGCAATCAATTGGCCGCGCTGGGGATCTTGATTGAGGACTCCAAAGACGGCGCCCGTTGGAAGCGGAAGTAAGCCGATTCGTCGAAAATAAAGCTACGGCCTCCAGTCGGAAATAACTTCATCAACCTCCAGACTTTAAGTGGGTGGCCCAGGTCTCAAAATCGAGACCTGGGCCACCCACTTAAGATTCGTCCGCGCCATTTTCATCTTCTCAGGAAGTCCGCCGCTCGAGATGGCGAAGGCGAGGGCGGGGCTTCCATGGAGAGCAGTTGGTAAACTGCGAGCCGTTTGCCTGGCGTGGTAACCTTGTAGTGTAAGGGGAGCTGGGGATGCCGGTGGAACGCCAGAATTCGGTCCGCAGTTTCGCTCTCGTGCAGCGCGCTCAACTTAGCGTGATCCCCGCAGGCACTCGACCTAGCCTCTTCGGCGGCGACTAGCTTTCCTCCGCCGAAGCTCTGCCCTGCCTCCGACCGCCCCGCGGTCGATTGACTCGCCTTTGTAGAACGCCGAGAAAGCAGAGAAGCATCATGCAGAATAATGGTCAAGTGAACAGCTCCATTTTTGCCCAGTACGGTCCGAAACTTCTCGGTCCGCTGCCCGGTCCGAAAGCCAGCGCGATCATCGCCGGCGACGATCGCTATATCTCTCCCAGCTATACCCGCTCCTATCCCATGGTGGCCCAGCGCGGCCGCGGTGTGCGCATCGAGGATGTAGATGGAAATGAGTTCCTCGATTTTGCTGCCGGCATCGCCGTGGTGTCGACCGGGCACTGCCATCCTGAAGTGGTCGCGGCCATCCAGAAGCAGGCTGCGGAGTTGATCCACATCTCCGGTACCGATTTCTATTACGAACATATGGTGACGCTGGCGGAGCGCCTGTCTGCCGTCGCGCCCATGCCTGGGCCACACCGCTTCTACTATGGGAATTCCGGCGCTGAAGCCATCGAGTGCGCGCTCAAGTTAGCCCGGTATCATACCGGCCGGCAAAACGTGATTGCCTTCTTCGGAGCCTTTCACGGCCGCACCATGGGCGCCCTGTCGCTCACCGCATCCAAGCCTCAACAACGGCGGCGTTTTGCCCCGCTGGTTCCTGGCGTCACCCATGTTCGCTATCCCTATGCCTATCGCGGTTGTAGCGGCGGACCACAGGACGAGGAGCGTTTCGCCCTGGGCTGCGCCCGCTATATCGAAGAGAAGCTCTTCAAGACCACGCTGCCTCCCGAGGAGGTCGCCGCCATCTTCGTGGAGCCTATCCAGGGAGAAGGCGGCTACGTGGTCGCGCCTGACATCTTCATGCAAGAACTGCGCCGGATCTGCGACAAGCATGGCATTCTGCTGGTCGCCGATGAGGTGCAATCCGGAGCCGGCCGGACCGGCAAGTGGTGGGCGATCGAGCACTCCGGGGTACAGCCCGACATCGTTTGCATGGCCAAAGGAATTGCCTCCGGAATGCCTCTGGGTATTTGCATGGCGCGGGCCGAGCTGATGGATTGGGTCCCGGGCTCCCACGCCTCGACCTTCGGCGGCAACCCGGTAGCCATTGCGGCGGCCATTGCCACCATGGATGTATTGGAACGCGAAGGCATCGCCAACGCGGCCAAAATGGGCGAAGCTTTCTTTGCTCGCCTGCGCGATTGGCCGGCGAAGCATCCGATCGTGGGTGACGTGCGGGGCAGAGGGTTGATGATCGGTATTGAGATCGTCAAGAGCCAGCAGACCCGCGAACCCGCCCCCGTGCTGCGCGATCGCATCGTTTCCCTGGCCTTCGAAAAGGGACTTCTGCTACTCGGCTGCGGAGAAACCTCGCTGCGATTGGCGCCACCGCTCATCCTCAATCAGCAGGAAGCTACCATAGGCCTCGACATCCTCGAGGAGTGTCTCACGCAGACAGAACAAGAGCATGCCCAGGCAGCCAGCTTTGCTGCGGCAACCGTCTAACGGGTTTGCGTCGAGCAAGAAAAAGAAGCCGCCGGCTCGCTCCGAGGCGAAGATCCGACGAGATCAGACAACCGGCACAGACGTTTCCTGGTAATCCCCTCTTTCTCTCCCCGCAACAAAGATCGGGTGCCCCATCCTTCGCGCTCTTTGCGAAGGAAGGGGCACCCGATCTTTGCGGTCTATCCAGTAGGCTAGGGAGAGATCGGTTTCTGGAGAGCGCCCCGTGCAGGCCGTTGGGATTCACCACCTCGAGCTCACTCTTCTCTTTCTCGTGCTCCTGGTCGCTGGGCTCACCACGCTTGCGCAACGGTTCAAAATACCCTATCCCATTGTGCTCTTCATGGGCGGCGTGGTTCTTTCCCTGCTCCCGCATCTGCCCCAGATCGCGCTGAATCCGGACGTTGTCTTCCTGGTTGTTCTGCCTCCCCTGCTCTATATCGGGGGTTTCAACACTTCATGGCGAGACTTTCACCACAATATGGTCAGCATTCTGATGCTGGCCTTTGGATTGGTTGGATTTACCGTCTTCGGGGTGGCAGTGGGCACTCGCTGGCTTATTCCAGGGTTCGACTACCGGCTGGGCGCCGTCCTGGGAGCGGTGGTGTCGACCACCGATGCCATCGCCGCCACGGCCATCGCCAAACGTCTCGGCCTGCCGCGGCGGATCGTCGACGTTCTTGAAGGAGAGAGCCTGGTCAACGATGCCAGCGGCCTGCTTGCTCTGCAGTTTGCGGTTGCCCTGGTGGTTGCCGGGCGCCGCCCTGGGCCCGGCATCGCCATGTTGGAGCTGGCGTGGCTGATAGCCGGGGGATTGGCGGTTGGACTCTTTGCTGCGTTCGTCATTTACAGGGCTTCGCGCAATATCTCGGACTCCCCGGTAGAAATAACTTTATCCCTCGCCACCCCCTATCTGGCTTATCTTGCGGCCGAAGGCATTCACGCATCGGGCGTACTCGCAGTCGTGGTCTGCGGCCTGTATATGGGTCGCAAGAATTCCGAGGTTTTGTCGATCAACGCCCGTCTGGAGAGTACGGCGGTGTGGAAAACGCTGGAGTTTGGGCTCAACGGCCTGGTCTTCATTCTCATGGGCCTGCAGTTGCGATTGATCCTGAGCGGCATCCACGAGCTCTCGGCTGGGCAGTTGTTCCGTTACGGGGTAACGTTCGCGATTCTGGTCGTGGCGCTGAGGATTATCTGGGTCTACCCCGGCGCGATGATCGCCTCCTGGATCCGGCGTCATCTTTTGCATCAGACAGATCCACGTCCTAGCGGCAAACAGATCTTCATCGTGGCCTGGACCGGGATTCGCGGAGTGCTGGCACTGGCTGCCGCCATCTCTCTTCCTACCGTGCTGCAGAATGGCGATCCTTTCCCCCGGCGGGACCTGATCCTCTACCTCACTTTTTGCGTGATCTTCGCCACCCTGGCTCTACAGGGCCTCACGCTCCCGGCGGTGATCAGAAAGCTGGGACTCGCCGTTGGCTCCAGCAACCTCGAGGAGCAGCAAGCCCGGCTGCTCATTGTGACCACCGTTTTGGATTACCTCAGGGATTTGTCACGGCAGGCGAAATCCGACCACGCAGCAATTTATGAGGACATGATTCGCCACTACCAGGCCCGCGCGGCCCTGATCGAAGTGGGAGGCGAAGAGATGAAGGCGGAACGGGAGGTCGCTCTTGCCCGCTATGAACGCAACCTGGCCCAGGAACTGCGCGCACTCGAACGCTCAACGGCCGTCATGCTGCGTAATGAAGACAGAATCAATGATGAGTTGTTGCGAACCATCGAGCGCGAACTGGATCTCAGCGATGCGCGCTATCAACACATCTGAGGCAGGTTTGGGGAAGCACATGCTTTAGCGTTTTTCGGTGTTCTTGACCCACATGACGCCGGCGGCGAAGAAGACACAGGCAACCGCCAATGCCAGCACCGCGTGCGGCTTATTGCCATAGTGGACAGCGACCGCCGCATCGATCCACCAGACCGCCGCGCCCACGAACCAGATAAAGGAAAGATTCCTCATTCGCATCGAGGCTACCTCAACGAATACTGTTCACAATGCGACAACTCTGGGCCAATCCGTTACTTTGGGAATCCGGAACCAAACCATCGTTTTCGGCCCTCAAGTCATTTTAGATCCATTCGCGGTCAGGTTTTTCCAGGCTTTCGCTTAACCCACACCTTTTCTGCGGCCGGATGCCCCATAGTGGTGCGGCCGGCATCGGTCTCGATCGAGATCGTGCGGTCGTAGTTCTTCTTGAGAACACTCACCCGGCCGCCCGGCGCAATGCCCGCCTGGTGCAAAAAAAGCAGGAGTTTCGGATCGCGTTCATAGAGGCTCACTACGGTGTAACCGGTGTCCTCGCGAGCTTCTGAAAGAAGTACCATTCCACGCTTACTGCGTTGCTCCGGGTTTTCGGGTAACACCCAGTTGCCGTGTGGGCAGGTTCCCTTCGCACCTAGCCTTTCCAGCAGCTTGGCTTCGAAGGCAGGGGACACAGCGTGTTCCAAACGCTCCGCCTCATCGTGTACCTCGTACCATTCCATGCCGAACATTTCCGCTAACATGCGCTCGATCAGATGGTGACGCAAAGCGGTGCGGTACGCCGTCTCCTTGCCCTTGGGTGTAAGCCGCACAATACCATCGGGTTTGACCTCAAGATATCCATCGCGCCGTAAGCGCTTGATGGCCATGGTAACCGCAGGCGGGGAAACGGAAAGCCAGTGCGCCAGAGTTGCGGGAATGACCTCCTGCCCTTCGCTCTCTGCTTCGAGAACGGCCTTGAGATAGTCTTCCTTCGAAATGGTGATGGAGGTTTTCACGTTGAATTGCTGTCAGTAGTCTAGCCCGGGCCGGAGGCCTTTTTGCTTCCGCAGATGCTTCTCCTTACCCTGCGGGACGGGCAGCGAGGCTTCCATGCCTACACTTGAGTGGGGCTCCTGAGAGTAACTATAAAGGCAATGCCAGGCAAACAGACTGCGGCTGTTGAAGGTCTCAGCGAAAAATGCCGATACGGTTCATGCCGGTCCGCGTAATGCCCATTGTGGCGCGGTTCGCCAGGAAACCATGAGCCCTCTCTTGACTTTGGACGATCCGTACTTGCAAGCCATGTCGCAGCGCGATTCTGTTCTTGCGTCTGACGATTCCGATCATCCTTTGGTCTCGGTGGTGATTGCCTGCTACAACGGCGAGCGATACCTTCAGGAGGCTATCGAGAGCGCCCTGGCTCAGAGCTACCCACGGGTGGAAATCATCGTTGTGGATGACGGCTCGACGGACGGCAGTTCCGAGATCGCAAAGAAGTTCCCGGTGCGCTATGTACGCCAGGAAAATCGCGGGCTGACGGAAAGCCGCAACCTGGGGATCCGCGCGAGCCGGGGCAACTATGTGGTCTTTTTGGATGCGGATGACCGGCTCAGACGGGACGCGATCGAGACCGGGCTTCGCGTCATGGTGGAACACCCGGAATGCGCCATAACGGTGGGCGATCACCGTTTCATCTCCAGCGATGGCTCTTATCTCTCAGACTCTCGTAAGGCTTGTCTGCACTCGTCGCATTATGAAGAACTGCTGAAAAGCAACTTCATCGAAATGATCTCTTCGGTGCTCTTTCGCCGTAGTGTGCTGGTAGAAATCGGGGGATTTGATACCACCCTTCGCGTAGCCGAGGATTACGAACTTTACCTGCGCATTGCCAGGGTTTATCCGATTTGCTGCCACCCTGCTTTGATAGCGGAATACCGCCTGCACCAAACAAACGCCTCTCACAATGCAGAACTCATGCTGCGGATGACCTTGCGGGTGCTGAGGAGGCAGGGACAATATGTTCGCACCGACCGGCGCCGGTTGTTCGCATTTCTTGCGGGTCTTCGCAACTGGCGCAGGCAATACGGCCGACAGCTTGCGTTGGAGTTGGCTCGTTCCTCCGGCGCCCTGGATGCAAATCATCTTCGACGCAAACTTCTGTTGCTGCTCGCCTACTACCCGCAGGGATTGCTGGCTTTTGTTCTTTTGCGACTGTCGCCGGGACTGGACAAAAAAGTAAGGCTTTCGGT
>Ga0302180_10000557_pt1 | contig 30360 bp, 27 predicted proteins | sample I_Palsa_E3_2_FD_200575 | JGI IMG/M metagenome (GOLD analysis project Ga0302180, IMG submission 200575) | Peat permafrost microbial communities from Stordalen Mire near Abisko, Sweden - I_Palsa_E3_2 | ecosystem: Environmental > Terrestrial > Soil > Palsa > Peat permafrost | place: Sweden...
CAAGCTGCCAACGACTAAGACTAAAATCGTGTTTCGAGGGCAGATATTTGGTCGCGTTTTCATGGCGAACGAGTATACCTGACCGGAATCGTCGCAGGTACCTTCCCCCGACTGAACCTCTCCGCGTATTCTCAAGTGCCGGAATAAGAAAAACGTCGCCTGTGAAATCCAAATTGCACGTAGCCGTAATCGGAGCGGGGGCCTTCGGGGGCTGGACCGGGCTGCATCTTCTTGAGCGCGGCGCTCGCGTCACTTTACTCGACGCGTGGGGACCGGGAAACTCGCGCGCGTCTTCTGGTGGCGAGACTCGCATCATGCGCGGCACCTACGGTCCGGACCAGCCCTACAGCAGGCTCGCCGCTCGTGCCCTCAAGCTTTGGGAAGCATACGAGCGGCGATGGAAGCAGCGGTTTTTGCATCGCACCGGCGTTCTTTGGATGGTCAGCAGCTCCGATGACGCTTACGAGCAAGGTTCGTTCGAGATGCTTCGCCAGGCGAAGATTAATTTTCAGGATGTTTCTGCCCGGGAGATGAAGAAGCGCTGGCCGCAGGTGAACTTCTCCGGCGTCCGCTGGGGAATCTTCGAGCCCGAGGGCGGATATCTCGACGCCCGCGCAAGTTGCCGGGCCGTGGTCGATGACTTCATCGCGCAAGGAGGAACCTATCGGCAGGCCGCTGTCTTACCCCATGGTCTGGAGAATGCCGGGAAAAGCGCACGTCTTCGCGACTTGATGCTCGCTGACGGCTCGCGGCTCAAGGCCGATTGCTGCGTATTTGCCTGCGGCCCGTGGCTGGGCGAGTTATTTCCCGAAACTCTAGGCAAACTGATCCGCCCGACCAAACAGGACATTTTTTTCTTCGGACCGCCCACCGGAGATTCCCGCTTCTCCGATGCGCAGCTTCCCGTCTGGGGCGATCATCTATCAGGCGTTCATCTCTCGGGCAAGGACACCCGCTTCTTCTATGGAATCCCGGGATGCGACCACCGCGGCTTCAAAGTGGCTGATGACACTCGCGGCCGCGCCTTCGATCCCACGAATGGCGAGCGAATTGTCAGCCAGGCAGCGCTGAATCGGGTTCGCGAGTATCTCGCCTTCCGTTTTCCCGCGATGAAAGTCGCTCCGCTGATCGAGGCCCGTGTCTGCCAGTACGAACAGACTCCAGACAGCAACTTCATCGTGGATCGTCACCCTGGGATGGATAATGTCTGGCTGCTCGGCGGAGGTTCGGGGCATGGCTTTAAACACGGGCCAGCGCTCGGAGAAATGGTGGCGGAGTTCGTCTTGAAAGGTGGCGAAGCGGATAAAGTTTGGCGTCTGTCGAGATTCTCGAGGACATAATCATCGGGAGCACACAGGACACCTGGGGATCACAGGGTATTACGCCGTGCCCTCTGTGGCGAAGATTTTCCCTACTGAATCTGAATCACGCTGGCCGACTCGCCCGCTTTAATCTCTCCCACGCGGGCCGCAACCTTCCGGGCAAACGCGAAGATTGACTTGGCATGCGGCGAATCCTCCCCCTCCAGCACGACCGGCTTGCCGCCGTCTCCGGATTTGCGCACCTCGGGATCAAGCTCTATGCTTCCAAGAAAGGGCACGCCAAAATTCTGCGCCATCTTTTCCGCCCCACCGCGCGAGAAAATATCGATCTCGTGATTGCAATGCGGGCAGGTAAAGAAGCTCATGTTCTCGACCACGCCCACCAGATCCACCTTCATCTGCCGGAACATTTCGATGGCTTTACGCGCATCCTGCAGCGAAACGTCGGAAGGCGTGGAAACCACGATGGCACCGGTCAGGGGCACCGTCTGCACCAAAGACAAGGCAATGTCGCCCGTACCCGGAGGCAGATCGACGATCATGTAATCGAGATGTCCCCACTCCACCATGCCCAGAAATTGCTTCACAATCTGGTGCAGCATGGGACCGCGCCAGATGATCGGCTTATCGCCGGGATTCAGAAATCCAACCGAAATAACCTTGAGCCCAAACGCCTCCAGTGGCTCAATTCGATTCTCCCCGGCCATCTTCGGCTGCGCATTCACTCCCAGCATCAGCGGAACGTTTGGCCCGTAGACATCGGCATCGAGCAGGCCGACTTTATGTCCCATCTTGGCGAGGGCGACCGCCAGGTTCACCGAGAGCGTGGTCTTGCCCACGCCGCCCTTGCCTGAACCGACCGCGATAATGGCATCGACTCCGGGCAACGGCTGCGGTCCCGGCGCGCCCTGACCGGGATGAGACGGCATATGTGCGTTCAAAGGATCACACTCCAAGGATAACTACAGGTCGGATCGAACTCTTCGATTATACAGGGGATGAGGGACAGTTAGCGGGCGGCGGGCTCGGAGCGCACGAGGGTCGAGCCATTCCGCTATCGTGCTGCTGCGGCCGGTGTTTAGCGTGCCTTTCGCCGCTCCAGATGCGCGCGCCGAATTTCACGCCGCCGCCCGGCATCGTCGTAGCGTCGCCGCTGCTCATCCGTCTCGGGGATAACCGGCGCCACTTTCAAATGATTGCCCTGGGCGTCGACGGCGACGAACGTCAGATAGGCGGAGGCCACATGTTGCGCCGTATCGGCAATGTAGTTCTCCACGAAGACTTTCACACCGACTTCCGCCGAGGTGTGGAACACGCGATTTACCGACGAGCGCAGAATCACCAGATCGCCCACCCTCACCGGCACCAGAAAATCAATGTGATCCACCGAAGCGGTAACCGCATAGCTTCGCGCATGGCGGTGGACAGCCATTGCGCCAGCCAGGTCGATCCAGTGCATTAACCGCCCGCCCAGCAGGGCGCCCAGCGGGTTGGCGTCGTTCGGCAAGACAAGTTCCGCCATCTCCGATTGCGAATCCCGCACCGGACGCGGGAGCAGAATTGGTTGGTTCATATTGTCGTTCATCGGCAAGAGTTGGAATCAGCCTGGTCTGCTCTAACTCGCTTCTGGTATCACTTCCCGCATCTTTCTCTTGTCTAAATACGCGTCGAGAAAGCATTCCGCCATGCGCTGCACCCGGTGATCGCGATGCGACCGTTCCCATCGCGTCGTCGCAACATCGAATTCCAGAATGCCATGCTCGGCGGGACGGTGCCCGCGTTCACACACGTAACGCACCTGAATCCGCCCGTTGGTCGCGCTCTTCCCCTCACCCGGCAAGCTTCTGGCATCAAAGCGAATTGAATCCCACTCGCGCCGGCGAGGAAGTCGTCCGCAGCCCTCCGCATATCCGAGGTTGCAGAATTCCCGCAACTCTTCCTCCGAAGGCGCCTCACCTTCATGTCCAGGGGCCGTGCAATGTCCATTCCACCCCCCTCCCAGGGGAAGCCGGTGCGCGTGCAGCCAGCTTCCGCCCTCCAGCTTTTCTATCGGCATAAAAAATGGACACGCCACCAGCCAGCCCTCAGCGGTAGAATTTTCAGGACTGCCCATTCTACTCACTCTGCGGATGGCAAGCCAAATGCAACGAGCACGAATCCGCAATCGAAGCAACTCTTTGTAGTAATCTCATCTCTCAGAACTTGGAACTGAGACTTAGAACCGAGAGACTTAGAACCGAGAGACTTAGAACCGAGAGACTCAGAACCGGGGAGTACGCCATGGACCGTATCGCCGCCCTCAACGAAGTTCTCGCCCAGAATCCCAATGACACCTTCGCGCGCTACGGCTTGGCTATGGAATATTCCAAGCAGGGTGACTTCGAACGTTCACTCGAGGAGTTTTCGACGCTGCTTAAGAATCATCCCGATTACGTTCCCGGCTATTTCATGGCTGCGCAAACGCTGGTGCGCGCAGATCGAACCGCTGAGGCAAAAACGATGCTCACTGACGGAATTTCATCGGCGCGGCGAACGGGGAATATGCATGCGCTATCGGAGATGGAAAGCATGCTGGGGGAGTTGCAGGCTTAGCGGGAAGCTGCTTCGACCTGTCATTCTTCGATCTTTTATTCTTCGACCTTGGTTCTTCGATCTTGAGTTCTTCGCGAATCTCTTCCCCGCGAATCAATCACGTTATGCGATCGCCTTCACACCTTCGGTAATGAGAGGCGACTCGGACTTTTGCAGTTCGGCGGCCACCTTTTCCATCTGCCGCAAGGCTCGCAAATGATTTCGTCCGGCAATTTTTAGAACATCTTCATCGGAATAGCCACGGCGCAGAAGTTCGGCGAACAAGAACGGATAACGCGTGACGTTTTCGAGGCCGGCGACCATCGAACCCGGAGCGACGTTATAAAAATCGGCGCCGACGCCTATGGAATCAATTCCCGCGACCCGGCGGATGTGGTCGATGTGATCCGCCAGGTTGGAGATGGTCCCGAGCGGGGCGGGATTCGATTTTTCCCAGCCGGCGATTCCCTTCGACACCGCTTCATCCGAATCCAGCCGGGAATGAAGATCCCGCAGAGCAGCATCGTGTTTTTCCTGCCATCGGGGATGCTCGGGCGATACGAACTCCGCGATGAAGTTCACGTGCACCACGCCGCCGTTGGCTGGCATCATACGCAGCACATCGTCGGGAACGCAGCGCGGATGGGGATCGATGGCAAAGGCATTGGAGTGCGAAAAGATGACTGGAGCGCGCGACACATGCAACGTATCCCGCATGCTGTCGGCGCTCACGTGGGAGATATCGGCGAACATGCCCAGGCGGTTCATTTCCTTCACCACGCGCTTGCCAAACTCCGTCAGTCCGTAGTTTTGCACCCGGTCGGTGGCGGAATCGGCCCAGTCGATGTTGTCCCAGTGGGTGAGAGTCATGTAGCGCGCGCCCAGATCGTAAAAAATGCGCAGCGCCGCCGGAGAATTCTCGATCATGTGGCCGCCCTCAACGCCCAGCAGGCAGGCGATGCCCCCGGACTGGTGAATGCGCTCGATGTCGTCGGCCGTTCGCGCCTGTTCCAGGTCTTTTTGGTTCCTTATGAAGCGCAACGCCACGTCGAATTCGCGCAAGGCTTCGTGCAGCGCGGTATGCGACGTCTGGGTCGCGGAATCGACCCAGACCGACCAGTACTGCGCTCCCACGCAGCCTTCGCGCAAGCGCGGGATATCGGCGCAGAGCGTGGGCTGGACCTTGCTCATATCCAGCCCCGACAAATCGCCGGCCTTGGTTTCGAGCAGCATCGAGGGCAGGTCGTTATGGGTATCGATGAGTGGGCCTTTCTGAAGCAAAGCCTTGGCCCGTGCCAGCAAAGCTGGATCGGTGATAGCTTCGTCGTCCGCGGATGCATGAATGCGGGAAAGCAGGGGTCCGGTGAGTAGAACGGAACTGGCGAGCAGGCCAGTCTGCTCCACAAAGCGGCGTCGTGAAATCAAGGTGAGCTCCTGACATTCGGATGTGCGGCCAAAACAAATCTTGAGGACGGAAAGAGTCTACAGCAACGCCGGCTGTGTGGAGTTGCCGGGGCCAAGCGCGGGCATCACTTGGCTGAGCCGCTGACGTGGCGGGCGCGAAGTCTCGCGCACCGGATTCCGAAGAAATCTTCGAATCCACGCTCTCCGGCGTGGGTCAGTCGCACGGCGCGCGTACCACGCATGCGAGCCAGCCACTTCATTTCGATAAAGCGGGAAAGCAAGGCGGCTCCGACGGCGCCCCCAATATGATGATGGCGCTCGGTCCAATCCAGACATTTGTGGGCGAAGGCACGCCTCATTTCGCGGAGCGAATCGACATCGATGCCCAGATCGTTCAGAAGCCGCGTGCCTTTCGGCGTCAGGTCAAATGCGTCTTTCCGATACTGCAGGGCGCCTCTTTTCAGAAGCTCGTTTCGCGCGGCAATCGCCAGCACCCCGGCGAGATGGTCATAGCAAGTGCGGGCAAAGCGCACCTCGGGCACGGCGGAAGTTCCGGAGTTCTGCGCCAGTGCTCCCAGCGCCTCGACAGCCGCGGCGACGTCGGCGTTTTTGAGGCGAAACAGACGCCGCCGGCCGCTGCGTTCAGAAACCACAAGACCTCCTGCAAGAAGCTTGGAAAGGTGCGAACTGGCGGTCTGCGGAGATACAGCAGCTGCCATCGCCAGCTCTGATGCGGAATGTCGACCGCCGTCTAACAACAAAGTAAGCATCTGGATCCGCCCCGCTTCCCCGATTAATCCGGCGAGACGCTTGATAGAGGTTGCATCCATAGTTAAATTTACATTTAAACATAGATGTCAGGTTACGCGCTAGTCTTTTCACAGACAATCCAACTGGAGAGGTCATGAAGGATCTGACGATCGCACTGGAAAACCGGCCGGGGGCACTGGCTGAGATGGGCGAGGCGCTCAGCCGAGGCGGCATCAGCATCGAAGGAGGGGGCGCATGGATTACCGGAGGTGTGAGCATTGCGCACTTCCTGTTCGAAGACGAGACAGGTGCTCGCAGCGCTCTGGAGGCGGCGGGCATTCGAGTTCTGCAGGAGCGAGAGGTGGTAATGCAGCGCTTGAACCAGGCTGAGCCGGGTCAGCTGGGAAAAATTTCGCGACGAATGGCCGAGGCCGGCGTCAATATCGAAGTACTCTACAGCGATCACGACCACCGGCTGATCCTGGTCGTCGATGACATCGTCCGGGCGCAGACGGTCTCCGAAGCGTGGACGCGCGAACCATCAGCCCGTCCGAAGGTTGGTTGACCGCCGCAAATTGAGGAGCAATCATGAAAGAGCACACCTACGAGGTCCAGGTGGATTGGACCGGCAACGATGGTGAGGGCACAAAAACTTATAAGGGCTATCGCCGCGACCACACCATCACGTCAGAGGGCAAGCCTCAGATTCAGGCCTCAAGCGATCCTGCTTTTCGCGGCGATCGATCGCGCTACAATCCGGAAGAGCTTTTGGTCGCCAGCCTCGCCTCCTGTCACATGCTCTCGTATCTGCATCTTTGCGCGGTAAACGGCGTGAGTGTCAACGACTACCGCGACCTAGCTTTCGGTGCAATGCGGCAGAACGACGACGGCTCAGGCGAGTTCGTCCGCGTGGAACTCAGGCCCAGAGTAACGATTTCGGCCGGCGACGATCGCGCCAAGGCTCTCGCTCTTCACCACGAAGCCCATCACCTTTGTTTCATCGCTCGCTCAGTAAATTTCCCGGTGGAGGTGGCGCCGGAAATCATCGCGTAGCCGTGGGGGCTGGCGATCGTCAGCTGTACGTCGCCAGCTGCAGGTCGCCAGCTGCAGATGGTACGACTCGATCCTAGACTCGCTCAAGCCAATGGAGACCCGAGTCAACCTTCACTTCGCCATGCGCTGCATAGCCCGCTCCACCAGCGAGGGGAATAGCTGGTAGATCTTCTGCGGCAGATACATCCACCAGGGCACGATGATTTCCCGCTTCCGCTTCAGATACCCGTGCAACGTGGCTCGCGCCACGCGTTCGGCGCTGATGCCGCGCACAGCACCCGGCCGCACCGTTTTTTGCTCGTTCCCTAACACCACGTTCTTGCTGAACTCCGTTCGAACGTAGCCAGGACAAACCGTCAACACATGAATCCCATCGTTTTTCAATTCCACGCCCGCCGCCTTTCCCATCGCGTTCATGGCAAACTTGGTCGCGCTGTAGCCCGCGTGGAAAGGCAGGGGAATATGTCCCGCGACGCTCGATATATTGATAATGGTTCCGCCGCCCTGTTGGCGCATCACCGGAATCACCGCTTGCATCGCGGCGACCGCTCCAAATAAATTCGTGTCGAACATTTCCCGGAACGCCGACATATCCATCTTGGCCACGGAATCCAGCAGCCCGTGTCCGGCATTGTTTACCCACACATCGATTCGCTGAAAATGATGCAGGGTCAAGCCCACGGCGCGGTCGATGTCTTCGCGATGGCGCACATCGCAGGTCAATGCCAGGGTGTGTTCGGCGTGTCCCACCCGCGCTCGCGCCGCCTCCAGCCTGCCCGCGTCGCGCGACAGCAGCACCACACTGGCCCCGTGATCGGCAAAGCTTTTCGCAATCGCCTCGCCGATACCCATCGAAGCGCCGGTAACCACCGCGATCTTTCCTGCAAGTTCCATAGCGCGCTTTTATTCCTCTGCAACTGCCGAAGTCAAGCCCTGCGGTACAATCAGGGACGAAGCGCGGGTTTCGCCCTGATTGCTGCGCCCGCACGGGAGACGCTTTGGACGCCCTCTTGCCACTCTTTCCCCTCGACGTCGTCCTGTTTCCCGGCATTCCTCTGCCCCTGCACATCTTCGAACCACGTTACAAAGAAATGATCGGCGAATGCCTCGCCCAGGAGCGCAGCTTCGGAGTGGTGCGGGCCGTGGAACAGAATCTCTCCGAAGTAGGGTGCACCGCCGAAATCGTCAGCGTTGTCAAAGAATATCCTGACGGTCAACTCGACATCGTTACCGAGGGACGCCAGCGTTTCGAAGTCCTGCGCGTGAACCAGGAGCGCTCTTTTCTTCGGGCGGAAGTTCTGATGATCGATGACGAACCCGGCACCGCGCCCAGTCAGGAAGAAACCTCGCGTGCGATGCAACTGCACTCCGAGTTGTTGACCATCGCCGGCGCCACCCAGGATCTCTCCGCTGCCGACCCTTCGGTGCTCTCTTTTTATCTTGCCGGCTCTCTGCCTCTCGATCTGGATTTCAAACAGAAGTTGCTCTCTCTCCGGTCCGAGCCAGAGCGTCTTTCGCTGCTCATCAATTATCTCGAAACCCTGATTCCCGGCCTCCATCGCGCTGCCCGCGCCCGCGAAAAAGCCGGGGGCAATGGCCATGCTCGTTGAACTGCAGATTCAAGCACTCGGCATTGGCAGGGGATAGCAGCTTCGGTAAACCGGAAGCCGAGCCCCGGATGCCGTTTTTCTCCGCACCAACCCGCGTATAATCCAGATAAGGTCCTCCGGGGGTTTTCATGAGTCTTCCTCTTACGCTTGGCGAATTGCGCCGCAGTGCCTTTTCCGAAGATCGTCTGCGCACTCGCCGCGTGAAAGACGAGCTCCGGCAAAACCTCATCGCTCGATTACATAACCACGACGATGCCAGCATCTTCCCGGGCATCGTTGGCTACGACGACACCGTGGTGCCGCAAATCGTGAACGCGATTCTCTCGCGCCACAATTTCATTCTGCTCGGCCTGCGCGGCCAGGCGAAAAGCCGCATCCTGCGAGCCCTTACGACCCTTCTCGATCCTCAAATGCCCTACATCGACGGCTGCGAGATTCGCGACAATCCCTACGCTCCCATCTGCCGCCGTTGCCGCGAAGAGCTCGCGCGCCTCGGCGACGCCACTCCAGTCGCGTATCTCACGCCTGACGACCGCTACGTGGAGAAACTGGCCACCCCCGACGTCACCATCGCCGACCTCATCGGTGACATCGATCCCATCAAAGCCGCGCGCGGCGGACACGAACTCTCGAGCGAGTTCACCGTGCATTACGGCTTGCTTCCCCGCGCCAATCGCGGCATCTTCGCCATCAACGAACTTCCCGACCTGGCGGGAAAAATTCAGGTCGGCCTGTTCAACATCATGCAGGAAGGCGACGTGCAGATTAAGGGCTATCCCCTCCGTCTGCCGCTCGATGTCGCCATCGTCTTCAGCGCGAATCCCGAAGACTATACGGCTCGAGGAAAAATCATCACACCGCTCAAGGATCGAATTGGCTCCGAAATTCGCACCCACTATCCCGCGACCGTGGATGAAGGCATCGCGATCACCGCGCAGGAAGCCTGGACCAGCCGGAACGGGCAACGCTTGCACCTGCCAAACTACATTCAGGAGGTGATCGAGCGCGTCGCCTTCGCCGCGCGCGAAGACAAGAAAATCGACAAACGCTCCGGAGTCAGCCAGCGTCTTCCCATCTCCGCCGCCGAAAATGTCGTCTCCAATGCCGAGCGCCGCGCCATCGGAAACGACGAACAGCTTGTGGTGCCCCGCATCAGCGACGTCTACGCCGCTCTGCCCGCCATCACCGGCAAACTCGAACTGGAATACGAGGGCGAGATGAAAGGCGCGGACTTCGTGAGCCGCGAACTGATCCGCGCTGCCATCGCCAAGACTTACGACCAGTATTTCACGGGCGCGAACGTGCAGCAGATCGTGCAGTGGTTCGACCTGGGGGGAGAGATTCAGTTGTCGGATTCCGTTTCGGCGGTTGAAGCTCTGGAGAACCTCAAAGAGATTCAGGGTCTGCTCGACAAGCTTGGGCCCCTCGGCGTCTCGCAGAAAGAAAGCCCCGAGCAGCAAGTCTCCGCCGCCGAATTCATTCTCGAGGGCCTGCACGCCCACAAGCGCATCGGCCGCAATGAAGAACGAGTCTTCAAAGCCGGAGAGAAAAAGCCCGAGCCCCGAGAGCGCGACAAGAGTTTCGAGAAAGAAGAGCCGCCGTACCGGCAGAGAAGACAGTTTAATTAATGCGTCGTTGGTCGTTGGCCGCGTAGAAGCGAACGAACAACGACCAGCGACCACCGACGGGTTTATGAAGCGCATTCGCTACTCCAAATACGTGCCCGACCCCGCCGGCGAAATGAGCATGGAAGACCTGCTCAGCGCGCTCTCCGATTACCTGCTGCAGAGCGGCTTCCAGAGCGACATGTGGTATGAGATGCCCGAGGGCGAGCAGGCCCTCGACGATCTTCGTCGCGCCATTGAGCAAGCCCTCATGGAAGGCGATCAATTCGACGAGGACATGCGCGAACGCCTGCGGCAAATGGCGATGGACGGCGAACTCGATGACCTCATCGAAAAACTGATCGAGCGCATGCAGCAGGAAGACTACATCTCGATCGATCGTCCATACGAAGCCCAGCCGCGCGATCCATCGCGACCGTCGGGCGTAGGCGGGCAAGTCGGCGAAAACGCTCAGCAAGCGAAATTTGAAATCACCGACAAGAGCCTCGACTTCCTCGGCTTCCGATCGCTGCGCAACCTGCTGGGCTCGCTCGGCAAGTCCAGCTTCGGACGCCACGACACCCGCGATCTGGCCACCGGCATCGAAGCCAGCGGCGCCTCCCGCACCTACGAATTCGGCGACACGCTCAACCTCGATATTACGGCCACGCTTTCGAGCGCCATCCAGCGCGAAGGCCTCACCCTGCCGCTCAACATCGAATACACCGATCTGCAGGTCCACCAGTGCGAGTACCAATCTTCATGCGCCACTGTGCTCATGCTCGACTGCTCGCACTCGATGATTCTCTACGGCGAAGACCGCTTCACTCCCGCGAAAAAAGTCGCCATGGCGCTGTCGCATCTGATTCGCACGCAGTATCCCGGCGACTCGCTCTCGCTCGTGCTCTTCCACGACTCCGCCGAAGAAGTTCCGCTCTCGCAGCTCGCTCGCGTCAAAGTCGGACCCTATTACACCAACACGCGCGAGGGCTTGCGCATGGCTCAGCGAATTCTGCAGCGGCAGCGCAAAGACATGAAGCAGATCGTCATGATCACCGACGGCAAACCCTCCGCCCTCACCCTCGAAGACGGACGCATCTACAAAAACGCCTTCGGTCTCGATCCCCTAGTCGTCAGCCAGACGCTCGAAGAAGTCTCCAAATGCAAGCGCGCCGGCGTTCTGATCAACACCTTCATGCTCGCCTCGGATTACGGCCTGGTTCAATTCGTTCAGAAAGTAACCGAGATGTGCCGCGGCAAAGCCTACTTCACCACGCCCTACACGCTCGGCCAATACCTGCTCATGGATTACATGTCGCGCAAGACCAAGACCATCCACTAACGGTGTACAATTTCCTCCGTCTCGCGCACCGTTAGGAGGACATTCCATGAAAGCGCTCCAGCAGCTACCCCTCAACCGCAGAGTCTTCTTGAAAGCATCTGCCGTCGTCACTTCGGGACTGTCCAGGTTAGCGCTTCTGCCCGCATGGGCGTCTCCCAACGTTGAGGGCATCAACATCATCGGACCCAAGCCGGGTTACTCGACGCAGATCGGCACCCTGGTATCGATGATGACCTGGATGCGGATGGTGGTGCTGAGTTCGGTAAAAGGTCTATCGCAAAAAGATCTCGATTACCTGTTGGACAACAAAGCGAACACAATTGGAGCCATGCTTCTGCATCTAGCCGCAACCGAAACCTATTACCAGCTGAATACTTTCGACGCAAAGCACTGGGATAGCTGGCCGGATTCGGTGAAGCAGAAGTGGGACATTCCCATGGAGCTTGGCGAGCCCGCCCGAAAGGCGATCAAAGGCAACGATCTCGACTATTATCTGAAGATTCTCGAGGAAACCCGCGAGAAGTCGCTGGTAGAATTCCGCAAGCGCGACGACAATTGGTTGATGTCGGTCGACAAACAATGGCCCTGGGGGCCGACGAATAACTACTGCAAGTGGTTCCACGTTTGTGAGCACGAATCGAACCATAACGGACAGATAAAACTGTTGGTGAAACGCTTGCCCGGAGCTAAGAGCGACAGCGAATAGGGCGCAGGCAAGCGCGCATAACAACCCGTCGGCCCTTCACCACTCCGCGTACCTCGGCGATAACCTTGCCCATGCCTCGCTCCGCTTACTAACTGCTGATACTCTTAGTAAGAATCTTTCACGAAAGACTCATGGCGAATTGCATTCGATGCGGGCGTCAGCTCCCCGGCTTATCGTTTGGCAGGAAGATCTGCCAGTGGTGCGTGCAGCACGAAGCCGCCCAGCGCGGAGAAATCGCCGACGAGGCGCCGCAACGTGTGATGCCCACACCCTGGGTCCGCCGCGGTGAATCGACGATCGGCGTCACCCAGATTATCTTTGGTCTTAACGTTGCAGTGTTCCTGGGGATGGCGCTTTCAGACTCCACGGTTATGGAGTTCTCGACTCGTGCACTGGTTCAGTGGGGTGCCAACTTCGGACCGTACACGCTCTCCGGAGAATGGTGGCGGTTGCTGACCTGCGTATTCGTGCACGGCGGGATCATTCACATCGCCTTCAACATGTGGTGCCTGTGGAATCTCGGTGCCCTTTGCGAATCACTCTATGGACCCGCAACCTATGTCGCGATCTATCTCCTCTGTGGCCTCGGATCCAGTCTCACCAGCGTGGCCTGGCATCCCGGCGGAGCCAGCGTAGGCGCTTCCGGCGCCATCTTCGGCCTCGCTGGTGCGCTCATCGCCGCCTTTAAGCTAGGAGAGTTTTCCGTGCCGCGCGCCGCTCTCACGGGCACGCTGCGCAGTCTCGCGATCTTTGTTGTCTACAACCTGATCTTCGGCGCGGTCATCGGTACCACCGACAACGCAGCCCACGTCGGCGGCTTGGTTACGGGGTTAATCCTCGGCGCTCTCATCGCCCTGATTGCTCCGCACGAGGATCGTGCGCCGCGACGCGCTGCCATCTTTCTCGTGCTAGCTCTCACTTTCGCTGCCGGCGCAGCCGGACTGGCTCGCTACCACGGTCTTCCCCTTCGTCTCGGGCGTTCGCCGTTCGCCCACGCCGCAAACGTCATTCACAAAACGGCGCCCGCGGATCGAACGGCTCAAGATATATCGATTTGCACCAATGTATTCCCTGGCGGCTCCGTGCCGGGTATTAGCTACTCGGTACTCGCCTCTAGCGCTTCAGCTCCCCAACCGCCCGCCATGCCTGATTGATGGCCTCGTCTGTGTAAGCATAGGCCCCCGCGTCCGCGTTGGCGATCGCGATTCGTCCGAAAGTTTTTCGCGCCACTTCACAGGGAGTCTCACCGCCCTCCAGCCAGAAGGAATCCCACAGCGAGTTATATTCGTAAGCGTATCCGTGCGGCCAGCGATTGACTGTGATGGCCGCGATATCGCGCGCGGGATCGAAGCCTCCCGCTCCCAGCGTCCGCGCCAGTTGCTCGCGAATCTTGCGCTCCATGGTTTCGAATGTCGTGCTGTACAGCTCGATGCGGCCCGCGGTGTGCTGCTGGCGCGCCGGAAGTCCCGGCTGGCAAGGCGCCTTCATCATGTGAACCACGATCGGCTCTTCCGGCTTGCGAGCACATTCATAGCCGCCGATACTCACCGCCAAATCCAGGCCAATCCGGCTGTGATAAGAACCGGGGGCATAAACCGCATTGGTTTTCAGATTCTGAAACGACCTCCAGTTGCGCAGCGCAACATTGGTGTAGAGTAGCGGAACTTTCTGTGCCGACGCCAGAGCCTCCTTCTGCTTCTCCGGCAGTTCCTCGCAGATGTAAGGAATTACCACGTGCCAGCAGGCCAGGATGCAACTCTTCGCCCTGGTGGTATAGACCTTTCCGCGGCGCGCGTAAGCCACCTCGACTTCCTTAGCCGAAGCTACCTCGCCTACGTGCTTCACACGCACCGCGGTGCTGTTCAAGCGGACCTTCACGGGTGAAGCAGTCGAATCGAGTCTGGAATAATTGGCCTTGGCCAGAACCACATCGGTCGCCGAGTTTCCCGCGATTGAATCTGGAATCAGCCTGCGCACCAGCAGCCGCGCGATGGTTGCGTTGCCGTCAGGAAAGTGAAAGAAATATTTCTCCGCTTCTTCGTTAGGAATTGCGTCGCGGTTCATTCCCTTCCCGGGAGCAGGATCAAGCTTCAAACCTTCGAATCCGGGCAGATCGGCGCCCCAGGCGTCTTGCGCAGAAATGGCGTCAATCCCCAGACCGAACGTGGGGTGCTGGACAGGCTGGTAAAGTTTCACTACGTCGGGATGAACCTTAACGACGTCTCTGAGAAAGCTGGCATAGCTCATACGAGCCAGCTTGGCTTTCTTCTCAACCGAAGTGAGCCCAGGAAAATAATCGGTTGCGTCGCGGCGCAGGCGATCCAGATTGTCTTTTGCCTGCGGCGCCAGAGGCGCTTCAGCCGCAAATTCCTTCCATAACTCGCGCCCTTCGGATGTGAGGTAATCTTTTTCGCCGCCGCTCAGCGATGATGGACTGATCACCAGGCGGTCGACGCCAAAGGTTTCCTTGTCGAAGAAGATCTTCGAATGCAACCCCAAGGAACGATAGAGGTTTGCGTCGTGATAGTTGGGATAGGACGCTACCTCGATGCCCAGTTCTTCGATCACTCCCCGCGCTTCGGGGCTGTAGGGCGCGGGGCTTTCGATCGAATAGGTGCCGCCAAAACCAAGACGGAAAGTGTTGCCGACACGAAACTCGTTGCGCTTGGCATGGCCTCCGAAGTCGTCATGGTTGTCAAGGATGAGAATCCGCGCGTTGGCGCCGGCAAGTTTGCGATAGAAGTATGCGGCGGAGAGACCACTGATACCGCCGCCAACGATGATGAGGTCATAGGTCTCCCCGGTGTCTTGCGGCACGCCGGCAGCATCCCAGAAGGTGCCATCGCGCAGGGCGTGGGCCGCGTCGAAGGAGCCGGGATGACTGCCACGCAGTCCGGTAAGCGCAGGCGGATAGTAGTCCGATGATTTCTCGGGATCGGCCGCGCCGAGCAGATGCCGGGGCACAAGAGCGGCGCCGGCCGTAACCGCCACACCGTTGAGAAAGTCACGGCGCGTGATGCTGCGTTTCATTCCGAGATGTCGGTCGCTCACGCCCAGGTCCCGGTCGCTTCGGTCGCTCATCCTCGGGTCGCTCATAGGAACTGCCGGATCATTGCGTGTTCCAGTTGGAACATTGCGTGTATTAGCTTATAGCTATATAACCGCTAAACCCAGGGCAAAAATCAATTCATTCGACCAACGCGTGTTTCTTTGGCCACGGGTCGGCCCGAAACGAACTCTCATTTTTTTCACCCAGAGCCCTCGAGGCCCAGCGCATGAAGGCGCGCTTCATACTCCCCGGCTGCGGGATGCCACTGTTTAGCCGTCGGCTTTTTTGACAGCCAATTCCGCGCCCTGGAAACCAATCCGGCTATGCGTACCGTCGCAAAAAGGCTTGTTGACCGAACCGCCGCAGCGACAAAGAGAGAAGGCGGGCTTGCCGGTGAGGTCGTACGGGGTACCGTTGGCGTCGACGAGTTCCACCGAGCCCTCGGGCGCTTCCACGCGGAACGGGCCATTGGGACGGACAGTGATCTTTACCTGAGCCATAGCGTTTGATGCCTCCAACCTTACGGGTTTCCAGTAAGCATAAGAAGATACCACTAAGCGGGTGGGCGTGTCGCGGCTGGGATGGTGGTCGGCTCCCGATGGGAAGGAGAAGGAAAGAGACCGACCTCAGTCGAGAGGCTGCGGCCCGGTACTGCTGGGCCGCTGAACAGCCGGGGGCTGCTGTCCCTACGTGAGCGGTTGCCGATCCGGTAATCATCGCAAGCCGCAAGAATGCTGTCAGGGTAGTTCTTGGGTGGTAGGAAAGTGATGTTGTTCACGGCCTATCGTGCCGTCGGATTTGGTCGTCATCTTGAATAACTCGAGGCGGCCATCGGCGGCCAGGACGCGGCACCGGTCTCTTAGCGACTGCATCGCTTTGGCTTCGACGTAGGCCTTGTTCAGGGGTAACTGCGCCGCGGCGCAGGAGCTCGCCGCCGCACATGAAATTCACTTGCCTTATGCGGCTAGCGAGCTGGCCGGGATCAGGCTGCGGTATAGCTCCAGGTAGTCGTCGATCATGCGCTTGCCGGTGAAGCGCTCGCGGGCGCGGGCGAAGGCGCGATCGGCGTAAGCCTGGCGCAGGGGGCGGTCAGCATCGAGCTGGCGCAGGATTTGTGCCAGGCTGCTGGCGTCGTTGGTGCGGAAATAAAGGGCGGCATCATTCCAGACTTCACGGAAGCTGGGAATATCGTTGGCGACGATGGCGCAGCGGGAAAAGGCGGCTTCGAGCGGCGCAAGGCCCAGAGGCTCGTACCGCGCCGTGGCAGCGTAGACGGCGGCACGGCTGTAGAGAGCGCGAAGTTGAGCCTCGGTCTGGGGTCCGCGAATGGCGACGTTGGCCTGGCTGGTAGAAACCTTGACATCGGCGCGAATCGGAATCCGCGACACGGGAACGGTTTGCTCGGCACCGACAATGCATACTGCCAGCGGCAGAACGTGTTGAGTCAGGAGAAAGACCTGTTTTCCGGCATCGATGAGGCGGCCAACGGAGAGCACGGAATCGTCCTTGCTTACATAAGGATTGAAAAAGATGGGATTGCGTCCGGGATAAATGACTACCTCGCGGCGCGGGCGGCCGTAGTTGGCTCGAATATTATCGAGCATCGATGCCGAAGGCGCGACCACGGCATCGGCGGCGGCGATGCCTTTCATGATGGTTTCGCGATACCAATGAAGCCAGCGCGAGGAGCGGGGAGCGCAGCCCTGCACGGCAGCGCTCCAACTGAGAAGGTCACCGTGGGCCATGACGACGCGGGGCACGTCGACTTGGAGATCGCCGTAGCAGAACTGGTGCAGGTGAAGCATGTCGGGTCGCACTTCGCGCACCAGGTTGGCGAGGAACGCGGAGGATTCGGGAAGGTCTTGGGGCGATTCGTGCATCCACTCCAGATGAAAAGCGGTAGGACGGTAGTCGAGGCCGTGGAGAAGGTCCATCCAGGCGGTCTGCTCGGGAAGAGGAATCTCGCCGAAGCTGACCAGCGTAACCCGCAAGCCACGTGTGACCAGACCCGTGACCAGTTCACGAGTGTAGGTCCAGGCATCCGACATGGTATCGGCGGTGACCAGGACGTGCACAGAGCCTCCGGGACAAGGGGATTGCCGCCATGGTTGCGGCATCCTGCGTGGTGCGCTGGATCATTCTAGTGCGAATGGGGAGCCGAGTGGAATGTTTTTTATCGATCGTTTTGTTTATTCCGCGTCGCACCCGGGAGGTCAGCTTGGCCGCCACTCGATAGGCTGGGGGGCGATCACCGAGGATTCGCAGCCCGCCGGTGCGATCAGTTTACCCCCAGCCTCAGGCTCATTTCGCGGGCGAGGTTGTCGATGGTGCGAATTTTTTCCGCGGCGGGAGCGGGGATGTCGGGCCACCGACATGGCGAGTTCGCAAGATAGCCGCAAAAGGGTGGGGGATTCGCAGATCTCACTGCGAAACTGCTGCTCGACGAAACCGCGGGCCTGAGTCTCTTCGCGCTTGCGGCGGTCGAAAGCGGAGCGGGCTTCGCCTAGCAGCCGCTCCCTGCTGCTGACGGCGAAATTCAGGTAAACGGGGAAGGCCGTGCCCGGATGATCCAGGAGCAGATCGCATTCGCTCGGCTCGTTCTCCAAGAGAAACTGGTCGATGACCACCGCCGTGCAAGCCTGTTCTCGCAGGCGAGCCATGACTTGCGGAAGGCCTTCAGCCCAGTGAGTTTCGTCGCCGGTGTCGGCTTTCAAACCAGCAGCGCACTCTTGACCACGCGCCGATGGTGTGATGAGTAGATTCATGCGCTTTCTGCGGCACCCATCCCGCCACCAGCGTTGGCATTGAAGAGATCGGGTTTAAGGAGCCGTCGAGCGATGCCGCTTCCTGTTATGGAACGCCCGTCTGCCTGCGCTCCTTTCATGGGCGGACATCTCAAGTGCTATATACGATCCTGGCGAACCGCCGGTCTGCGGGAAGCTGGCCGCGGCTTTCATGGCTGCGCCGAGTAATCCTTCAATTTGCGGTATAGGGTTGTCTTTCCGATGCCAAGCAGGCGCGCGGCCTGCAACTTGTCGCCATTCAGTTCGGCGATAGCGTTCAGAATGCTTTGCCTTTCCAGTTCGGCGATGGGGACAATGCGGTTCTGTTTGTTTCCATTGCCGTTACCCTGAACCGCGATCTGAATGCTGGCTATCGAAGGGGGCAAGTCGGGCACATTGATCAACGGGCCGCTGGTAAAAGCGCAAGTGCGTTCCAGGCAGTTTTCCAGTTCGCGGACGTTGCCCGGCCAGTCATAGGCCAACATCGCCTTGAGGGCATCGTCGCTGAAGATTTTCTCCTGTTTAGAGCTTCGCGACGCGCGCTCCATAAAGTGCGCGATGAGCAATGGGATATCCTCGCGGCGCTCGCGCAGGGGCGGGATGCGCAGGCTGAGAACGTTGAGGCGAAAATACAAATCCCGGCGGAAGGCGCCTTCCATCACCGCCTGCTCGAGGTCGCGGTTGGTGGCGGCCAGAATGCGGACGTTGATGGGAATGCGGCGCGTGCTGCCGACGGGACGAATTTCTTTCTCCTGAATCGCTCGCAGAAGTTTGGCCTGGAGGTCGACGGGCAACTCACCCACTCCATCGAGAAAAACCGTTCCCCCTTCGGCGATCGCCAACAGACCGTCCTTGGCTTGGTCGGCACCGGTGAATGCGCCTTTGACATAGCCAAACAGTTCACTCTCGATGAGGGTGGGCACGAGCGAGCCGCAGTCGACGGGAATAAACGGCTTGTCGCGGAAGAGCCCGGAATAGTGAATGGAGCGAGCCACTATTTCCTTACCGGTGCCACTCTCGCCGAGAATCAGCACGGGGTGGGAGCTGTTGGCGGCTTTGGCGATGATGCGGTAGAGCTTCTCCATTTCGGGAGCGCGGCCCACGAGGCCGCCATATCCCTGCTTGGATTTAAGTTTCTCGCGTAACATGCGGTTCTCGGTCTTGAGCTTGAGATGGTTCGAAACCCGCTCGAGCAGCATTCTCAATTCATCGGCGCTCAAGGGTTTGGTGACGTACTCGTAGGCGCCGTGCTTCATGGCCTGCACCGCCGACTGCACGGTACCGTAGCCGGTCACAACGATGACCAGGGCCTCGGGATTTTGGGCTTTGATGCGGCCCAGGGCTTCCAGGCCGCCGGCGCCGGGCAATCGCAGGTCGAGCAGGATGGCGTCAACATTGTGAGTCTGCAACAAGCGGTAGGCGTGCTCGGCGGAGTCGGCAACATGGGCCGTGAAGCCCAGAGACGAAGCAACCTCGCGGCAGCGGTCGCGAATGGAGCGCTCGTCGTCGACGATGAGGAGGTTCAAAAAATTGGTGGCCAGTATCTGAGGATTGGCAATGCTGGGACTTACGGCGGCGGACGTCATAAGATATTTTCCTTCTTGATTTGCTGAGACGTTGCGGGTGCGGTGAAACTTGAATCTGCGATGGCGCTGTCCAGAGAATCTGGAGCGCCGGAGGATGCCAAAGGTAACAGGATCGTCAAGCGGGTGCCCTGGCCGGGCTGGCTTTCGAGATGGACATCGCCGATCTGAATCGGTCCTGCCTGAATTCCGCTGGCCTGAATGCGGATGCTGTCACGTTCGGAATCCAGAAACTCACGCAGCTTCGATTCCGTCTTTGCGCGATCCTGCGGAAGCACCAGGTCAGAAACTCGCATTCCGCGTTGGCTCGCCGACTCACGCTCCAGGGTGTGCTCGAAGGCTGGATTCATTCCGACGATCACTCCCTGCGAGTTACAGAGCGCGACCTCTGCGGGAGCGTGCTCGGAGATGGCACGAAACGTGGACTTCGCATCCTCTCTTTCAGCCGGGTCTCGCCGTGGAAATGGGGTCGCTGTGCCCATACCGTTACTGTGGCGCGGGACCACTGCCGAATGGAACCCGAGATTGAATGTCCGATACTTCGGTGTTCCCGAAACGGGCGTGATGTATCGCTTGAGCAATCCACCTTTGCCCTCCGATCCCATTCCATTGCGATCCCACGATGGGAGGCCCAACCTGATACTGCGAAGGCCATATGTCACGTAGATTTACCGCACGACTGTGGAAAAATCGGAGAAGATGTTTGATTTCCTTGGCATAGCGGAGGGGATAAGAACCTTTACTTGCCTTTCCGCCGCTTCATGCGGAACTCGAATCCGACGAAAGGCACAGCGTCTAGCGACAGATGTTATCTTGCTGGACCGAGAGTAGCCATGGAGGTGGATTCGTTCACGGACAGCGGCGAGGTCAAGCGAAACGTAAGACGTCGTCCCTTCCGTATGCGGGCGGCAGAGAGCGACTCTGGACGGTTACCTCCAGAGGAAGCTCCTGACGGCCGCGGCGTCCCTGCAAACAGGCTGGAGGTCTGCAGCGGAAGTTGTTTGCTATCGACCACGATCGCGGTTAAGGTCAGGCGCACGTATCCCTGCCCTTGACCTGGCAGAACTCGACCGGGCTGAGCTTGACCTGGCTGAACCGGAAAGGCTTGAGCCGATTCGACACGCCCGCTAACCGCAGTGCCCGGTTCAATCACCGTTTCGCCATCGATCGTGATCGGGCCGGCAATGGATGCGGTGAAGCGGTCGCCGGCGCGCGCCTGGGCAGGATAAAGCGAACCATCCAATTGCACCGTTAGCAGCGTTCCGCCGGGCAAGGTAACGGTGCGGGAGGCAGCGCGGAAGGGCACGGCGCTGGAGGAGGTCGAATCAGCGGGAACGGCAAGCTGAGAGCCACTCTCGGCCGAGGCACGGTCCCGGTATTGACCTTGATGAAACGGGGGATCTTCCTGGCTGGGGGGCGGGCCGGGCTCGGTCCGCTGCGAGAGCCCGGGCCGACCACATCCTGAGCCCAAAATGAGACAAGCTATGGCTGTGATGGTTCCGGCTCTCATGGTCCCGGGCGCGCGTCGCGCGCGTGCGGTCGGTTTCGCGGCTTGCGCTTGCATGGCAACAAGCATCGTTGCGTTCATCGTCGTCTGGCGTTTGGTGCGCGGGTAGTCGCAAGTGAGGTTCCACATCCACGTCAAGCAAATCAATCAGATAGAGACATCCACAGATGTGGACCCGTGTAGAAGTTGCTTTGTGTTCCGCAATTCGGGGACAGACTGCAAGCCAAGATGCGGTGATGCGACTGGCGGAAGTGCCCGGCTTGGGAGTGGATTCGGCGCAACCGATCGTTCGAGAGGCAAGGGGCGCAAGCCAACACATTCTCTTCGGCGCCAGAGTTAATTCCGATATCGGTAAAATCCAGCGTCGTGGTCAAAATAAATCGCGGGGAGCGCGAACGCTCTCCGCGAGGTTTTTGAGCAATGGAGGGGAAAATCTAGTTGGAGCCGCCGGCGTTCGCGCTCTGGGGTTCGCTGTCGGGTTGCGCGATCACACCGTCAAACGGGGTAGCCGCCACGTAGTGGCCGTGGACAACGCTGATGCGGCGCAGCGGGTATCCGGAATCCGGACCACGCTGCCAAGTGCTGCCGCCATCGCTGCTCTCAAAGACGACGCCAGTCTGGCCGCTGGTGGCGATCAGACGTTTGTGGCTGCCGTCAAAGGCCACCGACGTGATGTCCTTGTCCGGCAAACCTGCGACGACGTGGTTCCAGCTCCGGCCGGCATCGCCGCTGTGAAAAGCGCCTTCGCGGGTAGCCACAAAGATCTGACCATCGGGAGCCACGGTTACGCTCCGAATGTTCACGGGATAGGACGTGAGCGCACAGGGCTGCCAGGTTGTCCCCGCGTCCTCGGAGACCAATACGATCGAGCGGGTCGCGGCAACGACCAAACCCTCAAGCGCCTGCACGGAAACGAAATCCTGCTGACCGGCGACCGGACCGCCCATCCATTGCTTTCCCTGATCCTTGCTGGTGAAAAGGCCGGCCGAAGTTGCCGCGAACCAGCGAGTTGCTTCCAGGTCGGTATCGCTGACCTTGGCTTCCAGCACGGAACGGGTGCTGGTGGTGGAGCTAACTTTCTTGGTCTTGCCGCTCTTCAGCTTCACGGTTTTCGAAACTGTCTTCTCGAGCACAACATTGTTAATCGGGTGCCATGTTGTGCTGCCCGGAAGCATTTCAAACATGCCCCGGTTGGTTCCCGCGATCAGCACACCGTTGTCGGCTTGCTTCAAGGTAAAGACATCGCGACCCTCGAGGCCTGAGCTTTTTTGCTGCCAGGTCTGGCCGCCATCGTGAGTGAAGAAGACCCCGCCGAACTCGCGGTCATTCACCACTCCAATGTAAAGGGCGTTGGATTCTTTGCTGTCCGCCAGAATAGCGCTGACGTAACGGTGAGCATATCCGTGGTTCGAAGAGGTGAACGTAGCCGCGCCGTCTTCACTGGCCAGCACGCCGCTGCGATCCGTGGCCAGCAGCACGCGCTGCGAGTTCCGCGGATCGATGAACACATCGTTCACCACGACCTCGGGATCGCTCATGCGCTTCCAGTTCTTGCCTTCATCGGTGGTCTTCCACAAGCCTTCGGTCGTACCGGCGTACACGATCGCCGGGTTGCTGGGGTCCTGCTTGAGGACACGAGTACGCCGCGCCGTAAAAGGAATGCCCTGAATCTTCTGGAACTGCTCGCCGCCGCTGGTGCTCTTGTAGATACCCGAGCAGGCGCTGGCGAAGACTTCCGAAGGATCGGCCGAACTGACAATGATCGAGAACACATCGGAGTCGTCGATCATGCCTTTATTGATGCGCTGCCAGTTGGCGCCGCCGTCGCTGGTTTTCCAGGCCAGGTGCCAGGTGCCGGCATAAATTACGTTCGGATCCTTGGGATCGATTGCGATCGATTCGATATTCTTGACGATGCCGTCATCGGACGAGATCCGCTGCCAGTTATTGCCACCGTCGGTGCTGCGATATACGCCATCGAGAGCGCCGGCCACAATCACGTTGGGATCGGAAATCGAAACTGCCATGGCGCGCACCGACTTGCCGCGCATGCCCGGCAAAGCTTCCCAGTCCTTCCCGCCGTTGCGGGTGCGGAAAATGTCGCCTGCGTTTTGATCCTGCACGCTCCAGGCGGAAACGAAAATGGTCTTGGAGTTCCGCGGGCTGATCGCCATGTGGTCGAGCACATAGTCGTCCCCGGCGCCCAGTTTTGCAAAACGGGCCCAGTTATGGCCACCGTCTTCGGAGACAAAGATCACACCGGTGCTCGTACCCAGCAGAACCCGGTTTGGATTTTGCGGATCGTAAGTCAGGCTACGGACATCGCCGCCATCCGGACCCAGAACAGCCCACTGGGGAGATCTCGCACGCGCAGCGCTGATCGAAACTAACGTCAACATCATCAACAACTTAAGCCAAGCAGATTTCATAGCTGTTTCGTCTCCAGAGAGGAGAATGTTGAATGCGCAACCAGACTGACAGGGTAACCCAGCCCCAGCAAGTTACTGAAGGCCATCTTAAACAGAGTTGCAAGTCACGGATGTAGCAGGTCATTGGTTTAGCCGGTTCGGAGGTTTAGCCGGTTCGGAGTTATTGGTTTAGCCGGGTCATAGATTAAAGAATGGCGACGGCTGTTCGCGACAAAAAGGGCCGGTCGACGTCGCCGACCGGCCTCTTGCTTCCACCGCCGAAGTTACTGTGCCTTCTTGGCCGCCGCTTTCTTAGCCGCCGGCTTGGGATGATCCGGAACATTTTTCACTCTGGATTCATCCACGGGTTGGGTGCCGGTCGAGTCGAAGGTCGCGCCCGGAGGCACGATCCAGTACTCGGCCGTCTTGGTGCCTCCGCTGCCGGTGCGCACTTCGATGCGGCTCCGGTCAATGTGCTGCTGGGCTTCGCCTTCCGCCAGATAGAACTTGGAATTGACCGCGCGCTCTGCGGCCAGATTCTTACGTTTCTCTGCGGGTTCGGCATTGCCCACGATGACCAGTTTGTTATCCGGGTTCTGCTGCAGGTTCTTGGCTACGTCATCCAGGATGGCCTTGCAGGTATTGTCGACGCGCCAGGGCTTCTTCTCGTTGGGGAAGTCACACTGGCTGAGTTTGGCGGCCTTGGGCGGAGGTGGCGGCGGATTCTCTACCGTCACTTGCGTGGTTGCCTGACCGGTCAAACCGCGGGAGTCGGTGCAAGTAGCGCCCACCGTGATCGTGCCTGGCGCTGCGCCGGTGGTATCAAGGGTGGCCGTGCTGCCGCTACCGGAGACGCTGCCGCTGCTCGCCGTCCAGCTCGCGACCGAAGTGGAAACACCATCCGGACTGGTGCAGGTGCAGGTTACGGTTGCACTTGCGCCGGCCTGCACGATCGACGGACTCGCCGAGCAACTCATGCTGGGCGGATTCTTCGGCGGCAATGGCCTGATTGTGTAGTTGGCGGAGCAACTCGCCTCGTTGTTGTTTTTCAACTTTGAATCCGTTACATGGGCGGTGACGGTATAGCTGCCGGGCGCCGCATTCGTGGTATCGATCTGGGCGGTCGCTTCCTTACCGGTGACCTGACCTCCATTACCACTCCAGGCATAAGTAACGGTGTGTTTAGGATTGAAATTGCTTGCGGTGACCGTCGCCGAGATCGGCTCCCCCACCATCACTTCGGTGGGCTGCAGCGAACAACTGGCTGCCGGTGTGAGCGTCGGCGCGCCCCCCCAGCTGAAGACAAAACCGGTGCGAAGACGAGCGCCATACAGAGTAGGGCGCCGCAAGTCGTTGTCGGGTGAAGGGGCGGCAAAATCAGCGTAATCGTGTCGCGCCCAAACCCAGTCGGCTTCAAACAAGCGAAACGCCAGCCACTTTCTGATGGGAAGATCCAGTCCGCCGCCCAGCACCGCGCCGATTCCATTCTGCGCGTTCAGTCCGTTGATGCTCAGACGGTTTAAACTCACCAACGTATGCACGAAGTAATTCGCGCTCTCGGTGCGGACGATAAACCGGGGCCCGACCGAGCCCGTCAGCTCGTAGTTCGAGTCGCCCCAGTTGTGGCCGAAGTCGCCTTCCAGACCCCAATGGTGATCGAAGTTGTAAGTGATGGAGGCGCCAAATCCCTTGGACATATCCGGTATTTCCATACCGCTCGGATTGTTGAAGTCGGTGAAGGGTACGGGGACAGTGCCGCCTGGATGTGCCCACTGATATCCCACGAACAAATCCCACTTCGGGGGGTTCGCGTCGCTCTGCCCGAATGCGGGACTCGATACAAGTAATACTACTAGCGTAAACAAAAGGCCGAATACTACGACACGGCCCTTGTTCAAATCAGAACAAAGTGACATTCCGTCCTCCAAAAGGATATGCGGTTCGCCCGGCTTGGGATTCCGGCCCGCCTCGAAAGCTATTGCAGAACTGGTAACCGTTACTTTGGGAACTATCAATTTTAGCGCATAGCAATCTTAAAGCGAAAGACCAATCTTCAGAAATTGCTGTAACAGAAGCCGAAAGAGGAAACTCGGCAAGCGTTCGTCTCAAATTGACATGGAGGAACTTTCTGCGTCTGTCGTAGATGGCTCCTATGTTGTAGTCTTGCTGCCTGGGCGATAAGAAATCCCAGAGAGAATCTACTGCGGGAGCAATAAAGAACCTTAAAGGAATGAGCCACGAAAAAGTACTAATCATCGAGGACCAGGAAAACGAGCGCACCGGCCTGGCGGAGCTAGTCTCCTCCTGGGGATATCGAGCCGAAACCGCTCGCGACGGGGTGGAGGGCCTGGAGAAGGCAGAGCAGTGGACGCCTTCGATTGTGATCACCGATCTGAAGATGCCCCGCATGGGAGGGATCGAGTTGCTGGAGAGATTGTCCGAGCAGACTCAAGCCATGGCGGTGATTCTGGTCACGGCCCAGGGGACGATCGACAGCGCGGTGCAGGCCATGCGCCTGGGTGCGTACGACTACATCACCAAGCCGATCGATACCAACCGCCTGCGCGCGATGCTGCAAAATGCATCCCGGTTACTGGGCACGCGCGTGGAGCTCGAGACTGCCCGCCGGAAGTTGCGGGATGCCGGTTCTCTCGGACAACTGCACGGGGCTTCGCGCAAGATGCAGGAGATTTTCCGGCTCATCGAAATGGTCGCGCCCAGCACAGCTTCGGTGCTGATCACCGGATCGAGCGGCACGGGTAAGGAGTTAGTTGCGCGGACCATACACGACCTCAGTCCTCGGCGGGAGCGGCCTTTCGTCGCCATCAACTGCGCGGCGATTCCTGAAACTCTCATTGAAAGCGAGATCTTCGGCCACGAGAAGGGCGCCTTTACTGGAGCTCTGGAGCGCCGCACGGGTTGCTTTGAACTGGCGGAGGGAGGAACGATTCTGCTGGACGAAATTGGAGAAATGCCGGTCGGCACCCAGGCCAAGCTCTTGCGCGTACTGGAAGACCACAAGCTTCGTCGCCTCGGCAGTAAAGTGGAAACCTCGGTGGATGTTCGCGTCCTGGCTGCCACGAATAAAGTTCCAGACGAGGCTGTGGCTTCCGGCGAATTGCGCAGTGATCTCTATTACCGTCTTAACGTCTTCAACATCCATATGCCTCCGCTGCGGGAGCACAAAGAGGATATTGCGGAATTGGTGCAGCTCCTTCTTGCGGAAATGAGCGCGAAGCACTCGCGCAAGGTTGCGACGGTGAGCGAGGCTGTGCTGAATCTGTTCCACGGCTATTCCTGGCCGGGCAACGTCCGCGAATTGCGCAACACGATTGAGCGCGCCATCATCGTCTGTGACGGCGGCATGATTGAGACCAAACATCTGCCTCCGGGATTCGGTCAGTCGGCCATGCGCGCCGCAGCCAATGATCCCGACGCGGTTCGTCTGGGCGTGGGCACAACCGTTGGAGAGGGAGAGAAGTTGCTGATTCTCAAGACCCTCGAATCGACCGGCAACAACAAGACCCGGGCTGCGGAAATTCTGGGAATCAGCCTGAAGACCCTGCATAATAAGCTTAAGGAGTATGGCAGTAGCCCTCCCGACAGTGCCTCTGGAAAAGATGAGGTGGATGTCGGCGGTTAGCGATTCGTGGTTAGTGATTGTGGTTCGTGGTCGGCGGTTCGTGGTATGCGGTTCGTGATCGTAACGATGTGTTTATGGATGGTGGCGATCCGTGGTTGATGAGTTCGCCGGTCGTTGAGAACATGATTTTCCCCGGTTTGTTCTCTCGCTGGACACTCACCACTGGCGACGAACCACTTTTGTCAGTTCTTCATGCGACGCAAAATCATCATCGTGCTCGCTATCACCTTCATGGTCACCGTCATGGTGTCTGCGTTCTCCTACCTTTATATCTCAGTGATTCTCCGCCAGCGCATCAACGGTGCTTACGAGAGCGCCAGCCGGCTCACCCAGCAACTGGCCTACATCGCCGAGAATGACCTGCCGGACTTGAGCAGCACGCGGGTCGACACCAATAATCCCGCGGCGGTACGGCGGGCGCTGACCGAATACCTGCAGATGGATACGAATCTTTTAAACAATCTTGAATCAGACATCGCTATCTGGCCCTTCGTCTACGATGCTTCCGTCGTAGATTCGCGCGGGAAGGCGCTGTTGCATACCAGTCCTCAGCTGGTGGGCAAGCAGATTCCCGAACGGCCGGATTTTCACGCGGTGACGAGCGCCCGCTTCCGCGAGCAGTTCAAGGTGGTCTATCACGCCACGGTTTACGATGTCAGTTTTCCGCTGGAATTGAACGGAGCGCCTTTTGGCACGATCCGCGTCGGTGTTTCAACCACTTTCCTCAAGAACGAAATCGGTCCCCGCCTGTTGCACGCGCTTTATTTCTCGTTGGCGTCGCTTTTCGTCTCGCTCTTGCTGGCCGCCAATATATCCAATCTGGCCTTGGGCCCCCTCAAGCAGATCAGCTTGAACCTTGACAATGTCAGTCTGGGAGGAAATGAGGAACTCTCGGGAGAAGGATCGGAGCATGATGAATTCGGTCTGGTAACGCTCAAAATCGCGAATCTCGGGCGGCAGATGCGGGACAGCCGGGAAATCTTCTCCGCCTTGAAAGACAACGTAGATCAGCTTATGTCGAAGCTGCAGGACGGCCTGATGCTGTTCACGCGGGACTCTCGCGTGGTGCTGGTCAGCGCTCCGGTTGAACGATTCCTGGGCCGGCCTCGAGCCGATTTGCTGGGCAAGACGGCGGGGGAGATTTTCTTTCGTGATTCTCCGCTGGGAGTTCTGGTGCTGGATGCCTTCGCGCGCAAGCGTCCTCTGATGCAGCGCGAGTTTGTAGCCGCCGCGGGCCGGCACATACAGGTCTCATTGGATTTCGTCGAAGAAAAGAGCACGCAAATCGGCGCCTTGTTGATCATGCGCGACGCTGAATCGGTTCGTCGGATTGGCGACGAGATTGAGATGTCCCGCCGCCTATCCGCCAGCGGGCGGGTCACGGGCGGAGTTGCCCATGAAGTGAAGAATCCCATCAATGCCATCGTGCTTCACTTGCAGCTCCTGCAGAACAAGCTGACGCTGCTCGATCCGGATACGCGCCGTCACATGGACATCATCGGCAGCGAGATTCACCGGCTCGACCGGGTGGTACAAACCCTGGTGGATTTCATGCGCGCTCGCGAACTGCACCTGGTGGAAGTCGACCTTCGACGGTTGCTCGAGGACGTTGCGCTGCTGGCCGGGCCGGAAACCGAGCAGCACGGGGTCACCATTGAGCAGATCATGCCTCCCGAGCCGTTGCCCATTAAGGCCGACCTCGACTTCATAAAGCAAGCCCTGCTGAATGTGGTGATCAACGGAGTGCAAGCCATGCCGCAAGGGGGCTTGCTCAGCATTTCGGCTCGTCGTGACGACGACGCCGTGGTCGCCGAAGTGCGCGATCGCGGTACGGGCATTCCCCTCGACGTTCAGGAAAAGATTTTTGAGCTTTACTTCACCACCAAGAAAGAGGGCAACGGCATCGGTCTGGCCCAGACCTACCAAATTCTGCAATGGCACTACGGCTCGGTGGAATTTGAATCGACGGAGGGCGAAGGAACAATATTTCGCTTTCGCATTCCGCTCGCTAGCTCGAGGTTGCGTTTGGAGAACCGCGAAAGTTCGCCCTTCGAAGCGATACTGTCGAAGCCGACAAGCTGATTCCTGGCTGCAACTGTGCGAGCGTAGAATTGAGCTAGGATCGCTCGCAGGATTGGATATGACTCTGGCCACAATCCTCGCCGTTTATTGCCTAAGTGTGGGATGGCTCACACTTGGCGGGCCCGAATTCGCGGTTGTTGGCGCAGCCCAGCAAACCCAGAATCCACCCGCACAAGCCTCCGAGCCTCCGTCCCCGGCAACCGGCCAGACGCAGAATTCCACGGGTCAGGCAAAACCGTCTGCCAAACATCATCCGCGCCGCAAGAAAGCAGCCGTCCCCGATTGTTCAAAGTCTTCCACCGCCCAGCAGCCTGCGGCCGGTGCCGCCGGCGATGCAACCGGAGGGCATACGACCAGCGTTGGTTCGGCGAATCCGGCTCGGGCAAATGCCGGTTCCGGAAATCCAGATGCCGCTTCGTCGACGCCTTGCCCGCCTCCCAAGAAAGTGGTGCGCAACGGAGGATCGGACGAGCCTACGGTTCAGCTCACTGGCGGCGCCACCGCTGAACAGGCATCAGTCCAACGCTCTACCACGGAGCAACTCAATGCAGCCTCTGAAGAAAATCTGAAGAAAATCGCGGAACGCCAGCTCACTCCAACCCAACAGGAAACGGTCACTCAGATCCAGCAGTTCATGGAGCAGTCAAAGAAAGCGGTTGCCGCGGGAGATCTTGAACGCGGCCACAATCTCGCCTTGAAGGCTAACCTGCTTTCCGACGAACTGGTCAAACCTTAATTCTCCCGGGCCATTTTCCAGCCCGTACAAACACCCGCCCGCATTCAGCATCAAAGTGCAGAAGCCCGATGCGAAGAGTGGAGAAGGCACCCGCCGTGATCGGAGAGCCGAGATTTCATCCGGCGCGCGGTTTTGGGGCGGGAGCCGCGGAAGTGGATCACCTTTAGTGATTTGGACGAAAGGACGCGAAGGAATAAAGTCAAGTCA
>Ga0302180_10000558_pt1 | contig 30336 bp, 19 predicted proteins | sample I_Palsa_E3_2_FD_200575 | JGI IMG/M metagenome (GOLD analysis project Ga0302180, IMG submission 200575) | Peat permafrost microbial communities from Stordalen Mire near Abisko, Sweden - I_Palsa_E3_2 | ecosystem: Environmental > Terrestrial > Soil > Palsa > Peat permafrost | place: Sweden...
GTGATCCGGCCAAGGCGGTGACGCCGACGGCCCACGTCCGGGTGGCGGAATAGGCAGACGCGCTAGCTTGAGGTGCTAGTGCCCCAAAAGGGCATGGGGGTTCAAGTCCCCCCTCGGACACGTTCCTACGTACATGATCGACCCTGGCCTGGCCTCCGCCTTGATCCTCCGGCCGGCGGGGTCGTAGGTGAGGGTCAGGCCGAGTTGCCCGTAGACCTCGGCTTTGTCGGCCGGGGTTGGCCTCGCTGAGCACGGTCATCAGGTCTCCTGGTACTTTGACCACGTTGGCGATCTCTTCTCGGGTCATCCGCCGGCGCCCACCCGGCCGCTGGCGAAGGCGCGCTTCGGCGGCGGCGCGTTCGGGGCCGCAGACTTGCAGCGCAGCACGCAACGTATACGGCCGCGGTGTGCGCCGTGGAGAGCGCTGATCAGCGATACCCCGCGCTCGGCGGACCGTCTGTGCACGCTCGAAAGTTTCAACATCCACGAGTGGTTCGTGGACGGCCCGCTCGGACTAGATCCACTTACCGGGCTCGTTCCAGCGCAGCTTGTCGATGTCGCCGATATAGTACGACAAGCGTCTGATAGTGGCGTGCGCCATGGAGGGGATTCGCCTTGGAAGAGAAACTAAATATTGATGACCGTATTATCGCCGAGAAAACGGTATGCATTCTTCTCGTCAAGGGGGAGAGTCCCGAAGAGGTTGCCATCTACGCCTACGTAGCCGTCCGCGCTGACCGCCTCCAGGAATTTATGGCAGCCCAGGGCACCGAAACCTTCTACCCAGAGGACTTCGGGGTGATCATCGAGGCGGGAGAAGGTGAGCCCGCTGAAGACGTTCGCCGCAAGATGGAAACCGAGTACGGGTTCAACGAAGAGGCAATGATAGGAATCCCGGACGCCAGGAAGGCGCTCGAGCTGATGAAGAGTCTGCCGGACGGCCTGTGGCCGGGCCGTGAAGACAAGTAGTTGACGATACGGGCTTAGGGGGAGCCTCGTTGCTTGAGCTGGCAAAGGTCATCAGAGACCTGCGAACGGAGCTTGAAAGCGCGATTGTCGCCGCGGATGGCGAAACGCTGCTCTTTGAACTTGGGCCGATAGAGCTCACCGTGTCCGTGGCCATCGAGGCGGGCGCTCAAGCCGGAGCTAAGGTCCGGTTCTACGTCGTCGAGTTCGGGACGCAGGCCAATGCTGACCACACCGGAACCCAGCAGATCAAGTTGACGCTGTCGCCGCGGCTGGGGCCGGACGGGGTCTCGCCTTACGTGTCGGGAACGGCCGGCGAGCGTCGGCGGTGAGCCTGGAGATATCGCAGGTGGGCGAGATATTCGTCCATCTGGCGGGGAAGGCTCGGCGGACCTGGGGTACCGGGTACCTCGTGCGGGATGGCTATGTTCTGACTGCCGAGCACGTGTGTGCCGGTCAGGTCGTTTCGATCGAGCTGAAGTTCATGGCCGACCAGGACAGCGAGTGGACGGCAGAGGCCGAGGTGGCCTGGTCCGATCGAGGGCTAGATATCGCGGTGCTCCGCGTCATCCGGTCAGCGGACAGCCACGGCACGGTACCCACGGTGCCCAGCGTGCCTTTCGGGGTGATTACGCGCCCCACGGCTGAGTGTGAAGCGGCCGGTTTCCCCGCGTACAAGGTCCGCGATGACCGGGCGCGCGTGCTCGCCGACGGCAAGTCGTCCAAGTTCGGCGAGTACGAGTACGTGACCGGACCCGCGTCGCGGTGGCAAGGCCTGCGCGGCGGCACGCTAGCGCTCAGCGTCAAACCGCCCGGGCCTTCTCACGATCCGAAGCATTCCCCGTGGGAAGGCATGTCCGGTGCTGCGGTGTTCTGCGGTGACTACGTCGTCGGCGTGGTCCGTGAGCATCACGCCGATGAAGGACCCGGCACCCTGACCGCCTCAGCGGTAGACCACTGGTACGAGGAGCTGCCCGAGACAAGGCTCACCGAGCTCGCCGCCCTTATTGGCCTGCCGTCCAGATCCGACCTCTCCTCGTCGCCATCCCGCAATAACAAGCAAATCCCGCCGGAGATCGTGGCCGCGGCTACCAAGAGTTACCTGCAGTGGATGGCCAATGAGAATAGCCAGCTCACCGTGACCGCCCTGGCTAGCAGCGGCGGGGCGATGAAGATCGACCTCGAACGCGTCTACGTCGGGCTCAAGGTCGATTTCAGCAGCCAGGCCGAGCGGGAGGCCGCCAGGCTCAACCGGTGGCGCGAGCTGATAGGCGACCTCGACGTGCCTGACCTGCTTCCCGGTGGGGAGGTTGAGTCCAGCTGGCAGCTGGCCAATGAGGCGTGGATCGCCGACTACTTCGGCTTGGCTGGAGGGCGCATGCCCAGTCAGATCGCCGACGAGGTACTCACGATTGGCGAACTGTACCGCCGCAGCAATGTTTCCTTGATCCTCGGCGACCCCGGCAGCGGCAAGACGACGATCATGCGATGGCTGGCCCTGCACCACGCCAAGGCCCTCATCGACGACGAGCGCGTCGTCCGCGTCCGCAGGTCCGCGATCGACGTTTACGCGGCCGATGGCAGCGCGCAGGTCGACCTCGGGCCGTCACTGCTGCCCATCCTGGTCCGGGTGGCCGAGTACGCCACGGACCGCAAGGACCGGCCTAGAGGCACTCGCCCGCGAACCTTGCTCGAATTCCTCGGTCATCACTCCTGGAACAACCGCTCGCCGACGTGGCAGGAAACTGCTTACGGTTACCATAAGGGCGTCCCGATTCCCTCGGAGATCCTCGCCGAGATTTTCCATGCCGCATTGCGCGAGCACCGCGCCCTCGTCGTGCTCGACGGGCTCGATGAGGTGCCGCGAGAGGAACGGGTCTTGGTGGCGGACGAGGTCACCGGCTTCATCAACACCTGGGTCGGCGACAGGCCCGGGCGCGCCTCGACCAAGCTCATCGCGACTAGTCGGATTGCCGGCTACCGGGACGCGCCGCTGACGGCCGACGACCTCACGCAGGTGACCATCCAGCCCATGACGGACGAGGCCCTGGAAGTATTTCTGCGCAACCGCGTCACCGAGGTGCTCGCCGGGCTGGTGAGACAGCAGCGCGTCGCCGCCGATCCGCTGGCAGCCGAGCAGGCCACCGGCCGACTGCTTGGCCTGCTCTACGAGGAGCAGAACCGGTACGTGCGCGGCCTGGCCACCAACCCACTGCTGGCAGGGACCATCGTCAGCGTCTTCATCGACGGTGGACAGAGCCTGCCCCGGCAGCGGGTCGAGTTGTATCAGTCGGCTGTCAGCACACTGACCAAAGTGTGGGGTGAGCGGCTGAGCGGCACCCATAATCGCGATGTCTCGCGCCTCATCATCAGAGCCTTGCCCGCCGTCGCCGCATACATCCACGAAACCAAGCCCGCCGAGGTCATCAGCTCTCACGAGTTCAGAGAAAAGCTTCTCGCCGAGGTGAAGCGCCTCAGCCTAGAACCCGCCGCTAGCGGACAGGCCGCGGTTCAGCCCGCGGTCTTGTCGGATGCGGTGAACCTGCTGCTTGAGGTTATGGAGGTGGAACTCGGGCTGCTTGTCGCAAGCGGACCCGACAGCTTCCGCTTCGCCCACCGGAGCTTCCAGGAGTACCTGTCCGCCCAGCACCTGATCGAAGACCCCGGGCAGAGCGCCGGCCGGATCCTGGAGAAGCTGGGCGATCCTCGGTGGCGTGAGCCGATCCTGATGGCCATCGGCTTGCTGAACTGGCAGCATAAAGCCAAGCTGGCGGGCCTAGTGGAGAGCCTGCTGGCGCAGGAAGGCCCGCTTGCGCGGTTCTTTCCCGAGACGGCGCTGCTGCTCGCCGCGGCGATTCCGCAGATGGCCGCCGTTCCCCCGCACGTGGTACGCCGAACCGCGCAGCGCCTGCTGACCAGCTACGGCGAGCTGTTCTGCGAACGGCGGATGCCTAAGGTCCGCGAGCTGCTCGAGGCAGCGGTTGCCGCACTACGTGCCACGGAGTACGCCGGAGAAGTGGACACGGTTCTGACCACCGCACTGCGGGAACCAGCCGACGGCCCGGTGGCCGCGTGCGCGGCGGCCCGGCTCATCCGCGACATTGAGGCCGCCAGCACCGAGCTCGCGGCGGCCCTGGCGTACGCCGCCACGCTTTGGGACATGAGCGACCTGGGTTCTCCGATCGCCGAGGAGCTCGGCCTGCTGGTCTCCCCGCCGACACTTCCCGAGAACGAGACGCCTCAGCCCAGGCTCGTGGCGACGGCATGGGGCGACCTGACCATGCGGGACCTGCTGCGGACCGAGTCCGAGATGGTCGCGACGATCCGGTGCAGCCCGCGATGGCTGTCGCTGCTGCTCACCGTCTACGGCGGCTGCTGGAACCTTGGCACCGCGACTGCGCTCGACGAGTACGAGCGGATGTCCAGCTATCTCCGACTCGACGAGACCGCGCGCGCCGAGTTCGCCGTCTTTATCGGCAACCGCTCCGGGCGCGAAGAACCGGCCCTCATCATGTTGGTGTGGAACAAAGACCCGGACCTCGCCAAGGTGGTGCTGAACGAGGAACCGGAACTGGCCATGGTGATGAGAAACAGGGATAGGCGCAGGGAACTCAAGCGCAGGTTCGCCGCCGCACCACGTTTCGACATCGAGGCGATGACCCGCGACTCGCCCGCCCTAACGGCAGAGATCGTCGATGCGGTCGAACGCGATCTTCTGGCCGAGCTGACGGTATTCCTGCGGGAATCACTGGGATCCGAGGACGTCGAACCAAAGTCGGACGCGCTGCTCGCGCTCTGGGCGCTCGGAGAGCCGGTCGACGAGTCGCTGGCCGACCAGTCGCCTGCGGCCACGCGAGCCGCCCGGCGGGTCGCGGGCCTGATCCCGGGGCTCGCCGACGCCACGGTCCGCGCCGCTACGCTCGCGACCGCGGCGCTGGCGAATGCCGCCCGCCAGCTGCCGGCCGCTGAGTGGGAGCTGCTTGGCGCCGCGCTGACGAAAATCTTGCACCATGTCGGCGCCGACCCGGTCAGCCTCTTCGGGGAACTAGACCGGATGCCCGAGCAGGTTCAGACCCGGGTGCTAACCGAAGAGATAGCCCAGCGCGTCAGCGGCTGGGGCGACGATCCCCTGGACGATGCGAAGCGCTTCTCTGCGGCGGCGGAGCGCTACCCAGTTCGCACGCTGCTCGAAGCGCTCTGTGCGCAGGGTTCCACCTGGAGCAGCGGCTACCGCAGGTACGCGCACTGGTGGCCCTGCGACCGGCTGGCCTTTCCTCCGGATGCCGATGACGAAATCCCGGTCGCCGTCCTCGACCAGCTGACTCGCCTCCCGGCGGACATGGAACCCTTTTTCACCTGGCATATCGAGGACCTGCTTCCGCAAGTGTTCCAGGATCCCCCTACTCTCGCGGCAATTGAGCCTGGCCTCGTCATGTCCGCGCACGTCCGGGGCGGGGGCACGGAGTCTCACCTGGAGTTTCTCGGTCGCGTGGACGACTACTGGGCCGAGCAGTCGCTGTCGCCCGCCGAGCTGTATCACCAGGCTGGCTGCGAGCTTGCAGATCCGTGGATCGCGGCCAGGCTTTTGCTGCGTGTCGCGGAACAGTTCCCGCAAGGCCGGGCTGCTGTAATGCGTGACGCGGAGGACGCTGCTGGTCAGGTATTCGATCCAGTCCGCGCGTTCCAGCTGCACGAACGGCTGGCGCTGGTGGGACCGGCCGACGACAGAACCAGGCACGTCGCCAAATGCCGCGACCTGGCGATGTCGATCCAGGACCCTGCCCAGGGGGCGCGGGCGCTGCTGCGCGTTACCCGGCTGGTGCCGAGCGCTGAGATCGATGACTTCGTGTCCGCCGCGGCCGACAGGCTCAGGCGCCTTGACTCGCGGGCTGGCCAGCTTGAGTTGCTGCGGGTCGGCTTCGAGATGTTCCCCGACCGGCCGGTCTGCCAGACGGTGATCAGCGGGCTGCTGACCGAGATCGGCGCGTCAGGCCAGGAGCGAGCACACGTTATGGGCCGCTGGGGTGACGCGGTCACTGCGCACCTGCCGGTGCTCTGCGGCGATGACGAGACACTGGTGCAGGCATTCGTTCCCGTCTCGCTGTACGCGCGGGCCATTGATTACGTCCGGGCTGGCCGACAGGATCAGCTCACCGACGCCTGGCACGCGCTACGCACCGGCCCGTCACCGGACACGGTCCAGCGCGTGCTTCACGAGTACACCGACCCGTTCATCCAGTGCACCGGATCCGTGGCACGGTCCATCGACGAGGCGTTGACGGCAGGCGGCGCGGAGTGCCTGCATCCGATACTGGCTAGGCTCGTCCGGGTTGACTTCGACGCCGAGCCGACAGTGCGGACCTGGCTTGGTCATCCCGCCCCAGGGGTCCGCCAGGTCGCCGGGCTCCTGCTTGCCGAGCGGGACGGGATGACCGTCGACTCCGCCGCCTCGATTATCGAGTTGCTGCTCGCCGAAGACGATCTGCTACGCGCCAGAGCCAGGAAATGTGTCATACCGGGGCCAACGGTCATGCAGATGTCGGTCACCACGATGGGCCAACCGGTCGTTACGCAGCTCGCCGGTTTCGCGAACAAGCACCGCGCCTCGGCGCCGGGCATGGCACTGGTGTTCCGGTGGCACCTGGAGAGACTGCTCCAGGACGACCCGCAGGCGCTGTCCGCGTGGTGCGACGCGGTGGATCTGGACGGCCCGCAGGCGCCTGAAGTCTTTATTGTTGCCGGGATCCGGTGGATCACGACCCCAGTCTGGAAGCTGCTACTCGACCGGCTGCGCAGTGGATCTCCCGCGTTGCAGGCATCAATCCTGCGGGCCGTCAGCAATCTAGTGCAGGAGTGTGCCAATAGTGACGGTGACTTCGATGCCACGACGGGAATCCTTAGGATCAATCAGGCACGCTGGACGCAACTGTACGAGGTCCTCGGTGCTATCGACCCCGAGCCACTGCTCGCTGGACGTCTCCTGCCCGTCGTGATCGATGACGTCTTTGAGACGGTTGACAAGGAACTCGAGGCGAGGGGCGGTGTATTGAGCGCGGCCAGCGGCCTGCGCGCCTCGCAGGAGCTGCGGAGAATGTTCGAAACGAGCTTCGGCGCAATCCTTGCCGCCAGCACGGAAGCCGAGGTACGCCAGGGACTCTATCGGCTGGGTCGGTCAACTGCCACTGAGCCGCACGCCGCCGAGCAAGCTGTCATTGCCGTGCGCAACCGAAGACAGCGCCCTGACGCTGACGGTAGGCCGTGGACCGGCCTGCTGACAGAGTGGGTGCGCTACCTTCTCTCCCGGCGGGTCAGGGACAGTGCCGACCTGATGGAGCGTGATGTCGTTCTCCAAGCGCTGGCCGCTGCCGCCGAGGTGGAGCCCGAATCATTCCGCGACCGCGCGGACCAGAAGATCCTCAGCGGGTCGCTCGCCGAGGTCGGCCTGCATCACGACAGCTGGCCGGGCCGGGCCGCCGCCGCGCGCCTCCTCGGTGTGCTGCGATACGGATCGCCTGTGGTGTTCCGGGCCCTCCAGCAGATGCTGCGCGACACCTCGGTCGACGTCCGCAAGGCCGCGCATCAGGCAATCCTGCAGTTGCGCAGCGTCGATCTCGGCCTCATCAACGATCTCGGCGGCGCGCTGTCAGGGCAAAGCGTCACCGTGGCCTGGGCCGCCGCCCAGTTGCTCGGGGAGATCGGCGAAAACATCAGGACACCGAAGACTGCGAGAGACGCCATCATCGCGGCGCTCGCGGCGGCGGTCGAGGATCCGAGATCCCGGCGCGCGGTCCACTTCGCCTTTGCCGACACCGCCCTTCCCGAGATGCCAGAACTGGACGACGTGTGCACAGAAACCTTGCGAAGAGTCTATCGGCTTGGATAGGCGTATCTGGCCGACCGCTCAAGTGCGGCCTGACTAACCAGAGACAGCAGGTCGGTGGCCGTGACAGGGGCTGGCACCTACGCCGAGCACGAAGTTCTGAACGGGGCTCCGGACCCGCCACGGGTTCGCGGCGAGCAGGTCCCCGATGCCTTGGCCGCGCTGTCGACCTTTGCCAGAGACGCTACGCGCCGCCGTTGACGCTGCCATTACCATTCGGCTGGCCCAGTTGAGTGATGTCCTGGTCGGCCGCGTTGCCGAACTGGGGTGCGTCGTCCTGCGACCAGGGCCTCGGCTCGGTGGGAGCATCAAACCGCAGGCCGAACTGTGCGTCAGTGTCTGCCCGCCGCTCCTGCTGGAACTGCGCGCCTGCACTCGGCCCAGGCCCCGTCCAAGGACGGTTCCCTGGCCACGGCCGCCACTGCGGCCCCGCCGGCTGGCGAGGCCTATGCCTGTCGCGCCGACTCAGGCTCAGCCAGCTCAGCCTCAGCCGGCTCAGGCTCAGCCGCAGCGAGCCGAGCTGCCTCCAGAGCTGCTCACCGCCCGCCGGCCGACGTGCCGGGTCTGACTGCGAGCGCGGAACCGGCTGCTGCTGGGCGCGGATCCGCTCCTCACGGACGGCGCCGCCGTTCTGCGTCGGCCACGGGCGGAAGCCGGTGGTTTGGTACTGCTGCCAGCTGGCGGGCGAAGGCATGGGGCCCACTCCGGTGTCTGCGGGAGTAATCCCCTGGCCAGTGGCGACCCGGCGCATTTGGTCTGCCTCCCAGCGCTGCAGCCACTCGCGCTCGACGCGCAGTCGCACGGCCATAATGTCGTCGCGTACCCCTGGCAGTTCGGCGGACAGGGCCGCGAGCCGGTCACGCGCCCCGGATATCTCGGCTTGCGCGGCCTTGCGCTGAGCGGCCTGCCTGACGGCCCGGGTATGCTCCGCGACCCGTTTATCTTTGCGCTCTTCCTCCGCGAGGATGGAGTCGTACGTGCTCTCCGGCGCTAGGTTGAGCAGCAGCTTGATGAAGACCGGCATGATGTCGATGAAGAGGAACACTAGGAACAGCAGGAAGCGCGCCCAGCCTAGGGTGGCGTTTCCACTCGTGGCGTTGCCCAGCGCCTTGAGCTGGGTGAGGAGCCCATCGTCCGCGTTGATGTTCTGGGTGACGCCGTTAGTCTGCAAGGTCAGTTGCTGCTGCGCGCTGTTCAGCGCCTGCTTGGCGGTCGCAAGCTGGGACTGGGCCTGCCCCTGGTCGGCTTTCTGCTGGGCCGTGCTCTTGCCGTTCAGCGTGTTGGTGCGGTTCTGAATCTCCTGCTGGAGCGTGCTCACCTGACCTTCCCAGTATTGGTACTGCTGCTGATCGTCCTTGGCCAGCGGACCGTTGCCCTGGATGCACTTGCGTGCGCCGGGAAGGGCCGTGCCGTAGAGCTGGCACTGCAAGTTCGCGAACCAGGTCTGCTCGTTGTCCTGCGCCGTAGTGAGCTGCTTCTGCCAGCCCTGGACCGTCGGGTCAGTGGACGGGTTGATCCCTGTGCCGCCGGTTGCGGCCTCGTTCGTCAGGTTCGTGACCGTGGCCTTGTCCTGCTGGACGGTGAGGTAGACGGGATTGTGCGGCAGGTTCTTGAAGTACGCGCTCCGCTCTGCAGCCTGCATGAGCTTGATCTGATGATTAATCTCCGGCCGGAAGATCTGCAGCACAAACGGCGTCGAGATCACGAAGCCGAGCAGCACTGCCATCAGGAAGCGCGGAGTAGCCATAAGCAGGTAAAAGAGGCGGTTCCGGTACCGGTGCATGGACACCACGAAAAGGCGGTCCAGGCTCATGATCGCCAGGCCCCAGAGCAGCGCAAAGATCACGGCTACCCACAGCGGGGCCTTCAGGGCAGTGACCAGTGCAAACGACAGCGAGACGGCGGCCATTCCGGCCGTGACCAATATCGCCGCGCCGAGACCTACGAATTTAGGCCGTTCGGTGGGGCATTGGGCAAGAATCTGCCTGCTTGCGCCCGACAACCAGATAAGAAAGTCCCCCACTGCTGCCCTCTCCCCTGCCGTTGCCTTCGATCGATTGGCCCTCATGGAAGCCTGACGGTCGCCAGTCGGCTGGCCGTGGCGGTCAAACCCTTACTTAGAACGCGTCAAGATCGAATAGCGCAAATACATGCAGTCTCCCCGCCTCAGCGGCCGCTCGATAACCTTACAAGCTGGCTCAAATTCCCGCATTGCATGCTAGGGTAGCCGCACTTGCGCGAGGTATTGCAAGCTGTGTATCAAATAGTTAACCGTACGGCTAGATCTATATCGGCCATACTTAATTTTTTCGGACAAACTGCACCTAAACGGTGCAATTGGGGGGTGGGGTTCCCTTTTGGGACGGCTAGAGGACGTTCGCCTGGCACCGATAAGCCTCCAGGTAGCAGAGACTTGCGTCGGTACCCGGGCGCTCGGCCCCGGCCTGCGCTCAGTCGCCTGGGTCCAGGGCTGCCCATTCCACTGCCGGGGATGTATCGCCCCGGAATGGATCCCGCAACGGCCCGCGCGAGAGACACTCCCCGCCGATCTGGCGGCGGAGTTGCTCACCAACCTCGGCGTGACCGGGTTCACCTTCTCCGGCGGTGAGCCGATGGCACAGGCCGCGGGTCTGGCCGAGGTCATCAGGATCGCCAGGCGGCAGCGAGACGTGACGCTCGTCTGCTTCACCGGTTACCGCCTTGCGCAGCTGCGGGCCGCCCCGCCTAACCCCGGGGTCGCCGAGCTGCTTGCGCAGACCGACGTGCTCATTGACGGCCTTTACGTCGCCGCGCGGAACGACGGCCGCGGCATGCGCGGCAGCTCCAATCAGCAAGTTCACATGCTCACAAGCCGGCTCGCGCACACGGCCGCAGAGCTGACCAGCGGACCGCGCCGCACGGAGGTCAGGCTGCGCAGCCGTTCGGCGCTGCTCGTGGGTGTGCCTGACCCGGCGGTGGCAGAGGCATTCGATCGCGTTCCGGCGCTGACCGGCGTGCCCCAGGAAGTGACCAGGAATTGAGCTGCCGGCTGAGGGGGGGACACGGTTCGATGAGCGGGAAAAAGCGGATCACGGTAGACGAGGACGCGTGGCAGGAAGCTATGAGCAAGGCCAACCGACTGCGCGACGTGGAGCGGGAACTGCCCGGCATGGTCGCCGCGGTGCAGCGGGCGCAGGAGCAGCAGGCCGCGCGCGACCGGGCGGCGGTTCAGGAGCGGCAGGATCAGCTCGCTAAGCAGCTAGCTAGCCTCAGCCAGCAGGCGCGCCAGATTGAGGCTTCTACCAGCAGACGGATCAGCGTGGCAACCGCGACGATCATGAACGAGGCTAGAGAGGCCAACCGGCAGCTCCGGGCGGAGACCCGGGACTTGCTCGACCAACAGGAGCAGCAGTTCGACACCGCGCTGAGCGCCGAGCGTGCGGAACGCCAGCGCGAGGCGGAAGACCTGCGCCAGCAGCTGGCGTACGACCGCGCCGTCAAGGCCAGCGTGCTGGACGCCGCGCAAACCGCGGTGGCTGACACGCGCGTCCTGCACGAGGCGATCGCGAAAAGCCTGCCGCACGAGCGCTTCGCGCCGGGCCAGCTAGCCCGGCTCACCGACCGCCTCGCGATCGCCGAGGCCAGTGCGGCGGCCGGCATCGGCGAGACCGCGTTGGCACAGGGGCAGGAGCTGTTTCTGAGCCTCGGCGAGCTACGAGCGGAGGTCGAACTCAGGGACGCGGAGTGGCGGGCCGCTCACCTCACCACGTTGAGGGCGGTCACAACGCTCGCCGAGCACATCAACTACAACTCAATGATCACGGTCACTGACGAGGAACTCGGCGTGTCCGCCGAGCTCGACGTCGACTACTGGTCCGAGGGTGAGCTCTCCTCGATCAGGGCTGAGGCAGACCGGCTCGCAGCTCGGGTCAGCGCCGAGGCTGACCCGCCTACGCTGGCCGAGCTCCGTGGTATTTCCGAACGGTCCGTGGTTCTGAATGACCGCCTCTCCGACGCGGTCGCCGCGGCACGCGCCCGGCAGTGGGCCTCGCAAATACGGGTGAACATGGCCGAGATGGTGGTCGACCTCCTCGAGCCGATCACCGGCTACACCTGGGACGGTGACGCGACCTTCGCCGGCGACGACCAGCGGGGAGCCTTTTACAGCAAGCTCAAGCACCCGGACCAGAGCGAGATCGTGGTCGAGATCGCGCCCGACGAGGACGGCAAGTCGTGTGTCATTCATGTCATGTCGTACGAGACAGGCGAGCCGGACGAGTCACAGCGGGTCACCCGGGTGAAGGCGATCACCGACTCGCTGCGTGAGCAGGGCCTGACCGGGACCTCGGCCGCCGAGGCGGATAATGCGGATCCGGCGTTCAAGGACTTCACGCGGATCCGGCAGCGCCCGGCCGTACGCGCGGTCCCGGAACGGGCTTGACCGGGAGCGGCCTGCCCAGCGTGACCCGGCGGGTCGGCGCCGGGCCCGGAATCGGGCGGCTCGCCGGGGTCACAACCGCGGCGGCCGACAGTGAACCGCTGATTTTCGCCTACGGTCCGGGCACCGACGATGCGTTCGTGGACGCCTCCTACCGGATCTGCGAGATCGAGGAATGCTTGTGGGAGGTGCTGCGCGAGGCGGGCTTCCAGCGGATTGCGTTCTTCTCCCTCGACCAGAAGCTCTACTTCCGGGATGACGCGTCGCGGAGCTCGCTGCGCCCTGGCGGGGACGGCCCTGGCGGGGACGCCACGGACGCACCGCACCGCACTGGACCGGCCCGGGCGGGCGGCGGGCGGCGGATGCGACCGGGCTTCGCCGGCCCGTTCGGCGACCGAGTAGTGATCAAGCCGACCGTCGCCACCCAAGCTTCAGTCCCGCTGCCGCCTGCGCCGGACGATTCGGCACCGACTGCGCCAAGGCGTCGGCTCAACGACGCGTACGCCCTGCAGATGCTCGACCTGCTCATGCGGCGGGGTGCACCGCGCACCGCGATCGTGTTCACGCACGCGGAGGAGACGCTCCGGCATTTCGAGGCCGGCCGCGGCCTCGCCCAGTTCTTTGCCAACAACGTCGTCGCCTACCGGCGGAACGCCGAACATTCCTGCGTGCTGCTCTTCCGCGGTGGCACGCTCGACGATGTGCACGCAGCGATCGACCGGTTGGGGCAGATCCCCGCGCTGGCGAACGCCGCCCGCAGGCTCCTGGACCGGCCGGGCGGGGGTCATCCCGGGCTTATCGGCCCGCCAGGCGAGGCAGAACTGGCCCGCCTCGTTCACGTGACGCGGATCAGCGACCGGCTGCAGGTCAGCGACTGGATGGGGCTGAATTCGTTGGCCCGGGCCATGGCGTCCGAGCTGCGGCTGGCTCGGCAGTGGGAGGTGTGGCTCCGTGGCATGGCGGACAACCGGCAGCCGCTCGATATCGACACCCTGCGCAAGCTGAAGCGGATCAGCGGGTCCGGCCCGAGCTCCGTTAGTGCCTGGAAACAGCTTGAGCAGCTAGCCGGGCTGGACGGGGTGAAGGAACGGCTCGAAAAGCTGCGCTGGAAGGTGACCGCTGACGAGGAGCTGCGCAGGCGCGGGCTGGTCGACGACGACGTGGAACCCGGGTCCAACCATCTGGTCTTCACCGGCAACCCGGGCACCGGTAAGACCACCGTGGCCCGGCTGGTGGGCGAGATGTACCGGGACCTGGGCGTCCTGCGCCTCGGGCACGTGGTGGAGGTCGGGGCGAGTGACCTGATCGGCGAGTACATCGGCCAGACCGCACCGAAGACTAACGCGGTTATCGACCGGGCGCTCGACGGCGTGCTTTTCGTTGACGAGGCATATCAGATCAGCGAGCAGCGGGAGGGGTTCGGCGCCGAGGCGATCACCGCGCTGCTGGCCCGGATGGAGAACGACCGGGCCAGGCTGGTCGTGATTGCGGCCGGCTACCCCGACCGGATGAAGGAGTTCCTCGACGCCAATGAGGGGCTGCGCGGCCGGTTCCCGGAGCCAAACATCATCCACTTCGATGACTACCCGCCCGAACTGCTGCACGACATCCTGCTAAGCCGCCTCACGCGGCTTGGCATCACCTGCACCGTCGAGCTCACGGCGCAGCTCAAGATCGTGGTCGACGGCATGTACCGGACCCGTGGGCAGGGGTTCGGCAACGCCCGGGATATGCGCACGCTCGCCGACGAGATCAGCGCTCAGTGGGCGCAGCGGGTCAGGGACCAGGTGGAGCAGCCCGCCGATGCCTCCGACCTGCCCGTACGGCAACGCGTGTACTTGGAGCCGAACCTGGCCGGGACCGTCGGCCTGTTCCGCGGCCTAGAGGCGATGACCGGTCTGCAGCCGGTCAAGGATCAGGTCAAGGCACTGGTGAGCCAGATAAGGCTCGCCCAGCGCCGACACAGGCCGAGCTCGGAGACGGTCGCACCGCACATGCTCTTCCTGGGGCCGCCCGGTACCGGCAAGACCACGGTGGCGCGACTGGTTGGCGAGATCTTCACGTCACTCGGCCTGCTCACCCGGGGGCACGTTGTCGAGGTCAACCGGGCCAAGCTCGTCGGCGGCTACGTCGGGCAGACCGCGCTGAAGACCCTTGAGCGGATCGAAGAGGCAACGGACGGCGTGCTGTTCATCGACGAGGCCTACAGCCTGTCGCGTTCCGAGAGCGGCAACGACTTCGGCGCGGAGGCCATCGACACGCTCGTCCCGGAGATGGAGAACCGGCGCGGCCGGCTGTGCGTCATCGCGGCCGGCTACCCACGCGACATGGAACACTTCCTGCAGGCCAACCCCGGCCTGGCCTCGCGCTTCACCGAGCATGTGGAGTTCCCCGACTACAGCGGCGACGAGCTCGTCACGATCCTGGCCGCCATGTCCGGCCAGGAGGGGTTCACGCTGGACCCCGGCGCCGCGGTCAAGGTTCGGGACTGGTTCGAGGGCCGCCGCGCGCGTGACGGTGCGAACTTCGGCAATGCCCGCACCGCCCGCGGGCTGCTGGGCGAGATGCGCCGCCGACTCGCCGAACGCACCATGGACCTCGAAGAAGGCGATCCCGCCCTGGACATCTTCACGGCGGAGGACGTCCCCGATGCCCGGTGAGGCGAGGTGCCCGGTATGCGGTCGCCCAGCCGCGCTCACTACACCGGAAGCGGCCTGCGGCGGATGCGGCTGGATCCTGTATACGCCGCTGCGGGCCGGAGCGATTACTGCGGACATCCGACGGGACTTTGATACCCAGCTGCGGGCTGCACGGCACCATCAGGCGGCACGCGACGCGCGGGCACTCGACACGGCCCTCCGCACCGTGATCGAGGAGCTTTCCCCGGGTGCCACGTCCACGGTCATTGACATCGGCGCCGATCAGGTCATCGTGACGACGGCCTGTCTCGACCGCGCCGGTTCCCCGCAGGTGTTCGACGGCGGCAGTGTCGCCTGGACCAGCGCCGTGCCGATGCTGCCCGCCGCCGAGCAGGAGCGGCACTCCCAGCTGGCCGACGGGATCGACGGGCTCGGGGACGACGGTATCGCCAGCCTGCTGCGCGACCATATGCCGTCGGCCGGCGAGGACCGGGTGATGGTGATCTGCCGGCCCGCCGGCTGGCGGGTACTCGAGGCGGCGGCCACGGCACTCGCCACGCGCCCGCGCGCTCAGCTGTTGCGGCTCTCCGGGGCGAGCGACACGTCCGTGCGCCAGGAACTCGCCAGCCTGGCCGCGAAGGCTCCACTGCGCCACCCGTACCGGCTGATGACCGTCGCGGTGGACAGCCGGACCGGCGCCGTCGCCCTGCGCCCCCGAAAGCTCTTCGCTACCGGCGACGGGCCAGGTACTGAGGCGAGCCTGACCCTGCGGCGGATGCCCGGGGACGTGTCCGGCACGACGCTGGCGATCTTCGCCGATACCGGCAGCAACTCGCGAGGTGCCGACGGTGCGGCCGCCGATCCGCTCGCCTTGTACTCAGTGGCGCTCCCTCCCGGGCGTGCCGCCCCGCTACGGGCCGTACTCGACGGTCCGGGCCGGGTACGGATCGTGGAGCCGGCCGGCGCGGTCCCGTACCCGGGCACTTGGGCCCAGGTACGCAGCGAGATCCCCAGCCGGGTGACCGCCGCAGCCGCCCCCGTCGACCTTGTCTGCGCCATCGACTTGTCAGGGACCAGAGATGCCGTGCGGCAACGTAAAGCACTGGTCCGCGACCTGGTCGAGCTCCTCGGCGCTGAGTACCCCGACGAGCGGCAGCTCCGAGTCGGTGTGGTGACCTGCACCGACCATGTCTTCGGGCGGAGACCAGGGCCCGGGGAGCGGGCCCCGGTCACCAGCGTTTCCGGACTCGGCCCAGCGGGCGATGGGCTCGCCTGGCTAAGCGGTCAGACCGGTGCCGATGTCAGTTACCGGCCCTGCGCGCCGGTCGAGGACCTGCTTCAGGACTCGCTCGCGCTGCTGGCCAAGAGTAGGCGGGCCAGGCGGTTCCCGCTGCTGCTCACAGTGGCCGGCCGTGGCCCGCACCCGGGTCGGCAACTGGGAGACCGCAGGCTCCCTTGCCCGCGCGGGCTGATGTGGCAGTCCATCATGGACCAGCTCACCCGCCAGGCGGGGGCCCGCTGTGCGGTCGTGGCCGACGAGCTGCCCAGTGGCAGCGAACGAGCCGAGTGGCGCCAGATCGGCCCGGTCGGGCAGCGCGTCCTCTCCCGGGCGACTGCGCGTCAGGTGGCCGAGGACCTAGGCCTGCTTACCGCCCCGACGCAACGCATCCCGCTCCCGCTGACCGATGAACCTGAAGGAGCCACCCGATGACCACGCCCGTCCAGGCGCCCGCCGCCACGGAACAGGGACTGCGCCGCGTCGGCCTGTGGGGAGCGGCCGCAAGCGGCAAGTCCACGTTCCTTTCGGCGCTGTTCATCGCGGCCATGCGATCGTCCAATGACCTCCGCGTCAAAGGACGCAACGATGAGTCCACGGACTTCCTCGTCAGGAACACGCACGCGCTCAACGCCCAGCATCAGTTTCCGCCGCCGACGATGCAGCAGCAGGCGTTGAGCTGGACCTTGCAGATGTCGGTGCCGAACCCGGCCCGCAGCCGGTGGCGCAAGGGGCCGGCGACCGTGCCGTTCGACTTCCGCATCGATCTGCAGGACGCCCCGGGGAGGGCCTACGCGGCGGTCCCCGAGGTGCAGTCCGCGCGGCTGCAGCTGCCCGGTGGTGAGGACGACGAGCCGGACGTGGCCAGCTACCTGGCCAACTGCCAGGGTCTGCTGCTGCTCATCGATCCGATCAGGGAGCGGGAGCTCGGAGACGCCCACGAGTTCTTCCACGGCACGCTGCTGCGGATCGCGCAACGTGTGGAGATGCCGCCGGGCCAGCGTCTGCCGCACTACATCGCGGTATGTGTAACCAAGTTCGACGACCCCTCCGTCTTCCGGTTCGCGAGGAACAACGAATTCCTCTCGTACAGTGAGGACGACCCGCTCATGTTCCCCCGGGTGCACGACGATGAGGCGGAACGGTTTATGCGTGAGCTGTTCACCGGCTCGCCGCTCAGCGACGTCGACCTCGTGCACGGTGGGCTCCGTCAGTACTTCTACCCCGAGCGCATCCGGTACTTCGTCACGTCCGCAGTCGGCTTTTACCTGGGCCAGTCCGGCGAATTCCGAGAGGACGACTACTGGAATGTGGTCCCTATCGACGACGGCCAGTTCCAGATCCGCGGTCAGATCCATCCGATCAACGTCGCTGAGCCACTGCTCTGGCTCGGTCAGTGCATCGCGGCAGAAGGCTAGGCGACCATGAGCGAGCCGCAAACCGTGCAGGCTGGCTGGGCAGTCTGGAGCAAGCAGCCTGGTACCCGCGACGACTACTCGGTGCTTGCGTCAAGCGCCGGGCCACTCAGCGCCGCGGAGTTCAGTAGCGTACTGGCGCACTTCGCACCGGGAAACCCGGCAGCCGAAAACGGCGTAGCCGCCTCGCTGCCATGGGTGATGCTGAGCCGGGTCGGCGTCGACGAGCAGACCTACCTGGGAGTATCGGTCCAGGTGCCCACCGAGTCCGTGGATGCAACCGGCCGGCCGATCAGCTGCACCTCCTACATCTGCGTCCCTTATGAGGACGTCGCCCGCAGGCCGGTTGCCTACGATGGCTTGGCCGGAGCCCTTGCGCGGGCACACCTGCCGCATCCGGGCGGCGGGCTCGTCCCCCTCACCGTGTCGGGCCTGGACCCGGTTGAACTGGCCCGGGCCGTGATGGAGTTCGGCCCGAACACAGTCGCGACCACGGCGGCACTGCTGCTGTTCGGGCCGGTCACAATCACCGGGCCAGATACTCCGGACACGGCGACCAGGCTGCGTTTCATCGACGCGGTCGCGGCGCTGCTGCCATATGGGTACCGCGCCAGCTACACGGCCGCCACCTGGTCCGACACCGGGGCGGGACCACGGTTCCGGATGGTGTTTGCCAACCGGGCACGGGAGGAGGCGTCCCGGGTCACGTGGGGCATGCCCGCGAACGTCCCCGTCGGCGGCCCCGCACGAGCCTATCTCGGCTACCTGCAGCGTGTGGTCAGCCAGACCGCCGAAACCACGAACCTGACCAGCCTGATCGCCTATCTGTCCCGCGACACCCAGCCGCGGAAGTTCGAGCAGCCGGAGCAAGCGGTCGCCAGTATCGGCGAGTTCTTCCGCGCCGCGATCGTCGGCGACGCCATTGACGCCGGAAGCGTCACCTCGGCCGATGTCCGGCTGCTCTTCTCGCGTGGGCAGGACGGGCAGCTCGCCCCGGGCCGCCGGCGGCAAGCACTCAGGTGCCTCATCACCGCCGGAGACGCGCAGGACTGGCTGCTAATCAGCCAGCGGTTCGGCGAGATCGCCGACGGCCGCCCCCTGGACCTGCTACCCGCCATCACGCAGACGTGTCGGCGCCTGCTCTGGTCCACCGCACCCAAGGGCCTGGTCGGCGACTACCTGCGGCTCGTGGTGCCGTACGGCTTGGCCGACGACCTGCTGGCCCGGCTCATGGCACCGCCCGATTCGACGGCGGACCTGGCGAAAGGATTGGACACGGCGGCCACGTTGCTCGCCGACTTCGCCATGGACAGTCCCGCATCGTATCCCGGGACGCGGCAGGCCCTGGGCGACAACGCGGCGGCCGGCGCGGCGCTGCTCGCCCACCTGTGCGCGCCGCGCGGGGCAGCGGGCGTAGGCATCGCCGTCGACTGGCTGGAACCCGTCCTCGATCGGATCCTGCCGCCGTTCAACGCGGTCCTGGCGGACGCCGTCGACGGCGCGACCGGCGTCATCGCGGAGCCGGTGAGCGCGAATGCCATCGAAGGCCTGAGCCAGGACGGAGGCCAGCTATCCGTTCGGTACCTGCTGCAGGCGGCCTCCTTTCTCGGCCGCTTGCACTTGGTGCTTCCCGGGCTCGCGCCCTGGCTCGCCCGGGAAGCCATACAACGGGGCGCGCTGGACCGCCGGTTCTGGAACGACGTGGCCATGGAGCTGACCCCCTGCAACGTTATGGAAGCCGGGTGGCTCGACATCGCGCTGCTCGCCACGGGCAACGACCCACGATCGTTGCTCGCGGAAAAAATCCCCCAGCCACAGTTCAACCGGGCTATAGGAGCCGCCTGGCAGGAGCTGACCGCCCTGCTGGAAAAAGCCTTCAACGCGGGCCAGGCAGCCGATGACCTGCTGACCGGAGCCCTGATCGGTTTCCTGGGGCGAAACACCTGGCGGACCAGCAAGGTGCAGGCCGCAGTCGTCGAGGATCTCACGGGGTGGCTGACCGCCAACGGCGCGCGACCGCAACTGAAGGCGGCCGTGCTCGACCCGGCGGAGGCGCTGCGCCAGCTGCCGCCACAGGCGACGGCCACGCAGATCACGCAGGCCTGCGCGCGAGCCTACGCCAGCCGACTGGTGGCCGAGCAAGCTGGCGAGGCGCTCGCAAAGTCCGGTGCCATCACGTCCGGTGCGCAGGCTGCAGAGGTCCTGGAGCAGCTGCATCGAGCGCTTTTCGCTGATCGTGCGGAAGTCTCCTACGCGTGGCAGGAGTCGCTCGCGATGGTGTTCGCGGGCGGCACCTTCGGCGAGCAGACCGCGGCGGAATTCTCGGCGCTCATCGTGCAGAACGCGCGCTGGGAGCTTCTTTACCAGCTCAGGCTGCTGCGTATCGCGGCCAGCAGCCCTATCGAGGGCGCACCGCCCGCGCTGACCGACGCGGACGCCGACTACTTCGACGATGCTCGCGGTTTCCTCCAGGACATCGTGCGTGACGCCCGTAAACGCCAGGGAGGGCGCATCGCGCGGGGCTTGATGGGGATTGCGGGACGCAAGAGCGGCGGCGAAGGCGGTGGCGGCGAATGAGCCTAGCCGTCGACATCGGGGCGCTGACCGTCAAGGTCGCGTCGGACCAGGAAGTAACGACCATTCCCGCGCCCTCTGGCGGACCACGACGCGGGATTCGGGCCGCACTTGCTGCCCAGAGCCAGCGCGGCGGGTTCTGCGTGGCGGTGCCCGATGCTTGGCTGGCCGGGGACGTGGCCGGCGCCGGGCGGCAGGAGGACGTTCGGTATGAATGCGAGGACGTAGCCGGCACCGGGCCCGTTGTCTGGACCGGGCAGCTGGCCGCGGTTGCCGCGCTGACCGCGGGGCAGCACGGCCGCGGCCGCTACCTGGTCTGTGACCTGGGAGGCTCCGGAGTACGGGCCGGGATGTTCGACGTGTCGGATGGGACCGTGCAGATCGTAAGTACGCACACCGCGGATGGCGGCGGGTGGGCAGATTTCGACGCGGCGATCCGTTCGGCGGTGACCGGTACCGGGCTGCCGGTTACGTGGTACGAGCAGGCGGCCGGGCAGGAACTCCGAGCGAGCATGGTGCTGGAGGACGCGGCCATGTCCCCCGGAGAGTTCGCGGATACACGGGTCTACCGGATCAGCGGACCCGGTGGCAATATCGACCTGACCGCCAGCCAAGTGACCGGCTGCTTCGCGCCGACGCTCCAGCGGCTACGGGCCGCGATCGGGGCGGTGACCGGTGCCGGGCTGCCCGAAAGTGTCGTCCTGACCGGCGGCCTGAGCTGGCTTCCGCTCGGGGTGCGCGTGGTCGCCGACGCGGTGGGGATCACGCCGCAGCGGAGCGGACCGGACGCGCCTGCCCGCGGCGCCCTGCTGTTCGCCTGCGGCGAGTTCCGGCTCGCGCCGCCCGTCGAGCGCCAAGCGGTGACGCTGACCGCGCACCGCATACATGACGGTCTCCTCGAGGAGGTCAGCGTGATACTGCCGTGGACCGCGCCGTTCGCCACTGTGCCTGGCGGCGCGCTGGCGATCGATCGGGATGAACTGGAGCTGACGGTCGATGGGCGGTCCCACACCGTGCGGTTGAGCGGCCTTGGGCCGGGGCCGCACCGGATCGGTGTCAGGCCTAACTGGGGGAGCCCCGGCGTCCTGGTCGTGCGTCCCATCACCGGGGACAGCGCGTGCCTTTTCCCGCTCGCCGACCTCACTGCGCGATGAGCGGGTACAGCGGGCCCGCGGTGGGGGACACCTTCGATAGCGGCGGGCCCGACGCGGCGCTTGCGGAACTCGGGCGCGCCATCACCCGCGCCGCCGACGCTCTCGTGGCCGTATCGGACGACGACGAAGCCACCGCGTACCGCTGCGCCAGGGCGCTCGACGTGGCGTTCGGCGACCTGACCGAGCTGCTGCGCACCGTGCCCGGAATCGTCGGGCTCGGCGACCCCGGACCCAAGATCAGCCAGCGCCTCGAACAGCGCCGGGCCGAGCTCGCCACACGACGGAGTCAGGCTTCGGCGTACCGGGAGAAGCTGGACGATCTGGCGGAAAGCGAGCGGAGCCTCGCGGAAGTGACGGAGGAAGCCGGCAGGCTACGGGCACGCATCAGTGAGCTTAATCGCGCGGAACGGCTGGCATCGGAGATCCCCGGCCTGCGCACCCAGGCGAGGGCCCTCGAAGAAGCGGTCGCGGCGGCCGACGCGGCCGACGCCCCGGAGATCGGCGTCCGGATCGCGCAGGCGGCCGATCAGTTCGCCGCGCTGACTGAGCGACAGCGGGAAGCGCTCGGCGAGGAAACGGACAAGCTGGTCGCCGGCGCGGAGAGGGCCGCCAGGCAATTCGGCGAACAGCGGGCACGCCGGGATGCCGCCGTCGCTGACCTGGCAAGGCACGAGAGCGAGACGGCCCAACTGGCGGCCGAGCACAGCGAGACGCTGCCCATACTGACCGCCTGGACCGAGGCCGACGCGGATCTGGCTGACGGCCTGCGCGCGGCCGGGTTTGGGGCGGGCGGCGGCGCCTTGCAAGTCCTGACGACCGAGCTGAACGGCATCCGCCAGCGGCTCACCGATCTGGACAATAGCCTCCGGCTCATGCTCGCAGAGCATGCGAAGGCCTACGAAGACGCGCGGCGAGTCAGGCCTCTGTGATCAAGGGCTCGCGATTGGCCGTGAGGGAGATCGCCTTGGAAAGGCCAGCTGTATCGATGCATCCCACGGCGCCCAGGCCGTCGGCGTTTCGTGTCCTTCCAGGCCGCCTGGTACGAGGCGTCGCTAGACCAGCAGCATTCGCCCGGGTGATCAGCCCAGTGATCACCGCCCATATTTCCGGCTCGTAGCCAGCCAAGCCCGGAACCAGGGATAAGGCGCTTGCGATGATCAGATGACCGTGGCTGGATCTTTAACAGATGCCACGACAGAACGCGGCCAATGCCGCCAAAGCGTTACGGAAGATGAATCCCAGTTGTAACTACGCCCGGGACAGTCACGTTTGGGCCATTAGCTTTAATAGAGGCCAAGCGCATGCTCCTGCGCTCCTCAAGACCGGCTCGCCCGCAGCCCACCTAAGCGGTTGCAGGACTCACGATAACTGTTGAGCTGGAAAGACAATTGGCGAACAAGCTGGGGTCGTTGTCCCGGTAGCGCAAGTGACTCAGGTGGGACTTGCCACTCTTTCGGTCATCCGATAAGAGAAAAATGGGGATTTTATGCTCTAATGTCCGTTATTCTGTGGCGCGCAGATAATTGCGATTTTTGGTAAAATTCTGTGTATAGTGAGCCTCCTTTCTCAGCGGGTGGGGTACGCCATGGAGGGGGCGATCTGAGTGAGCGGACCCAAGTCCGGCGATTACTACGTGGTTTCAGAAGCGGAGTTGCGACGGCGGCGGATCGCCGCGGCTAAGGACCGGTACTCTCGAGTTCTGGCTACAGTCCAGACATTTCAGGGTGATCTTTCCGCTGCTCATGCCGCTTACGGCAGCCTGGAAATCTCAGTGCTGCAGATGACCGCCTCGCATGCACGTGAAGCACAGGACTGGGACCGGGCGAGCGACACCCTGACCAGCGGGCTCGCCACCGCCCGGCGCCAGCTTGAGGAGGCCGTCCGGGCCGCCAGGCTGCGAATGATGTCTGCCGAGGGATCGCGTGTGTCGGCTGTCCTCTCGGCACAGACCCGAGCCCGCCGTTCAGCATCGCAAGCCGCGGAGAAATCGATCATCGACGACGGGAAGCTGGCCAGCGTTCTCAGCCGCCTGCCCGCCACGGCGCCCGCCGACGTCATGAACCGCTGCGAAAAGCTGGCGCGCGGCTACCGCGAGGCCGCAGGCCCGTCTGAGCAGGCTCAGGTGCTCGACGGCATCCGTCACCTGGTGCAGGCCGAACGAGACCGGCAGGCTTACATGTCCTGCAACGGCGCCGTCATAGAAGATCTCTACCGGGAACTCGACGGTCTGAGCGATGACACGGTTAATGTGCTCCGCGGCGTTCTCAAGGGGCTCGACCGCTCGGCGGCACTACCCGAGGGACTGCGCGACCGGGTCGTCGCCGTGAAGGCCGCGGCCGAAGCCAGACGCGACCAGGAGTTCGTTTTGGCCACGGCGGCACGGGCGCTCGCTGATCTTGGCTATGTCGTAGGCGAAGATTTCCGCACCGCGGTGCCGTCGGCAGGGACGCTGCTGGAGCTTCCGCACAGCCGTCGGCACGGCCTGCAGATCCGCGAGCGCAACCAGCAGCTCATGCTCAACGTCGTCCGCTTCGACCCGGATGGCCAACGGGATGCGCGCGCGGACGAAGAAGCCGAGGAATCTTTCTGCCGGGACTTCGCCAAGCTGAAGGGCCGGATGCACGAAGAGGGTGTCGATCTGAACATGCTCCGGGCCGATGCCCCGGCGTAGACACCGATGCAGGTCTTCCCGGATACGTCGCGGGTACGGCGCCCAGCCACCCGCGCTACCGCTCTTAGGGAACGGCAGCGTTCATAGTGACCAGACAGCAGCTGCCGAACTGGGCTCGCGAGGTAATGACCCTGCTGCCGGCCTGTGCCCAATTCCTGCTGTCCGGGAATATCTATGACCAGTACTTCGTCACCATCCCCCCCGCCAGCGGGGCGGAACCTACGGGACCCGTTCTCTGGTCACTATCACGGCTGCTGGCCGAGGCCTTTCGGGAGCATGGGATTCCGACGACCCTTACTTACGGCATCACCCACGGGGGCACGACCGTCCCTGGGGACGCCGAGACGGTCGCGCGGGCCGAGAGGATTCTCGGCGGGGTCCTCAAGGATGTCGCTCCGGCCCGGTCACTGCGGGAGCTGGGCGAGCTGATCAGCCGAATCTCCGAGGCGGATGAGCCGATCGCGCTGATAATTCTGTCGGCTTCCAGGCTGGTCCGGGACGTCACCCAGCTCTCGGCTGAAGAGTTCGAGTTTTACCGCCACGTGGACACGACAGCCCGCCACAGTCAGCCCGTCGATCAGCCGCACAGCGACCGGTCGCTCTTTAACCCGGTGGTTTGGGTGCTGGACAGCGAGCGGGACGTACCACGGTGGTTCGCACTCCACAATGAGGCGCTCCGCTCGATCATGCTCCCCCTGCCCGACGCGGGCGAACGTCGCGCTCTGGCGGACCGCCTGGTTCCGCAGCTGGGCGATCGCGCGGATGCTGGGTTGGCCGCGGCCAAGATACTGGCGGAGCAGACGGCGGGCATGCCCCTCGTCGCGGTCAACCGCACGGTGGCCATCGCCCGTGACCAGGGCCTCGGGCCAGAACGCATTGAGGACGCGGCCCGCTCCTACCGGGTCGGTGTCACCGACAATCCCTGGCGTGCCAGCTACCTCACCGCCAGGTTGCGAACCGAAGTCGCGGGCATGGCTGACGACCCCGTGCCGGGGAGCCGGTCGGTCCTCCGCTCCCGGGTCGTAGGCCAGGAAGTGGCTGTGCGCAAGGCCCTCGACATATTGATCCGATCGGCGACGGGTCTCACCGCGGCCCAGGCCCAGGCCTCCGCGACCAGGCCGCGGGGAATTCTGTTCTTCGCCGGTCCCACCGGGGTCGGGAAGACAGAGCTGGCCAAGGCGCTGACCAGGCTGCTCTTTGACGACGAACGGTTCTATGTGCGATTCGACATGAGCGAGTTCTCCGCCGAGCACGCGGCGGACCGGCTCATCGGAGCTCCCCCTGGCTACGTGGGCCACGACGCCGGCGGTGAGCTGACGAACGCGGTACGGCTGCGGCCTTTCAGCCTGATCCTGTTCGACGAGATCGAGAAAGCTCATCCGAGGATCCTGGACAAGTTCCTGCAACTGCTCGACGATGGACGGCTCACGGACGGCCAGGGCGAAACCGTCTACTTCACGGAGTCGGTGATCGTCTTCACGTCGAACCTGGGCGTCTACTCGGAAACAGAGGAACCCGACGGCGCAGGCGGCAGGATCCGGGTGCGGCGGCCGACCGTAGACCGGGCGAGCGTCTCCTACGCGGAGATGGCGGCCGGAATCGAAGCGGCCATCCGGCAGTACTTCGTCCTGGATCTCGGTCGGCCAGAACTGCTCAACCGCATCGGTGACAACATCGTCGTCTTCGACTACATCGACGCGCACACGGGGGAACGCATCCTCGAGCTCATGGTGCGAAACGTCATCGACCGAGTACGGCAGGAACACCAGATCGACCTGCGCATCAGCGACAGGGCCATGCAGCGCCTCAAGGCCGTGTGCCTGTGCAGGGAGGCCCTGCAGCTGGGCGGCCGAGGAATCGGCAGCATCCTGGAGACCGCCCTGGTCAATCCCTTGGCGAACTGCCTGTTCCGGACCTCCTACCAGCCAGACGACAAACTCGAGCTCGAGCTCGAGCTGAGCCAGGACGAGGACGCATGGTCGGCGAGCCTGTCACGGGTATAGGAGTCTCCCGGTTGCACTTTCCGGTCACCACGCTGGGGCCGGGCCGGCGAGCGGCCATCTGGCTCCAGGGATGCTCAATTCACCGTGCGGGCTGCGTGTCCCGTGACACCTGGGCGGCCGCGACCTCCCTGACCGGGACGGACGCCGTCGCCGACTGGGCCGAGGAACAGGCCGATGCCGGGCTGACCGGGATCACCATGAGCGGAGGGGAACCGCTGGACCAGACGGAGCAGCTGGTCGCGCTGCTCACTGACCTGCGCGGCCGCCCGCGTCTGACCGACAAGGACATACTGCTCTATACCGGGTACGCCTACAGCACCGTGTCCGGGCGTCACGCCGCTGTGCTGCCGCTGGTGGACGCGATCATCAGCGGGCCGTACGTCGCTTCGAAACCGAGCGACCATCCATGGATAGGTTCGGCCAACCAGGTCCTCACCCTGCTCACCGGCCGGGCGCGAGACAGGTTCACGAAGCCGGCGGGTCCCCGGCAGCTTCAGATCAGTGCGGATGGCGGCAGGATCTGGATGACCGGAATACCTGGCCGGGGCGATCTTGAGCGTCTCCAGTCCCTCCTCGCTGAGCGAGGCGTGCTGCTCGGAGACGTGTCGTGGCGACTGTGAAGTGCCGCAGTTGTGGCAACGAGAACGATCTGGGCGACGGTTCCTGCGCGTACTGCGGCAGCCCGCTACCTCGCCGGAAGGCCAGTGCGGATGTGGCTCGCGAGGTGCCCACCGACCGGGAACCCCCGGCGAGCGACGATCCCTTCGCGACCACGACGAATGCCATCCTGCACCTCCCCACCGGCCGGGTGATCAGCCTGGCGCCGGGTGACCGGCTCATGGTGGGACGCGGCCAGGACAGCCCGCTGGCTGACATGTGCACAGACAACATCTCGCACGCACACGCCTACATCACGGTGCGCGGCGATGGTGTCTACGTCACCGACAACCGGTCGACGAACGGCACGTACCTCAATGGGAACCGGCTGGAGGCTGATCGCGAATACCGCCTGGCAGGCCAGACGGCCATCTCACTGGGCACCGACCCCCCGCTGCGCATCGACGTGGAGGTGAACCAGCCGTGATGTCCGCGACGGTGGTAACCCATCCGGGCCTGGCCCGTACTGAGAATCAGGACACCGCCCTGATCCCCGGCTTCTGCTCGACCGGCCTGACCGCCAGCCCATCGACGTTCCGCTCGGATGCGCCAACCGCGCTGTACGCGGTCATCGACGGTATGAGCGGACACGCCAATGGTCAGGATGCCAGCCGCTCCGTCGCCTTCTACCTGTCCGAGCAGAGCACGGCGGACGTCGCCTCGTTGCTCGACGGCGCGAACCGCATGCTCTACGACCGGATGAGGCGTAACCCCGAGCTGACCGGAATGGGAGCCACGATCGCCGGAATCACCGTGGCCGATGATCAAGTGACAGCGTTCAACGTCGGTGACGCGCGGGTCTACCACTACGCCGACGGCTACCTCATGCTGCTCACTAAGGATGACCGCTCCTCACCGGCGTCCCATGCGGTCACCCAGTCACTGGGTGGTGCCGACCGGCTGACGGCCATCACTCCGCACACATTCCCGCTGGAGCCGCTGCGGAGCCGTGAACGGCTGCTCGTGTGCAGCGACGGCCTGACCGAAGTGGTCACGTTCGACGACATCAGCGAGTTGCTGTCGGATCCCGATCCGGTGCGGTCCACATCCCGGCTTCTGCACAGAGCGCTCGACGGTGGCGCTCCGGACAACGTGACTCTGATCCTGATCGGCCAAGAGGGGGACCACTAGATGGACACAGGCCCGGGCGGAGGCACCCGCCGCGAGGCAACTCCCGTGATGGGCGACGGTACCCGCCGCGAGGGTGGGGGCCCTCCCGGTAACGGAACTCGTCGTGAGGGAGCTCCAGTGGCCTACGCTGGCACCCGCCGCGAGGGCGCGGCCGGCGCCGGCCGCGGGACGCGGCTTGAGGACGCCTCCGGGACCGCGCCGGGGGCCCGGCCATTCAGCGGAAAACGAAACGGGGGGACCGTGGACGAGGTCTTCGACGCCACAGAGATCTTCGGCGATGACGATGTCCAGCAGATCGTCGAGGCCAGCGGCAGCGGCTGGATTCCGAAGCTCGAGGACCTCGACGACCCTGACCGGGAGCTCCTGGCCGGGTTCCAGCAAACGGACGGTGAAGCGGAGAGGCTGAAGACGCCCGACGCGATTATCAGTGCCCTCGCCGCGGGTGTCAGAGCGTTCGAGAATCTTTCCGACCCGATGCCGTGCAGCTGGTCCCCGGGATGGAAGAAATTCGTTCTCTATATCACCGCGCTGAACTGCCAGTTTCTCTGGGACCGGCATCACCGGGCCAGTGAGACAGCTATCTTTGCCGACTGGGTCGTCTTCTCGATCGAGCACGCCGGATGGGGCCCGGACGGCAACTCCAGTCCGCTTGGGAAGCAGCATAGCTATTGCATGGCTGTGGCGGCGGAAGCCGGCGGCGGTATCCGGATGAATCCCGTGACGGGTCGTTTCGAGGCGCCGGACGGCAGGGCCGCCCGTAACTACGATCCTGCGGCCGGGACACAAACGCCGCGCGTCCCCGGCCAGGCTGCACCGCAGAGCAGCGGTTACCTTAACCTGTTTGCCGACGCCGGCACCAATCGAGCCGACCAGGATAAATACAGCCGTTACCTCGATGCCGCAGCTGCGCAGGGAGCCTTCAAGGCCGACGAGATCGTCGGGGTCGGCGAGGGGCCATCCTCTGGTATTTATGTCGTCGACCATCGCGCCGTCACCCGCGTCAGTGAATCCGGAATTTTCAAGAAACGCCTGGAAGCCACACGTGTGGGATCCGTAGAAGCAATCGCGAAACTTGATGTTCTCGCTATTCCCCCCACCGACGCATCGAATAAGTTCGAGGGCCGGTCTTGGACGAAGCTGAAAATCACCGGCCGGGATTCAAAGGGCCGGGCTGCACTGGAGATCGAATGGGGTTTCGGCAGCGATAGCCAGAATAAGCGGGAATGCGAGCATCTGCTCAAGCTTATCGGCAAGGCCATGGAAAGCTGAGGCACTTCCGCCCGCCCCTCTGTCGCCTGCGCGGCGTCCAGAGTGGCGTACATCAGGGACTGGGCGGCTGCCGTCGCTACGGCGGCCGAGACGGAGGCACCCGCAAACGGACTGAGGGGTACGCCGCTGCCATTGCGGCGATGACCTGCATTCACGGTTCCCCAAGCTGGATGCACCGTACGGGATTGACGACCGGGGCAAGCTCGACCTAAGCAACGACACCGCCCGGAATGCCGATTGTGACTTTCGATGATCTCAGGGCTGGAGCCTTCCAAGCGGAGCCAAGGGTAATTTTAGGACACGACAGGAGGAGCGAACGTGAGTGAGGCAAACGTCGCTTGGGCGCGAGGGACTATAGATGAATTGTCGCGAACGCTGGTTGGCTTGTCGCTGAGCCCAGAACCTGTCGATGTAGGCGCGCGCGGGCCAGCGATCGCAGTCAGGACTGACGGCGACTACTTTGTTGCCCTGTTTGCGCCGGTCTCAGAAGGCCCGAGCACCGTGGTACTGACGACCGGAGTATTTAGGGGTGTTAATTCATCTCGTAGTGTTGATGCGCTCGCCGCCGTCAACGAGTACAACCGCACGCGGGGCGGCGGCCGTTGCGTCGTGACGTTGTCGAGCTCAGGGGATCTCCTGTTTTCCTTGCACGACACTATTGTTCCGGCGATCCTTACAAGTGTTCCGCAGTACTTCCAGGCACTTCTGACGGCATTTAACCCTCTGTCCGCGCGCAAGGTACTCCGGGCGCACGGTATCAATGGCGAGCGGTGGCTCTGGCGATCTGACGCGGACCTCGAACTCCTTCTCGGTGCCGTTGATGATCAGGCGGATCTGCTGCTTGACCTAAACGAAATTATGAATCCGGAAAAATAGATCGCTACGGCGCCGTCTCGCCAACCACAACCCCCGGCCACGGAAGGCGCATTGTGCCGAATGCGTGCCGAAACATGTGCTGTCAGTAGCTGAGGTGCATGTCAAGGCATGCTCGGGGGCGGCCTGTAAACGCCTCCTCATGGGCCCGACCTTCGTACTGCAGACCCGACTGTTCGGCGCGGCTTACCTGGTAGCAGCCGTGAATGCCACAGGGTGCGCAGATCAGTCCTTCGTGCAGGCCCTACTGATGAGCAACCACGTTCCCGGATCCGTACCTAACGGGCTCTTCGAAGTTAGCCGGGACGCTGTCATTGCCCGGTGACGTCGGGTGACGGGCGGGTGTTGCGGAGAGTGGCGGACAGGAGTTCCTGCCGGTAACCGTGAGCTGTGGGTTACGGGCGTGTCGCC
>Ga0302180_10000562_pt1 | contig 30086 bp, 35 predicted proteins | sample I_Palsa_E3_2_FD_200575 | JGI IMG/M metagenome (GOLD analysis project Ga0302180, IMG submission 200575) | Peat permafrost microbial communities from Stordalen Mire near Abisko, Sweden - I_Palsa_E3_2 | ecosystem: Environmental > Terrestrial > Soil > Palsa > Peat permafrost | place: Sweden...
GCGTCGCAGCCTTTAGTTGTAGCAAAGAACCGTCTTCCCGGCTGCGACTGTGCTTGCAACAGTGCCCCATCCTGGATCAGACTCCGGGAGGTAGGCAGGACTGCTCTTTGGGAGGCGTGTCCGCATAGTGCGCGCCTAGCCCCAAGCTCCTTTGCCGCCGTCTCGTGCACGGCGTCTCGATCCGCAGTGTCTTGTCTCCTCAACGGACTACTGGGGACAAGTTAGGGACATTCCCGATTGCGCGGCCGGCGCCACGCCTCGACACTGTCCCCATGCTCAGAACAAGAACAAGTACCGATCATGCAATCGCCGGCGGCGCAACCGATGTCTACTCCTGAGAGCGGGCGCGAGCGGCGCCCCCGCCTCGTCCGCTCACGGCGCGGACGCCTGATCGGCGGCGTGTGCAGCGGCCTGGGAGCTCATTTCGACGTCGACCCGATCCTGTTTCGCATCGCGTTCGTCGGGCTTGCGATCTTCTCGGGGGTCGGGATCGCGCTGTATCTGGCGATCCTGCTGCTGGTGCCGGAGGAGGGGGCGAACCGGGCGCCGATCTACCTTCGCCGCTCATCCTGGCGGATCGTCCTCGGCGTCGTTGTGGTGCTCGTGGCGGCGGGGGTAGCGCTCCACGCGGCCGGCCATGAGGGACACCGCGGCGCGTGGGGATTTGGGGTAGGCGTAGGGTCGGTGGCGCTTGTGGGGTGCATCGCCGCGCTGGTTTGGTTGCGGTTGCGCAGGCCCATTGGGGAGCCGGGGCACGTGAGTGCCGATCGACGACTATTCCGCTGTCTCGCGTTCGGAACCGCCGTCGTCGCCTGGGCTGTCCTGCTTGCGGTGACAGGCGCGTGGCTTGCGGGTATCGACGGGCGGCTCGCCGCCTGGGCGGTGGTCGCAATCGGCACTGCACTGATCGTCACCGCGTTCATGGGCGGGGCTCGCTGGCTGGTGCTGCCGGCCGTCGCGTTTGCCCTGTCGGTGGCGGTGATCGCCGCCGCACACGTTGACCTGCACGGCGGCATGGGCGAACGCACTTATCGTCCGCAGGCCCTGAGTGCACTGCGTGACGGCTACCAACTCGGCGCTGGCCGGCTCGAAGTCGACTTGCGTGACATCGCGTTTCCACCGGGGAGCACCCGGCTACACGTTCGGCTGGGTGTGGGGGAGCTCGTCGTCCTCGTACCCCGCGGCGTTTGCGTCGCGACCAGTGCGCGTATCGGCGGAGGCTATGTCGGAGCGCTCGAACGAAGGTCTGGGGGCCTCGACGTGGACTGGACCGAAAGTCCCTCGCCACCGCCCCGGACGCCGCGTCTGGTGCTGGACGGGAACGTTGGGCTCGGCGCGCTGCTCGTGGCCGACCATCCCGTCGAACACGGCTGGAACGACTGGGGCGGTTGGGGCGGCGAGTTCGGCAGCCACTTCCACCCCCTCGCGTACGGCTCCAACGAAGCCTGCTTTCCCTCGGCGGGGGTGGGACGATGACGCGTCCGCCGAACGTCACGGTCCTGCTGACGGGCATCGCCGTCCTCGCGCTGGGCGTGCTGCTCGTGCTCGACGCGGACGGCACCATCGACCTCCGTTTCGCGTACATGGCGCCCGTGCTCGTCGGGGCGTTCGGGGCGATCCTGCTCGCCAGCGGCCTAGCCGGCCGAGGTCGCGGCGGTGGCTGAGATCATGAGCGGCGATGTCCCACTCCGCGAACCAGCAGCGCGGCTCCCTTAGGATCGCGATCGGCACGGGCCTGCTGGTCGGCAGCGGCCTGCTGTTTGTGCGCGCGGCGGGGCCCTGGCCGGGAGACGCGATCGTCTGGCCGGCCACTGTCGCCGTTCTGGGAGCGCTCCTGATCTGGCGCGCGCCCATCCTCGCGCCGCGGCGGCGTCGCGGATGGGCCGCCCATCGCCCGGCGGAGCCCTCCCCGCCGCGCGAGCCGCCCGAGCGGGTGCGTGCGCTCGGGCGGCCTGAGGTGAGCCGCGGCGGGCTCGGCGTGGCACTCGTGCTCGCCGGCGGACTTGCCTTCCTGTGGGCGAGCGGGGCGACGCGGCCGGCTGGCGAAACGGTGCTCGCGGGCCTTGCGGTGCTGATCGCCGTCGCCTTGATCTTTGCCCCCTCCTGGCGCCGCCTCGCGCGCAGCCTCGCGGCCGAGCGCACCGAGCGCATCCGCTCACAAGAGCGCGCCGACGTGGGGGCGCACCTGCACGACTCGGTGTTGCAGACGCTCGCGCTTATCCAACGAAGCGCGGAGGACCCGAAGGAGGTGGCGGCGCTGGCTCGTCAGCAGGAGCGCGAGCTGCGCGGCTGGCTGGTCGGCGGGGACTCGCGCGAGCCCGGCGACACGCTCGCCGCCGCCCTGGACGCGGCGGCGGCCGAGGTGGAGGTGGCGGTGGGCGGCTCGGTCGAGGTCGTGGCCGTCGGCGACTGCGCGCTCGACGAGCATGGTGGCGCCGTGGTTGCGGCTGCCCGCGAGGCGATGCTCAACGCCGCGAAGTTCGCCGGCGAGGCGCCGGTCTCCGTCTACGCCGAGGTTGCCGACGAGCGCATCCAGGTCTTCGTCCGCGATCGCGGTGCCGGCTTCGACCCCACGGCCGTGCCGCAGGCGAGACGTGGCGTGCGAGAGTCGATCGTCGGGCGGATGCAGCGCGCGGGCGGCAGGGCGTCGGTGCACGCCTTGCCGGATGGAGGCACAGAGGTCGAGATCACGATTGATCGTGGAGAGAGACCGTGAGCGACGGATCGGCACCCCGGGTCGTGATCGTCGATGATCACGACCTCTTCCGCGCCGGCGTGCGCGCGAGTCTCGGCCCGCGGGTCGAGGTTATTGGTGACAGCGGCGACGTGGAGGGCGCCGTGCAGGTGATCGAGGAGCTTGAGCCTGACGTCGTCTTGCTCGATGTCCACATGCCCGGGGGCGGCGGGGCGGAGGTGATCCGGCGCGTCGCCGCAAGCCGGCCGGCCGTTCGCTTTCTCGCCCTCTCGGTCAGCGACGCGGCCGAGGACGTGATCGCGCTGATCCGCGCGGGCGCCCGCGGCTACGTGACCAAGACGATCTCCGGTCCCCAGCTCACCGACGCCGTGCGCCGCGTACGCGAGGGTGACGCTGTTTTCTCGCCTCGCTTGGCTGGCTTTGTGCTCGACGCCTTCGCTGGTGAGATCCCGGCCGCGCAGGTGGACCCGGAGCTCGACCTGCTGACGCCGCGCGAGCGCGAGGTGCTCCAACACATCGCGCGCGGATACATGTACAAGGAGATCGCCGCCCAGCTCGGCATCTCAGCGAAGACTGTCGAGGCTCACGTTTCCGCCGTTCTGCGCAAGCTGCAGCTCTCCAGCCGCCACGAGCTGAGCCGCTGGGCGGTTCACCGGCGGTTGATCGATGAGTAGGCACACGGGTCAAGCGCGCTGGGGACGGGTTAGGGACATTCCCGATTGCGCGGGCGCTGGCGCGAGCCGAAACTGCCCCTCATATTTCAAATCCTCGCCAACCTGCCGGTGCCATGATTAAATGGCTCACAACGCTCGCCACAAACAGCCCGCGGCGCGTGCTGGCGGCGGCCGGTGTGCTGTTCGTGATCGCGGCTGTTTTCGGCCTGCCGGTGACGGGGATGCTCGGCAGCTCGGCGCAGGACTTCGAGGATCCCGCCTCGCAGTACGAACGCACGAACGCCGCGATTCAGGCCGCGACCGGGCAGATCCCGTACTACAACATGGCCGTGCTGCTGCGGAGCCGGCGCGAGTTGAAGACCGGTGCGGTGGCTCAGGATGCGCTTGGAACGCTCGCGCCGCTGCTCGCAGGCCAGCATGGGTTCCAGCGTGTCCTGGACTATTCCGCAACCCGCTCGCGTGCGTTGCTCTCGCGCGACGGTCGCGAAACGGTTGTGCTCGCGGCGTATGCCACCGCGACCGACGCGACCTCAGCGATCGCGCGTGTGCGCATCGCGCTCTCGGAGCCCCCGTTGAGCGCGAAGCTCGCGGGGGTGGGCGTGCGCTTCGGTGGCTACGCGCTCACCAGCCAGGAACTCAACGAACGCACGACCAGTGACCTTGGGCGCGCGGAGCTGCTCGCGTTCCCGTTGTTGCTGTTGCTGTCGTTTTGGTTCTTCCGGGGTCTGGTCGCGGCGCTGTTGCCGTTGCTGGTCGGCGGGTTTGCGATCGTGCTCGCGTTCCTCGCGCTGCGAGTGATCGACCAGTTCACGCCGATTTCTGTCTTCGCGCTGAACCTCGTCAGCGGCATGGGTCTCGGTCTCGGGATCGACTACAGCCTGTTCGTGCTCTACCGCTACCGCGAGGAGCTCGCGGGCGGCGCCGACGTTCACGAGGCGATTGAGCGCATGCTGCGGACGGTCGGCCGCACGGTGCTGTTCAGCTGCCTGACGGTCGCGGCGGCGATGATGAGCCTGCTCGTGTTCCCGATCCGCTTTCTCTCCTCGATGGGGATCGGCGGAGCGGTCGTTGTGCTGTGCGGCGGCGCGGTGTCGCTGCTCGTGCTGCCCGCCGTGCTGATCGTGCTCGGGCCGCGTGTCAATGCGCTCTCCCCGGCATGGCTGCAGCGGCGCGCGGCGCGCACGGCGCGGGCAGCCACGGACGGCGGCTGGTGGCGGCTCGCGCACGGCGTGGTGCGTCGGCCCGCTCCCGTAGCGCTCCTCAGCGCGGTGGTCCTGCTCGCCGCGGCGATCCCGGCGCTGCGCCTGCAGTTCACCTCGCCCGGAGCGAACCTGCTGCCCGCGAGCGCGGAAAGCCGGCTCCTCGAAACTGCGTTTGCGAAGAACTTCCCCGCCGACGCTGGCGAAGCAACCGAAATCGTGCTGCGGGGATCGCGCTCCTCGGTGGAGCGCCTCGCCGCCGCCGCGGCCGGTACCGCGGAGCGGCTGGCGAGCGTCGCGGCCCCGGTCTACCTCGGTCGCAGCACGTGGGTGATCACGCTGCTGCCCCACGGCTCCCCGTACTCAAACGTCCAGCAGCAGCTGCTTGGCAGGTTGCGCGCGCTCGCACGGGAGGGTGGGACTCCAAACGCGTTGGTCGGTGGCGCGAGCGCGTTCTTCGTCGACCAGAAGGCGGCGATCGCCGCGCACATCCCGCTGGCGCTTGCGATCCTGCTGACGCTCACCGCGGGCTTCCTGTTCCTGATGACGGGCTCGGTGACGATCCCGATCAAGGCGCTTGTGATGAATATGCTCAGCGTGAGCGTCGCCGTCGGACTGCAAGTGCTGATCTTCCAGGACGGCCACTTATCCGGCCCGCTCTCCTTCACGCCGCTCGGCGGCCTGGAAGAGTCGAGCCTCGTGCTGATGCTCGTGGTCGCTTTTGCGCTGGCCACTGACTATGAGGTGTTTGTGATCGCCCGCATCAAGGAGGCGCACGACCACGGTCTGCCCGACCGCGAGGCGATCGCGCTCGGCATCGAGCGCACCGGCCGGATCATCACTGCCGCCGCGTTGCTGTTCTGCGTGGCGATCGGTGCGCTGGCGAGTTCCGACCTTTTCCTAACCAAACAACTCGGCCTCGGCGCCGCGCTCGCCGTCGCGGTCGACGCGAGCATCATTCGAGCTCTGCTCGTGCCCTCATTGATGGCGCTCATGGGCAAGTGGAACTGGTGGGCGCCGCGGTGGCTCAAGCGGCTGCACGCCCGCGTCGGGCTGGACGAGGGTGACTTGGCCGAAGTGCCGAGCGCTTGACGGAAGGCTCAGCACCCGCGGATCTTTAGATCACTCTCGAAGCGCGTCACAAACTCTGCCGCGCTGCCGACAACCTCGTTCATATGTGTATGTCCCGTTTGCCGGGCGTCGTCGGAGAAGGGAGCAGGGGATAGGAGTGGCCACGAGGCCGTGGGCGTCAATCGACTCGGTGAAAGACGGAGGGCAGGATGTCCCTGGACATTCCTGATCAGAGGAGCAAGACGAGGAAGACTCATGAGCAGAAGGGCAGTAACTTTGCTCAAGACGGGACGCTTGAATGACGAGCTTTGGTTCTATGGCGTCTCGGATCTTGAAGCTGCGTTGGCCCGCCGTGTGCGTGGTGTGCGGTACTGCTCTGCCAGCCGGGTCGCGGGCCGGATGGGACGCCACGACACGGACGATGACATGCGCGGCTTGCGTGGAGTCGAGCGCGGAGCCGAAGGCTCAAGTCGGTGCCGCGGAAAGCACACAGTCTGCGCTTGATCGCGGGCAGGCAGGCGCCAGCATTGCTCGCGAGTATCAGCGGCGCAAGCGCAACCGCGAAGCTCGTACCCGCAAGACCCATCCGTGGATAGGGGGCCTGCTACTCGCGCTTCGCGGCACACCGCAACACGAGTCGGCCTTCCATCAGGGTGATATCGGAGAGAAGGCGGTCGCCGCGTACCTCGAGAAACACACGGCGCGTGGGTCGGCGATCATCCTGCACAACCGTCGGATGCCCGGCGGGCGCGGCGACATCGACCATCTCGCGATCGCTCCAACAGGCGTATTTGTGATCGATGCAAAGGCGATCAAAGGCAAGGTCCGTGTCCAGAGGTCTCTATTCGGGAAGCCCAAGCTGCGTGTGTCCGGGCGCGATCGCACCAAGTTGATCGACGGTCTCGACCGGCAGGTGCATGCCGTGCGCAGCGCGCTCACGGCAAGCGGTCACCCGGACGTGTGGGTGCAGGGCGTGCTGTGCTTCACGACCGCCGACCTACCGTTGCTCGGCACGCCCAAGATGCGCGGGCACCTCCTGATTCACCGCAGAGCGCTCGCCAAGCGAATCAACAAGCAGGGGCCATTGCAGCCTCCCACGATCGACGCGATCGCCCGCACTCTTGCCGCCGCCCTTCCGTCCGCCTGAGCAAAAGCGGCCCGACCTGAAGGACATGAGACCCACGTGATGTGGCGGCTCTACGCGCGGTAGCAATCCCGCTCCGACGCCTCCGACACCCGATATGGTTGGCGCAGGGGAAACAGAAGACCTCGGGGACAACCGGGGGAGGAGCCAAATGTATGACCCAATGTTGTTTCGGGACCGCGAGCGCCCCGCGCAGATTGCGCTCGGCGGCGTGGTGCCGGCGATCGCCGGCGCGATCGCCGGTGTCCTGATCGGGGTCTCGAGCGGTGGGTACTGGGCGTACAGCGCGGTGATCGCGCTCGCGACGATCGTCGGCGGTTTCGAGCACGAGGACGGCTGGGGCGCGGCCGACCGCGGGCTGGTGGCGGGCGCGATCTACGGGGTTGCGTTGCTGCTCGTGCATGCGCTCGCCGGCACCCATGCGAAAGTCTCGCTCGGCAGCTTCCCGCCGTTTCTGATCGTGATCACCGCAATCGCCGGGATGCTGTTGAGCGCGATCGGTGGGAGGACGGCGAGGGTGATGCGGGAGCGGAGAGCCGCGCCGGCGGAGAGCGTGGCCGACCCGGAGTGATCCAGAGAGCTCCCGCCGCGCTCAGTGCTGGGTGTCGGCGATGACGTTGAAGCAGGGAGTCCCGGTGCCCACCTGACCAGTACGGTGGTTGGATGGCTGTCATGCATCTGGCGAGGACGTAGTCAGGTCGTGACGGCAACGCAGGAAGACGTGACCGGCAGGCTGCTGCGCGAGGCGTGGTCGGCGCTCGGCGGCGAAATGAATCTGCTCGGCCTCGTCGAGACGACGGGAGATGGCGCGGGCCTGTTGCCGTCGACCTTGCCGGTGCTGCCGGCGATGCTCGCCGCGGCTGCGGCGTCGACGCTCGCCGCGTCGGTGCTCGATGCGTCCAGGCATGCAGGTCCACCGCCGCGGCCGATCCTCATCGACGCGGAGCACGTGGCGGTGGCCGCGCGCAGTGAGCGGTATGCGCGCATGGAGGGCGATGGGGAGCCTGATGATCCGTTCGCTCCGCTGTCGCGGTTCTGGCGCACGGCTGACGGCTGGCTGCGTCTGCACGCCAACTACGCCTGGCACCGGGAGCGGGCGTTGAGCGTGCTCGCGTGCGAGGACCGGCCCGAGGCTGTTGCGGCAGCGATCGAAAGTTGGCGCGGCGAGGAGTTGGAGGACGCCCTCGCGGCGGCCGGCGGCGTCGGCTACGCGGTCCGTCGCGCACAGGATTGGCGGCTGCACCCGCAGGGCCAGGCCGTAGCGATGCTGCCTTTACTCGATCATGTCGCCGGCAGCGGTCCAGGCAGGAACATCGGCGCCGGTCGTGTGGCCGCGGGTCTGCGTGTGCTGGATCTCACGCGGGTGATCGCCGGACCTGTGGCCACACGAACCCTCGCGGCCTGGGGTGCGGAGGTGTTGCGACTGGACAGTCCGCACCTGCCCGAGATTCCCGCGCAGGCACTCGACACTTTACCGGGCAAGCGCAGCGCGCTGCTGGACTTCTCCGAGCCTGCCGGGAGGGCGCGGTTGGAGGAGCTGCTGGCCGTCAGCGACGTGCTCGTGCAGGGCTACCGGCCGGGCGCGCTCGCCCACTTCGGCTTGGCTCCGAATGCGCTGCTCGAACGGCATCCACACCTGTCGGTGATGACGCTGTCGGCGTGGGGTGCGACCGGGCCGTGGGCTGGGCGACGTGGCTTTGACTCGCTCGTGCAGTGCCCCACCGGCATCGCGGTTGCCGAGGGCGCCGATGGGAAGCCCGGCGCACTGCCGGCGCAGGCACTCGATCACGCCACCGGCTACCTCGCCGCGGCCGCGGCGCTGCTCGCGGTGGCCGCCGTGCAGCGCGGCGAGCCCCCGCGGTCGGTCCGGCTGTCGCTTGCGCAGACCGCGCGCTGGCTGACCGGTGCGGGAACGGTTGAACGCCAAGCGCAGCGCGAGGCGCGCTCGCAGGGGTACATGGTGATGTTGACCGGCGCGGCACGGCCGGTGCACGTCGTTGGTCCGCCGGGTCGCGTCGGTGATCTGTTGCCCGAGTGGAGCTCAACCACCGAGCTTGGCAGCGACAGGCCTTCCTACGTCGGTGAAACCTAGCCCGCAGCGCACCAACGCTTTCCGCAGCTAGCTCGTCACCGTCCGGGCCTCCAACGTCTGCTTGACGACGTTCGTCCCCTGCTCCATCGCCTGGCCGGTGCCGGCCGCGAGCTTATTCGGCAAGAGGTCGGCGGTCCAGACAAACCTGGCGCCGTGCTCCCCGTCTCCGAAAACCTGCGCCGATGCGTTGTGGTGGGTGTACGGGCCATCGACCACCGACCAGACAAGGCGGCAAGCCTCGTCATCGAGGTCGACGAGGATCTCACGGAGAACCGTGCCGTTGGCGAAGGTGACAATTCGGTCATCTCCGTCCAAGCGCGTGTCGACCGCAAAGCCCGGCACCAGACGCTCGTGCAGCGCCCCCCAATCGCGAACGGCCGCCCACACATCCTCGGGGCTCGCGTCGATCAGGATTTCCTTGCGAATAGAAGCCATCGTTGCCCCCTGTTTGTCGTGTGCTACTTCTGCTAGCAGCGTCACCAGCCTGCACATCGCAGCGAGTATCCCAGCACCCCGATCGCGTCGACTACCGGAAGATCTGTGATGAACCCGGACCCAAAGCGTAGATAGGTGTATGAGCGCAAAAGTGCCCTCCGCTGAGAACACCGTGCCGCGGGCAGTCACGGCGCCCGCACGAGCCCAACTCGACGACAAGGCCTTCGACGAGCTATTCCGCGAAAGCGCCACTGACGTGCACGGGTACGCCGTCTCCCTGCTCGGCAGTAGAGCCGCGGCCGAGGATGTGACCGCGCTCGCGTTCGAGCGGCTCTACCGGGCCCGGGCACGCCTGGATCATGGCCGCGGAACGCCGAGAGCGTGGCTGTTCGCAATTGCGCGCAACGCGGCGCTCGACGAGCTGCGACGCCGTCAACGCCAGCCGCAGAGCGAGCTGCCCGAGGAGCTGCCCGGCGATCGGGGCCTCGACGAGGCGTTTGAGCAGCTCGCGCGACGCGCGACGGTCCGCGACGCGCTCGGGGCACTGCCGCTGAGAGAGCGCGAGGTGGTGCTGCTCAAGTTCCACGGCCAGCTCTCCAACGGCGAGCTCGCGAAGGCGCTCGACGTGAGCGAGTCAAACGCCGGCTCACGACTGCACCGGGCACTGACGCGCCTGCGCGAGCAGTGCGATGGGCTGGAACGAGAGGAGCAGATCGCATGAGGGTCATTCCCTTTCCGGGCGGCGGCGCCGAGCGTCCCAACGAGGCCTGGCTGACCGAGCTCCAGGCCGCGCTGGACGGGTCCGCCGAGGGTCCACATGCGGACTCCTGGCGCGAGTTGCGCGAGGACGTGAGGGCACTCGTGCCGCCGATGAGTCCCGAGTTCGAGCGTGGACTGGGCGAACGGATCGCCGAACGGAGCGCGCGTTCGGCAACGAAGCGTTCCGCACCCAATGGCTCCACGCCCAAACAGACGCGACGCCGCTGGGGTTGGCCGCCCCGGCCCAGTCGCCCCGCGCTTGCTGGCGTCTCGGTGGCGTGCGCAGTGATCGCTGCAGTGCTGATCGCGGCACCCTGGCGACCGGCCGGTCATGCGGTCGAGAGCTTCGAGAAGTCGCCGTCGACAGCTGCTCGTACGGATAACGCCGGCCGGGCGTCTGGCGCAGTTGCAAGCGCCCCGGCGGCGGCAGCGAACGCGGGCAGAGCCCTGGCACCAGAAGACTTCGGGCCGGCATCCGGTGCTCCGGCCGCGGCGCCCGGACGCGTGCAGCAACTCGGCGCCTCGATCAGGCTGGCGGCGACGCCTGGCGAAGTGCAGGCGACCGCCGACCGCGTGTCTCGCCTGGTGGTGAGCGAGGGTGGCTTCGTGCAGAGCTCCCACGTCGACCAGGGTGAAGGTGCGGGCGAAGCCAACCTGACGCTGATCCTGCCGAGCGCAAAGCTGAGTGCCGCGCTCGCCTCCCTGGGAGCGCTCGCGCCCGTGCGCGCGGAGAGCCAAACGCTGCAGGACATCACCAACACCTACGACGCGGCCCGGCAGCGGCTGAGCGACGCGAACGCCGAACGGCAGGCGCTGCTGCGCGCCCTGGCGAAGGCGAGCACCGAAGGCGAGATCGACAGCCTGCGCGAACGACTCGCGCAGAACCGCGACGCGATCGCCCAAGCCCATACGGCGCTCCGGGCGGTCTCGCAGAAGGCGAGCACGAGCGAAGTCGAAGTGACCGTGATCGGCGATAGGAGTGTGGGCAGCGAAGGGCTGACCCTCAGCCGAGGGCTGCACGACGCGGGCAGGGTGCTCGTCGTGACGCTCGCGGTCCTGTTGATCGCCGCCGCGGTGCTCGTGCCGTTGGCGCTTGTGATCTTCGCGACCGTCGCCGGACGCCGCACGTGGCGTCGACACCAGCGCGAGCGCGTGCTCGACGCGCGGTAGGAATGCCGCCTGGGAGCGGCCGAGGCCCGCCGGCATGTTGTTGAGCGCATTCGGCGGACGGACCGCTCGTGTCATGGGGGAGCGCGGAGCCTCGCCGACGGAGTGAGGGCCGGCCGGGGTCCGCGCGCGGGTGTAGCGTTGTCGGTACGCGCGCCGGCCGAGGGCTGAGAAGCTGCCGGGCAGGCGTCCTTATCTGATCGATCAAGGGGGACAGAGATGTCGAGGCAGTTGTCCAAGTGGCTTGTGGTTGTGGCCATCATCGGGAGCGTGTTCATCGCCGGGTGCGGGAGCAGCAGCTCCTCGACAAGCAGCCAGAGTGGTTCGACCGCCGCGACGGGCGCGACGACGAGCTCGAGTCCGCCGTCCACCGGGACTACGTCGAGCACCACGAGCACGATCCCCAACCCGGCGAGCTCGGCGGCCGTGGCGGATGCCGTGGCCGAGTGCAAGTCGGTGATCAAAGAGGCGCCGACGCTGGGGGAGAGCACGAAGGCGAAGGTCGAAGCGATCTGCAACAAAGCCGCCGACGGCGACCTCGCGGGCGCCCGCGCGGCCGCGAAAGAAGTGTGTGAGGAAGTCATCAACGCCTCGCCGATCCCCGCGGGGGCGGTGAAGGAACACGCGCTGGCCGCGTGTAAGGCAGCCCAGTGATTATCTCTTCGGCGGCAGCGATTGCGCGTAGGTGACCCCGCGAGCGACCCAGCGCTCGAGCTGTCGCTTGGTAAGCAGGCCCTCGGGGTCAACCCGCAGCCATCCATCCATGACGCGACCGCGCATCTCGAACGGGCCGGCGTGCGGCTTGCCCCGCAGTGCCTCTCCTTCGGCCGGGTCGCAGCGCAGCATCAGGCCGCCCCGCCCGCTGACGCTGACGGACATGTGGCCGCCGATCAGGAAGGCCAGCCCGCCGAACATGCGCTTCTCGGTGAGGTCGGGCTCCGCTGAAATCAACTCGCGGATCCGGTTGGCGAGATCCTCGTCGTAGGCCATGATCCTCTGAAAGACTACGCGCCGATGCAGGGAGATGACCGCCGAGCAGCCGCTGAAAGAGACCTCACGCCCACGGGAGTTCGCGATGGGCGTGTCGAGCTCGTCGCGTATGACTCCGCATGGCCGGCTCTCTACGAGACCGAGCGCGAACGGCTCGAGCCGCTGCTCGATGCCCTGGAGATTCATCACATCGGCTCCACTGCTGTCCCCGGGCTCCTCGCCAAGCCGATCATCGACATCGTCGCGCTCGTGGACGACTTGGCGGCACCAATCGCTGCTCTCATCTACAACGGCTACCAGTATGCACGGGTATTCAATGCGACCTTCGCCCACCGGCGCTTTCTGTGCTATCCCACGGCTTCGCATCGCACCCACCACCTCCATCTGGTGGATGACTGCGCGGAGCTCGAGCGTCGCCTGCGCTTCCGTGACCGGCTGCGCGCAGATCCAGCGCTGGCAGATGAGTATGCGGCGCTGAAGCGCGCCCTCGCCGCGCGCCACCCCGAGGATCGCGAGGCCTACACAGAGGCCAAGGCCCCGTTCATCAGGCGCGTTGAGAGCGAGCCGCTTGCCTTACTACGAGTCTGATTCTGTGCTGGGCACGTAGCCTTCCCGCTCGGCGCAGGCCGGGCAGAGCGTCTTGTACCGGCGTGCGGGTGTGCGGTGCGGCTGACCTGCCGCACCGCAGACCTCGCAGGTGACGCCCGCGCGCTTCTCGGCGCTGTCAACGAGCTGACCCGCCAGCTCCACGCGCCGCTCCAGGTCGGCCAGGCGCGTCTGTCCCTCGGGCGTCTGTCGGTAGCTGTCCAGGCGCTCGCACCAGGCCTCGTGCGCTCGTTCCCATTTCGCCGTCTCAGCGTCGCTGCACCCTCGGCCGGGTATCGGCGGTTCGGGGTCATTGGGGTCGTGGATCTCCTCCCCGGGCTCCCAGTAGTAGCGAAGGCCACCGAACTTCTCCTTCACTTGGTGAATTATGTAGTTGGGCAGCAGTGTGCTCAGCTTCTCGTCGAGCTCAACGAGCAGGGGATACCAGCCGCGGCTACAGGAGATCCAGCGTCCCCAGCCATCGGGGATGCGAGCGAGCATCCCTTCCAGCGCCTCCTCGTGCTCGCCGGCGTCCTCGGGTACGTGCATGGCATTGAGGATCTGCTGGTGGTCGATGTTGCGTCCTACCAGTCTCATCGCGTTCCACGCGCCTTGGAAGCCCTCGGCGTCGTCGGTCGCCGATGCCATCTGTCTTACCGTGTCCGCGAGCGTGTCCCAGCGTGTCTGCACATCGCGCGGCAGGGTTGTGGGGCCTGTTGCGGCGTCGTCTCTCGGATCGCCCTCTTTCACGAAAGCAGACAATACGCTACAGAAAAGCCGGGCGATATCTGCACATCGTCGGCGCCACGCTCGAACAAGGACGAGCTTGAGGTCGGCCGACCTTCTCAGGGCTCGCGTCACGATAGATGGTGGGATCAGCCTCCAGGAGGGGTCAGTCGGGTGCTGGCGTACTGCCGAGCAAGCTGTTTCGGCGCGCGCGAGAGCCATGCCTCGACGATCACCTCGTCGAGCTCGGACCGGGCAATACGGCCGAGGCGCACGAGGATCGATGGATGGCCGTCGAAATGCGGGGTGGTGAAGAAGACGGAGGGATCGTCCGCGAGCAGCGCCTCCTTCGCGCCGAGGTGCTCGACGCGCGCCCCGAGGATCGGCCCATCGGGGGCGCTGGAGCCGAGCGCCTCGATTTCCTTGCGGCGGAGCGGGCGCTCCCAGACGAACAGCTTGTCGTTGACCCGCCACTGGCGCAGATCGCGCGCGATTCGTTCGCTGGCCTCGGGCAGCGCGAGCGCGATCCGGCGCACGTCGTCCCAGCCGGCTGCGTCCTTAGCCGCATCGCGCGGGGGTCTTGCCGTGAAGGGCAGCGATCGTGAGGGAGTCATCCGTAGATTATGGCGGTGACGAGATGACCGACGAGCCGATCCGGATCGTGCCTTACGACCCCGCCTGGCCCGAGCGCTTCGAGCGGGAGCGCGCGGCGTTGAACGGCACGATCGGCGAGTGGGTGGACGGCGGTGTGCACCACGTCGGCAGCACGGCGGTGCGAGGACTGGCGGCAAAGCCGGTGATCGACATCCTCGTCGGCGTGAAGAGCCTCGAGGAGTCGCGCGCCTGTTTCGAGAGGCTCGGCGGGCTCAGATATTTGTATGCCCCGTATCGGAGCGAGGAGATGCACTGGTTTTGCAAGCGTGATCCAAGTCGGCGTACGCACCACCTGCACCTGATCCCCACCGGTTCGCCGAGATTCAACGACGAGCTGGCGTTTCGCGACTACCTACGCGCGCACCGCGATGTCGCCGAGGCATACGGTGCGCTGAAGCGCCGGCTGGCGGAGGAGTTCACAAACGACCGCGAGGCGTACACAGAGGGAAAGACCGAGTTCATCCGCGTGACCGTGGGCCACACCGGTGATCCAGATAAACAGCGGGCCGCCGGCGCTCCCAAGCACGCAACTCACCACGCCGGCAAGGCCGGCAAGCTTGTCGCGCGTGTGCTCATCGCTTCACGTCGTTGGGATGTGCAGGACGGAGCATGAGCCATAGCGGTGGGCTGCCCCCAACCCGCAACTCCTCGATGTGCTCGAATCCGAGGCGCTCGTACAGCGCGGCGCTGCGCCGGCTCGAGGCCTCGATGTAGGCGGGCAGGCCCTCCCGGTCGCAGCGCTCGAGCGTCGGGCGCATAAGCGCGCCGCCGAGACCCTTGCCCTGCATGTCAGGGTGCACGCCGATGTCGCGAACGTAGTAGTGGGGTACGCGCACGAGACGCATGTGGCGCCACTCCATCGCCGCTCCCATCCTTGCGGCCCTCGCGATTTTCACACCGAACGCGCTGCCCTGCAGCATGCTGACCTGTGGTGGCACGCGCCACTTGCCGGGCGGCAGGCTCAGCGCGGCGCCGGTCAGATCGCTGGTCGTCCATACGCGCCCGCGCGGCAACGTCAGGTGCCGCAGATCGATCCCGAAGTAGCGACGCAACCTCGCTCGTCTCTTGCTGTCATCTCCCATCAACCAGCCAAATACTGGGTCATCGGCGAATGCCTCCGCCAACATCACCCTCAGGCGCGGGACATCCTCCGCGGTTGCCTGACGAAGCCGAGGCTCGGCGAGGGACGCTGACGGTGCGTCACGCTGAACAGTTTGCGAGCTGTCACCCATCTTTGCCGCCTTTCTTGTTGGTTACCTGCTCTTCTGAGCGGCTCACGCCACCCTGCTCGGCAATGCCCGGGTTCTCCCGTGCGAGCGCCTGCAGGGCCTGGAAGACGAGCATCAGCATGTCCCCGAAAAGCGAATCGGGAACAGCGTCCGGGTCCGCCAACTTCTCCAAAGCCAAGCCGTTGGCCAGCGCGTTGATCAGGATCCCCAGGAGCTCGCCTGCCTCACCGCTCAATGAGATGCCCTGCTGCCCCGCTCCCTCCAAGAACAACCGTGCGCTGGCATAGCGAAGCGCCGCGAACTGTCCGGCCACGCGCTTCCTGAGCCGTGGCTCGCGGATCGCGTAAGCCCAGAACTCGATGAACAGGGGAAAGTAGTCGGGACGCTCGCGCAGGATTGCCATCCAGTGGTCAGCGGTCCCGCGAGCCTGCTCCTCGACCGTCGCTCCAGCGGCGGAGATCTGGGAGTAGTCGCGCACATCGGCGGCAATCCGCTCCTCGAAGAGAGCGAGGAACAGGTCCTCCTTGCCGGCGAAGTTCGAGTACAGCGCCCCCGTGCTTGTCCCGGCCTCGCGTGCGATCTCCTCAACGGAGGCGCCATGAAAGCCTCTCCGGGCAAACACGGCTTCTCCAGCATCGATCAGACGATGGCGAGTGAGCGCCTTCTGCTCATCGCGCAGGGATGGACGGTGAGCGGCCTCTGACATAGCAAGTAGTATCACCGATAATGAACGTTATGTCAAATGCTGTCACATCCAAGCGTCTGGTGCTGTTGGCCCTCGGGGGCTCGGACGATCAGTAGCCCTCAGTCGCATACGGGTTGAGGAACTGCCGTTGCCAGAACCTCGCACGGTCGATCTCGGTCAGGGTTGCCTGGTCGCATACGTCGGCCCAATCGGTCTCGATCACGTCGATTTGGTGATCGATGATCTCGCGGGCGTCCGTCTCGGATAGCAGGTATGTGGATGCGCGGGCGACGCAGCCGGCGAGCTGGCTCATCCGGTAGCCGTCCTCGCCGATCGCCATGATCTGGGCGATCTCGCCACCGGCTCGTGGTTGCGGGCAGATGTCGTAGGCGGGGGTGAGGGTTAGTGCGGTTCCGTCCCAGAACGCGGCGTGGTTACGGGCGTGGTCGTCGTTGTTGCCGGTGAGGATGTTGAGCGTGATGCGGGAGAACAGCTCGCGCAGAGTCGGCAGCGGATCGGTGAATCGGGCGCGGACGATCCGCGCGAGCTCGGCGTAGCTGGCGTAGCGCGCACCGATCTCGTCGAGCTCGAGGATGCTCAGCGCCGAGACCATCGCGCGACGGCCACCGGCGGCCGGGCGGTCGAAGCGGTCGATCAGCAGCACGTCCTTACCGAGCGCGTGCGTGAGCGCGACCGTCGCTACGTTCAGGCCGGCGCGGCGGGCGAGCTCCATCGCGACGAGTTCGCCCTTGACGATGGGGTAGGTGTCTGTGGTCGAGCTGAACTTCGCGATCAGCCGGCGGGCGCCGTCGCTGAGCAGCGCCTTCGGCCGTGCGCCGCCGATCGAGCTGCCGTGAAGTAGCGCCTGGTCGAGCTCCGGCGAGAGCGGGATGCCCTGCTCGAGGCGCTCGGCGGACTCGGCGAGCTCGGTGAGCGTTGCGTCCGCGGTCGACCGCGCGACGTACTCCGACGCCGATCTCTGAAAGTCCAGGGCCCCGATCCGGTCCGAGCCGGACTCCAGCAGGTAGGTAAGGAGGTTCTCCTCCGTCGTGTCGACGGCGTCCCGACCAGCCCGGCGGTTCAGGATCACCCGCCGACCCCACGCGTCCGGCGCTGCGTCGGCGATACAGCCGGCCACGTCACCAACCAGCGGCGAGATCTCACCGCGGCGAAGCGGCAGCTCCGGCTCATAGAGCGCGATCTTCTCCTCGCGCGCGAGGTAGCTCTGCCCGTACGTGAACGTGACGATCTCCCCGGTCCTGTCCAGCCGACCGGCGACGACCGGGTCGGCCGCTCCGGGCAGCCATACCCACACGAATGCCTGCCGCGGCTCAGAAGTCATCGTCCACCTCCGTGGGCTTGCGCACGAGTGCCGGCAGCACGGCAAGACGATCATCGACACGACCAGTCTCGAGCGTCCGGCGGGATGGGTCCTCGTGAAACAGCGGGACGCCGAGAACCGCCGCGGCCTCGAAGGCGACACCCAGCCCGACCGTCAGATCGCCGCGCTCGACCTTGCGCATCGTCACATGCGTGACGCCGACCCGCTCGGCCAGCTCCTGAAGTGTCCAGCGGCGTTCACGTCGCGCCAGCCGGACACGAGCGCCGAGCAGTCGGGCTGCTTGCACCGTGATGGGCGAATATGTGCGCGTCCTCTTCATCGTTGGATATTATATTAGTCGCGAAAACCGCACCACGATATTTTAGGTTCACCTGGTGCCGCGAATGGGCCGCTGGCCCATGACGAGCACCACCGTCAGCTTGATCCTCTGTGCCGGCCGTAGTGAGGTTGTCGCCCACATAGCTCTTCAGGGAATAGCAACCCGATTGCCGCGATCGCAACGCAGTGACCGGGGGTATTTGAGAGGCTGGGGTTCGTGATTCTCGCGACCACCGCTGCTGGCTCGATCGTTGCACTCGTGCCGATCGCGGGGCTGCTCAGCCTCGGGGTGGTTGCGTGATGTTCTACATCGGTGACGCGAGCCCCTCCCCGGCGGGCCCTGTCGGGCTCGATGCGCAGCTGCACGAGCCGCCGAGCGTCGAGCTGCCCCCGGTCTTGCAGACGCTGCGCTTCACCCAGCGCCAGATCCAGTTCGTGTTTCGCGCGCGGCGCGAGCTCGGCGACGTGTTCAAGGTCCGCTTCGTCGTGATCCCCGGTGGGATCGTTATGACCAGCCACCCCGATCATGTCCGCTCGTTGTTCACCGCCAAGGCAGAGCTCGTGCCCTCGCTGACCGCCGAGTCGCCGCTGCGCCCGATCGTGGGCCCCAACTCGGTGTTGACGGCCAACGGGCCCAGCCACCTGCGCCAGCGCAAGCTGCTGCTACCGCCGTTCCACGGCGAGGCGATCGAGCGCTACGCGCAGATGATCAGCGACGTCACCGAACGCGAACTGGACCGCTGGCCCGTGGGTCGTCCGTTTGCGCTTGCCCCCAGGATGCAGGCGATCACCCTCGACGTGATCATGTCGGGCATCTTCGGCATCGAAGGCGCTCCGGCTCGGGGGAGCGCCGAGCATCGCCTGCGCCGCACGATCAAGCAGCTCGCCGCCGCCTCGACCTCGCCGCTGGCGATGCTTGGCGAACTCACAAACGTTGGACGCGAAGAGCCCTCCGGCCTCACACGTCTTGCCGTGGCGCTGCTCGACCGCGCCACCTACCCGGTGATCGAAGCCCGTCGGTGCGCCAGCGATCTGGGCGAGCGCAGCGACATCCTCTCGCTGCTGCTGCGCGCGAAGAGTGAGGACGGCGAGCAGCTCTCAGACCACGAGCTGCGCGACGAGTTGCTCACGTTGGTCCTCGCCGGCTTTGAGACGACGGCCAACTCATTGGCATGGACATGGGAGCGTCTGGTGAGGACTCCCGCCGCATACGAGCGCCTGCGCGATGCCGTGCGCTCCGACACCCAGGCCGAGGAGCACGTCGAGGCGGCGATCGTCGAGGGCATGCGCTCACGCCCGGTGATCCCAGTGATCGGGCGCCGTGTGGCCGTGCCATGGCAGCTCGGCGACTACGTCGTCCCCGCGGGACAGGGCGTCAGCATCAGCATCCTGCTCGTCCACCATCGTGAGGACCTCTACCCCGATCCCTTCACCTACCGTCCCGAGCGCTGGCTCGGGCACAGCCCGGGGACCTATGAGTGGCTGCCCTTCGGCGGCGGCACCCGTCGCTGCCTCGGCGCGGCGCTGGCGATGGCCGAGCAGCGCGTGGTGCTCGAGGCAATGGTTCGCCGTCTCGATCTGGCCCCCGATCGGCCCGAGCCCGAGCACGCCCAGCACCGCAACGTCACGATGATCCCTGCGCGCGGCGCGCGGGTGGTGCTGCGCTCGCGCGTGCGCGGGTGAGTTAATAGGACTCGCGAGGACAACGCCAGACCCACAGGATGTGGATCGCCTCTGGACGCCACGCTTTTTCCCGCAAGATGCGGAATGCGCCAGCGAGACCTCTTGAACCGGTGTCAGTCACCCCCTATGTTCTGTCTCGACGCGGAACCGAGTCGCAAAGAGCGAGGCCACCGAGGTGTGAGGCCGCGCCACCCAAGCCGGAGCGCCGCAAGGCGAGCTGGGGCGGGTTCCTCAAGCGGCCCGGGACCGCGTTGTTTTCGTTCTCGAGGACGTGTTTGACGTAGCTACTGCAGCCTCAGCGCGCGGCCAACCGCCGGGTCGGCGAGGCTCGCGGCGAGCAGATGGCACCTCGGCAGTTGAGCGCCGGTGAAGTAGGGCACGCCGATCACGTACATCCCCGCCGCCACGGCGGCGGCGACTCCCGTGGGAGAGTCCTCCAGGGCGACGCACCTACCCGGCTTGGCGCCCAGGCGCCGGCATGCCTCCAGGTAGATGTCGGGCGCCGGCTTGGGGTGCTCGACGTCCTCGGCGGACACGACCGCTTGAAACCGTCCGTCCAAGAGGCCGGCGCCGGCCAGCGTGCGCTCCACAAACGCTCGTTGCGAGTTCGACGCCACCGCGATCGGCACGCCCGCGCCGCGCAGCCGCTCCAGCAAATCCAGCGCGCCCGGGCGGGGCGCCACGCCCGCGAGCGCCTCCTCCATCACGAGCTCGTGCAGCTCGTCCATCAGTGCCTCGCCCTCGCCCGTCTGATCGAGCATCGCTTCCAGCTTCTTCGCGGCGGCTGCACGCGCAGAGCCGATCAGCGAGCGCTTGTGATCGAGCGTGAACTCCCGGCTGCGTCGTGCGAACAGCGTCTCCTCGGCGCGCGTCCACGCGTCCTCGGTGTCGAGCAGCAGGCCGTCGTTGTCGAATATGACCGCCTGCGGACTGGACATCGTGCGTGGATCTCTACCACGTCGCCCGGCCCCACCCTCAAGGCACAACCACCCTGAACCGCCCGACCGTGTGCCGGATGGTCCCTCCGGCTTCTTCGAGGTTGCCGGGCCCGCTCTGGTCCTGGAAGAAGACCTCGCCGGTGGTGGTTCCGCGGTGCAGGCCCCGGCCCGGCCCGCCGCGGCCCAAGCGCATCGTCTCGATCTGGCCGACCGCGGGAAACAGGGGCCGTGGGGGTCCGAAGCCGTTCACCTGTGGCGGCTGGCCCGATTCGTGCCACTGGACGGTGTAGGAGCTACTCGCCTTGCTGATCGCGATCCGGGAGGTGAACTGCAGAATCGCTTCGTATCCGCCAAATCGTCCGTGGATCAGGCGCACATGCACAGGCGAGGCGACCTGCGCCGCGCTCGGGACCGGGGTCCTTGGCGGGACCCAGCCGACGGGGACATTCAGCGCTGGGGTGCACGCATACTTCCCGCCGATCCAGCTCTTGCTGGTCAGGTGGCAGGTGGCGCCGTCGCGGTAGTGCAGTTCCGTGATCGGGCCGTCCACCGGTACGACGTCCTGGGTGCCGCCGGCGTTGAAATTGAACAGCTGGGTGGGGGAGGCCTTCGTGACGAGCAGGTACGCCCCCTCCGGCCCGGTTGTGGGCTGGGTATGGGTTTGCCCGTCAAAAACATACGTGATGCTCTTGGCGGCAGGGCCGAGCAGGCCGTAGTAGAGGTTGCGCTCGTCGGCCTGCGGGCAGACGGGGTAGGGCTTGCGCTTGCCGTCTTCGGCGAACCGTTCGTAGGGGCCGGCGGTGCTGGGGACGCAGCCTTTGTCGGCGTAGCTCTCCGTCCACGCGCTCGCGGGTATGTCGCCGACGACCGCGTTCAGGAACAGGCGGTCGTTGCCGTCGAGCAACGTGCACGCGCGCTCGGCGCCGAACGTGTTGACGGCGAATTCGTGGAACTGCCCGTCGTCGTGGAAGGCGCTGTCCTGGCCGAGCGCGCCGAGCTTGCCGTCGAGCAGCCGTCCGACCTGGACGCAGCCTTCGCCGCGCTTGGTGCTGAGCACGCGCATGCCCCATGGCGGCCCGCCGACTGGGTCGGGGGTCGAGACGGCCAGCAGGCGCACCGTGCCCTTGACGATGCCGCCGCCTTTGAGTGCGTAGAACGACGATTCGGAGGACCCGCGAGGTTCGGCGGGGGCGCCGATCTGAATCACGCCGCCCGCGGCGAGCGCGCCCGCGGTGATCACGAGCATCGCGATCAGCACAAGCGCCGGGGTGCGCCTGTGCCCGCGCCGTAGCCACGGCGGGCGAACTCTGCGACGGGCGCGCACCGCGCCGCGCAGCTGGATCTCGAGCTCGTCGAACACGTCGCCGTTGTTGTTCACGCTTCCTCCCTCAGGTTGGCGCGTAGCGTCTTCAGGCCGCGGTGCACGCGTTGACGGACGACCTGCTCCGAGCACTGCAGGCGCGCCGCGATCTCGCCGTAGTCCTGTTCCTCGACCAGGCGTGCGAGCAACGCCGAGCGCGTCGCCTCAGGCAATGCTTCGAGCGCTCGTGTGAGGTCGCTCTCGCCGCTGCCGGCGCGGGTCTCGACGTGCGCCAGCGCCGCGTCGTCGAGCGCGATCGGCTCCATCCCCAGGCGACGGCGCGCCGCGTCGGCGACGCGGTCGCGGCGCAGGCTCTCGCGCAGCTTGTTGCGCGCGATCCCGAACAGCCACGCCACCGCGGGAGCGTCGCCCGAGTATGTCCCCGCGCTCACGACGACCGCCGCGAACGTCTCCGCGGTCAGGTCGAACGCGAGCTCGCGATCGCCGACGCGTCGCGCAAAGAACACCACGACCGCGTCCAGATGCTCGCGGTAGAACAGCGAGAACGCCTCGTCATCGCCCGCGGCGATCTGTCGCAGCAAACCCGCTTCATCTGCTCGCGAAGGCAGCATCACCCCTATCGTTGCGCGAAGGCGCCCGCGTGTGACACGGCCGGATCCCGCGCCGATGGCCGCTCCTCTCTCCCAACCGGCGAGGTTAGGATGGGTGCGTGTCGAGAGAGCTAGCGCGGCCAATCCCCGACAAGCTGTCGATCTGGCCGGTCGAGGGTGGCAGGTTTGGGCTTGACGCGACATTTACAGGCAGCAGCGGGTTCGCGCGGGCGCACCGCCACGAGCGTCTGCTCACCGCCGAAGACATTCGCTACCAGCTGCGACAGGAGCTCGACGACGCCTGGACGCTTCGCCTCGGGCCCGTCGCTGCCGCTGACGTGGGCACAGCGGTCGCCGCCTTCATCGGCGACGGACTCTGAGACACGTCCTGCGCCGCCGGGCGGTTGCGTTCCTCGAGCTGAGGCAACTTCCCCTCACAGACTCACAGCACGAATGGGATGATCGCGCGGACGTGCGTCTTGTACTCGGCGTAGGCGTCGGGAAAGTGGCTGCTCATGATCCGCTCCTCTTGCCGGGCCTTCCACCAGAAGCTGGCGCATAGCGAGAGAAACAGGGCAAAGCCGATCGCCCGCCCGTAGTTGATCGCCGTGCCGAGCGCCATGGCGATCATGCCGGTGTAGATCGGATGTCGTGCCAGTGCATACGGTCCGGACTCGATCAGCTCGTGATCTGCCTTGAACGTCACCTCCGCGCTCCAGTTGCGACCCAATGTGACCCGCGCCCAAACCGAGAAGGCGGCTCCCGCGAGCACGATGCAGTCACTCACAAGCCCCAACGCGAGCGTCCTCTGCCAGAGCTGGGACTGTGCGGAGAGGTCCAGGAGTCGCCCGGCGGCGACCAATGCAACGACGAGGATAATCGCGACCACGCGGTACCCCAAGAAGCCGCTTCGCTCGATCGTACGCTTCCTCCTAAAGGCCATGAACACCCAAAAGAGCACCCAGGCCACCCAGCAGTACTCAATGAGTAGCCATGTCCAGTCGGTCATTGGTGGGCCAGCCTAACGGGCATAACCACGGTGTGAGACAGGCCGGACTCATCTACTGGTGCCTCCGCGGTCACCGTTGGAGCGTTTTCGCGCCAACTTTGGTGTGGTGAGTCCCGGTTTTACGGGGGATCGGGGTGGCGAGTAGGTCACGATCGAGCGTTTCATCTCAAGCTCGGTCTAGCGTTGTTGGACTATGTCGGCACCTATGCTCGAGGAGCTGGTCTACTCTGCTGCGCAGCGCGCGCTCGATCAGCAGAGCACGGCCTTGTCTGATCTTCGTACTCGCACGAGTACGCTCGTTGCCGCTGCGACTTTGTCGGCGAGCTTTCTCGGTGCTGCCGCAATTGGCCGCAATGCGCCAGCTTGGGCCGCGGTCCTCGCGATGACGGCGTTTTTGTCGACCGGCGTGTTTGCGGGTTGGGTGCTGTGGCCCGCACGAGTCTCGTTCGAGACACTGCTGTGGGCGCTCGCGCTTGCGCTAACCTAACTGTTATGTCCGATCAGCTCGTACCCGCTCGTCGGCGCACGTTGGCGCCACACGAAGTCAAACCGCTGTCAAGCGACGCGTTCTTCTACGAGAACGAATGGTCGCGTGAACGCGCCGAAGCGCGTAAGCGCGCCGTCAAGCGGTGGATTAATCGGCTCCTGCATCGCTCGCACCAGCCGCCTTCCTGATCTGCTTCGCCACGATCCCGGCGAGACTCGTGAGGTGCTTACGCAATCACCGGGGGTGAACGTTTTCGCGCCAACTTTGCGGCGCGATGGCCAGTAAAACCGGGGGTTGACCCCGTAATTGGGTTCGCGATCGAGCGTTTCATCTCAAGCGGCGGGTAGGTTTGTCTCATGTCCACGAAAGCGATCGCGCCGAGGTTCTCTGAGGATCTCTTCCCGTTGACCTTGCACCGGCTGCAGAGGCAGACGGCGCGCTCTGGCGCGCTCGACGGCCGTGTGCTCGGCGTGATCCTCCTCGACGCTCTGCTGGCCGCCACCATCACCATCGGCGCCGGAGTGTACGAGCTCTGGATCCTCGCGCTGGTCCTACTCGGGCTATCGTTCGGCTTTGCGTTCAAGGCCCTGCGTAACCCCGGCGCCGAGCAGATCGGTCCCTGCATCGGCGACGTTCTGAAAGCTCGTGAGACCTATGACGATCGCACGATCCGAGAGTGGCTCCTCGACGACCTCATCGACGACGTCGAAAGCAATGAGCAGGCCCTGGCCCGCAAGGGCCCTCTGATCGGTCGGGCATTGACGTTCCTGGTGCTCGCGGTCCTTGTGGAGCTGGCGGGACGGTTATTACAGTGAACGCAATCGAGCCACCCACCGCCGGCCGGCCGCCCCCACCGGAGCCCGCGCAAGCCACCGAGATCGGCAGGACGGAAAACGCCCCGGCTGACCGCCACTTCGAGCAGATGACGCTGCCCAGCCTCGGCGGCAGCGGCCCGCTTCTCCCCGAGTGGTTTCATAAGTTCTTCCGCCGCGGCGCCTAGCTCCGGTTTAGAACCTCGGCCCTCTTACACAGGAACGGCCGCGGAGCAACGCTCGGGCTCGCGCTGCGCCAGCCACGCCGTGTATGGGTCGGCGGGGACGATGCGCGCGGTGAGCGCCTGCTCGTCATGGCGGCTTGCCGTCTGCTCCCGCGCGTCCCGGACGGACAGTTCGACGTTCCATGGCTCTGGAATGTAGCCCTTTGACGAAACGCCTCCCGTTGAGTCTCTGGGTGCCTGAAATGTCTGCATGTAAACGGTCTCCTGACTGAGTCGCTCGTTGGTGAGTGCGGCGGTCGGAGAGGCAAGGTTGCACTGTTTCCAGAGAATGTCCAGGGGTGTTGGACGAACGATGTAGGCAATATCCGAAAGGCCACACACACATGTCACTCGAGGTGCCGTCGAGGTGCCCAAAGCGGGCAATTCGTGTCGTACTTTTGGGGCTCGAGATTCAGCTGGGGAGGAAGAGGATTTTAAATACAAACAAACCGCGGGGCTGCTCACCGGGTGTGGCGATCGAGCGAACCGTCCGAGCGCGATCGAGCGAACCGTCCGAGCGCGATCGAGCGAGCCATCACAAGCGCGGTCTACCGTTCCGTGCAGTGATGTCCAGACCTCGAGAAAGGCAGTAGTTCGATGATCAATGTAAAGACGAAGTCACAAGGCAGGCTGCCGGTGCAGCGGGTACGCCGGCACACCACGTTCCAGGTTCTCTCTCGCGGGGCGCGAGGAGGATCGAAGGGCTGGATAACGCTTGCTGTGCCGAAGGCCGGCAAAGTCAGTGCCGCCGGCAGCGAGATCAAAAATGCCAGGGTGTCCGCCGGAAGCGCGGGGCGCGTGACGCTCGAGGTGGAGCTGACGGCGGCTGCGAAGCGGTCCGTGAAGCGACACGGGCGTATTCGGGCGCATGTGAGGTTGAGCTATGTCCCACGGGGCGGTCTAGCGATCACCAAGATGGTGCCAATGCTCTTTGGCCCTTAAATAAAAAAAGAACAGCAGGACCTCGCCACCCGAAGGTGACGAGGCCGCTTTTGCTGTTGGGACCGGCTCCTGACGTGAAGGAGACATCCCCGTGAGGCGGTGCTACGAAGTAACGAGCGACTCGAGCTGCAGATCGATCACGGCGATCTGATTCTCGCCCTGCCCGATCGCCCTCATGATCTGCCAGATCGCTTTCACCGATCCGCGTCCCTCATTGAACCAGCGCTCGAGCGCCCCCTGCAACTCCTGCTTGTGTCCCTTCACTAGCGCCACGATCGCGTCGCGCTGGTCCAACAACATCGCCCGCTCGAACCCAATCGTCTGCTCACCCTGAATTATCGCTGTGTTGCTCCTCATCATTTCTGCTCCTTGTGATTGTGCTTAACGAAAACCGGCCCCGTCACCCGAAGGTCACGAGGCCTCTTTGCTGCTGTCCTGCCGTCCTGCCGTCCTGCTGTCCTGCCGTGCTGCTTGTCCTGTTGTCCTGCTGTCTCTCTTTCCTGCTGTCCTGCCTTCCTGCTTGCGCCCTTGATGTAGGGCGCTGCTGGTCCTACCTGCCGCTATCGCCCTTTCTCGACGAAGTGCTCGCGCATGTAGGCAGCCCATCCCGCCGTCGCGGAGTCAAAGCTTTCGCGCTCCCTCCTTCCGCACTCGGCGCACACCCAATCGACCCGATCGTGCAAGCCACAGGACTCTTCCCAGTCACGAACCGGCCTGAGCTGGTCCGTGTCTTGACCGCACCGCTCACAGCAACCCGGCTCACTCGCCTTGCGAGCGCAGTCGTCGCACAGACGCCACCATTCGGTGCCAAAGCTGTACGTCTCACCCTGCACGTGGCAAGTTGCAACGGCACCGCAGTCCTTACACCGTCCAGCGGCGCCCTCGATTCGAAATCCCGGCAATGTCATCGTCTGCTCCTTTGCTGTTGATTTGACCTAGAACGACAAAGAGGCCCGCCACCAGGTGGTGACGAGGCCTCTTTTTGCTGTTGGGATTGGGCCCACCTTGAAGCAGGCCGTCCCGTGATGCGGTGCTACGAGGTGCAGTGCGACTCGAGCTGCAGGTCGATTACCGCGATTTGATTCTCGCCCTGCCCGATCGCCCTCATGATCTGCCAGATCGCTTTCACCGATCCGCGTCCCTCATTGAACCAGCGCTCGAGCGCCCCCTGCAACTCCTGCTTGTGATTGTGCTTAACGAAAACCGGCCCCGTCACCCGAAGGTCACGAGGCCTCTTTGCTGCTGTCCTGCTTGTGTTGGTGCCGTGCTACTTGTGCTGCTCGGCGCTGCCGGTGCTACTGGGTGCCGGTGATCAGTCGGCTGTCTCTGCCTCCAACGCGAAGTCCTCGAACTCGAACCCCGGTGGGGGCTCGAGGATCTCGCTCAGCGGGTTGACCACGATTCGGTCCTCGGCTTTCAGCTCCTCGATCGTGTCGAGTAACCGCGTCTCGATCGCCTTCGTCTCGACGAAATACAGAGTCGCCTCGACGATCCGACACTGAGCCCAGGCCCAACAATTCGCGGTCAGGTCGGGCTGAGACTTCAGGGTCAGCTCGACCTCCACCGCCACCGGCAGCGGCTCCGGCTCCCCATCCTCAGCGGGTGGCCACGCGACCAGGTCCGGAGAGTGCGAGCGCCGGTCGTTGCGCGAACGCCCGAGCTCGACACTCGCGAGCCGCCGCCCCGCCTTGCTCTCTTCGCGGCGCAGCTCGCGCTCTCCGATCACCCGGTAGTCCGAATACCGCCGTTCCAACGCTGCTGCCACGCCGGCGCAGGCGATCGTGTGCCGAACCTCCCTGTTGTTCACGTGAGCCGTCCGCATCCTCGGCAGATAGACGTAACCACCTGCCTGCGCCTGCTTGCGCACAAGGCTCCGACCGGCGACCGTGACCGTGTACAGGTCGGAATAGCCCACCAGCACCGAATGCTTCTCCATCAACCCCAAGCGCACCGCTTCATCTAGCCGCTCTCGGGCTTTCGCGTTACTGAGGTCGTTGCGCTGAGCCAACGCCTCAGCCGTGATCGGACCCAGCCTCGTGCTCCAGGCGAGGAACTCCGCTCGTTCTGCCTCCTTCTCCGGTACATAACTGCTGTCAGGCTCGGTACGCATGCAAACACCTTTCCTTTCTTAGAGAACCCAACAAAGGCGCTCTTATCGATCCAGTGAGAAGATCCGCGTGATCCGGACCGGACGCTTGCCTGTGGGCACGATCACGATCGCGTGACCGCGGGGCAGGCTCTTGATCTCGTCGGGGTGGACCGTGTACTCGCGTCCCCTCGAGCGTGTGCTCTTACCGTCACTGTGCATGGTCGTGCTCCACGCGCCCCGGGTGCCCGCAATGTCGGCGATCAACGTGGCGCTGTCCGGGACCACCTGACGGTGGGCGATCAGCGACGTCAGGTTGCCCATCACCTGGTCGTGCAACTGCTCCAGTCCCGGCACGCGCAGATCCGCGAGCTCCTGGGTGCCCAGCATCAGGCTGATGCCGGCCCCGCGTGCACGGGCGAACAAGCCCGCCACCTGCCTGGCGGCCAGCGCCGCGAACTCATCGATCACGACCACGGTCGGTATCCGCTGGCCCTGCAGCCTCGCCGTGGCGCTCTGCAGGTCCTGCACGATCGCGGCGCCCAGCATCTGCGCCAGCAGCGGTCTGCGATCGGACTCCAGGCTGAAGTACACGACCGCTCGCTGCTCGATCATTTGGAGCAGATCGAAGGAAGCCACCCCCGGGGTCTCCGGATCGAGCCACTGCCCAACGTCCGACTCCGCCAACACCGCCAGCCGGTCCCGCACGCCCGACAGACCACTCTCCTGAGCACGGGTCAGAGACCGCAGATAGGCCGTGACCTTCTCCACCCGCTCCTTCGGCAGAGAACCCACGACCCGATCGAGTTCGCGCGGATCGAGATAGCGCACTACATTCGCCAGGCTCACCACGATGCCGGCCTGCCGCAGAGCACGCACCTCGTGCCCCAGGTAGCGCTGCGCCTGACGCAGATAGTGCGGCTCTGTGTAGTGCTCGCCGGCCAGCAGCTTGTCCGCTATCTCCGTATCGCTGCCGTGCGCGTAGGGGTTGTACACGACGGATCCATCTGGCGTCCAGTGCACGAACGGCCGTCCCTCGCGCTCGGCCACACCACGGGCCTCTTGCAACATGCTGGGATCGCCCTTGGGGTCCAGCAGCACCGCGGCCATGCCGTGCTCGACCCCGTGCACGGCGACCCCGGTCATCGTCACCGTCTTACCCGAGCCGGCGGCGCCGAGGACGAGCGTATGCGTGCCCCCGGCCGCTCCACCGAGCGGGATCCGAACGAGACTGCTATCCCGCACGTCCTGGCCGATCAGCACTTCATCTCGGAGGAACCACGATGCTCGCCGGTTGAGCAGACGCCGCACGGTGGCCTCCCCGTTGAGAGCACGCACAGCGTCCAGCGGTCCCAGGAAGCTACGAGCGATCTGCGCCAGATCGCCGCCCGCTTCGAGGTCTTCGCGCCGCCAACGACGACCACGGCGGGCGGCGCAGAGGGCGCCGACGCTGAGCGTCAGGCTCAGCCAGCCGAGCAGCGGGCGCGCGATCCATACCACCCCAAACGCCACGAGCGCCCAGGTCCAGTTCAACTGCCGATGGCGCATCAGGCGCGCTACGCCAAAGCCCAAGATGACGCCGAGCGCAACATGCAACGTCGAGCTCATCAGCCAATGCAACGCTTCCTCAAGCGGCGCAAGCCGATTTTCCCCTCCTTCGGGGGATGGATAAGTCGGGGACATTTGAGTCCCTCCTTTTCTTTTCTCGGCCGCTTCCCAGCGGCGTCGTTAACGTGAAAACGGCGGACCACTTGGCCCGCCGTCGTGAGTGCTGCTCCCAGCGCGCCGTGCGGCGCGCCGTCCTGTCCTGCGATTCAGCTAGCCGCGCTTCGAGGCCCCTGCGACTGCCTCCCCCAGCCATCCGGCCGAGGCGAGCGCCGCCTCAGCGGAGCTGAATAGGACCTCCACCCGCAAGCCCCCGTCGCGACGCAAGGTGCGGACGCCGACCTCGACACCCAGCACATCGCCCCATGCCCTGGCGACGTCCATAGCGGTCATGTACTTCTCCCGCTTCTGCTCCTGCACCTGCGCCTGCTTCGGGTCATCCGCCCCGGGCTCCACCGCATCGATGTTGCTTGCGCGAGCACGAGCCTCGAGCCTGTTGACCCCCCATCCCTCCTGCACCGCCGCACGAGCCAGCTGGGAGCGCATCCGCGGATCCTTGGCCTCCAGCAGCGCACGTCCGTGACGCAGGGTCAACTCGCCACGTTCCATCAGCTCGAGGATCCC
>Ga0302180_10000569_pt1 | contig 29867 bp, 23 predicted proteins | sample I_Palsa_E3_2_FD_200575 | JGI IMG/M metagenome (GOLD analysis project Ga0302180, IMG submission 200575) | Peat permafrost microbial communities from Stordalen Mire near Abisko, Sweden - I_Palsa_E3_2 | ecosystem: Environmental > Terrestrial > Soil > Palsa > Peat permafrost | place: Sweden...
CCAACCCCAAGAGCACCTACTGCGTCACCGTCACCGACCAGCAGGGCCACGCCATCGGCCACGGCTGCGCCAGACCCGAACCCAAGAACCACACCCGCACCGGCCACGGCCCGCCCGGCGACCACGGCCCGCCCGGCGGACCCGGCCCGCCCGGCGGCCACGGCCCGCCCGGCGGACCCGGCACCGGTCTGCGGCCCGGGTTCACCTTCACCGCCTCCGGTGATGACGGGCCGCCCGGCGGCTACGGGGCCTGGCGGCTATCCACCGGGGTGCCCGGGCGGCCGGACCTGCTGATCGCGCTCGACCCGATCGCCCTGGAGACGTGTGATCACCGGTTCGAGGCCCGCGGTCATGACCCGGGGGTCAAGCTCCGGCACCTGTCCGAGATCCGGCACGCCACCTGCACCGGGCCGACCTGCCGACGACCCGCCCAGCAGTGCGACTTCGAGCATAATGTCCCGTACGAGGCGGGAGGCCGAACGTGCCTGTGTAATGCCGGACCCAAGTGCCGCCATGAGCATCGGCTCAAACAGGACCGCCGCTGGAAAGTCGAGCAGGTCACCCCGGGAACCTTCCGGTGGACGGCCCCATCAGGGCGCCAGTACACCACAGAGCCGACGCGCTACCCCATCTAGCCGCGCGCAGAACGACACCGCCCGCGCCTATCGCGCCTGTCGCGGTTCTCTAGTTCGACTCTCTTTCCGCGAGCCCGGCCCCGACAGCATCGGCGATCAGGTCAGACAGGTTCATCGCGATGCTTCCGCTCGGAGCCAGTCGCGGGTTGAAGATGGTGATCTCCAGGCCGCGGGCCTTATCGCTGGAGAGCAGGCCGCCGAGGATCTCCGCGGCTTCCCGCCAGGACAGGCCGTCAGGGTGGCGGTAGTCTACGGCCGGCATCACCGCGTCATCAAGGACATCGACATCGAGGTGCACCCAGAATCCGTCGAGGCCGGGCTTGGTCACTGCAGCCGTCGCCGTGTCCAGGGCGTGACTCGTCCCCTGAGCCCTTACCTCGGACAGGTCCATGACGGTGATCGCGGTGCTGCGGATGTGCTCGGCGCCGAAGTGATCGTTGTCATCAAGGACCCGGTAGCCCACTAGCGCGACATCCTCGTCCCGCACCAGCGGCTTGAGTCCGTCCAGGTCGGTGAGCGCATCGGGACCGCGCCCGGTGGCCACTGCCAGGTCCAGGGAGGCGACCTCGCCGTTCGGTTCGTCGGCCGGATGCTGGAAGTCGGCATGGCCGTCCAGGAAGACCAGGCCGTACCGCCCCCGGCGCCGCAGGGCCAGCAGTGATCCGAGCATGATGCTGCAGTCACCGCCGAGCAGGACCGGGAAGCGGCCGCTGTCCAGAGCGCCTTCCACGGCCTCGGCGGTGTCCCGTGCGACGGCGGCGATGCCGCGCGGATTGAGGACGCCAGCCTTCTGGTCACGGACGCTTGAATAGGGCGGTATCTCGATTCGCACCGCGTCGGGCGAGCCAAGGCGCTCGTGTAGGCCCGCTTCACGCAGTGCGTCCGGCGCCAGCTCAAGTCCGCTCGGGCGAAGCCCGAGCGGCGACGGCACCTCGATGACCAGAGGATTCACGATTGCCTCCCTTACCAGTGCGCGTCCGGATTCAAGCTGGTAACAATAACGATCCGCAAGACATTATAAACGTGCCCGGCGGCAGCATATGGTTTACCGGGTTGGCGGAAATCGGGAAGATCAGCCCTGACGGCACCATGAAGCTCTGGCATGAGATCAGCATCGGTTCTGCGGCGGGGTTGCCTGATGCGCTCGCGGTGGGCCCGGACGGAGAGGTCTGGTACACCGACGACGGTGGCTATATCTGTCATATAAGCCCCATCGATAATTTCGGGTGTTACGCCATACATCCGAGCACGAAAGACATCTGGATGCGCGGAATTGCGATGGGTGCGGATGGGGCGCTCTGGTTTACCGAGGACAACCTCACCAGCATCGCCGATACGCAGAATGCTGTTGGTCGGCTAACCACCACCGGTAACTACAGCCAGTGGCTGCTACCGCCGGACTCGGGTCCCACCCGGATCGCTCCTGGCCCTGACGGGGCTCTGTGGTTCACTGAGCGCGGCGGGCAGCGGATCGGGCGCATAACAAGCAGCGGCGTCATTACGCAATTCTCGCTGCCCCGCGGGGTGTATCCGTTCGATATTGTCTCCGGTCCCGATAGGGCTCTGTGGTTTACCACCGATACCCAGGTTGGCCGCATCACGACTGCTGGACGCATCACCCTATGGCCGATACCAGGCGCCCAGCAGTTCGGGGGAATCGCGGTGGCGCCCGACGGGAGCCTGTGGCTCGCGGACGGTGTGGCTAGCGCCCTGCGGCACTTCGTCCCGCCGTTGCGCATCCAGCATCGCCGTTGAGCGCTTTAGGGCCCGCTTGCTCGCGGGAACACCACCAGGTCGAGCGGCCGCCGACCGTGCCGTGTTTCATCTCGGCGCCACAGCGCGGGCAGGTGCCGCCGGGGTGCCGGGCCGCGATGACGTCGCCGGTGTGCACGCCCCCTTTGGCGATGGCAGACCGCAGGGCGGATTCCAGCGCGCGGTAGAGACGGTCGGCGTCCTTGCGCTGGAGGCTGGCCGTCCGGGCGGCGGGCGAGATCTTCGCCTTCCACAGCACCTCATCGGCCAGCAAGTTCCCGACGCCGGCGATCTTGGATTGGTCAAGCAGGCGGGCCTTGACCGCGATCGACCCCTTGGTTATCAGGTCGCGGAACTCCGCGGGCGTGACCCCCGCGGCGTCCGGGCCGAGCGCGTCGATGTCGGGGTTCAGCCGGACACGCCCCAGCCGGCGTTTGTCGAACAGCACCAGGCTGCCGCCGTCAGCGAACTCGAGGGTGAAGCGGTTCCACTCGGCCTTGCGCGGCTGCGCGTCGCGGCGGGCAGGACCGCCGCCTTCGATAGCCTCGCCACCTTTGGACGTGACCACGATGCGGCCGCCCATGCCCAGGTGGATACCGAGGTCGGGACCGGACCCGGTCGAGCGGCCCACGTCAGAGGTCTCGCACCACAGTGTCTTGCCGCGCCGGTAGGCCGCGGTGAGCGTGCGTCCGGTCAGCGCGTCACGCAACTCGCCGGGGGAGTGCGGTCGGCATACGAACGTGTCAGCGTCGTCGACGCCGACAATGCGGCGGTGCAGCGCCTGATCTGCGATCAGGCTGCGAGCGGTCTCGACCTCGGGAAGTTCCGGCACCTCTTCGTTTTACCCGCCCCCTTGACCACGGTAATGCGGATCCGGCGCTTTGGTGCGCAGGTCTGACCGTGCCGGTTCCTAGCGCGGCTGTGTCCGGGAGCTTCTCAGCCCGGTCCCAGAGCTGGCGGGCTAGGACCCGACCGGAAACCTTTGCCTGGGGTCACGTCAGCTCGGGATCATAGACCACAGTTCCTGGTCCGTCTCAGTCAGCAGCTCCCGCGTTGCCACGGATGTCCGCTTGTGGTTGCGACGCGGGAGGCGCGGGCGGCATGCTGGGAGGGTGGCGATCATAGGAGATCAGCGGTGACTCATTCTCCCGCTACACAGTCCCAGTACCGGCGCGCCCCTCTCAGCTCGGAAGAGATGGCCCGGGGCGAGGCGAACCTGGCTCCCTTCGTGGCCCAGATGCTTGTCGCGAGGGGACGGTTCAGGGTGAGCGCCGACACGCCAGACCAGGTGGAGCTGTTTCAGTGGGTCGCCCGCAGGGTGAGCGACATGCTCCAGCGGCCTGTGGTCAGCTATGCCAACGGCAGGGAAATCGTGATCACCTTCGGTCAGCAGGAGGCCCCGGCCCTGGCTTTACGTCCGCCCGGCTGGGCATTTCCCGCGCGCTGAGCCCCGAGACTGGGCCGGTGACTGAGCGTCTGCGGGTTCGTGACATCGACGATGGCGAGGGACGGCGGCTGGCGCGGATCATCCGCCGGGCAGCGGGTCGGTGGTGACCTGGCGGCGGGCGCGGGATGTGATCGCGACTTCAACGCGGCGAGGAGGGCAGTTGAGGCCGCTAGGCTCGTTGACAGGGCAGCGTGGCTGCCGGTTTCAGCGTCCGCGTGCCGACGGCCCCGGTCGCTAGCCTCGGAGAGGATCGCCCAGTGAGCACCGAGACGACCCACCGGGCGCCCCCTCCCCGGGACCGGGGCAATGCCCGTACGGTAAAACTAACTTGCGTTAGTTAGTTTGCTAGGTGGCGGATCGAACCGGTGGAGCTGACGAATACCTTCCAGGTAGGTATCCCGGTGGGGGCGGCCTGGGCGGCGCTGACCGATCTGGACCAGACCGCCGACGCGGTGCTGAACAGGCCCGATGCTGACCGTCGCGCTGGCGCGCTGAGTGTGGAGGCTGGCCCGGTGGCCGCGCGGTACGTCGGCACAGCCTGGATCGCGGAGAAGGACGACACCGCGCATCGCGCAGTCATCAGGGCCGAGGGCGCCGATAGCGCGGGTCATGGCGACGCCACCGTGACGATCACGGCCACCCTGCAGCCGCGTGGCTCAGGAACCGAAGTCTTCCTGCTCACCGACCTAGCCTTGTCCGGCCGGATGGCACAGCTCGGCCGTGGCGTTATCGCCGGCGTCAGCAGCCGGCTGCTGAGTCAGTTCGTGGCCGCCCTGGAGGCCGCTGCGCCCGAGACCCCGCCCGCGGCCCACGATAACCGGCCCACCGTGGACCTCGAGGCCCTGCCCGCAGCCCGCCACACTCTGCTGTCCGCGGTCCGCGGCGTCAGGCTGACCCGGCTGCTGCCCGGTGCGGCGGCCGCCATCGCCGGTGCGGGCCTGCTCGCGTGGGTATGTCATCGGTCACAGTCATGTCGGGTAAGGCAGCCCCCAGCGCTGCCCGGCGATAGGAGATCCAACTCGTGCCAGAGCTAATCCGGGAGCCCTCGCTGCTCATCAACGGTGAATGGGTTCCCGGTACCGGGTCCGAATGCGAGGTGGAGAACCCGGCCACTGTGACGGGGACGGGAACAGGCCAGTGAAGATCGGAGACCTGGAGGTCTTGCCCGTCTTCGACGGCTATGGCTACGAGATTGCCCGCGAGGTGCTGCTACGCCCCGAAGCCGGCCGGGAGGATCCGTGGGCTCGCCACGCCGGGCACCTTGACCCGCAGGGACGGCTGGAGTTCACCCTCGGCGGTTTCCTGGTCCGCACCGGCGACCGGGTGGTCCTGGTCGACGCCGGAGCCGGCACCATCGACAACGGCCAGTACAAGGGCGGCCAGCTGCTTGACAGCTTGCGTGCCTACGGCCTCGCCCCAGCCGACGTGACCGACGTGATCTTCACCCACCTGCATTTCGACCACGTCGGCTGGGCGACGGCCAAGGGCGAAGTGGTGTTCCGGAACGCCACCTACCGGGTGGACGAGGCGGACTGGGCCTACTTTGTCGAGCGCCCGGAGGCCGCGCCGGGCGCGGTCAGGAAGCTGTCCCCGATCAAGGCGCAGCTTGAGACGTTCCGCGGTGAATGCGTGCTGGCGCCCGGGCTGAACGCCAGGCCAGCGCCCGGGCATACGCCCGGCTCGACCATCTACATCCTGTCCAGCGGCACTCAGCGGGCGCTGCTGCTCGGCGACGTCGTGCATTCCACCGTGGAGCTCATCGAGCCGGGCTGGCGGTTCGCCTTCGACGTCGACCAGGCCGCCGCCGCGGTCATGCGCCGTCAGATCGCCGCGGAATTGCTGGAGAGTCAGGACCCGGCGGCGGCCGCGCATTTCCCCGACCCGTGGTTCGGGCGCTTGATCTCGGCCGAGACGGGCCGACAGTGGATCTTCCTGTGAAAGAAGGAGGAAGGGACAGCCATGGACTTGCAGCTGGCGGACAAGACCGTTCTCGTCACCGGGGCCGGACAGGGACTCGGCCAGGCCATCGGGCTCGCCTTCGCCCAGGAGGGCGCCCGGGTGGCCTTCCACTACCACTCCTCGGCCGAGGGTGCGGACAAGGCGGCCGCTGAGGTCAACGCGGCAGGCGGCGCCGCCCTCGCGGTCCAGGCCGACCTGCGTGACGACGCCGCGGTGGACTCGGCCACCGACCGGGTCGAGAGCCGGCTTGGGCCGATCTCCGTCCTGGTCAACAACGCCGCCGCGACCCAGCGCAAGCGGTTTCTTGACACCACCGCGGCGGACTGGCAGGCGCAGGTGGACGTCACGGTGACCGGCACGCTGCGGATCACCCAGGCGGTGGCCAAGCGGATGGCCGGCCATGACGGCGGCTCCATTGTGAGCCTGCTCGGGGACTCGGGCCGGGTCGGCGAGTCCGGCATCCTGGTCACCGCGACCGCCCGGTCCTCGACCGTGGGCCTGACCAAGTCGCTGGCCAAGGAACTGGCCAGGTACCAGATCCGGGCCAACGCGGTCTCCATCGCCCTGGTCCAGACCGACAGCCTCGGCGCGCACGCCGGTTTTGAGGTCGGCGGTGATGACGAACGGATGCGGAAGATCCTGGCTCAGTATCCGCTGCGCAGGCTCGGCCGGCCCGAGGATGTCGTCCCTATGGTCCTGCTGCTCGCCTCGCCGCTATCGTCGTGGACCACCGGCCAGGTCATTTCCGTCAATGGCGGGTACGCGATGCCGTGAGGGAGCCCCGATGAACGGTCCGAGCGCGGTCGGCTCGCCGGTGGCCCGCAAGGAGGACCTGCGGCTGATCACCGGCCGCGGCACGTACGTGTCCGATCTCCAGCTGCCTCGGACCCGGCACGTGGCGTTCCTGCGCAGCCCGCTCGCGCACGCCCGGATCAGGTCGGTGGACGCCACCGCGGCCCGGCAATGGCCCGGGGTCAGGGCGGTATTCACCGGCGGTGAACCGGGATTCGCCGCGGTGTCGCTGCGCGCGCAGTCCGCCTTGCCGTCCTACGTGGAGACCGCGCAGCCGGTCCTGGCCTACGACAAGGCCCGGTTCGCCGGAGAGCCGGTGGCCGCCGTGGTCGCGGACAGTCGCTACCTGGCCGAGGACGCGCTGGGGTTGATCGACATTGACTACGAGGCGCTCCCGGTCACCGTAACGGCATGGAACCCCCCGCCGCAGGTTCCACTGCACGACGCAGCACCCGACAACGTCCTGCTCAGCCGGGTATTCACGGCCGGCGACGTCCATGCCGCCTTCGACGAGGCCGAACTGGTAGTGGAGCGTGAGCTGATCACCAACCGGCACGCGGGCAACCCGATGGAATGCCGGGCCGGCGTGGCACTGTGGGACGCCGGGCGGCGTCGGCTTACATTCTGGTCGGGAACCCAGGTCCCGCACATCGTCCGCAACATGCTGGCCCCACTGCTCGGCATGGCCGAGGCCTCCATCCAGGTCATCGCGCCCGATGTAGGCGGCGGCTTCGGGGTCAAGTCCGTGCTCTACCCCGAAGACGTGGCGTTGTGCCTGATGGCGCGGGCGCTGCCCGGCACGCCGGTCAAGTGGGTCGAGGACCGCAGCGAGCACCTGCTGGCCGCCACCCACGCGCGCGATCATCGCTACCTGATGAAGGCGGCCTTCACCGGGCGCGGTGAGCTGCTCGCCGTTCAGGCCGATATCACCTGCAACGTCGGCGCGTACTCGGTCTACCCGTGGACCGCAGGGATCGAGGCGCTGATGGCCGGCGGACTACTCAGCGGCCCTTACCGGCTGGCGAACTACGAGTGCACCGTCCGCGGTGTGGCCACCAACACCGCGCCGGCCGGGCCGTATCGCGGTGTCGCCCGCCCCGCCAGCGTGTTCGCGATGGAATCAGTGATGGACTCGGCCGCCCGCGAGCTGAACCTCAGCGGAGCCGAAGTCCGCCGCCGTAACCTCATCGGGCCGCAGGACATCCCGTACCGGATGCCCACCCGCCTGGTGGATGAGTCCGGGCACTACGGCTCCTGCCTGGAGAAGGCACTGGCGGCGGCGGCCTGGGACGAGCAGGCCCATCGGGCCGAGCAGCTTCGCCGGGCGGCGGCCGGCGAGCCCAGACTCGGCATCGGCATCGCCTGCTACAACGAGCTGACCGGGCTCGGACGGGCGGCGTCGGCTGGGCCGCGGATGCCGTTCCGCACCGGTCATGACGCCTGCACGGTCCGGATCAACCCGGACGGCACGGTGACCGTGTTCAGCGGTGTGACCTCGCAAGGCCAGGGTCTGGAGACCACCATCGCCCAGGTCGTCGCCGACGCCGTCGGGGTCGGATACGACGCGGTCGACGTCCGCATCGGCAACACCGACGAATCCCTATGGGGTTTCGGCGCGTTTTCCTCCCGCCAGGCGGTCATCGGCGGGGGAGCGGCGCAGCTAGCCGGCCAGGCGGTCAGGGACCGGGCCCTGCGCCTGGCGGCAGGCCTGGCCGACGCCAAGGCGGACGAGCTGACGCTGTCCGGCGGGCAAATCTTCCTGCACGGCCACGAGCAGCCACTGCTCGACCTGGCGGAGGTCGGCCGAGTCGCCTACCTGGAATCCAACCGGCTGCCCGAGGGCATCGAGCCCGGGCTCGAGGAGACACGCTTCTACGATCCGGTCCGGGGCGCGTTCGCCGCCGGGGCCCAGGTCATCAAGATCGAGATCGATCCCGAGACGGCGGAGCTGCGCATCCTGACCTGGATATGCGTGGAGGACGCGGGCCGGATCATCCATCCGCTCATCGTCGAGGGACAGATCGCGGGCTCCATCGCCCAGGGCATCGGCGGCGCCCTGTACGAGCACCTGGTCTACGACGAGGAGGGGAACCTGTCCACCGGCAGCCTGCTCGACTACCTGATGCCGACCTCGGCGGAAATCCCCGACTTCATCATCGGGCACGTGTCCAACCCGGCCGCGAACCCCACCGGCGTCCGCGGCGTGGGTGAGGGCGGCACCCTCGGGCCGAACGCGGCGCTGGCGGGCGCCGTCGGCGACGCGCTGGGCATCGCGGTGGACCGGCTGCCGATCACGCCGAGCCGTCTCTGGGAGCTTATGCAGGGCCGGCTCCAGCAAGGGGAGCTCATGCCATGATCAGCCAGCGCCGTGACGGGGATGTCGCCGTCATCGAGATCGACCGTCATGAGCGTCGCAACGCCCTGGACGCGGGACACTGCGACACCTTGCGGGCGGCCGTCCGCGAGCAGGCGGCGGACGGAGCCCGTGCCATCGTCATCACCGGGGCCGGGTCCAGCTTCTGCTCCGGTGCCGATCTCGGTGCCGCCTACGACGCGGCGTTCCGTGACGCGCTCTACTCGATGCTCGGCGCTATCACCGGTGCCCGCGTGCCGGTGCTGGCCGCCGTCAACGGCCCCGCCATCGGGGCGGGCACGCAACTCGCCCTCGCCTGCGACCTGCGGGTGGCCGCGCCCGCTGCGGCCTTCTCGATTCCCACCGCGCGCCTCGGCCTCGCGGTCGACCCGTGGACCATCCGCCGTCTGGCCGCCCTGGCCGGCGGCGGCATCGCCCAGGCCGTCCTGATCGGATGCGAGACACTGGACGCCGGCGCCGCGCTGCGGTGCGGGCTCGCCAGCCGTCTGGGCGACCACGCCGTCGCGCTGGCCTGGGCCCGCGAGCTGGCGGCCCTGGCCCCGCTCAGCCTGGCCTACTCCAAGCAGGGGCTGAACCAGGCGTTCGAGCTGGCCTCAGGTAGTGAGCTGGCCTCAGGTAGTGAGCTGGCCTCAGGCAGTGAGCTGGCCTCAGGTAGTGAGCTGGCCAAGGCCTTCGAGGCGTGCTGGGCCAGCGAGGACTGCGCGGAAGGGCAGCGCGCCCGGGCGGAAAAGCGCCTGCCGCGATTTCAGGGACGGTAACCGCCATGAAGCCAGCCCCCTTCGACTACGTGCGGCCGGACAGTGTCGAGCAGGCCGTCGGCCAGCTCGCCGCCGCCGAAGGCGACGGCAAGATCATCGCCGGCGGACAGAGCCTCATGCCGGTGCTGGCGCTGCGGCTGGCTCAGCCCGGCCTCCTCATCGACATCAACCGCATTCCCGGGCTGGCCGCGATCCGGCCGTCCGCCGAGGGTGACCTGCGGGTCGGCGCCCTCACCCGGCACCGCTCGCTCGCTGCGCAGCGCCATCACCCGCTGCTCGCCGAGGCCGCGCGCTGGATCGGGCATGCCGCCATCCGCACCCGGGGCACCCTGGGCGGCAGCCTGGCGCACGCCGATCCGGCCGCCGAACTGTGTGTCGTCGCGGCCGCGGCGGACGCGCTCGCGCTCGTCGCGGGCCCGGCCGGGCGCCGGACGATCGGAATCAACGACCTGTTTACCGGCGCCCTGCAGACCTCGCTGGAGGACGATGAGCTCATCGAAGCGGTTGATTTCCCCGGGCTCGGCCGGTGGGGCTTCGCCGAGTTCGCCCGGCGGCATGGCGACTTCGGCCTGGTGATCGCCGCCGCCGCGGAAGTGCGGGGGCGGATGCGGCTGGCGCTCGGCGGCGTCGCCACGGCACCTGTGCGCCCGGCCGCCGCCGAAGCCCTGCTGGCCGCGGGCCCGTTGAGTAACTCGCGGATTGCCGCGGCCGCCGTGGCGGCCGCCGCGGAGATCGACCCGGCCGGCGATATCCACGCCACCGCCGGCTACCGGCGGCAGCTGACCAAGGTCCTGGTCACCCGCGCCCTGTCCCAGGCCGCGGACCTCCGGCAGCGTGCCGCCTGAGAAGGGAGAAACCGTGCAGGTGAGCTTCAGCGTCAACGGCCGCCGCGAAGACATCGACGTCGAACCGCGGCGCAGCCTGGCGGACGCGCTCCGGGAGGATCTCGGGCTCACCGGCACCCACCTGGGGTGCGAGCAGGGTGTCTGCGGCGCCTGCACGATCCTGCTGGATGGTGAGCCGGTCAGGTCCTGCCTCATGCTCGCGGTTCAGGCCGAAGGGTCCTCGCTGACGACGGTGGAGGGCCTGGCTTCCGATGAAGGCGAGCTGCACCCGCTGCAGCAGGCGTTCGCCGAGTGCCATGGCCTGCAGTGCGGATTCTGCACTCCGGGCTTCCTGATCTCCGCCCTGCACCTGCTGAGCACCCATCCCGATCCGTCCCGGGACGATATCCGGGCCGAGCTGTCCGGCCATATCTGCCGGTGCACCGGCTACGCCGCCATCGTGGACGCGGTACGCCAGGCGGCCACCATGATGGCGCCCCGCGGAGCGGACCGTAACGATTTAGCCAGCTAACGTAAGTAAGTCACGGTGAGGACTTCGGCGTCAACGGCCGTGGTGCATGTATCAGCCGTCCTTGGGCGTCTCGTCCGACGACAGCACGGCCGCGAACCGGTCCGCGGCCCGGTCGAGCTGGGCCAGGATGTGCTGCCGGGCCGGCGCGTGAAGGGGGGTGTCCGGGAGGTCGATAAGTTCCCGCAGGATCGGGACCAGCGGGGCGTATTTCCCGGCCAGCGTGTGCAGCCGAGGGCCGGTGGTATGAATCAGGCCGACGCCGTTGTCGGTGAAGTCGGAGGCCTTGATGACCCGGGCCCACGGGTGGCTGCGCAGGCTTTCCGCGACGTGGTCCCGGTACTGCTCGTTCGCGTCCCGGTCCGGCGCGTACTCCGGGTTGGTGACGGCGCCGACCAGTTCGGCTACCCGCGGCCCGAACTTCGCTGCCAGCACCGCGAGCGCGGCCTGCTGGTCATCGACGCCGCCGGTCAGCCCGGCGGCGTGATCTTCTACCGCGTCGTGCAGCAGCGCGGCGCAGATCACGTCGGTGTCGTGCACGCCGTAGTGAGACATGATCCGGATCGCCACCCGCAGCAGGTGGTTAACGTAGGGTTCGCGATCCCTGCGGTCGTTCGCGTGCAGCTGGGACGCGAGGTCCAGGGCCTGCTTCAGGCGGCGCTGGTCATGCTCGGGCAGCGACTCGATCTCCGCTGCGAATCGCTCCCGCAATCCCTCCTCGCCGTAGGTCGAGGTGATCGCGTGCAGCGGCATCGTCGTCACGAGCCGCCGCTGTCCGGTGTCCATGCCTTTAGGACTAGCACACAGGCTGTCCGCTATGCGTGCCGAGCTTCGGGTTACGCTGGGATCGTATCGTGGTTACGGAAAGGCGCCGGTGATGGCAGGGCCCGAAGATGAGATGGCAGTGGCGGCCCGCGACCGCCTGCGGACGTCCCGCGTTACTGTGAGCGGGTGATCGATACGCTCAAGTCCGCTTTCGTGCAGGGCTTGCTGACCAAAGACGAGGCCTGAATACGGCTTTCTTGGCGGGCAATTGTGGCGTGTTCCTCTCGGTTGTGGCCGCCATCGCGGTGGCCTTGTTCGTCGCCGGGGCCCGGATGCTCTCAGGCTTGATCTCGAAGCTACGCACACCCGCCAGCGGAAGACTGGAAATGCCGCTGTAATAACCGCTGGTCACACTGGAGTACCACGATCTGGAGGAGGCTGCGGCGTGCTGGCGATTGACGGCTGCCATATCGCGACGGTGGACGGGGCCGGGACGGAACACCCGGTCGGCTACCTGGTCATGCAGGACGACCGGATCGCAGCGGTCGGGCCGGGTCCGCTGCCGGCTCGCTACGCCGACGCGCAGCGAATCGACGGCTCTGGGCGGCTGGCCACCCCCGGGCTGGTCAATACCCATCACCATCTGTACCAGTGGATCACCCGCGGATACGCGACCGACGACACCCTATTCGGCTGGCTGACCACGCTGTATCCGGTCTGGGCCCGCCTCGACGCCGACCTTGTGCACGGCTCTGCCGCCGCGAACCTGGGCTGGCTGGCCCTGACCGGCTGTAGTACCACCACCGATCACCACTACGTGTTTCCCGCCGGGCGGGGTGACCTGCTCGAGGCGGAGATCCTCGCCGCCCGGCAGATCGGCCTGCGCTTCCACCCGGCCCGCGGGTCGATGAACCTCGGGCAGTCAGCGGGCGGGCTGCCTCCGGACACGGTCGTCGAATCCCATGACGACATCCTGGCGGCCACCCAGGCGGCGGTCGACCGCTGGCATGACCCGTCGCCCGGGGCGATGACCCGGATCGCGGTCGCGCCGTGCTCGCCCTTCTCGGTCACCGCCGAGCTCATGCGCGACAGCGCCGAGCTGGCCCGGCGCGCTGGCGTGCGGATGCATACGCACCTCGCGGAGACCCTGGACGAGGAGGAATTCTGCCTCGCGACCTACGGCCGGACCCCGGCGCAGTACGCCGAGGATCTTGGCTGGCTGGGCCGCGATGTCTGGCTGGCTCACTGCGTGCACCTGTCCGGTGAGGCGATCGGCCGGTTCGCGGCCACCGGCACCGGCGTGGCGCACTGCCCGACATCGAACGGCCGCCTCGGTTCCGGAATCGCGCCGGTGCGGGCGCTGCTCGAGGCCGGCGCACCGGTGGGCCTCGGTGTGGACGGCTCGGCGTCCAACGAGTCCGGCCGGATGATCGACGAACTGCACCAGGCGCTGCTGGCCGCCCGGTTCCGGGACGGCCCGCTGGCGTTGTCCGCCCGGGCGTCCCTGCAGATGGCGACGATGGGCGGCGCCCGCTGCCTTGGCCGCGAGGACGAACTGGGCTCGCTGGAAGCGGGCAAGCTCGCCGACGTGGCGCTGTGGCGGATAGACGGCCTGGCCGGGGCCGGCATCGCCGACCCGCTGTGCACGCTGGTCTTCGGCGCCCCGGCCCTGGACCGACTCTGGGTTGGCGGCAGCCCGGTGGTGAGCGGCGGCGAACTGGTGACCGCCGATGCCGCCGAACTGGCGGCCGGCGCCGCCGCCGCGAGCGCGCGGATCGGCGGGCACGTGCGAGCAGGGACCTGACGATGGACCTGCCCGGCATCACCGAGGTGACGGACGCCCGGCTGGGTGCCTGGCGTCCCGGCGACGCCTGGCTGGCCGGCGGCACCTGGCTGTTCTCCGAGCCGCAGCCGGCCCTGACGCGGCTGCTCGACCTGCGCGCTTTCGGCTGGCCATCCCTGCGGGAGAGCCAAGGCGGGCTCGAGATCGCCGCCACCTGCACGCTGGCTGAGCTGGCCCGGCTGCGGGCACCGCGCTGGCGGGCCGCCCCCCTTTTCGGCCAGTGCTGCGCCGCGCTGCTCGGCTCGTTCAAGGTCTGGAACGAAGCCACGGTCGGCGGGAACCTGTGCCTGGCCCTGCCCGCTGGACCGATGATCTCACTCACCTCGGCCCTCGACGGACAGTGCACGATCTGGCGTCCGGACGGCATCGCGCGCCGCGTTCCGGTCGTGGATTTCGTCACCGGTCCCGGTCAGTGCGTCCTGCGGCCGGGCGAGCTGCTGCGGTCCGTGCACCTGCCGGCCAGCGCGCTAGACGGCGTGACCGCTTTCCGGCAGCTCTCGCTGTCACCGCTTGGTCGTTCGGCCTCGGTGGTCATCGGCCGCCGCCCGGTGGCGGGCGGGCCGTTGGTGATCACCGTGACCGCCGCGACAACCCGGCCGGCCCAGCTCAGGTTCCCCACGCCGCCCGGACCAGACGCGCTGCTCGCCGCCCTGGCCGACGCCGGGTGCGTCTACCACCAAGACGTTCACGGCTCCGCGGAGTGGCGCGAGGCCATCACGCGACAGCTGGCCCTGGAGGTCCTGGACGAAATGACTCGACTGTGATCATCAACGGCGTCCCGGCGGCCACCGAACCGGCACCTGGCCAGTGCCTGCGCACATATCTGCGCGAGCAGGGCTGGTTCGGGGTGAAGAAGGGCTGTGACGCGGGAGACTGCGGCGCTTGTACCGTGCACGTGGCCGGCCTGCCGGTACACAGCTGCATCTACCCCGCGGTCCGGGCGGTCGGCCAGCCCGTCACCACGATCGAGGGGCTCGCGGCCGGGCACGATGGCCTGCATCCGGTGCAGCAGGCGTTCCTGGCCGAGCAGGGATTCCAGTGCGGCTTCTGCACGGCTGGGATGATCATGACGGTGGCGGCCCTGGACGAGACGCAGCACGCCGATCCTGGCCGTGCCCTGAAGGGAAACCTGTGCCGCTGCACCGGCTACGGAGCCGTGGCCGATGCGCTCGGCCGCCTCGCGGGCGAACGCGCCGAGCAGGCAACCTCAGAATCCCCGGTCGGCGCCAGCCTGCCCGCGCCTGCAGGCCGGCGAATAGTCACCGGCCGCGAGCCTTACGCCCTCGACCTGGCCGTTCCCGGGCTGACGCACATGGCGCTGGTCCGCTCACCGTACCCGCACGCCGAGATCGAGGACATCGACGCCACCGCGGCGATGGCCGTTCCGGGTGTGCTGGCGGTCTTCACCCATCACGATGCTCCGGAGGTGAGCTACTCGACCGCACGCCACGAGAAGATCACCGAGGACCCCTTCGACACCGTGCTCTTCGACCGGGTCGTCCGCTTTGCCGACCAGCGCGTGGCCGCCGTGGTGGCCGAGACGCTGGCCGCGGCCCAGCAAGGCGCCGCCCTGGTGGCGGTCAGGTACCGGGTGCTGCCTGCCGTGTTCGACCCTGACGAGGCCATGGTCGACGGAGCTCCGCTCCTGCACGGCGATAAGACGACGGAGGCCGGAATCGCCGACCCGCGGCGCAATGTCGCTGCGGAGGTACACGGCGATATCGGAGACGTGGCGGCCGGCCTGGCCCGCGCGGCCGCGGTCGTCAGCCAGGGCTTCGGCATCCACCGGATCCAGCACGCGCACCTGGAGACGCACGCTGCGGTCGGCTGGCTCGACGGTGACCGGCTGGTCCTGCGCAGCAGCACCCAGACGCCGTTCCTGACCCGGGATGCGATCTGCCGCCTCTTCGGCCTGCCCGCTGACCGGGTACGCGTGCTTGCCGCCCGGGTCGGCGGCGGTTTCGGCGGCAAGCAGGAAATGCTGACCGAGGATGTCGTCGCCCTGGCCGTGCTGCGCCTGCGCCGGCCCGTGCAGCTGGAGTTCACCCGGGAGGAACAGTTCGCCGCCGCGACTACCCGCCATCCGATGCGGATCGCCGTCCAGGCCGGTGCCAGCGGCGCCGGCGTACTGACCGCGCTGGCGATCCAGACCGTGGCCAACACCGGTGCCTACGGCAACCACGCGGGCGGAGTGCTGATGCACAGCTGCGGCGAGGCGATCAGCCTGTACCGGTGCCCGAACAAGAAAGTCGACGGCTGGTCGGTGTACACCAACACCGTGCCGGCCGGCGCCTTCCGCGGCTACGGCATGTCCCAGGCTGCGTTCGCGGTGGAATCCGCCCTGGACGAGCTCGCCCGCAAGCTGGCCATCGACCCGGTCGAATTCCGCCGCCGCAACGTCATCCGGCCCGGTGACCCGCTGATCTCCGTCCGGGACGAGGCGGACGACGTTCAGGTCGCGAGCTACGGGCTGACGCAGTGCCTGGACCTGGTCGCGGCCGCTCTGTCGAGCGGCCGCGGCGATCCGGTTCCGGCCGGACCGGGGTGGCTGACCGGCACCGGGATGGCGGTGTCGATGCTCGACACCGTGCCGCCAGGCGGCCATTACGCCCATGCCCGCATCGCCCAGCGGGCCGACGGTGGCTACACCCTGTGGGTGGGCACGCCGGAATTCGGCAACGGCACCTCCACGGTGCACCGGCAGCTGGCGGCCCACGCCCTCGGCGTCAAGGTTGAGCAGATCGAGCTGCGGCAATCCGACACCGACCTGGTCCGCCACGACACCGGGGCCTACGGCTCGACCGGCACGGTGGTGGCGGGCCTGGCCACGATGCGCGCGGCGGATAAGCTGGCCGGCCTGATCGCTGGTTCCCCAGGGACAAAGGAACTGCTCTGCGCCGAGGCGACCAGTGACGGCACGCCCAGGTCCGTCTCGTTCAACGTGCAGGGTTTCCGGGTCGCGGTACGCCCGGCGACGGGGGAGATCCGCATCCTGCACAGCGTGCAGGCGGCGGACGCGGGCACGGTGATCAATCCACGGCAGTGCCGGGGGCAGGTCGAGGGCGGCGTCGCTCAGGCCCTGGGCGCAGTGCTGTACGAGCACCTCGACATCGACGCCGAAGGCCGGGTGAGCACGCGCGTCTTCCGCAGCTATCACCTGCCGCAATTCGGCGACGTTCCGCGCACCGAGGTCCTTTTCGCCGCATCGCACGACCCGTTCGGCCCGGCCGGGGCCAAGCCGATGAGCGAGGCGCCGTTCAACCCGGTGGCGCCGGCTCTCGCGAACGCGGTCCGGGATGCGACCGGCCGACGGCTCACCGATCTCCCGCTGACCCGCGACCGGGTCTTCGCCCAGCTGAATAAGGCAGAGCTGAATAAGGCAGAGCTGAATAAGGCAGAGCTGATAAAGAATCCCGACATAAACCTATAACCGGCCGAACATGCCGGCGTAACCGCTCGTTGTCACGCTGCCTGTAGGCCCGGCAACGAAACGAGGTGGTCATGGTCCAGCTCGGAGCCAACCGGTACGGCAAGGCTGAGGTACGCGTGGTTCACGTCGGCCGAGGCGCCGGCCCAGGCGGAACTGACCTGATCCGCGACTGGAACGTCTCTTCCAGCCTGTCCGGAGACCTCGCCGCCACCCACCTGACCGGCGATAACTCGAATGTGCTGGCCACGGACACGCAGAAGAACACCGTGTACGCGATGGCCAAGAAGCTCGGCGGCATCGAGCCCGAGGCCTTCGCGCTCGAGCTGGCCGCGCACTATACCGGCAGCCAGGAGGCCATCTCGCGGGCGCGCATCGCGATCCATGAGTACCCCTGGATCCCGGTCTCCGGCACCGGTCACTCGTTCGTGCGGTCCGGGCAGTACACCAGGACCGTCACCGTGATCGACGACGCCGAGTTGGGCCGCAGCGTGGTCGGCGGCGTCGGTGACCTCATCGTCCTGAACACCACCGGCTCGCAATTCTGGGGCTTTCCGCGCGACGAGTACACCACGCTCGAAGACGCCTACGACCGGATGCTCGCCACGGTGGTCAGCGCCCAGTGGCGGTTCCGGCAGCCGGACGCGGACTGGGGGGCCGTCTTCCCTGCGGCCCTCGACGCGCTGATCGGCGCCTTCGCCCAGACCGAGAGCCATTCGCTGCAGCAGACCCTGTTCGCGATGGGCAGCGCAATCCTGGACGCCGTCCCGCAGGTCTGCGAGGTAAGGCTCGCCCTGCCGAACAAGCATCACTTCGTCGTGGACCTGAGCCCGTTCGGCATGGCGAACGAGAACGAGGTCTACTACGCGGCCGACCGGCCGTACGGGCTGATCGAAGGGACGGTGCTCGCTGACGACGCACCAGACGCCGGGATCGCCTGGTCCTGAGCAGTTCGCCAGCACACCAACCCAGGGGAGGACGCATGTCAGAAGCTGCCACCATGGAGCTCGCGCCGGGCGAGAAACCGGCGAAACATCCGGTGGACCAGGTACCGCCGCCGGGGCGGCTGCTGATCCTCGGCCTGCAGCACCTGTTCATCATGTACGCCGGCGCGGTCGCGGTGCCGCTCATCGTCGGTCCCGCGGTCGGCCTGGACTCCTCCGACATCGCCCTGCTCGTCAGCGCCGACCTGCTGGTCTCCGGTATCGCCTCGGTGCTGCAGTCCGTCGGCGTCGCCAAGATCATCGGCGTCCGGATGCCGGTGGTGGCCGGGGCCACCTTCACCGTGCTGAATCCGATGATCATCATCGCCAACTCCTACGGCGGGCGGAGCGGCCTGGCCGTCGTCTACGGGGCGCTGCTGTGCTCCGGAGTGTTCGGGCTGATCATCGCCAAGCCGTTCTCCATGGTGCTGAGATTCTTCCCGCCGCTGGTCACCGGCACGGTCATCGCCATGATCGGACTCTCGCTGATCGGCGCCGACATCGGCCTGATCGCGGGCAACAAGTTCAGCAACTTCGTCGCCGCCGTCCCCGTCACGACCACAGTGAACGGGAAAACTTACGCCGAGTACAGCACCGCGACCGGCTCGGTGGTCACGACCATGAACATCGACTCGGGCCAGATCTCGCACATCCTGCTGGCCGCCGCCGTCATCGGAATGATCATCCTCATCACCCGGCTGTTCTCCGGGTTCATCGGCCAGACCGCCGTGCTGATCTCGATCATTATCGGCTGCTTCATCGCCTGGCCGATGGGCCTAATGAAGTTCACCGGCGTCGGATCCTCGAAATGGTTCGGCATCTCCCCGCCGTTCCACTTCGGCCATCCTAAGTTCGAGGCCGCCGCCATCATCTCCATGTGCATCGTGGTGCTGGTGACCTACACCGAGTCGACCGCGGACATGCTGGCCGTTTCCGAGATGGTGGACAGGAAGCTGTCGCCCAGCGATCTAGCCCGCGGGCTGGCCACCGACGGCCTGTCCGCCCTGCTGGCCGGCTTCATGAACTCCTTCCCCGACACCGCCTACGCCGAGAACGTCGGCCTCATCGCGATGACCCGGGTGCGCAGTCGCTGGGTCGTCACCGTCTGCGGCGCGGCCCTGATCATTCTCGGCCTGGTCCCGAAGGTAGGCGCGGTAGTCGCCGACCTGCCCTCCCCGGTCATCGGCGGCGCGGCCACGGTCATGTTCGCGCTGGTGACCGCGATCGGCATCAAGACGCTGAACAAGACGTCCTTCGACGGCAATCACAACCTGCTGATCGTCGCGGTGGCGCTGTCCTTCGGGCTGATCCCGGTCATCCAGCCCAGCTTCTACATGCACTTCCCGCAGAACTTCCAGGTCATCTTCGGCTCCAGCATCACCTCGACGGTAATCGTGGTTTTCGTGCTCAACCTGGTGTTCAATCACTGGCACCTGTTCCCGCGCGAGCGCGCCGGTGCGGTGGAAACCGCCCTGGAGCACGGCGCGGTCGCCCCGCCAGACGAGTTGGCCGCCCTCCAAGACGAACACTGACTCTGGCCGCACGCCCCGGCGTGAACGCGGCCGGTTCAGACCGGTGAGGTCTGGGGCTGATCGGCGGGTTCGCGCAGCAGGGGCAAGATGATGGCGAACCGGGTCATCCCCGGTCTGCTGGTCACCGAGATGCAGCCTTCGTGCGCGGCCACGACGGCGTCCACGATGGCCAGGCCGAGGCCGGTGCTCTTGCCGGCGGCGCTCGCGTCGCGCGCGCGCGAGGTGTCGGCCCGGGTGAAGCGCTCAAACAGCTCAGGAAGCAGTTCGGGCGGGATGCCGGGACCGTCGTCGGTAATGCTCAGCTCGACCCGCGGGCCCTCCGGCAGGACGCCGCGCTGGACCGAAGCTGCCTCCCGCGTACTCCCGGGTAGCGCCGGATCGGTGCTGAGGGCGACGCTGACGGTGGAGCCCGGCGGGGTGTGCTTGCCCGCATTGCTGAGCAGGTTGGCCAGGACCTGATGCAGCCGGTGCTCGTCGCCGGTCACCAGGATCGGCTCGTCCGGAAGGTCCAGGCGCCAGCGATGATCGCTGCGTGCCACCCGAGCGTCGCTCGTTGTCTCGATGGCCAGCCGGGACAGGTCGACGGGCTCGCGCTCCAGCGGGCGCCCGGCGTCCAGCCGCGCCAGCAGCAGCAAGTCATCCACCAGCACGCCCATCCGCACTGACTCGGACTGCACCCTCCTCAGCGCGTGCGTCACCTCCTCGGGCACGGGTCCCGGGTGGCGCAGCGCCAACTCGGCGTAGCCGCGGATCGCGGACAGCGGGGTGCGCAGCTCGTGGCTCGCGTCGGCCGCGAACCGGCGCAGCCGGGCCTCGCTCGCGGCCCGCCGGCCGAGCGCCCTCTCGACGTGGAACAGCATCCGGTTGAACGCGGCACCGACCCGCCCCACCTCGGTCCGCGGGTCGCTGTCGGGTACCCCGGCAGGCAGCGTAACCTCGCCGGCATCTAGCGGCAGCTCGGTAACCCGGGTCGCGGTGGCGGCGACCCGGCGCAGCGGCCGAAGCGAAAGCTCCACGAGCGCGGCGCCCAAGATGACGGCCAGCAGGAGGACGCCCGCGAACACTATGTGCTCGGTGTCCTCGACGCGGGAAAGGGTGCCGTCGATCATGCTCAGCGGCAGCCCGGTGACGAGGTCGGTGCCTTGTTCGGGGCCGGGGATCTTGGTGAGCAGGTACTGACCGCCGAGGGATGTCAGCATGACTTCGTGGGGCGGCGCGGGCGGGGTCGTCGGCGCGGAGCCGTCCGGCCCAGATGGGTTAGACGAATCAGGCGGGTTCTGGTTAGTGGCCACCTTCAGGGCCGCGAGCGTGGCCGTGTCCGAAGCGGAAAGCGGGCATGCCTCCTTCACGGTGCCCTTGTATTGGACCGATTTCCCCTTCAGCAGCACCTCGAACGTGCCGGGTGCCTGCCCTTGGCCGCTGCACTGGAGGTAACCATTCGGATTAGCCTGGTAGGCGTCGGCCTGGCCGGAATCGTCGGAGTCGTTCTGGCCGGAATTGTCGTGGTCGTTGTCCCCATCCTGGGACTGAACGCAGGTGAACCAGGTCTGAGTCGCGGCCTGCAGTTGCTGGTTGAGCGAGGACATCAGCGAATTACTGAGTGAGTTCGCGGTGACCACGCTGACGGTCGCGCCGGCCAGCCCGAACAGCACGACGAGCCCGATGATGAGCTTGCCGCTGATCGTGCGCCAGGACAGCAGGCCGGCCAGCCGCGCCCGACGCGGCCGCTGCGGCTGCGATGCGGACATTAGCCAGCTGGTTTCAGCACGTAGCCGACGCCGCGGACGGTATGGATGAGCGGCACCCGGCCCGCGTCGATCTTCTTGCGCAGGTAGCTGATGTACAGCTCGACGACATGCGCCTGGCCGCCGAAGTCATAGTTCCACACCCGGTCCAGGATCTGCGCCTTGGACAGCACCCGCCTCGGATTGCGCATGAGGAACCTGAGCAGCTCGAATTCGGTCGCGGTCAGGTCGATCAGCTCACCGTCCCTGCGGACCTCACGCGCGTCCTCGTCCATGGTCAGGTCGCCGACGGCCAGCGATCCCTCGGTGTGCGCGCGGGTCAGGTTGGCCCGGCGCAGCAGCCCGCGCAGCCTGGCCAGGACCTCCTCCAGGCTGAACGGCTTGGTCACGTAGTCATCGCCCCCGGCGGTGATGCCCGCCACCCGGTCCTCCACCGCGTCCCGTGCGGTCAGGAAGAGCACGCACACCTGCGGTATCTCGCCCCTGAGCCGGCGCATGACCTCGATGCCGGACAAATCGGGGAGCATGATGTCGAGCACCACGGCATCGGGGCGGAACTCACGTGCGGTCCGCACCGCGTCCGCGCCGGTACCCGCGGTGCGGACGTTCCAGCCTTCGTAGCGCAGCACGCTCGCCAGCAGTTCGGCCAGGCTGGGCTCGTCGTCGACGACGAGCACGCGAACCGGCGTGCCATCGGCCCGCTGAATGCCGGCGTTACGGGCGCTGGCCGCCGGGGCGCTGGCTACGCCGCCGGCCGCACCGCCCAGCATGCCGTTCGCCGTGTCGCCGGCCGGTGCCGCGGCCGGGCTGTTGTTCTCCATAGTCCTCAGGCTCGTTCGTTGTCGTCTCCAGGCCCAGGTGGACCCGTAAAACCCGTCATACCCCTCGATCAGAGGCAATCTGCCCAGCTGGCAGGAAGCCATGCGAACCTCATGATCGAATCTGTGCTTAGTATGCCCACGCCGAGAAGATTCTCCGCCTAAGTTCTCAGCACATGCCATCAACGTGTCCTGCTCGTCAGGATTTGCTATGAATAAGCTCTGAAGCAGGCGGGAAAGCTTGGACGCCGACGATGACGGTTTCGCTCCGGCCTTACGCAGCGCCTGGCCGGCGCCGGCGAGCAGGCCGTCCGCTTCGGGAGCCGCGGAAATGACCTCGACTTCGATCTCACGCCACGTGACGGGCCCTTCGTCAGGTTCGCCGAACCGGGTGGCCGTCACCCGGTCATCGGCGATCTCCAGGATCGCCTCGCCGGTGGGTCCCGGCACTGTCACCACGGTCCGTTCCGTATCCAGAATGGCGATGGGACGTAGGCGCTGGCCCGCGGTGATGTCCTCGACCTGGGCAGTCAGCCGCGCCGGGATCGACCAGGTGCCGCCCTCATCAAGCGGCGCGTGCAGTTCCTGCCTGGTGTCCTTGCGGACCGGCAGCTTGAGATGCCAGCCCTCGTCGGTGCCCCCGACGCGGCGGCGCAGCGTGATCCGGTTGCGGTGCAGGTCGAGGTTCTCGGTGTCAAAGTAGGTGGCGCTGAGGTAGTAGCGTTTCGGCTCCGCCCGTCGGCCGGCTGGCCCGCTCAGGCCGCCGAAGTCGGGCAGGGCAAAGCCCGCCTCCGCGTCGTATTTCTGCTCGGTTTCCAGGTGGTCGCCATGGACGTTTGTCACGCCTCTAAGGCTACGTGTGGTACACGACGAACCTCGTGCTGGGCCGCTCAATCAGCAGCCCGCCGCGGACCGGACCTGGCTCGGCCGCTGATGACCGCGGGTAGGCGTCGACGTACAGTCCGGCCGTGCCGGGCTGGCCCGCCTGATCCCAGGCCTGGACATGCGCCGCGAGCCTGGCCGCAAGCGCCGACGCGTGCGGGCCGAACCCGGCCACCGCCAGCGCGAGCAGCCTAGGCGCCGACCCAACCCCTCCGGCCTCGGTTTCCTGTGACGACAACGGGGTGCCGGTGAGCAGCGCGATGCCACCGGAATCCACGATTCCGGCGGTGGCCCGCATGCCGCGGGTGCGGACCGGCGCCCGCGCGAGCCGGGAGGCCCCTGGCCCGGACACCCGGCGAGCCCGCCCGCCCACAGGTCGCTCTTCTGCCACCGTGCACGACCGGGGGTCCCCGGCCGCCAGCCAAAGGCCAAGGCCCCAGACGACCTGTACGGACCCGGCGCTGACCCCGGTCGCAAGCTCCACCGGCGGGCCGCCGAGGTAGCCCGCGACCGCCTCGGCGTCGATTTCCTTCCCGTCGGCCAGCATGAGCCCGTCGGGGAGCATGACCGAGAGCCCGGGTGCCAGCAGGACGGTGCGCTCGGGCCCGGCGAGCGGCCCGCGTATCCGCATGAACCCGCAGGGTGTCAGCGACACGCTACGCCAGTGCCCGCCGGCCGTTTGCCGCGGGCCCGCGGGATCCGCGTGCTCGAAAGCCACCGCGAGCTGGGTCCCTCGGACGTCAAGTGGCACCACGATCCGGCCACCGGGACTCATCTGGTCCAGCCACGGCGGTGCGAGGTCGCTGACGCCTACGGTGGCGATCACGCGGTCATACGGCGCGGACGCCGGGTAGCCGGCCGCGCCGTCCGCCGCCACGACGGTCACGTCCGGGTATCCGGCGCTGGCCAGATGGCCGCGGGCCTGGGCGGCCACCTCGGAGTCGATGTCGACGCTGACCACGGTGCCGGCGTCGGCCACGATGTGCCTCATCAGCGCGGCGTTGTAGCCGGTCCCTGCGCCGATCTCGAGCACCCGCAGGCCGGGGGCCAGGTCCAGCTGGTCCAGCATGATCGCCATGATGGCGGGCTGGGAAGAGGAGCTGATCGGCTGCCCGTCGGCATCGCGCTTGGTCACGATGGCTTCGTCGCGGTATGCCGACTCCGGCGACAGGCCGGGCAGGAACAGGTGCCGCGGCACGTCCCGCAACGCCGCGGCCACGCGGGTACTGCTGATCCGGTTGGCGGTGATCACCCGCGCGGCGAGGAGCTCCCGCATCCGCGCTGGCGAGCTCTCATCACTCACGACTACACCTGCCAGGTCCCTGGATTCCTGGCCGGCCGGAACCACAGCCGCAGCGCGGCGACGGCGAGGGCGGCGAGGGCAATCAGGCCGGCCAGGACGAAGATGTTCCCGGCGAGGAGCTGGAGGCCATGCCAGTGGAATTCGTGATACCAGGGCTTGTCGCCCGTCGCGAAATAGGTAGCCGGGCCGTACCAGAACAGGCCGGCCGGGGTGAGCCCGGCCGAAGCGTCCCAGAACTGCGGCCACGCGCCGAACACCACGAGCAGCCCGCCCGCGGCGGCCCACCACGCTGCCCGGACCGGGCCTTTCGCCCGGGCACCCAGATGAGCCAGCAGCCCGATGCCCAGCGCCACCCAGACCCAGTGATGATCCCAGCTCAGCGGGGAGACCAGCAGGCCGGTCAGCGCGCAGGCCAGCATCGCGGGCACCGGGTGGCCGACGCGGTACAGGACGGCGGCGGTGATCAGGCCGACGATCACGACCAGCACGGCCGCCCCGATCCAGCCAGTGGTGCCGGCCGTTACGCTGCCTGCCAGCCGGGTCAGGACCCCCCGCAGCGACTGGTTGCCCCTGGTGCCAAGGAACACGATCCGGTTCGCATTGAGGAATAGCCTGTCGGCCCAGTAATCGCCGGAATCCCGGGGCGCAATCGCGTAGCCGAGCGCCACCGTCGCCGCGAACACCGCCGTGGCCGTGGCGGCCTGCCGGAACTTGCGGACGAGCAGCAGGTAGGGAATGAAGATCAGCGGGGTCAGCTTCACCCCGGCCGCGATCCCGATCCCGATGCCGTGCCACCAGCGCGTGCCAGCGCCCGGAACAAGCGCCGCGCCGATCAGCAGGTCGGCGCTGATGAGCGCCATCAGCAGCAGGTTAACCTGGCCCAGGCTCAGCGTCTGCTGCACCGGCTCGGTGAGCAGGGCCAGCGCGGATACGCCGAACGTCGCGCCAAGCCTGACGCCGCGCCGGTCGCGGTAGCCCAGGGCGCCGAACGTCAGCCAGGCCGACAAGCCCAGAGCGCCCAGGCTGGCCAGCGTCATCGCCCAGCGCAGCACCGTCCATGGCAGCACGGAGGCCACGGCGAAGACCACCGCGGCGAACGGCGGATAGGTGAACTGGACGCCGCTGAGGCCGGCCCAGTCGTACAGCGGGGATGCCCGGTGACCGTCGTAGGCGGGGGCGATGTGCCTGATGATCAGCCCGCCGTCGCGGTACACCACCAGGTCACGCATGGCGGTCAGGTAGGACAGGTGATCGGCCAGGTCCGCCGCGACCAGGGCCAGCACCGCCACCAGCAGCAAGGCTCCGGCGGGCAGCAGCCACCGGGTCCCATCTCGTGGGGGCCCGGTGGCTGCTGTCGTCTCAACCGCCGCCGGCTCTGCCCGCACCGCGAACGTCCCTTCGTCAGGCACCGTCATCATCGGCTGGCACGAACTGTGTCGTGCCGATGATAGTGCCTCAGGTGCGGATCAGGCCTGGGGAGGCTTACCCGATGCTCTGCGTGTCCTCGGTCTTGGAGGTAGGGGTGAAGGTGGTGTTGGCGGGGGTCCTGGTCGGCAGCGTCTGGGTCTCCTCGTTATCGACCGTGTCCGCCGGGACCGTCTCGGTGACCGGTTCGACGGTCCTGATTCCGGCCGGCACCGAGGCGATCCGGCCGAAGGCCGTGGCCGCGATGAACACGACGACGACACCGAGGGCGGAGAAGAAACCCAGCTGCTCCATGATCCGCATGTACACGGTGCTGGCGGCAGCCGAGCCGCCCAGCGTGACGTGGTTGTTCCACAGCGGGCTGAGCGTGGTGCCGAGGGTGAACCAGGCTCCGGCCGCCGCCGCCAGCAGCGCGCCGAACAGTGCGGTGTGCCTGCGGGCGGCGATCATGAGCAAGAAGCCGCCGAGGAAGACCGCCGCGCCTGGCAGGATCTCCAGCCACAGCCGGGCCGTGTTATAGGTCCAGGCTTTGTCCGGCGTGTAGGCGTAGTGAAAATAGGGTCCGACGAAGGGGATGAGTGCGCCCCACAGTCCGAGCAGGATCAGCAGGAACCCGCTGAATGCCCCTCGACTGCGCCGCATCTGCAGCATCCCAGCCATGCGTATCACATCCCGGATGAGTCAACGATTTTTGGTTGTGCGGGCCTAACTACTCCAGCCCTTACCCGAAGCAGGACGCTGTATTCCGCGCCCGCGCGAGTATCGTTCGCGACGTGGATACCAGGCGCCTCGTGCCGCGAACCGACCGGCTGCTGGCCGATCCCCGGCTGGCGGCGGCGGAGCGCCGGCTGGGCCGGGCGCTGGTCAAGGCGGCGGTCGGCCGTGCGCAGCAGCGGGCCAGAGACGGGCAGATCACGCCGGAGCAGGTCGCGGACGCGGCGGTCGCCGAGCTGCCCGCCCGCGCCGCCGGGCTGACCCCGGTGATCAACGCGACCGGCGTGATCGTGCACACCAACCTGGGCCGGGCCCCGCTATCCGCGGCGGCCGCGGACGCGATCGCCGCGGCCTCGGGCTCCTGCGACGTCGAGTTCGACCTGGTCTCGGGCGTGCGGGCCCGCCGCGGCGGCGGCGCGCTTGACGCCCTGGCCCGCGCCGTTCCCGACGCCGAGGCGGTGGCCGTGGTCAACAACAACGCCGCCGCCCTGGTCCTCGCGGCGACGGCCCTGGCCCGCCCGCAAGCCGCCGAGATCGTGGTGAGCCGAGGGGAGCTCATCGAGATCGGCGACCGCTTCCGCCTGCCCGACCTGCTGGCCAGCACCGGCGCGCGGCTGCGCGAGGTGGGCACGACCAACCGCACGGCCGCCGCGGATTATGCCGACGCGACCGGGCCGCGGACCGCGTTCATCCTCAAGGTGCACCCGTCCAACTTCCGCATTGAGGGCTTCACCGCCGCCGTGACCGTGGCCGAGCTGGCCGGGCTAGGGGAGACCCATGGCGTTCCCGTGGTGTTCGACATCGGCTCCGGGCTGCTCGCGCCGCATCCCCAGCTGCCCGGCGAGCCGAGCGCCGCGACCGCCCTGCGTGACGGCGCGGCCCTGGTCACCGCGAGCGGCGACAAGCTGCTCGGCGGCCCGCAGGCCGGACTGCTGCTCGGCCGGGCCGACCTGATGCGCCGCCTGACCCGGCACCCCCTGGCCCGCGCTCTCCGGGTGGACAAGCTGACCCTCGCCGCCCTGGAGGCCACTCTCGCCGGACCGGTACCGCCGGTGGCCCAGGCGCTGGCCGCCGACCCCGCATCCCTTTTTCAACGGGCCGAACGGGCCGTGGTGCTTCTGCACGCCACTGGCCTGCACGCCACTGGCCTGCACGCCACTGGCCTGCACGCCACTGGCCTGGACGCCACTGGCCTGGACGACACGGGCCTGGACGCACGCGTGGTGGCATGCCAGGCCGTCGTCGGCGGCGGCGGGGCGCCCGGGGTACTGCTGCCGAGCGCGGCGGTCAGCCTGCCCGAATCCCTGGCCGTCCCGCTGCGATGCGGCCCGCATGTCTCCCGCGGTGAGTTCCCCGCCGTGGTGGGCCGGCTGGAAGACGGCAGGCTGCTGCTCGACCTGCGCTCGGTGTCGCCGGACGATGATCGTGCCCTGGTCGGCGCCATCCGCGCCGCCGCGAACCCTGACCCTCAGTAGTCGCCGGCATGCAGGTTATCGCCACCGCGGGGCATGTGGACCACGGCAAGTCAGCGCTGGTGCGGGCGCTCACCGGGATGGAGCCCGACCGGTGGGCCGAAGAGAGACGCCGGGGGCTGACGATCGACCTGGGGTTCGCCTGGATGACGTTGCCCGGCGGCGAGCGCCTGGCCTTCGTCGATGTGCCCGGCCACGAGCGATTCGTGCCGAACATGCTGGCCGGCGTCGGTCCGGTGCCCGCTGTGCTGTTCGTGGTGGCGGCCGACGGCGGCTGGATGCCCCAGTCCGCCGAGCATCTGGCCGCCATCGACGCGGTCGGCATCCGGCATGGCCTGCTTGCGGTCACCCGAGCCGACCTGGCTGATCCCGGCCCGGCGATGCGGCAGGCGCTCGGTCACCTGGCCAGATCCGGCCTGGGCCAGGCGGAAGCCGTGGCGGTCAGCGCCGTGACCGGCGAGGGCTTGCCCGAACTGCGGGCGGCGCTGGTGCGGCTGGTGGCATCGCTGCCCGTCCCCGGCGCCAGGGACCCGGTCCGGCTGTGGGTCGACCGGTCGTTCAGCATCCGGGGGAGCGGAACCGTCGTCACTGGCACACTGCCGGCCGGGACCATCGCGACCGGCCAGGAGCTCCTGCTCACCCCGTCCATGCGGCCCGCCAGGATACGCGGCCTGGAGATGCTGAACGAGCGCGCCGCCTCGGTCACCGGCGTCGCGCGAGTCGCCCTTAACCTCCGGGGTATCCCGGCGGATGTTCCGGCCCGGGGAATGGCCCTGGTCGATGCGGGCCGTTGGACCATAACCAAGCTGATTGACGTCAGGCTTTCGCTGGGGTCGTGGTCCCCGTCGCCCGGGGCGGCGCGCTTGCCGCAGGAAACGACCCTGCACATCGGCTCCGCCCGCACACTGGCCCGAGTCCGGCCCCTCGGACCGCCGGGACCGCCGGGACCGCCGGGACCGCCGGGACCGCCGGGACCGGCCGGACCGCCGGGATCCGCCGCGACCGCCATAGCGCGCCTGACGCTCCGGGACGCACTGCCGCTGCACGTCGGCGACCGCGTCCTGCTCCGCGACCCGGGCCGTGCGGACGCCAGGATCCTGGGGGCGACGGTACTCGACGTCGCACCGCCCGCGGTCGCCAGGAGAGGGGCCGCTGCTGCGGCCGGCCGCGAGCTTGCCGCCTGGTCAGACCATCCGTCGGCGGCCGACCTGCTGCGACGCCACGGTCTGCTGCGGGCCGGCGCGCTGGCCGCGATGGGCGTGACCGGAGGTCCGGCCCCCGTGTCCGGCGATTGGCTCGCCGATCCGGCCCGCTGGGCTGACCTGCGGCGCCGGCTCGCCGAAGCGGTCGCCGCCCACGCCAGAAGTTACCCGCTGGCGATCGGCATGTCACCCGAGGCCGCACGCGCCGCCCTCGGCCTGCCGGACCGTACGCTGCTCGAGGCGCTGGCCCGTCCTCTCCGCGACCTGCCCGCCGACCCGGGTGCGCCGGCCGAGGTGCAACTGACCGGAGGCTATCTGAGGCTAGTGCCGCAGGAGTCACCGGAACGTCAGGGGCCGCGCACGCTCACCGAACCTGCCTCGTCGCTGCCGCCGCGCGTGGTCTCGGGGATATGCGCCGTCCTGACGGATCTGGCCAGGGCGCCGTTCATGGCGCCCGAGGCGGGACGGCTGGAAGACCTCGGCCTCGACCAGCGGGCTCTCGCGGCCGCCGCGCGAGCGGGCTTGCTACTCCGGGTAAGCGAGCAAATCGTGCTGGCGTCCGGCGCGGAAGCCGAGGCGGCGCACGTCCTCGCCCGATTGCCCCAGCCATTTACCACCGCCGAAGCGCGGCAGGCGCTGGGAACAACCCGCAGGGTCGCGATCCCGTTGCTGGAATACCTGGACCG
>Ga0302180_10000570_pt1 | contig 29828 bp, 31 predicted proteins | sample I_Palsa_E3_2_FD_200575 | JGI IMG/M metagenome (GOLD analysis project Ga0302180, IMG submission 200575) | Peat permafrost microbial communities from Stordalen Mire near Abisko, Sweden - I_Palsa_E3_2 | ecosystem: Environmental > Terrestrial > Soil > Palsa > Peat permafrost | place: Sweden...
TGCGCGGCTGCGGCATCCCATTTATTCGGGACTGGATCTGGCCGCGATCGGCTCGGCTATCGCCATTGACCGCTGGCGATGCGTGGCGGGAGTGTGCCTGATCATTCTGGGCTATTGGATTAAGGCTAGGCGAGAAGAAGCCATGCTGACCGCGCAATTCGGAGCGGATTTTCAGGAGCACTGCAGACACACGGGGTTCTTGTTTCCGCGCCTTTGGTGAGGCGATTGAGAAACGTCAACAACCTACTTCATCGCATTGACGCGGGCGCCCAGGCGGGACTTGTAGCGCGAGGCGGTATTCCCGTGCAGCGTGCCCTTCTGGATCGCTTTGTCGAGCGCTGATACGGTCTGGCGGTAGGTTTGCTGGGCGGCTTGCTTGTCGCCTTTCTCGATGGTCTCGCGCAGGCCGCGCAGCGCGGTGCGCAGGCGGGAGGCGTTGGCGCGATTAGTGGCAGTGCGCTTCGTGGTCTGACGGGCGCGCTTAAGCGCGGAATGATGATTAGCCATGTCTGATTCGTACCCTTGCGTCTACGGCGAGATATTCCGGTGAGTGCCGAATTACCGATTATAGGGGAGTAAGTCGCGGCTGGTCAAACGGTGGTAGTTTGCGGTAGTGTCCCAATTTCGTTTTTTCACCACAGAGGCACAGAGACACAGAGAAACCCAGCTGCATGGCAAACCCACCCCCTTGTGGTTTTTACAGGTGCGAGGTTTTCTCTGTAACTCTGTGCCTCCGTGGTGAAACAAACACAAATTAGGACACTACGTAGTTTGCGGCCTTGACGAAGAAGCCGTCGAGCTTCACTCGAAGGACCGCCGAGGGCGGCTGTCCCCACATGAGCACCTCAGCAAACTGAGACACTACCCAAACGGTTGCCTAACCATTGACTCCCAACCCGGCGCGGGGTAGGCTTTATGCAATGGTAGTGACTTGCCTCCTGGGCATGAGCATCCCGGCTGGTCCCGTCTCGAAGCATAATCCTGTTTTGTCTGCGGAGTGGCTGCGGTTTGGGCATTTAATTGGGCATTTAAAGAAGAGCGGCGGAAGGGCGCCCCGCCTTGCCGGGACAGCCCCTTCGGCTTCGCTCAGGGCAGGCTTGGGCGGCTGTCCCCACATGGTTCGTAAAGAGACTGAATGAAGAAAAGCATCGGGATTAGTCCCAACATTGAGACTTTGTTTGGCACGCGCGACGAGAACGTACGCGTGCTGGAAGATGGCCTGAACGTTACGATTGACCTGCGGTCGAACGCCGTCGAGTTGGAGGGCGCGCCGCGCGACGTAGCCCGCGCTGAGCAGGTTTTTGCCGACTACGAAAGCCTGCAGCGCTCGGGATACAGCTTCAACAACGGCGACCTGAACAGCATGTTGCGCGTGCTGACAGCGGATTCGACCGCGACTTTGCGGGGACTGGCCGATGCCGGCCGCCAGCGTTCGCTGGGACGCCGCACGGTGCAGCCGAAGAGCGGGAATCAGCGGCGCTATGTGGAGGCGATCGAGAAGCACGACATGGTGTTCGGCATTGGCCCGGCGGGCACGGGCAAAACGTATCTCGCCGTGGCCATGGCGATTTCCGCGCTGCTGGCGAAGCGGGTGAACCGGATTATTCTGGCGCGTCCGGCGGTGGAAGCGGGTGAGCGGCTGGGATTTTTGCCGGGCACTTTGCAGGACAAAATCGATCCTTACCTGCGTCCGCTATACGACGCGCTGTATGACATGCTCGAGCCGGAAAAGGTGGATCGCTATCTGGAAAAGAACGTGATCGAGATTGCGCCGATCGCATTCATGCGCGGGCGCACGCTGAACGATTCGTTTGTGATTCTCGACGAAGCGCAGAACACGACTTCGGAGCAGATGAAGATGTTCGTCACGCGTCTCGGGTTCAACTCCAAGGCGGTGATTACCGGGGACATCACGCAGATCGACCTGCCCAATGCTCGCCGCAGCGGGCTGCTGGAGGCGATCGATATTCTGAAGCGGGTCGAAGGCTTGACGTTCGTTCATTTCGACGAGTCCGATGTGGTGCGGCATCACCTGGTGCAGCGCATCATTCGCGCGTATGACGAACACAAAACACACATCGCCGAGCAGCAGATGCTGCTGCTAGCGGGCGGGAAGAGCGACGGGAAGAATCCGGCGGTGAACGCCGACGACCGATCCAGAGAAGCTTCTGGAGAATAAAGGCGCAAGCTGGCGGGAGGGCTGAAATCGAGTCCTCCTAATTTATTTTGCGGGGCATCGATTAGCCATTGCACTGGTGACAAGTTGGTGATCCTCCGAAAACGAATCGCGGGGCTGAGTCCGTCAACGCTTGAACGTTTTGTGGTGCGGGCGCGGCGCGCGGTTCATTTGCGCGGCTCGGTGAACGTGTTGGTGACCAGCAGCGCCGAGCTGCGGCTTTTGAACCGGCGATTCCTGGGCAAAGACAAGCCTACGGACGTATTGTCGTTTCCATCGCCGCTGGCCGGAAGACAAGAGGCGCAGCGCGTTGCCGGGGACGTGGCGATTTGCGCGGACATCGCGCGGGAGAACGCGGCGCGCCTGGGGCATTCGGCTGCGGATGAGGTGAAGATTCTGGCGCTGCACGGCATTCTGCATCTGGCGGGCTTCGATCACGAGCGCGATAGTGGCGAGATGGCGCGCAAGGAGAGCCGATTGCGGCGGCAACTGAGTTTGGAACCGGGCCTGATTGAGCGGACGCAGCCGCGCGGCGGCAAGGATTCGATCGGCAAGGAGCGCAAGCGGCGCTCGTCCCGCGCAACGCGGAGAACTATATGAACTGGGCTGTCGCACTCGCCCTGATCCCGCTGCTGGGCCTGCTGGCATTGGCCTCCTATGTGGACCGCGTCTACCAGGAGATCGGCAAATTTCTCTCGCGGGAATTTCAGGACAACATCGATGTCTTCGAGCAAAAGGTTGAACCCATCCTGCGCGTGAGCCGCGCGCGGGCGGCGCTATCCATGTCGGTGCTGAAGCAGTTGACTACGGCGACGATCGCCCTGCTGGTGGGCTTTGCGCTCTTCAGCGACCAGCGGTGGAGCGTGTATGAGATCGCGCAAGCCGCGATCAGCCTGATTGTAATCATCATCGTGTTCAACCAGTTTCTGCCGTTTGTTTTTTTCTCGCGCACCAACGGCGCGTGGTTGATCCGGTGGACGTGGCTTCTGACAGCGCTCATTTACTTGGTATTGCCCGTGACCATCGTCCTGGGCTTCCTGCAATCGGTGGCATCGCTTACGCGCGTGAACACGCGGGAGCAGCCGGAAAGTGCGGCCGAGGCGGTGGATGCGCTGATTGAAGCGGGACAGGAAGAAGGCATAATCCAAGAGGGGGACCGCGACCTGATTCAATCCGTTGTGGAATTCAGCGGCAAGACGGTACGGGAAGCGATGAAGCCGCGTCCGGATATATTTGCCGTGCCGGTGGAGACCACGGTCGAACGCTTCATCGAAATGCTGCGCGTGAAGCACTATTCGCGGGTTCCGGTGTACGCCGAAAGCATCCACAACATCAAGGGCATCGTCTACGCGCAGGACGTGTTGCAAGTGCCGGACAGCGAGGCTTCGAAGCGCACGCTCGAGACGCTGATGCGGCGCGATGTGTATTTCGTGCCGGAGAGCAAGCTGGGCAGCGATCTTCTGCGCGAGATGCAGAAGAACAACATACGCATGGCGATCGTGGTGGATGAATATGGAGGCGTGGCCGGGCTGGTGACGATCGAAGATCTGGTGGAAGAGATCGTGGGCGAAATCCGCGACGAACACGAAAAGCCGGAAATCGTGCGGGAGACTGATCAATCGTACATCGTGCCGGGAGGAATGGACGTGGACCGCCTGGCCGAACTGTTCGGCGCAAGACCGGAGGGAAGGGAATCGGCCACGGTGGCGGGGCTGGTGAGTGAACTGGCAGGGCACATCCCGCAGCGGGGCGAGACCGTGGATGACGACGGCCTGCGGTTCGAAGTTCTGGAATCGACCGACCGCAAGGTGGAACGCGTGAGAATCACCGCTGTGCAACCGCGGCAGTTGAAGCTGATATAACAGGTGTTAGGTCTTAGGTGTTAGGCTCCGGTTTTGATCCAGCCTTTACCATCTTTACTTAGGGCCGAGAACCTGGGACCTAAGACCTAGCACCCAAGACCCAAGACCCGCAACCCTATGCCCTTCCGCTCCGGTTTTGTTTGCATCCTCGGCCGTCCGAACGCCGGCAAGTCCACGCTGCTCAATGCACTCGTGGGCGAGAAGCTCGCGATCATTTCGCCCAAGCCGCAAACCACGCGCAACCGGATTCAGGGCGTGGTCAACCTACTCAAGAGCAAAGGCCAGAGCGGGGCGCAGATCGTCCTGATCGATACCCCGGGAGTACACAAGCCGGACAGCTCGCTGGGCCGAAAGATGATGGTCGAAGTGCGCGAGGCGCTAGAGGGTTGCGATCTTGTTCTTTTAATTATGGATGCGACGCGCAAGCTCGATCAGCGCGATGAGTTCGCGATCCAGATGCTCAAACATTCGTCGACGAAAGTCTGCCTGATCTTAAACAAGGTCGATCTGCTGCGGGGAGGCAAGATCCAGCTGCTACCGTTGATCGAGGAATACAAGAAGCTGCATTCGTTTCACGAGATCATTCCAATCTCCGCGCTGAAGCGCGACGGCCTCGACATACTTCTGAAGCAGGTCACGGCGGCCCTGCCGGTGGGGCCTGCGTTGTTTCCTCTAGATCAGCTCACCGATCAGCCGACGCGCTTCATGGCGTCGGAAATTATCCGCGAGCGGGTGCTGGTGGAGACCGAAGAGGAGTTGCCCTACGCAACCACCGTCATCGTCGACAACTTCGAGGAGGGCGCAAAGCTCACGCGCATTTTGGCTACGATCTACTGCGAACGTGAAGGCCAGAAGGGCATTCTGATCGGCAAGAAGGGACAGATGCTCAAACGAATCGGAACTTCGGCGCGCCTGCAGATCGAGCGCATGCTGGGCATGAAAGTGTTTCTTGAGCTTTACGTCAAGGTGCAGGCCAACTGGCGCGAATCGCGTGGTTTTGTGGAGGAACTGGACTGGAGAAGGCAGCTGGAGCATCTAACGAATGGGCGAATGGAAATGCCGAAGTCTCCAAGAGAAACGAGGCGCGATGATCGGGCGGCTCGGGCAAAAGTTTAGGCGACAAGGCAAGAGTGTGATCGTTTGTCGTACTCGGATTTGGCAGCTAGAATCAATTCGCAGTTCGAACCGGCATAAGCAGAGCGGAATCGAAAACGACAATTAGCGGATCAAGAGCATGTTATCGACGGATTCTCCCGAGCAACCGTTTCCCGAGAAGGATTTTGATCCGGATAAGTTGAATTTGCTTTTGCGGGTAACGCTGGCTGCCGATCGGAAGGCCGTGGATCCTGTGGTGCAGTCAGTGATGGCTGCAGTTCGCCAGATGAAGGGCGTGGACGGCAAGGAAGACGCGATCGAGTTGGCTCTGCAGGAGGCGCTGGCCAACGCCGTGATTCACGGCGCCAAAGAAGATCCCACCAAGACGGTCGAGTGCCTGGTGAGTTACGACGAGGAACGCGGTTTTTTGATTGTGGTGCGCGACCCCGGGCCGGGGTTCAGACCCGAAGCCATTCCCAGTTGCACTGTCGGCGAAAACGTGTATTCCAATCACGGGCGCGGAATTTTCCTCATCAACCAACTAATGGACGAAGTAAGCTTCCGAAAAAACGGCACCGAGATTCACATGGTGAAGCGCTAGGTATGTTGCGCGCGCCAGCCTATTCTTTCGGCGCGATGCCCAGTGTTTTCATTTTGCGATAGAGGTGGCTTCGCTCCAACCCCAGTACCTCGGCGGCCCGGCTGACGTTGCCGTGATTCTCATCGAGCTTCTTGAGAATAAAATCCCGCTCGTAGGCGTCGCGGGCCTGATGCAAGGTGGAGAACTGGCTGCGCGCCGCGCGCCGGTGGCCGTCGCGGTAGACCAGCGGGGGCAGATGCTTGCGGTCGAATCGGGTGGTCATGGGATTCATGATCACAATCCGCTCGATTACATTGCGCAATTCGCGCACGTTGCCGGGCCACGAATAGCGCATCAGGGCATCGATGGCATCGTCGGTGATCTCGCGCGGGCGTCGACCGTAGGTGGCGGCGAGTTCTTTCAGGAAATACCGGGCAAAGAGCGGAATGTCTTCTTTGCGCTCGCGCAGCGGGGGCACGACGAAGGGAATCACGTTCAGCCGGTAAAACAAGTCTTCGCGAAAATTTCCTTTGGAGATTTCCTCTTCCAGGTCTTTGTTGGTGGAGGCGATAATGCGCGCATCCACCACGATGGTTTCGTCGCCGCCCAAGGGAACGACGCGCTGCTCGTCGAGAGTGCGCAGCACCTTCGATTGCGTTTTGAGGCTCATGTCACCGACTTCATCGAGAAACAGCGTTCCCCCATGCGCTTTCTGAAACTTGCCGTCTTTGTCCGCCGCGGCTCCGGGAAACGATCCTTTGCGGTGGCCGAACAGTTCGCTCTCGATGAGATCCTCGGGAATTGCGGCGCAGTTGACCTCGACGAAAGTTTCGTCCTTGCGCAAGCTTTGGGCGTGGATCGCGTGGGCGACCAGTTCCTTGCCTGTGCCCGACTCGCCGTAAATCAAAACGCGGCCGTTGGTGGGCGCCATCAGCCCGATCTGCTGGCGCAGAGCCTTCATAGGAATGCTGTCGCCGACAATCAGGCTTTTGGCGTGGAGCTGTTTTTTCAGATCGACATTTTCGTGCCGCAGCTTCTTGGACTCGATCGCGTTCTTGACCAGGATCAGCGTCTTGTCGATGGAGAGCGGCTTCTCGAGGAAGTCATAAGCACCGAGCTTGGTGGCGCGCACGGCCGTCTCAATGCTGCCGTGGCCCGAGATCATAATCACTTCGGGCGGGTCGTCCATCTCGCGGATTCTTTCCAGTGTCTCCAGGCCGTCAATGCCAGGCAGCCAGATATCCAGTAAGACCACTTCGTGGTTGCGCTCAAGCCTGAGCAGTTTGAGGCATTCCTCACCGCTTTCCACGGAAGCGGTTTCGAAACCCTCGTCGGCCAAGACACCTTCGAGCGATTCGCGAATGCCGGCTTCGTCGTCAACAATGAGGATTTTATGCATGTTGGGTTGAGGACGCGGCAATCGTGGACTCGGGAACGACCGGAAGCTCCATGATGAACCGCGTCCCAGCCGGGCGGTTCTCTTCCACGCGGATCGACCCACGATGTTCTTCGATGACCTGGCTCACGATTGCCAGGCCGAGACCGGTTCCGCGCTTTCGGGTTGAGAAATAGGGCAGAAAAAGTTTCTCCTTTAACTCGCGGGTCACGCCATGTCCGGTATCGGCGATGGTGATCTCGACCGCGTCGCGGCTGGCGACAAGAGTTGTCGAAATCTCGATTTCGCGAACCAGCGCATCCTGCAGGGCCTCGGCGGCGTTGTCCACCAGGTTGGCGACTGCGCGCTTGATTGCCTCCGTATCGGCCATCACCTTGGGAAGACCCGGAGCAAACGATTTGTGCAGCGTGATGCCGTCCAGCCTGCCATTGAACAAAGATAGCGCGCTCTCGATGACTTGGTTAATGTCGCCCGGGTGCGGATTGGATGCCGGGAAACGAGCCAGCGTGGAGAACTCATCCACCAACCGGCGAACTGTTTCAACCGCACTCGCAATGGTTTGAGCACAGGAGCGAATGACCTGCAACGATGCCGGATCGGAGGGCGTGGCGCGCTCCAGATGGCGCTGAATGCGTTCCGCGGATAGCGCGATGGGGGTAAGTGGGTTCTTGATCTCGTGCGCGACGCGGCGCGCCACTTCGCGCCACGCCGCCTGTTTCTGAGCTTTCAGCAGGTCCGAGAGATCTTCGAAGACGATTACGTATCCAGACCGCTCGCCCTGATGGCGCAGAGTTGCCACGGTGACAGCCACGTTCAATGAAGCGCGGTGCAACGGCATCTCCATTTGACTGGTGGTCATGCCCATGCGATCGGCGCGGCGGAGCAGCGGTTCCAGATCCTGCAGCACTTCCGGCAGAAAGACGTCCGCCAAACGCGCTCCGCGCAACACGTGCTGCCCATCGGCATAGCCCTCAGGATGAAACATGCGCAGCAGGGCCTGATTGGCGTGCGTTACACATCGCGCGGCATCGAGCGAAAGCACTCCGGTTGGAATGCTCTCGAGGATGGTTTCCATCTGCCGGCGGCGCTGGTCGAGTTCGGTGTTGGCCGCGCTCAGGTCGCGGCTGGAAGCTTCAATTTGCCGCCTGCCCGCTTCCAAATCTTCGGCCATGCGGTTGAACGAGCGCACCAGGTCTCCGATTTCATCGGCGGCGCTCACGTCGATGCGGTAATCCAGACGCCCGCGAGAAATTTCCTGCGTGGCTTCGGCCAACGCAGCCAGAGGGCGAGTGACCAGCTTAGAAAGAAACAGAGCCAGCCAAGTGGTTACGAACAGCACCATCATCGTCAGCAACAGAAGCAGGCCCATGTAGGTGCGGCGGACGAGTCTGCGTTCGTGGGCCAATTCAAAATAGCGTTGCTGGCTGGCCTCCACCTGCCTGACAGTTTGAGAAAATTCCTTGGGAAGAGGGATCGCTACCAGGATCAAGCCGTCGTTTCCGACCGGCGCGCTGCCCAAGGAATAGTCCGTTTGGTCCCAGGTAAAAAATGCGGGGCGGCCCGCGGCCGCTTCCGCGAATGGCAGCGCTGACTTTAAGAGCGGCCATGGCGCGGGAGCATTGAAGCTGGCCTCGGCGCTGCCATCCTGGACGGCCAAGGCGAAACCACCTTGCAGCGTGATCTCATGATTTTGGAACTCGCTCACCACCGGCGAGAATCCGTGGCCAGAGAACCCCCGTTTCGTTTCGGCGGATGCGGCAATGGCCGACGCCTCGGCATGCGCATTCTGCGCGGCGTATCCGCTCAAGAGAGACGCCATCGCGTGCGTGTCGGCCCGCACTTCTTCTACAGGAGTGGAGAACCACTTATCGATGGAGCGGTTCATCAGCCCGTAGGCGAACCAGTACATCACCATGACGGGCACGAATGACAGCAGCAGCGCGCCCACCACCATGCGGGTTCGAAACTTCGAGCCCAGCACCCCCAAGCGGCGTTCGGCAAACAGCTTGAGCAGGTTGCGAAACAGGACGAAGGTAAGTGCGACAAACAGAAGGAAAATCAGCGCCGAAAGCGCGGCGAATACTACGATCTGCTGATTATTGCCGGGGCGCAGGAATGAGAGATCGAATGACGTTTGGGAGACCAGGACGGCGAACAGCAGGAAAACCGAAATCGCGAGCAGAATGATAACCTGCCTGCGGTTGGAGGTGCCGGCGGGCCGAGTTGGAAGGTTTTGCGTCACAAGAATTCCGCGGTCCAGCCCCGCCTGGTAAGTCGCGGACTGGCAGGCTTGGAACAGACCGGCAGTCATTATAGATGCAGACGTGCACGCGAAAGAGCTTTCAATAGCTAAGAACCACACTCGCCACAACGTTCAATGCGCAGGCGCACGCCCCGCCGAGAGTTCCTCGAGCACAGCGCGGTAGGCGGCTTTCGGCTGGTAGGCGCGATCGAAGGGCAGCGCCTGCCCGCGCGTGCCGTGGGAATGGGATCCGATCCATGAGTATTTGTCGGTGAATCCCCAGGTCTGAATTGCGGTGCAGCCGGGATTGTCCAGGCACGCCCGCACGATACCGCGATAAATGCCGGCTTGGCGGGTTAGGTCTTCCGGGTGAAGCACAACGCTCGAGTCTACCGGTGCAGAGACGTCAAGTTCCGTGATGTGAACCTGTACACCGAGTGCCGTGAGCCGGGCAATGTTAGCGGCGATCGCGGGGATATCCGCATTGAAATTGGGCACGTGCAATTGCAGCCCCACGCCGTCGATGGGAACGCCTCGGTGTTTGAAATCCTTGACCATCGCGTAGATCGCGTCCGATTTACGGCCCAGCGCTTCGCCTTCGGCTTCGTTGTAAAACAACAACGCGCCCGGGTCGGCCTTGTGCGCCCAACGAAACACTCGCTCGATGTAGGCCGTTCCTTGCTGAGAGAGGCCAATTCCTGGTTGGTTGTACCAGAGAGAATCCCGCACATTTCCGTTTTCATCCAGAGCTTCGTTGACTACATCCCAGGCGAAAACGTGGCCCGCGTAATGCTTCATTACTCGATTGATGTGTTCGTGCAGAAGGCGCGACAGTTGCCGCGTGGTGAAGTGACCTTGCGTCAGCCAAGCGGGGTTATCGCGGCCCCAGACCAGGCAATGGCCGCGGACCTTCATTTGGTGGGCCTGCGCGAAGCGGACAACCTCGTCACCCTGGCGAAAATCGTAGGCGGATGCATCCGGGCGCAACACCCACCACTTCATCGCGTCTTCCGTTTCCACCATGTTGAACTCGCGCGCGAGCGTGGAAGCGTAGGCAGGCTCGGAGAGTTGTGAAGGGCGAACGGCCGCGCCGATGAGCAGCCCGTCGTAGTCTGCCGCCTGCCGGAGCGATTGAGCGCAGCAGACCGAAGCCATCACTCCCAGCAAAATTACAGATCGCCAACAATGTTTAAACAACGAATCCTCCAGAGAATGCGTCCCTGGTGGTTACTTAGACCCGGGCAGGAACTTCTGTAAAGGGCACTCGTCACAATTGGGCCGTGATTTTCGACAATAGTTTTTCCCCACGCCCACGATCAGGCCGTGCATCTCGTTGTAAATCTGCGCCAGAGCCGTTCGCTTGGCCGCGCTCATCCGGGAGGGCGGATGCGCGGTCGCCTGAAAGGCCGCCGCCAAATGCTGGACTACAGGTTGGCCAGCGCCGGAAACAGTCCGTGCCAGCGGTGTGAGCGCCCGCTCAAACAACTCCCGGACACTCTCATAATCGGTTCGTTCGGGCAATATCTCATGGCGGGTAAGAATCCGTCGCGTATAAGCGTCCACCACGAAGACCGGATGATTACCAGCGTAAAGCAGGATGGAATCCGCAGTTTCCGGCCCGATGCCGTTCAGGCCGAGAAGTTCTTGCCGGAGTTGGTGAGTGGGGCGCCCAAACAATTTCGTCAGGGAGCCTTCGTAATGCCGATCCAAATACGCGACGAAAAGTTTCAGCCGCCTGGCTTTCTGGCGAAAATAACCAGCGGGACGAATCAGCCGCTCGAGGTCGGCCAAAGATACCTGGCGGATTCCCTTGGCGCTGAGCAGATGCGCCGCGCGAAGATTCGCCAGAGCTTTTTCTACGTTCGTCCACGCCGTGTTCTGCGTGAGGTAAGCGCCCACGATTACTTCCAAGCGCGACTGTGCCGGCCACCAATGCTGCGGCCCCGCGGCGCGGAATAAGGCGGTGTAGTAGGTGCGAATCAGGGTTTCGCTGGCTTCGTCCCCCAAAGGCTAAGACCCCCGCATGGCTAAGCTTACGCTGGTTGCGGGCGCGCCTGCATTGATCGCGGCAGCCCGCGCCGCCGCTTACCGAAGTGCATGTACCTCGGCCCAAGATTTTGTTCTTACCGCGAAAAAGCGCATTTGGCGCGGGTTCCGAAGGAGGGCTGCCCGCTTGTTCGGTACGGCGGCAGGTCCAAGTACTACGGTAACTGGTACGGTAATCGACTTGCGGTGACAATTTGTGTCAACACGAAGACGCTGCTTTTCCCCTCCAATAAAGCGGTGCTTGGTGCAAATGCCGGCACGACTGTCAGTGCCTCTCGGTGGATAGGAGATCGACGTATGTCTCAACGGCTGGGTGACCTTCTCGTCAAAGAGAAGATCATAACCCCAGAGCAGTTGGAGCAAGCGACTAAGGCCCAGAAAGAGCAGAACTGCCGCCTGGGCTCCGCATTGGTGAAGCTCGGATTTCTCACTGATGAGGATGTCACGAATTTTCTCTCCCGCCAGTATGGCGTTCCAGCCATTAACCTTTCTTATTTTGAAATCGACCCGGCTGTGGTCAAGATGATTCCGTTCGAGACGGCGAAGCGATACCAGATCCTTCCGTTGAGCCGTGTGGGCGCTTCGCTCACCATTGCGATGGTCGATCCGACCAACGTCTTCGCAATGGACGATATCAAGTTCATGACCGGCTTCAACATCGAGCCGGTCGTCGCCTCCGAGAGTTCAATTCTGGCGGCCATCGAAAAATCTTACGGGGGCCCGAAAGAGAAGGAAGAAGACCTCGAGACCGTGATGCAATCGATGTCGGAGCTGAACGAAAGCGACGTCGAACTGCAGGCCGAAGAAACGCAAATGGAGCTGTCGCAGCTGGAAAAGGCTGCGGACGAGGCTCCGGTAGTCAAGCTGGTGAATCTGGTGCTCACCGACGCGGTGAAGCGAGGCGCCAGCGATATTCACATCGAGCCCTACGAGAAAGAGTTCCGGGTGCGGTTCCGCATAGACGGCGTTTTGCAATCGATCATGTCGCCGCCGCTCAAGCTGAAGGACGCGATCACATCCCGGCTGAAAATCATGGCGAAGCTGGACATCAGCGAGAAGCGCCTGCCACAGGACGGCCGCATCATGCTGAAAATGAACATCGGGGGCCGCAAGAAGCAGCTCGACTTCCGCGTCAGCACACTGCCCACGCTGTGGGGCGAAAAGATCGTGCTGCGTTTGCTCGACAAAGAAAATCTGCGGCTGGACATGACCAAGCTGGGCTTCGAGCCGGAGTCGCTGGTGAAATTCGAGAAGGCCATTCTCAAGCCCTACGGCATGGTGTTGGTGACCGGCCCCACAGGATCGGGAAAAACCAACACTCTGTATTCGTCCATCTCGCGCCTGAATCAGCCCGACACCAACATCATGACGGCCGAAGATCCGGTTGAATTTCAGTTGGGCGGGGTCAACCAGGTGCAGATGAAAGAGCAGATCGGATTGAATTTTGCCGCGGCTCTGCGTTCTTTTCTGCGTCAGGATCCAAACATCATTCTCGTCGGCGAAATCCGCGATTTCGAGACGGCGGAAATCGCCATCAAGGCAGCGCTCACGGGCCACCTTGTGCTTTCCACCCTGCACACCAACGGCGCGCCCGAAACCATCACGCGCTTGATGAACATGGGAATCGAGCCCTTCCTCGTGGCGACCTCGGTCCATCTGATCTGCGCCCAGCGCCTGGTCCGGAAGATTTGCAAGGAGTGCGCGGAGACGGTGGATGTTCCAGTGCAGACTTTGATCGAAGAGGGATACACCCCCGAGGAAGCCAAGACGATCAAGATCCAGAAGGGCAAGGGATGCGGCGTTTGCAATAACACCGGCTACAAGGGCCGATGCGGCTTGTATGAAGTTATGGAAGTGGATGACGAGATCAGAGAACTGGTTCTGGTGGGCGCATCGGCGGTGGAACTGAAAAAGAAAGCGATCGAGCGCGGCATGATCACGCTGCGCCGAAGCGGGTTGATCAAGGTTGCGGCGGGCATGACCACACTCGAAGAGGTTGCCCGCGAGACCATTCACTAATTCAAAAGACGCAAGGAAGGAACGGCGATTATGGGACTGTCATTGAGTGATTTATTGAAGCGGATGCTGGAGATGAGCGGCAGCGATCTCCATATCACCACCAATTCGCCGCCGCAGATCCGCGTTCACGGACACCTCGTGCCGCTCGACCTGCCGCAGTTGACCCCGGCCGAGACGAAGCAACTGGCATATAGCGTCATGACGGATTCCCAGAAGCACCGCTTCGAGGAAAGCCTGGAGCTGGACTTCTCTTTCGGACTGAAAGGGCTGGCCCGGTTCCGCGCCAATGTGTTTAACCAGCGCGGCGCAAGCGCTGCCGTGTTCCGGCTGATCCCGTTCGAGATCAAGTCTTTTAACCAGCTTGGCCTGCCGGCTGTGGTGAGCAAGCTCTGCGATAAGCCGCGCGGCCTGGTGCTGGTGACGGGACCGACTGGCTCCGGCAAGTCCACGACTCTGGCGGCCATGATCGACAAGATCAACAGCGAGCGCCACGACCACATTCTGACGATTGAGGACCCGATCGAATTCGTCCACATGAACAAGAACTGCGTGGTGAACCAGCGCGAGTTGCACGCCGATACCAAGAGCTTTACCGACGCCCTGCGCGCCGCTCTTCGTGAAGACCCGGACGTTGTGCTGATCGGCGAAATGCGCGACCTGGAAACTATCGAGTCAGCTCTGCGCATCGCCGAAACCGGTCACTTGACGTTCGGCACATTACACACCAATTCCGCGACCTCCACCATCAACCGCATCATCGACGTCTTTCCCGCCCACCAGCAGCCGCAGATTCGTGCCCAGCTTTCGCTGGTGCTGGAAGGCGTCATGTGTCAAACCCTGCTGCCAACCATCAGCGGCAAGGGCCGGTGCATGATTATGGAAATCCTTATCCCCAACCCCGCGGTGCGCAATCTGATCCGCGAGGACAAGATTCACCAGGTCTATTCGGCGATGCAGTCCGGACAGGACAAGTTCGGCATGCAGACTTTCAACCAGGCGCTGGCCACAGCGTATTTCCAGAAGCAGGTTTCGCTGGAGGTGGCACTGCAACGCTCCAGCAATCCGGAAGAGCTGCAGGAAATGATTAACCGTGGCGCCGGCTTGTCAAACAAGGGCGCAGGCGGAGCTACGTTGGCCCGAGGGGCTGCTCCGTCAAAAAGCTAGAGTGGTTGAAGACGCATCACGCTCGGCGGCTCGGGCGATGAGCACGGCAAGTTGAGCCGCAAGGGATTTAGAAATCGGCAACCATGTTGAGGAAAGGCTAATACCATGCCAGTTTTCACATTTTCCGGCAAGGATGCTTCCGGACAAAAAATTTCCGGGGAGCGGATGGCACCAAACAAGCAATCGCTGGGGCAGCAATTGCGGCGCGAACACATTACGCCGGGCGCAATCCGGGAAAAGGGCAAAGAGTTTGTGATGCCCACGTTCGGGACCAGCAAAGTCAAGGTCAAGGACATCGCGATTTTCTTCCGCCAGTTCTCGGTCATGATCGATGCCGGTCTGCCGCTGGTGCAGTGTCTGGAAATCCTGGCGGCCAACCAGGAAAGTCAGACATTCCAGAAGACGCTGACGGGAGTGCGCACCACAGTGGAAGGCGGCGCTACGCTGGCCAATGCGATGCGGCAGTATCCCAACGTGTTCGATGACCTCACCACCAACATGATTGAAGCCGGTGAGACGGGCGGCATTTTGGACATCATCTTGCAGCGCCTGGCGACCTACGTGGAGAAGGCCGTCCGCCTGAAGTCGGCGGTGAAGTCCGCACTGATTTACCCTGTCGCCGTGGTCAGCATTGCCACTCTGATTGTGGGCGCCCTGCTCAAGTGGGTTGTGCCAATCTTCGCCAACCTCTTTGCCGGCCTGGGTGTCGCCCTGCCCCTTCCCACTCGTATCGTGATGGGGCTGAGCGGGTTCGTGCAGAGCTTCTGGTGGGTCTTCATCGTGGGAACGGTTGGTCTGGTCTTCGGCCTTAAACAGATTCGCAAACACCCCCGCGGCCGTTATTACTTCGACAAAATGCTGCTCATGCTGCCCATCGTCGGCCCGCTATTGCGGAAGATCGCAGTGGGCCGCTTTACGCGCACGCTGGGCACCTTGATTACTTCGGGCGTGCCCATTCTGGAAGGATTGGCCATCACCGCCAGGACCTCCGGCAACGCCGTGCTGGAAGAAGCCTTGATGAAAGTGCGGAAGGCCATCGAAGAAGGCCGCACCATTGTGGATCCGCTCAGAGAATGCGGTGTGTTTCCCAACATGGTGACCCAGATGATCGGAGTCGGCGAAGCCACCGGCGCCATGGACAACATGTTGCAGAAGATCGCCGACTTCTACGAAGAGGAAGTGGACGCAGCCACCCGGGACATGCTGGCCATGCTCGAGCCGGCTATCATCGGCGTGCTCGGCGTAACGATCGGCGGCATCGTGATTTCGCTCTACATGCCGCTGTTCGCCATGATCGCCAAGCTGGCGGGGTAGAAAGAACGGGTCTAGGGTCTTAGGTGTTAGGTCTTAGGCCTAAGACCCACACGCCTCACATCCAAATGCCGAACACCTAAGACCTGACACCTGAGACCTAAGACCCGAGATAGCAATGCAATCGACGTTTGACGAGCGGAGTTGGCTGGCCTGGCTGGTTAAAGTTCGAATTCTGATTCTGACCTTCCTGCTCGGAATCCAATTGGCTCTCGCCCAGTTGACGCCCACACCGCGGCCGCTGCGCTTCTTTATCAGCACCATCTTGCTGTGGTATACGCTCTCTCTCGTTTATGTAATCCTGCTCTCGTTCTGGCGGGAGCACCGGTTGCAGGCTTCGTTGCAGGTGCTTACCGATCTGGTGCTGGTCAGTCTGGTGGTGCATGCGACCGGAGGCTGGGACAGTTCGTTTAATTTCCTCTACCCTCTTGTCATTATCGTAGCCAGCGTCCTGCTGCCGCGGACGTGGGCGTATCTGGTCGGCGCTTTGGCGTTCATTCTTTATGGCACGGTCCTCGAACTCAACTATTACGGGTTCGTGCGCTCCTACTGCACGACGCATCCCGGGCTGAAAGAGCTGCAGGCAATCATTTTCGTGAACTTGTTTGCCTTTATGGCGATTGCCTACCTGGCCGGCCAGTTGTCGGCCAAGCTGCGCCAGGCGCGCGTACAACTGAAAGACACCAGCGGTGCGCTGGAAGACCTTCAGGTCTTGCACGAGAACATTATTCAATCGATCAGCAGTGGATTGATCACCACCGGGCTGGATGGCCGCATTACGCTGGTCAATCATGCGGCTCAGAAACTCCTGGAGTGCGCTCCGGATCAGTTGCTGGGCCAGCCCGTTGCGCCGCTCTTTGTGGACGCGCTGCCCAATTCCGAGTCGCAGCAGGCCCACGCAGAAGTTCGATTCGACACCGCCGGAAAATTCCGCAAGACATGCCGGGTCCGGGTAGCCACGCTTGACGTGCCGGAGCGGGGTGCGCTCGGCTATGTCTACGTGTTGGATGACCTCACCGAGATCCGGCGTCTGGAACGCGAAGTCCGCATGCAGGACCGCTTGGCGGCGGTGGGGAGGTTGGCGGCGGCCATCGCCCACGAGATCCGCAATCCCCTTACTTCCATTGCCGGCTCGGTCAGCATGCTCTCGGGCATACCGGAGATGAACGAGGAGCACCGGCGGCTGCTCGATATCGTAACCCGGGAATCGCAGCGCTTAAACGGCATCATCACCGATTTCCTGGCGTATTCCCGCGGCAAACAGTATCACTTCGACAAAGCCGACCTGGTGCGATTGCTGGAGGATACGCTCACTCTCATGCGGCACCGCATGACCGCGGAAAATACCGGTATCACGATTGAAAGCAGGTTCACGGTCCGCGAAGCCTGGGCGCTCGCCGACGGGGACAAGATCAAACAGGTCTTCTGGAATTTTTCCGAGAACGCGGTCCGCGCCATGCGCGATGGCGGCACCCTGAAGGTAGGCATCGAATCCTCGGGAGACGACTGGCAGGTGAGTTTTGCGGATACCGGGACCGGCATGACCCCGCAGCAGACGGAAAAAATTTTCGAACCCTTCCAATCGAACTTTGAAGGCGGCACCGGACTTGGGCTGGCGGTCGTCTACCAGATCGTGCAGGCTCATGAAGGCAAAGTGTGGGCGCGGTCCAAACCAGGGGCCGGAACCACCTTTGTCCTGAGGCTGCGCCGCTTCGACGCAGAGAGGCGAGCGTCCGGAACGTCTTCGGCGGCGGAATCGGGAGTGAACAGGCTGCCAGCTGCTCTGGCCCCGCAACTCGTGGCCGCAGCGCCAGAAGGGAGGCGGCATGGCTAACATCCTGGTCTGTGACGATGAGCGCTCCATCTGCGAAATGCTGGATATCGCACTGCGCCGCGATGGGCACCGCGTTGAGACGGTGCAGTCCGGGCAGGCGGCCAAGAACAAGATTGACGGCGCTCTTTACGATCTGATCGTCACCGACATCAAGATGCCGAACATTGACGGCATCGAAGTCCTGCGTCATGCGCATCGCGTTTCGCCCGATTCTCCGGTGATCCTCATCACCGCTGTGGAGGACTACGAAGCCGCCGTGGAAGCGGTAAAAGCCGGCGGAGCATCGGATTACATTCGCAAGAGTCCGGGTCTGGTCGACGAAATCAAACTCGCCATCAACCGCGCGCTCGAAAAGCTGGTTTTGAGCAAGCAGAACTTCGCCTTGCGCCGGGACGCCGCCGGCCGCAACTCGCTCGACAATATCATCGGCTCCAGTCCAGCGATGGAGAAGCTAAAACAGACGGTGCGCACCGTCGCTTCCACGGCCAGCACGGTGCTGATTCACGGCGAGAGCGGCACCGGTAAGGAATTGGTAGCCCGCGCCGTCCACATTTGTTCGCCGCGAGCCACCGAGCCGTTCGTGTCGGTAAACTGCGGGGCCTTCCCGGAAACTCTGCTCGAGAGCGAACTCTTCGGCTACTTGAAGGGAGCTTTCACCGGAGCCACTCAGAATAAGCGTGGTCTGTTCGAAGTCGCCGGCGGAGGGACGATCTTTCTCGACGAAATCAGCGAAATGACGCCGACCATGCAGGTGAAGCTGTTGCGTGTGCTGCAGGAGCGCACGGTGCGGCCGGTCGGCAGCACCAGCGAAATCTCCATCGATGTGCGGGTCATCGCGGCTACCAACCGCGATCTCGACAAGGCCGTTGCCGAAAACTTGTTTCGCGAAGATCTCTATTATCGTCTGAACGTAATTCCGATCCGCGTGCCCGACTTGCGCGAGCGCCGCGAAGACATTCCTCTGCTGGCCAATCACTTTCTGAAGAAATACGCCGCGGCCGCCAACCGAAGTATCCTGCGCCTTAACAAAGACTCGCTTGATGCCCTCTGTGGTTACGAGTGGCCAGGCAACGTCCGCCAGTTGGAGAATACCGTCGAACGCGCGGTTGCCCTGGAAATGACCGACGAGTTGCACGTCGCGCTGCCTGCGGAACGGCCCAAAGCCCGCGCCGCGGCGGCAGGTGTGGGTGCTTCAACCGGGATGCCGGAGATAGAGCCGGGTGCGGTTCTTCCCCAGGGTGTAGGTATGGAGAGTTACGTCGCGGGCATCGAGCGCACTCTGCTGCAAAATGCTCTCGACCGCTCGAATGGTGTCCAGACCAAAGCCGCCGACTTGCTCGGCATCTCCTACCGCTCGTTCCGGCACTTGATGAAGAAGTACGAGCTGTAAGCCTTCCAGCTCCAAGCGAGTAGCTTCGAACCAAAAGCTAAGAAATTTTCCCCTTCAACTCCTGCTTCCACCCCAGCACCCTCGCCTTGGCGCCTTCGGCCTCAGCCTCGGGGATCATTCCTTTTTTCTGATAAAGCACCGATAAACTCGTACGCGCCAGCACATCGTCGGGATCCAGTTCGGTGATTCGTTGCGCCACAGCGATCGCCTCATCGTAACGCTGCAGATCCTGCAGGGCGTGCGCCAGCCCATGCATGGCCTCGGTAAACGCAGGATCCACGGCCAGCGACTCCCGGTAGGCCGCGACCGCTTCTTCCAACTTCTCATCCCCCATCAAATCCAGCGCGGCATAGTAGTGGTCTTCGGCCTTCTGGCGGGTGTCTGCGTCGGACATGGAGGAAATCCTGAAAGAGAAGAGGATTCTAACATGGATCCAGTTGCCGGTTTTTCTGGCGCAGAGGAACCTACACTAGGCGTAGGCGAAGCGTGCCATCTGTGGTTATCATCATGCCATGCATTCGCTGCGTTTTCTTTGGAACGCCACCAAAGGCCATCGACTGGCCCCGTGGCGGAGCCCCTACCTGCTCTGGCGCATCGAGACCTACTGCGGCATCAAGATGACGCAGATCGGATTTCTTGAATTTTGGGAATTTCTGTGGCGGGAACGCACCAGCCTGTGGCGCTTTCTCAAGTGGACCAGCGAAATGGAACGCTATGTCCGCCCCAAGCCAAGGAAGTTGTAAAGCGCTCGCTAGGCGCCCTTACCCGCGGCGGCGGCTCCGCCGAGGATGATGCTTATGTCGCTGCCCTTGCCGGCGCCGGTCAATTGGGCGGCGGCCCCGCGATTCGCCGCGATTTCCAGGAAGCCCATACTTCCCAGAATGCCAATCACTTCCCCGGGAGCGCCCTCGGCATAGGCATTGCGGATTTCGGTGATCTCGCGGCTGCCGACGACGATTTTGAATCCCGTAGCGCCCGTTCCAAAAAGCATGGGAGCGTCTTGTGGAGTGATATTGGTGATGAGATTTCCGAAGCGGTCGACTTTCAGCACGACACCGCGCAGGCGGGTTTCATCGACGGCTTTCGGCTTCGGCGCCGAAAAGCGCACGTAGTCGTCAACTTCCTCGCCAAACTTCAGCGAGTCGACTTCTTTCGCCAGGTACGCGGCGACGGGCGAAAAAATATCGCGGGCGTGGAATGTGTTGCTCACCGGCTGCAGATAGTAGTGCTCGGCAGTGATGTGCCGCACGTGCATGCGGCTCTCCCGCGCATAGACCAGCGAAAGCACGCCGTTGTCGGGCGCAACGAAATGGTATTTGTCGCTGGAGGCCAGAATCGGCCGCCGTGCCGTGCCCACGCCGGGATCCACGATTACCATATGGACGGTGCGGGTAGGGAAGTACGAATAGGCCTGCGAAATGGTGAGCGCACCATCCAGCACGTCGAAGGCCTGAACCGAATGGCAGATATCGACAATCTCCGCTTCCGGCACGATATCCAGGATGACGCCCTTCATGACGCCTACAAAATGGTCATTACTTCCGAAGTCGGTGGTCAGAGTGATAATCGGACGATGCGCCAAGCTTTCCTCGCGGCTGGAAGACAGAGAACTCCCAGAAACTCGAAAGTAATTGTTGGTAACTGTGGAGTCAAGGCACGGAGGTAATAAGTGAACTAAACCGTGACCAGTGGCCAGTGCCCAGCACCTCGATCTTCTGACCGCTGCTCACCGGCCACTGCTATTCGATGTGGATGTCGCCCGATCCTGTGCGCAGAGTGAGCAACGGACCACCGCCGCGCACTTTTCCGACGATCGACTTGCGCGTCTCCTGCACACGTCCTTGCACCGTCATCGTGATCGGCGCATTCACATCCAAGGTGCCCGAGCTCGTCGAAAGATTTGCGTCGAAGGAGGCATTTGCGGGCAGCCGCACGCGGACGTTGCCCGATCCCGTGCGGACCTCCCACGCGCCCGTCTGCGTGCCTTCGGCCGTAATATCGCCGCTGCCCGCCTCGGCGCGAAACGCCCCTTGAATGCCGCGAGCCGTAATGTTTCCGGAACCGGTGCGCAGATCGATGTCCCCCGAACCGGTTTCCTGCACTTCGATGTCGCCGCTGCCCGTGCCTCCCCGCACCGGGCCCGAAATCTCATGCGCCCGAACGTCGCCCGATCCGGTCTGCAGATGAATTTCTCCCGTAAGCCGCGTGAGTTTTACGTCTCCCGACCCGCTCTGCAGGTCGAGGCTGCCGCGAGTTCCTTCAATGGTTTGATTTCCCGAGCCGCTGTGCGTGCGGATGGTCGTCTCGGAGGGCACGGTGATTTCATAGTCCACCGAAATGTCGCGGGTGTTCACATAGTCGATGCGGATGTTGTTCCCTTCCTGCCGCAACGGAGGGCGCTGTTCGATCTCGGATACATCGGTGCTCCGGTTCCCAAACAGCCAATGGTCCCCAACAAAAATCTTGCCGCGAACGGAAACCGATCCCGGCGGGCCATTCCGCACGATGACGTCGCCGGAGCGGGTCTGTATTTCCAGATCCACAGCCCCGCTGACCTGGAACGTTTTCTCGAATGTGCCTTGAGGAGTGGAAGCGAATGCGGCGCTGCAAACAAACAGCACGGCCAGCGCGATCACTAGGATTGAGGAGCGCGCCGGAATGGAAACCAGTATACGGGAGATGCGTCGGTTCTTCATGTTGGAATGACTCCGCAAGTGTTCCAAGTACGGCGTCCGGCGTCCGCCGACCTGGTCATTAGAATTTCTCTTCAAACTGAAAACCGGCCGGATGCCGTGTCCTTACTGCAGCACCACCTGATCGCCTTCCTTCAATCCGCTGAGCACTTCGGTTTTCGCGCCGTTGGAGATTCCGATGTTGACCGCGATCTTGTCCTTGCCATCCTTGCCCTTCGGATTGGGAATCTCAACCGAGGCTTTCTTATCCTTGTCGTAGAGGATCGCGCCTTCCGGAATCTGCAGCACGTTCTTGTGTTCTTCGAGGATGATTTCCGCGTTGGCGGTCATCTCAGCCTTAAGTTCGCCACCTGGATTTTGAATCGAAACTCGCACTTCGAACGTGGTGACGTTGTCCTTCTCCACGCCCATGGGAGAGATCTTCGTCACTTTGCCGGTAAAAGTTTTATCCTTGAACGATTCCACCTTGATCCGCGCCGGCTGGCCCAGATACACCCTGCCGATATCGCTCTCGTCCACTTTGCCCTTCACGTACACTTCGCTGGTATCGCCCAAGGTCATGACCAGCGTGGCCGAAGAGCCCAGCACCAGAATCGAGCTCACCGCGTCGCCCATCTCCACATCGCGCGAGAGCACAATGCCGTCGATCGGAGAGACAATGTCGGTATAGCTGAGCTGCTCGTCCAGCTGAGTCAGGTTGGCCTGATCCTGCGCCACCTGCGCCTTGGACTGCGCGATCTTTGCCTTCAGCACCGTCACCTGCGCCTTGGAGACGTTCTGCTTATTCAGCGACATTTCGTAATTCTTCTCGGCATCGTCGAGCGCGGACGCCGACACCACACCATCCTTCGCCATGCTCACGGCCCGGTCATACGCACGCTTGAGCAGCGGCACGTCCGGTCCCTCCGCGTCCACTTTGGCGCGTTCGAAGTCGGCTTGCGAACTGGTCAGGTTGGCCTCAGCCGCATCCAAAGCCGCACGCGACTGCGCCACCTGCGCCTCAATCTCAACCTTGTCGAGCTGTGCCAGCAACTGTCCCTTTTTTACGTTGTCGCCGTAGTCCACCAGCAACTTCTTTACGATCCCGCTGGCCTTCGACTTCACCTCAACCTTGGTGATCGGAGTCACCTTGCCGGTCGCCACCACGCTCTTGGCCAGGTCGCCCTTTTCCACCTTCGCCAGCTTCGTAGGATCGATCTTGGTGCCGCCGCGTGTAGCCGCGAACACCCCACCCGCAATCAGCAGGACGAGCACCGCCACGACGACGCCCCAGATAATCAGTTTGCGCCGCTTCTTCTTATTATTTCCGTTTCCGTTCACAACCGCCTCCTGAATGCTCTCGAAGTGCTTTACGCTTGTCACCCTGAGGCCCGTGTTCTTTGCGGGCCGTAGGACCTACGCACTGTCTTGTACGCAGCCTGAGTTGCCTTTGTTCCCGAGATTTTGAAACGAGCCTGAACGGTCTGAGCGGTGCAAATGCCTTGCCACCTTCCAGTTAGACCACCGTCAAGCAAGAAAGGTTAGCCCTGAGAAGCTAAAATGTTTACCTTCTTCCCACCTGTCCCCTGTGCGAAAGGATTTAAGATGCCATCTCCACAGCCCCCGCCGCCTCAGCCCCTTTTGGAATGTTAGAATTACCCCATCAGAATTACGCCTAAATGATCGCCTTCGTGCTGCTCCGCGTGCTCCTGATCCTTCTCCTGGTGGCGGCAAATGCGTTCTTCGCCGCCGCGGAGTTCTCCCTGATCAGTGTCCGCGACACCCGCATTCAGCAGCTCATCGCATCCGGCCGCATCGGCGCCCGCAACGTCCAGCGCCTGCATCAGCGTCTCGACGAAGTCGTCAACGGGGTGCAACTCGGCATCACCATCGTCAGCCTAACCTTAGGCTGGATCGGCGAGCCCATGGTCGCCCGCCTCGTCGAGTCTCTCCGTTTCGTTCACGAAGTGCCGCACGCCGCGGTTTATGCCCACGGCATCGCCATCGTCATCGCCTTCAGCCTGATCACCTACCTGCACGTGCTGCTCGGCGAGCTGGTCCCCAAGACTCTGGCCTTGCAGCGCGCCGAGCAGATCGCCCTTGCCGTGGCCGCTCCCATGGAGGCGTTTCTAACCATTACTCGTCCTCTACTCTTTTTCATGCGCCGCTCCGGCGGCCTGGTTTTGCGGCTTTTCGGCGCACGCGATGCCCGCCGCGGCGGCGCCGTCCACTCCCCCGACGAACTCAAGCTCATCGTCACCGCCAGCCGCCAGTTCGGCCAGATTCCCGAGTCGCAGGAAGAGATGATTCACAACGCCATCGAACTCGATAGCATCACCGTCCGCGAGGTCATGGTCGCGCGTCCGGACATTTTCTCCCTGCCCTCCGACCTCACCCTCGACGAAGCCCTCACCCGCGTCGTCGAAGGCCAGCACTCGCGCGTCCCGGTCTACGACCCGCAGCGCGGCCCCGAGCACATCGTCGGCGTCCTTTATTACAAGGAACTCGTCCGCTGGGTCCGCCTCCGCCTCGTCAATCTCGGCCAACCGCTGGCGACGCGCATCGCCCGCACTCAGATCGGCCAGATCATGCACGATGTGCTCGTCGTGCCCGAAACCAAAGTCTTGTCGGAGTTGCTGGATGAATTCAAACAGCGCCGCCGGCACCTCGCCGTCGTAGTCGACGAATTCGGTTCCACCGCCGGCGTCATCACCGTCGAAGACATCCTCGAGCAGCTGGTCGGCGACATCGAAGATGAATTCGACGTCTCCGCCCCGGAACCCGCATTGGCAGATGAGTCAATCCTGGTCCTCGAGGGCTCGGTCAACATCCGCGACCTCGAAACCCAACACGGCCTGCTCCTGCCCCGTGACGCCGGCTTCGAAACCCTGGCCGGCTTCGTTCTGGCCCGCCTGCAGCGCATCCCCTACTTAGGCGAATCCTTCGAGTACGAAGCCCACCGCTACACGGTAGAAGAAATGGAAGGTCACCGCATCGCGAAAGTAAAGATTGAAAAGCTGGAGAGTATTGAGAATAGGGCAGAGCCAACAGCCCGGAGCGGCGATTGAAATATGGAGAGCATTGCATCCCGAGCGAGGTAGAGGGTTGCGGAGCGTCTCAAATATGACGCTGGGACGAAAACTCGGTATTGCTGCGAGTGCACTGGGCGCAACAGGCGTCGTATGTTGGTTTACCGTCGAAGACTTTCGTTCTTTAGTTTATTTGGCATTGCGGGCGGCCCATTTCGCTGTGCACCCGGCTCCAGATCACTGCAAGAAAAGAGCAGCAGATTTCCAGGCCAAAGTAGAGCTTATGCAACGAGACGCGAAAAACTCACTTAAAGCTGGGACAAGTAAGGATGAAGTTATCCGATTCTTCGCGTCTGAGAACATCCCTCTCAGTTTCGATCAAGAGGGGCAAGACCAAGAGGCCACCGGCACGCTTGTCTTCAAGGGCCTAGCCGAGTGCGCAAATTTTGCCTGCGGTGACGATTCTTCGCTGATTGGGGTTCGAGTCAAGGTGAACGTCGATGGAACCGTGGCGTCAGTGCCTGTCGTGATAGGGATGTACACCGACTGCCTGTAGTTGCGACTGCCGATAATAAGCGCTGAGGCTGATCACTGAAGCTACTTTTCCAACGCGTCCTCTACACCCTCCCAGTAATCTGGCTGGTCGTCTCTCTCGTCTTTCTGCTAATCCACTTAGTCCCCGGAGACCCCATCCAACAAATGCTAGGCGAAGGCGCGCCGCCCGCCGACATCGAAGCCACGCGCCACGCCTACGGCCTCGACGCCCCGCTGAGCGAACAATATCTCCACTACTGGCGCGGAGTCCTCCACGGCGACCTCGGCCCCTCCTTCCGCTACAACCAAAGCGTCACGCGCCTGCTAACGCAGCGCTACCCCTACACCCTGCAACTGACGCTGGCCTCACTGTTCGTAGCCATCATCCTGTCGATCCCTGCCGGCGTGCGCTCCGCCCAGCGCCGCAACCGCTGGGACGACCGCCTGCTCAGCGTAGTCAGCCTCTTCGGCCTCTCATTCCCCAACTTCGCGCTAGGCCCTATCTTGATTCTTCTCTTCGCCATCAAGCTGGGATGGCTCCCCGTCTCCGGCGCAGGCTCCTTCGCCAACATCATTCTTCCCGCCGTCACCATGGGCAGCGCGCTAGCCGCCATCCTCACCCGCATGGTCCGCACCTCCATGCTCGAAGAGCTAAGCCAGGACTACATCCGCACCGCCCGCGCCAAAGGCCTGCCCGAGCGCACGGTCGTCTACCGCCACGCCCTGCGCAACGCCATGATCCCCATCATCACCGTGCTGGGCCTGCAATTCGGCGCGTTGCTGGCAGGCGCAATCGTGACCGAAACCATCTTCTCCTGGCCCGGCATCGGTCGCCTGACGATTCAAGCCATCTCGAACCGAGACTACTATCTGGTGCAAGGCTGCATCCTCGCGATTGGATTGACTTACGTCGCTGTGAATTTTCTGACGGACGTGCTGTATTCGGTGGCGAACCCGAGGATTAGGCAGTAGGATGGTGTTACTAGCGATACAATAAAGGGTAGAAGCGAGCAGACCACGACTGCAGCGAAGGCAAGTGCAGGCTTTAACCGTTAGAAAGGCCGGAATTCTTTCTGGAGCGCAACTAGTGCTTCGTCGGCTGTCATATAATCACCAGTCCAATCGGTGCTGACACCGCCTTTCTCACGGCGCAGTTCCCACCTTGGATCGAGGACGTTCCCGGCCTTCTTGGTTATAAAGGCCTTTTGACCGTCTGGCATGCCGTTGACTTGATACTGAGAAATCCCTACAGGCATCGAGCACCAAAGCCCTTCATCCAGCGTCAGTTTCAACATCGCGTCTCCTTACGGGGAAGGATAACATGGTTGGTTTCGGTCATACCTGAATTATTTGTCGGCGACGCTTTGGATTTATTACAGATCCTGACAAACCGGCATTTTGGCCTCCCCCGAACCCCCGAACGTCAGCTGCGAGCCCGGCCTCTATCGCGGGAGTTTCAGTCTTCCAAATAGACCTTTATTAGTTCACCGTATTCTTCATCGGACTTGCAAAACTGGTTCGTACCCGCGGGCGAGGTCACCCTGCACATGAAGGGCGGAACCTCCCAATACTTCTTGTCCTTGACGGTGTGCCAGGAATATTCCCCATAGGCCTTTCCTTCGTATGCGTCAAATAGGCTCTTGCGTGTCCAAATAGTTGGTGCGTAGGCTGAGTCAGTGTTCTCAACAAGGACAAAGCATTTGCTAAGCTTTGCACTGTAGTGGTTCTCATATCCCGCAGGGCCCTGAGACTTGTAGCCCAAATCGTGGAAAGCTTTTCGAGCTTGCTCCGCGCACTTCTCTTGGTATTCGAGCGGAACAGCCGTTGCCTTGGCCGTCGCAGCGACCTGCGCCTGGATCTCAGTAATTCGACCGCGCTGCTCGTGAATGATCTCCCGCTGACGAAACACCTGGAAACTAAGGACGGCGATCACAATGAGGAGTAGCGCCGTTAAGGTCTTCATCCGCGGGATTCTACACGCCTTTTCCCGCAGGAGGAAGTCCGAACAAGAGATTGGCCGTGGACTTAGCCCCCGCGCAAAGGTTTGGCTGTAGCGCACCTAAACCAACTCAATCAGTACCCGCCGTCCCGCCAAAGCAGCCGCCCGCCGCAAACCCGCGTCGGTGCACATTCGCACTTGACGTGTATATACCGTAATATTATTATGTATATACGTTGAAGCGAGGGGGAGCGCACTATGGCCGTCACCATGACTTCAATCCGACTGGATACCGACCTCGCCGACGAGGCCGTGAAAGTCCTCAAGGCAAAATCCCGCACAGACGCGGTTCACATCGCCCTGCGTGAGATTGTCGGGCTGAAGCGCTTCAAAGCCTTGATGAAAAAGAACTCCGGCAAACTCAAATTCTCCGGACTTGATGAGTGACCTCGTCATCTTCGATACATCTGTTCTGGTTGACGAGGCTCGCACCGGGCGTCATCGCAAGAGCATCGCATCGGTCGGCGGCTTGGTCCGCACATCATCCGTTGTTCTCGCGGAACTGATGCGAGGCGTCGTCGGGCCGGCAGAACACAAATTCCTCCGCTCTCTAGCAAGAAACTACCCGATCCTGACTCCGACGCAAAAGAACTGGCTGGAGTCGGGCGAGATACTGGCCAACCTTCGCGCCGATCACGGCTTCGAGCCGCACAAATTGCGCGACCTGCATTTCGACGTTCTCATCGCCCTCACCGCCCGCTCCCACGGAGCCCGCCTCATCACGACCAATCGGACAGACTTCGAGCTAATCCGTAGTTATCGCGAGATCAAGCTGGAGGTGTGGTGAGCCCGCTCCACGCCGTCAAACCAACTCAATCACCACCCGCCCCACCAAAGCCGCCGCCCGATGCAAACTCGACAGCGTGATGCCGGGGCCTAATCGCTCTTCTTCTTTCGCCTAGTCACAAGCTCGGCCGGAAGGCTCATCCTCCGCCACCGGCGCGTTGCCCTTGCCCACGCGCTTCAGAATCCGAGCGATCTTCGCCGGATTGGCCCGTCGTGCCCTCGCCGCAAAGTACTCTTTCGTCCGCAGCGCCGAAACCCCCTCCGCGACCGCCACGTTGATAAGCTGATTCAGCGCCACCCCTTCCGTCTCGGCGAGCTTGCGCGCCTCGTCCAGCAAGGACGGCTGCAGCCGCAATGCAAAGTTGCTTCGTCTCACGATACTCCTCAGATTTTCGTTAATTCGTTTCCCGCGCCAACAACCGCAGAAACTCTCCCGGCCGTATCACTCGACAGCCGAACCGGGCCGCTGCCGGATTGAAGTCCCGCTCATTGAAAGTAATGATCGCATGTGCCTGGCCGTTGACCGCAGTCTCCAGAACCATATCGTCGTTCGGGTCCGGCAACGCAGGCCGCCAGCGAAAGGCAAGCCGCACCCGCCTTCCCATGGCGGCCAAGCCATCCAGCACGTCCCCGACATCCTCGATGCTGGCAATATTACATGTCAAGGCAGCTGTTTATCTGCCGAACGATGTTTGATTTTCTCTGCGCCTCGCGTCCCCGTGGCGAACTGAAGCCAATTTTTTCCACAGCCTCGTTGTGACATCTGACCTTGCGATCGATTCTCAACTAGCCCATCATGGTCAAGGCGGAGGGGGCACAAGCACCTGAGAACACAACCGACGTAAGTCCTTTGTTCTCCGGGATTTTGACCTCTAAGTTCTTTGTTATGCCGAATTTGCGAGGAATTTCGTGCTAAGTCGAAGATTCCAATAGATCCCAGGGGGGAGGGGTATCGACAAATTCCAAACGTCGCACGCACCCGCGATGCTTCGGAAGCAACGACGCTAAGAATTATTAACGGGTAGAATTCCACAGGTCTTGGTTTCGAGGGCATCTGCGAGGCATGGCAGGAATTCGTCGTGCAGCTGATCGTGGGAATGGGTGTCTGGCGCGGGCGCAGCGGCGTCGCCCTAGCCCGGCAATCTTGATTCTGAGCATGGGGAAGATTAGAGTCATGAAAGCGCATCTGTGGGGTGGTCTCAATGTCCAGTCAAGCCAAGACTTACCTAAAGTTCGGCTCAGCCACGGTGGTGATTCTCCTGCTGCTGGGCTATCTCGCGTACACCGGCGTACAGGATAGCAAGAGCTATTACGTCACCATCGGCGAGCTGCACAAGATGGGCAACGGCGCTTACATGAAACGCCTGCGGGTGGCGGGGAATGTGCAGCCGGGGTCGATCAAGCGCTCCGGAACCCACGTGCAGTTTGTGCTGATGGAGCAGGATCAATTGCTCTCGGTCGACTACACCGGGACCGAGGCGCCTCCCGATACCTTCAAGGATGACTCCCAGGCGCTGGCCGATGGCAGCTTCGGGCGCGATGGCGTCTTCCATGCCAAGGCGCTGCAGGCCAAGTGTGCTTCGAAATATGCGCCCAAGCAGCCCGGCAACCAGATGCAGGCCGAGCCGGCCAAGAGCGTCACACAGGTGCAAACCAAGGCGAACGGAACGGCGAACTAGTTTTCTTCTTAGCG
>Ga0302180_10000579_pt1 | contig 29577 bp, 23 predicted proteins | sample I_Palsa_E3_2_FD_200575 | JGI IMG/M metagenome (GOLD analysis project Ga0302180, IMG submission 200575) | Peat permafrost microbial communities from Stordalen Mire near Abisko, Sweden - I_Palsa_E3_2 | ecosystem: Environmental > Terrestrial > Soil > Palsa > Peat permafrost | place: Sweden...
ACGTGCCCTGCCAGCGTTGCGCAGTTGGCCATGACGATATGATCGCCGAGCACGCAGTCGTGCGCGACATGCGTGTAGGCCATCAGCAGATTGTGGCTGCCGATGCGTGTGACGCTCTGATCATTCGCGGTGCCGCGATTGACGGTGCAGAATTCGCGGAACACGTTCTGATCGCCGATCTCAAGATAGGAGCGCTCGCCGCGGTATTTCTTGTCCTGCGGGTCGCTGCCGATGGATGCGAACTGGAAGATGCGGTTTCTTGCGCCGATGCGCGTCGGCCCGTTGATCACCGCGTGCGCTCCGATGGTCGTGCCCGCACCGATGACGACCTCCGCGTCGATGACCGCGAAAGGGCCGACCGTGACGTCGGGCGCAAGCTGCGCCTGCGGCGAGACGACCGCGCGCGCATCAATGCGCGCATCTTTGCTGAGGTCGAGGGTTGCCTGCGTACCCACGCGCCGAATCACTTACCCGCCTCCGGAGCGACCATCATCTCCGCATGCGCCACTTCATCCTCGCCCACGAGCGCCACGGTGGAAAAGCGCCAGATGCCTTTGAAGCTGCGCTCGAGCTGCGCGCTCAGCAGCAGCTGATCGCCCGGCTCGACGGGCTTTCTGAAACGCGCCTTGTCGATGCCTACGAAGTAGAAGCGCGTCGTCGCATTCGGCACGATGCCGGAGGTCACGAACGCAAGTATTCCCGCCGTCTGCGCGAGCGCCTCGATGATCATGACGCCAGGCATCACCGGCCGCGTCGGAAAATGGCCGGGAAAGAACGGCTCGTTGTAGGTCACGTTCTTCAGCGCGCGGATGCTGTGCCCCGCGCGGCATTCGAGCACTCGATCGACGAGCAGGAACGGGTACCGATGCGGCAAGCGCTCGAGAATTTTCATGATGTCGAGCTGGATCGAGTCAGTCATCCTCTTCGCTCCGCGCAGCAGCGCCCCGGGGGTTCGTCTTGCGTTCCACCGCTGCGAGGCGCGCGCTCCAGGTGTCGATGCGCTTCAGGCGCGCGACGATCCGGCGCCAGGCGCCCGCCTCCTCGGTCCGCTCGAGTATACGCCGGGGCGTGTGATGGAATGGCTCACCAGGGAGTAGCCGGTGATGGTCACTTCGTCGCACACCGACAGGTGCCCGGCAAATCCCACGGCGCCGCCCACCATGCAGTGCCGCCCGAGCGTGACGCTGCCCGAGACGCCCACGCACGCCGCCAGCACCGAATGCGCGCCGATACGCACGTTGTGGCCGATCTGTATCTGATTGTCGAGCTTGACGCCGTCCTCGATCACGGTATTGCCGATCGCACCGCGATCGATCGTCGTATTGGCGCCGATTTCCACATCGGCGCCGACTATCACGCCGCCCAACTGCGGGACTTTGACCCAGGCGCCGCGCTCGGGCGCAAAGCCAAATCCATCGCTGCCGAGTACGGCACCGGCGTGCACCAGCGCCCGTGCGCCCAGTGTCACGCGCTCGCCGAGCGTCACGCGGGCCACAAGCCGCGCATCCTCGGCGACGCTTGCGCCTGCCGCGACGATGCAATGCGGGCCGATGAAGGCGCGCGCGCCGATGGCGGCGCCGGCGCCAATGACGGCGAACGCTGCGACGTGGGCGCTCGGCTCGATGCGCGCGCCCGCGCCGATGATGGCCGAGGCATGCACTCCGGCGACAATTGGCGGCAACGGGTGCAGCCATGCGGCCATGCGCGCGTAGGTCGCGTAGGGGTTTTCGCACACGAGCGCTGCGACCGGACATTCCGCGGCGATGGCGGCCTCGAGAATGACGGCGGCCGCGCGCGTGTGCGCGAGCTGCCGCCGGTAGCGCGAGTGCGCGAGAAAGGAGATTGCGCGTTCATGCGCATCGGCCAGCGCCGCGATGCCATCGATCAGCGTATCCGGGTCGCCGCGGAGCTCGCAGCCAAAGCGTACCGCAAGCTCCCCCAGCGAAACGGACATACGAGGGCCGGACCGCAGGCGCCGCCCGACGCTACTCAGTGACTCGGAGTCTTGGGACTCGGCGCCGGAGTCGACGTAGCCGGCGTCGCCGGTGCTGAGGAGTGCCCCGCATGCGCCTGCAGGGCAGCGAGGATTGCCGGCGTGATGTCGAGCGTGGGAGTGGAATAGATGACGCCGTCGGCAAAGACGAGGTCAAATCCCTGCGCCTTTGCATAGGTACGCACTTCCTCGATCAAGGTGCGTTGCAGGCGCGACATCTCCTCGTTCTTGCGGGCATTGAAGTCATCCTGCAGCTCGCTTTGCTTGCGCGCAAAGTCGCGCGCACCGTCACGCAGTTCTTTGTCAGCGCGCGCGCGCTGATCCTGGGTCATCGTTGCCGCGTCTTTCTGCAGGCGATCTTCCTTCGCCTTGACCGCAGCCTGTTGCGCCTGCAGATCACGCTGGCGCGGCGTGAACTCGTTTCTGAGCGCGTCAGAGACCGTCTTCGCCTGCGGCGACTCCTCCATCAGCTTGCCGTAGTCGACGACCGCAAATTTCATCTCCGCCGCCCACGCGGGCGCGGAGCTCGCCAGCACGGCCGCGACCAAGCCCAAAACCACCGAACTGACAACGCCCTTCACGGCACTCTTACCCCTTAATGGATGACGGGCATGCAAATGCCTGCCGCTGTAGACAATTTATCATACGCGAAGTCGGGTGGAACTGCGCTCGTTTGGTCAGTTCAACTGGCGCGCGATGTCGTTGAAGAGCGCAACGCCCATCAAGAGCACCAGGAGCGCGATCCCCACCTGCTGCCCGAGCACCTGGGTGCGTTCGGATAATGGGGTGCCCTTAAGCCACTCCACCGCCTGAAAGACGATCTGGCCGCCATCGAGAATCGGCACCGGCAGCAGGTTCAGGAATCCGAGACTGAGCGAGATCAGCACCAGGAAGCCCAGGAACGGCGCAACGCCCGCCTGCGCCGAATCACCCGCGTATTCGGCAATGCTCAATGGGCCGCTCAAATTCTTCAGCGACACTTGGCCGATGAGCATCCGCCAGAAGAGCCGCCCCTGCAGCGCGGTCATGTTTTCCGCTTCGCTCGCAGCACGTCCGAGCGCCGCAAGCGGCGTCAAATCCGTATGCGTCAGAAGCGAGTCGGGAAGCTTGACGGTCGTGGCGGTCGTCACGCGGATGCGCCCGACCAACCTGCCCTCGACGCGCTCGCCCGCAACCGCCACGCGGGTATCGAATGATGTGCCGTTGCGCAGGTAGCGCACGCTGATCGTCTCGCCCGGCCGTCCCGCGACGCGCGCGATGACGTCATGAAAGTTGCGCACCGGCTCGCCGTCGATGGCCGTGATCTCATCACCCGCCTTGAGGCCGGCGCGCGCTGCCGGTCCGTCGGGCAGCACACGGCCGAGTACCGCAGGTACCGTGGGCTCCCAGAATTCGAAGCCCAGGCCCTTGAATAGCTCTGCAGGCTCGGTGAGCCTGCGCCGTTCTGTGGAATTCGGCACGCTCAGCGTTGCCGTGCGCGCCTCGCCGCCATGCCCATGCACTGCAAGGAGCGCCGCGCCCGGTCCGCTCATGGCATCGAGGAGGCCAAATACCACATCGCGCTGCCCCGCGACCGGTGCGCCATTGATGGCGAAGATCTCATCGCCTGAGCGCAGCCCGGCGCGATCCGCCACCGATCCTGCGACCACATCGCCGACGAGGGGCCTGATCTCGGTCTCGCCGTTGGCCCAGAACATGCCCCACAGCACGAGTATCGCAAAGAGAATATTGAAGCCGGGTCCTGCGAGCAGCACGACGATGCGCTGCCACGGCGGCCTGCGCGTGAAGGAGCGCGCCAGCTCCTCTGGCGGCACCGGCCCCTCGCGCTCGTCGAGAAGCTTTACATAACCGCCCAGCGGGATGGCGGCTATCACATATTCCGTTTGATCAGCTCCGGCAGTCTTTTTCCACAACGGCCGGCCGAAGCCGACCGAGAAGCGCAGCACTTTGAAGCCGAGGCGGCGCGCCACCCAGAAGTGTCCGAACTCGTGCACGGTGACCAGCAGGCTCACCGCCACGACGAACCACAAGAGATACCAAATGAAGTTCATATCGCGGCCCGCAGCGCGCCCGCACGCGGGATTGCGAGCCTTTCATGGGCGCGCTGCCGCGCCTCGGCATCCGCCGCCAGCACATCGTCCAAGCTGCCAATGGCCCCTGCCGACATTTGCGTGATCACGCCTTCAATGACCCGCGGAATGTCTAGAAAGTTCAACTCCCCGTCGAGAAACGCCTGCACGGCAACCTCATTAGCGGCATTGAGAATGGCTGGCATAAGTCCGCCCGCGCGCGCCGCCGCCTGCGCCAGCATCAGGCTCGGAAAGCGGCCCAAATCCGGGGCGCAGAAATCCAGGCGCGCGGTGCGGATCAGATCGAGAAAATTGACACCGCAGGCGATGCGGCCCGGCCACGCGAGGGCATGCGCGATCGGCGTGCGCATGTCGGGCGAGCCCAACTGCGCCAGCATCGAGCCGTCAATATATTCGACCAGCGAATGCACGATGCTCTGCCGATGCACGACCACTTCGACCTGTGCCGGCGGCAGGCCAAAGAGTAGGCAGGCCTCGATCAGCTCCAGTCCCTTATTCATGAGCGTCGCCGAGTCGACTGAGATCTTCCGGCCCATCACCCATTTGGGATGCGCGCAGGCTTGCTCGGGCGTGACCGCCACGAGTGCCTCCTGCGGCGTATCCAGAAACGGGCCACCCGAGGCCGTCAGGAGAACGCGCCGCACTCCCGGCGCGCTCACACCCGCGGCGCTGCCCGGCGGCAGGCACTGGAATATCGCGCTGTGCTCGCTGTCGACAGGCAGCAAAGTTGCGCCCGCGGCACGCACTGCGGCGATGAGGAGCGGCCCCGCCATGACCAGCGACTCCTTATTTGCCAGGAGCACACGCTTGCCCGCCTGCGCCGCGGCGAGCGTCGAGCGCAGTCCGGCGGAGCCGGCGATGCCGGCCATCACGACGCCAGCTTCCGGCAGCGATGCAATCTCCAGGAGGCCCTGGGCGCCGCCGAGCACGCGCGTTGCACTGCCGGAACCTGCGAGCCGTTCGCTAAGATCGCGCGCTGCCTGCGGATCGGCGAGCGCCGCAAATGCGGGCCGCAGGCTCAAAACCTGCTGTGCCAGCTTCGCCGCGTTGCGGTTCGCACCCAGCGCGACGACTTTGAACTTGTCCGTGTGGCGCGCAAGCACATCGAGCGTGCTCTCGCCGATGGAGCCGGTCGAACCCAGTACAGCAACGCCGATCACGCGGCCACCCCGAACGCCGTCAGTCCAAACAATAATACCGGGGCCGCGCCCGTGACACTGTCGATGCGGTCCATGACTCCGCCGTGGCCGGGAAATACGCTGCCGCTGTCTTTGACGCCCGCAAATCTCTTCAGCAAGCTCTCGGTGAGGTCACCGACGATCGAGAATGCAACGCCGGCGAGGCACAGCGGCAGAAAAAACACGAGCGGAATTTGGAACCAGACGCTTCCACACACCGCCACCAGCATCGCCAAGAGTACGCCGCCGAGCACGCCCTCCCAAGTTTTTCCCGGTGAAACCGCGGGCGCAAGGCGCAAGCGCCCGTAGCGCCCGCCGAAGAAGAACGCGCCCATGTCCGCGACCCACACGAGGATGAGCACGAACAGCAGCCATTGCGCCCCGTTCGCCAGATCCAGACGCAGCCGCATGAGCGCAAGCCACGCGGGCACGAGCGCAAATACGCCGGCGAGCGCGGCCGACCAGGGCGCAACGCGCCGCGGCGCGAAGAGGATCCAGCCGAGGGCCACGAGCCACCAGGCAAGCGCCACAGACAGCAGCAGGTCCCTGCCGGCCGGCTCTGCCGTGCAGCGCCACGCAAGCGCCAGGAGCGCCGCGATCCCGGCGACATAGGCAAGGCGCACGAGCTTCGCCGAGGCGCGCAGGAAGGCCGACCACTCCCACGCGCCGGCCAGCACACCCGCCGTCAGCACGATCACCGTCACCACCGGCGGCAGCCACAGCACGATCGCGAACATGCCGCCCGCGAGCACGAGCGCGGTCAGGACCCGAGATCTAAGTGCCGCCGTCACGAACCGGACTGCCCGGCCACGGGCGGCGACGGCGGAGAGGTGAGGCCGAAGCGCCGCTCGCGCTGCGCGAAAAACGCCAGTGCCTCCTCCAGATGCGCAAGCGAAAAGTCCGGCCACAGGCTGTCGCTGAAATACAGTTCCGTGTAGGCAAGGTTCCACAGCAGGAAATTACTGATTCGGCGCTCACCGCCGGTTCGAATGAAAAGGTCAGGATCCGGCACGTCGGCGAGCTCCAGGAAACTTGCGAAGTGGGCTTCGGTAATGTCGCGCGGATTTAATGCACCAACTAAGCATTGTTCTGCAAGTCTCTGATTAGCCTGCACAATATCCCATCGCCCGCCATAGCTCACTGCCAGCTGTAAGCGCAGTCCGTCGTTGCCGGCCGTTTGTGCCTGGGCCGCGGCCACCAGCGCCTGCAGGCGCACCGGCAGCGCGCGCCGTTCTCCGATGATACGCACCCGCACACGATTGGCGTGCAGCTGCGCCGTCTCGCGCTCGAGGGCATCCAGGAACAGGTTCATGATCCCAGAAACCTCGACGCTTGGCCTCCCCCAATTCTCGCTGGAGAACGCGAACAGTGTGAGCGCCTCAACCCCGCGCTGCGAGCACTCTTCAATCGCCATGCGCACCGGTGCGATTCCCGCCTTGTGCCCCGCATGCCGCGGCAGGCCGCGCGCGGCGGCCCAGCGGCCATTGCCGTCCATGATGATGGCGACGTGTCGGGGCGTCGCGCTCAAACTTGCATGATCTCCTTCTCTTTCGCCGCAAGAACCTGGTCGATGTCGGCCACGTACTTGTCGGTGAGCTTCTGCACCTCCCCCTCCGCACGGTGCTCGTCATCCTGCGAGATGAGTTTTTCCTTTAAGAGATCCTTGATGTCGCTCATCACATCGCGGCGCACATTGCGCACGGCGACGCGTGCGTTCTCCGCATCATGGCGCACCACCTTGGTGATCTCGCGGCGCCGCTCTTCGGTCAGTAGCGGCATGGGCACGCGGATGACCGTGCCGGCGGTCATCGGCGTCAGGCCGAGATCCGACTTATGGATCGCCTTCTCGATCGCCGGCACCACCGTCTTCTCCCACGGAGAAATGACGAGCGTGCGGCCGTCCTCCACGTTGATGCTTGCGATCTGATGCAACGGCACCTCCGCATCGTAGTAGTTGACCTTCAAATGCTCGACCAGCGATGGATGCGCGCGGCCGGTGCGTTGCTTCTTTAGTTCCGCCTGGAAGGTCTGCACGCATTTGCCCATGCGATCGCGTGCGTCCTTCTTCAACTCTTCGAGCATGCTGCGGCTCCTAGTCGACGGTGACTGCCGTGCCGACGTCCTCGCCGCGCACGATGCGGGTGAGGTCACCCGGATTATTCAGATTGAAGACGCGCAGCGGCAGGCGGTTGTCGCGGCACATGACGACCGCCGTGGCATCCATCACGTTCAATTTGTCTGCGAGCACCTTGTCGAAGGTGAGGCGCGCATAGCGCACGGCGGCGGGGTTGGTCACCGGATCATCGGAGTAGACGCCGTTCACCTTCGTCGCCTTCAGCAGCAGTTCCGCATTGACTTCGATGGCGCGCAGGGAGGCTGCGGTGTCGGTGGTAAAGAACGGATTGCCGATGCCGGCGGCGAAAATCACCACGCGACCCTTTTCCAGGTGGCGCACGGCGCGCCGCCGGATGTAGTCCTCGCACACCTGGTTGATGCGGATCGCCGACATCACGCGCGCGTAGAGCCCAAAACTCTCCAGAGCATCCTGCATGGCGAGCGCGTTCATCACGGTCGCGAGCATGCCCATGTGGTCGCCGGTGACGCGGTCCATTCCCGCGCGCGCGAGTCCCGCGCCGCGGAAGATGTTTCCGCCGCCGATCACAACCGCCACCTGCACGCCCATCTGCGCGATGTCGTTGATCTCGCCGGCGATGCGCTTCAGTACCAGCGGATCGACGCCGTAATCGCCCGCGCCCATGAGGGCCTCGCCCGATAGCTTGACGAGGATGCGGGAGTAGCGCGCTCGTTCGCTGTCGTTCATTGCATGCCCCGCTCTAGCGGAAGTTCACTATTTGATCGTAGTGGCGCAGCCGCCCTTCACTTGATATTTCGCGTCAGTGGCTTTCCTGCCGCTTCTCGATGCCGGCTCCCACTTCAAAGCGCTGAAAGGATGTGACCTTTGCAGCAGCTGCCTTCAGAAGCTTCTCAATGGAGATATCGGGGTCCTTCACGAAGGGCTGACCGGTGAGCGTAATCTCGTTCAGAGTTTTGCGCAGCCGCCCCTCGACCATTTTTGCGACGATCTCCGGCGGCTTATTCTCATCACGCGCCTGCTCGGTTAGAAATTCGCGTTCTTTCGCAATGACTTCCGGGGCGACGTGCGCGGGCGAGAGATACTTCGGATTGCTCGCTGCAACATGCATGGCAAGATCGTGAGCGAGCGCAGCTTCTGCGCCCTCCAGTGCAACCAGAGCCCCGATGCGCGTGCCATGCACATAGGCACCCAGGCGCCCCGGCGCCTCCACGACTGCGTACCGCCGCAGGCCAATGTTCTCTCCGATCTTTGCGACCAGCGCCCGGCGACGCTCATCCACGCTCTCGCCGCTCTCAAGCGGCAATGCCAGAAGCGCCTCAAGGGAGGCCGGACGCTCTGCAAGGGCGACGTCCGCGACCTCCTGTGCGAACGCCCGAAAACTCTGCTCACGTGCCACGAAGTCCGTCTCGCAGTTCACCTCGACCATGGCGGCAGCCCGCCCGTCCGGCGTTTGCGCGATTGCGATCACCCCTTCGGCGGCAATCCGCGCGGCCTTCTTGTCCGCCTTGGCGAACCCCTGCTTGCGCATGAGCTCCGCGGCCGCGTCCAGATCGCCGGAAGTCTCCACCAGCGCCCGCTTGCACTCCATCATGCCGGCGCCGGTGCGCTCGCGCAGCTGCTTGACTGCCTCTGCCGTAATCGTCATGCGCAGTTCCTCATTCGCTCAGCGAGCCGCCGTCTTCGTCATTGCGGGGTTTGCGGCGCCCCGGCGTCGGCGGCGGCTCTTCGACCACTAGCGGCGCGACCACGGCAGCTGCGACCTCGGCCTCCTCGGCATCATCGAGCTCATCCAGCCCCTCCGCTTGTGACTCCTCGGTCCCGGGGAGGAGCACCTTCGCCGGTGCCACGCGGCGCCGGGCGGGCGCCTTCTTGCGCACGGTGGCCTGGGGGCGCTGACGGCCGCGAGCACTCTTCTTCTTCGGCTGGCCGCCCTCGTCGAGTTCGACAAACTCATCCTCGCCCACCGCAACGGTCGGCACGGAGGCCTTGCCTTCGATCACCGCCTCGGCCATACCGCCGGCGTACAAGCTGATGGCACGCATCGCGTCGTCATTGCCGGGGATCACGTATTCGATGGAATCCGGCGAGCAGTTGGTGTCGACGATGGCGACGACGGGAACGCCGAGCTTCTTGGCCTCGTGGACCGCGATTTTCTCGTGTCCCACGTCCACGACGAAGAGCGCATCCGGCAGCGACGTCATGTCCTTGATGCCGCCCAGGCTGCGCTCAAGCTTTTCCATCTCGCGACGCAGCTGCGTCGCCTCTTTCTTGCCGCGCTTCTCCAGAGCACCGCTCGTGGAAAGCTCGGTGATCTCCGCCAAGCGCTTGATCGACTGGCGAATCGTCTTGAAGTTGGTCAGCATGCCGCCGAGCCAGCGCTGATTCACATAGGGCATCGCGCAGCGCTCGGCTTCCTTGCGGATCGCATCGCGCGCGGAACGCTTGGTGCCGACGAAGAGCACCGTACCGCCGTCGGCAATGACGCCCTTGAGAAAATTCGCCGCCTCCGCATACATAGGCTGCGTCTTCTCGAGATTGATGATGTGGATCTTGTTACGTTCGCCGAAAATGTATGGGGCCATTTTCGGGTTCCAGAAACGGGTTTGATGTCCGAAATGGACTCCCGCTTCCAGCATCTGTCGCATGGACACGCCGGGCATTGAAAAGCTCCTGTTTGGGTTGGGCCTCCGCGCACCCCGAGCGGCCATTTGCGCAGATCGTTAGATCGGCGAAAACACCCAGCCGCCTGGTTGGTGGTGCACGTGTGAGTTACGTTGCCAAAAAAGGCCGCGCTTTATACCATGAAGGTCCCGTCCGAACAACGCCTTACGCGATCCCCTAGCCGGTCGCACGCCCAGCGCCATGGTCACCATTAAGACAGCCGACGAACAGAAAAAAATGCGTGTCGCCTGCCGCCTGGCGGCCGATGTGCTCGACATGATCGGCGAGCACGTGGTTCCCGGCGTCACCACCGAGGAGCTCGATCGCATCTGTCACGATTTCATCGTCGATGTGCAGCAGGCGATCCCCGCCAACGTCAATTATCGCGGCTTTCCGAAGACCATCTGCGCCTCGGTCAATCACGTCGTCTGCCACGGCATCCCGAGCGATAAGCGCCTGAAGGCCGGTGACATTCTCAACATCGACGTCACGGTCATTCGCGACGGTTTCCACGGCGATACCAGCCGGATGTATTTCGTCGGCAAGCCGCCCACCCATGCGCAGCACTTAAGCGAGACCTGCCACGAAGCCATGTGGCGCGGCATCGAGGTGGTGCAGCCGGGCGTGCACCTCGGCGACATCGGCCATGCCATCCAGTCCTTCGTCGAGGAGCGGCATTTCTCCGTGGTGCGCGAATACTGCGGGCACGGCATCGGCCGCGTATACCACGAGGACCCGCAGGTCCTGCACTACGGCGAGCCGGGAACCGGGATTGCACTGAAAACCGGGATGACCTTTACGATCGAGCCGATGGTGAACGCCGGCCGCCGCCACGTGCGCCTGCTGCCGGACGGCTGGACCGTCATCACCAAGGACCATTCGCTCTCTGCACAGTGGGAGCACACGGTGCTCGTGACCGACACGGGCTTTGAGGTGCTCACCCTCGGCGCGCGCGGCCGCAACTGACCCGCCTCGATGGCATCAATTGACACCGATCTCATCGAGGACACTCATGAGAGCACGCTGCGCAGCGCGCCGTGGCCGCTCTTGGCGCGGCTGCCCGCGCTCCTCGCCGAGGCGCACGGGGCGCCCGCCGCGTTTCGCGACCTCTTACGCCAGGCGCACGATGATCTGCAGGCGCGCTTCCTCGCCGAGGAACCGGTTGAAACCCTGGTGCATGCGCGCGCCGCACTCATTGATACGGTGCTGCGGGAGCTGTGGCGCACGCAGCTTGGCAGCGACGGGCGCAGCTGGGCGCTGATCGCGGTCGGCGGCTATGGCCGCGCGGAGCTGCATCCTGCATCGGACATCGACCTTCTGGTGCTGGTGCCGGCGCCGGTCGATCCGCAGGGCCGCTCGCGCATCGAAGCGCTGGTCGCGTTCTTGTGGGACATCGGCCTGGAAGTCGGCCACAGCGTGCGCACCGTCGAGGAATGCGTGCAGGAAAGTGCGCCCGATGTGGGCGTGATGACGACGCTCCTTGAAGCGCGCTGCGTCAGCGGCGATCCGCAGCTCTTCGAGGCGATGCGCGCGGCGCTCGCACCCGAGCGGGTGTGGCCGGTACGGAAATTCTTCGAGGCTAAGCTTGCCGAGCAGGCCGAACGACACCTGAAGGCCAACGACACCGCCTACAACCTCGAGCCGAACGTCAAGACCGGTCCCGGGGGCCTGCGCGACATCCAGACGATCGCCTGGGTCGCGAAGCGCCATTTCGGCGCCAACACGCTCGCTGAGCTCGCCAAGCAGAATTTTCTCACTCCGGCGGAGCTGCGCCGCCTGAAACAGGCGCAGGCGTTTTTGTGGAAGGTGCGCTTCGGTCTGCACCTGATCACCGGACGGCACGAGGACCGCCTGCTCTTTGATCACCAGATCACGCTCGCGCGCGCCTTCGGCTACGAAGATGCCTCCTACACTCTCGCCGTCGAGCAGTTCATGCAGCGCTACTACCGCACGGTCATGGACGTGAGCCTGCTGAACGAGCTGTTGCTGCAGCTCTTTCGCGAAGCGATCCTCTCCGAGAACGAGCCGCCGCGCCCGCTCAACGCGCGCTTCCAGGTGCGCAACGGCTCCCTGGAGACGACCAGCGAAGAGGTCTTCGCACGCACGCCGTCCGCACTTCTTGAGCTCTTCGCGATCCTGCAGCAGAACCCGCAGATCAAAGGCGTGCGTGCATCCACCATGCGCGGCGTGGTGCGCAACTTGTGGCTCATCGACGAGGAGTTTCGCCAGAACCCGCGCCATCATCGCCTGTTTCTCGACATGCTGCGCGCAAGCGTCGGCGTCACGCACGAGCTGCGGCGCATGAATACCTACGGAGTGCTCGGGCGCTACATTCCGGCGTTCGGGCGCATCGTCGGCCGCATGCAGTACGACCTCTTTCATGCCTACACGGTCGATGCGCATACGCTCTTCGTCGTCAGCAACCTGCGCCGTCTGGCACTGCCGCGCTACAACCACGAGCTGCCCGAGCTGTCGCGCATCATGCAACAGCTGCCAAAGTCCGAGATCGTCTACCTCGCAGCGCTCTTCCACGACATCGCCAAGGGTCGCGGCGGGGATCACTCCGATCTCGGCGCGGTCGATGCCGCCGCCTTCTGCCTGGAGCAGGGCCTGTCGCGCTATGAGGCGCGCCTCGTCGCATGGCTCGTGGCCCACCATCTGAGTTTGTCGATCACTGCGCAAAAGCAGGACATCGGTGATCCGCAGGTGATCACGGCGTTTGCACGCCACGTCGGTGATGAGACGCATCTGGATTATCTCTATGTGCTCACCTGCGCTGACGTGCGCGGCACGAATCCACGACTTTGGAACTCGTGGAAGGCCTCGCTCTTCCACGAGTTCTACGAACGCGTCAAGCGCGCCCTGCGGCGCGGCCTCGAGAGCCCCATCGATCAGGAGGAGATCGTGCGCGAAATTCAGGATGCCGCGCGGCGTGAGCTCCTCGAGCAGGCCGTGCCGCCGGAGGCGATCGAGCGCACCTGGATGCGTTTCTCCGCACCTTACTTTCTGCGCCATACCGCCGCCGAGGTCGCATGGCACACGCGCCTGCTCGCGCAGCGCGACGCGCGCGGCGATGAGCCTCTGGTCGCGCTCGAACCGCGCAGCATTCGCGGCACGACGGGGGTGCTCATATTTGCCCGCCTGCGCGGCCACGGCTTTGCGCGCACCACCGCGGTGCTCGATCAGCTCGGACTCACCGTGGTCGACGCGCGCATCACGCCGACGGGAGACGGCTTCAGCCTCGATCTTTATCACGTGCTCGAGGATGACGGCGCGCCGATCACCGATGATGAGCGCCAGGGGGAAATCGAACGCGCGCTGTGGCGCTCCATCCAGCGCCCGGATGATGCGCCGTTTGCGGTTTCGCGCCGCACGCCGCGGCAGGTGCGCATGTTCAATACTCCCACCCGCATCGCGCTCAGCGTCGATGAGCGCAATCAGCGTTCCGTGCTCGAGCTCATAGCGGGCGATCGGCCGGGACTCTTGTGCGATGTCGGCAAGGTGCTGCTGCAGGAGCACATCGAGCTGCATGCTGCCAAGATCATGACGGTCGGTGAGCGCGCCGAGGATGTGTTTTATGTCACGGGCGCCGACAACCGGCCGCTCGATGAGGCATCCGCCGGCCGCCTGAAGGACCGTCTCACCGAGGCACTCGACCGGCGCCTGGCGGCATGAATCCGCATCTTGCAAGCCTGCATGCCTACCCATTTGAGCGCCTCGCCCAACTGAAGGCGACGGTGCAGCCGCCGCAGCACCTGGCGCATATCGCGATGTCCATCGGCGAACCGCAGCACGCCCCGCCAACCCTCGTCCTGCAGGCGCTCGAGCGCAATCTTGATCGTCTGGACAGCTATCCCACGACCGCCGGCGGCGCCGAATTGCGCACCGCCGCGGCACAGTGGCTCGAGCGGCGCTTTGCGCTGCGCGCAGGATCGGTCGATCCGCACACCATGGTGCTGCCGGTCAACGGCACCCGCGAGGCGCTTTTCTCCTTTGTCCAGACCGTGGTGGATAACCGCGCCGCGCCGCTCATCGTCATGCCCAATCCCTTCTATCAGATCTACGAGGGGGCGGCGCTGCTCTCGGGCGCCGAGCCTTATTTTCTGGACGCGACGCCCGCGACCGCCTTTGTCCCGGACCTGGCGGCAGTCCCCGAGAGCGTGTGGCGGCGCTGCCAGATACTCTTTGTGTGCAGTCCCGGAAATCCGACGGGCGCGGTACTCACGCAGGACTACCTCAATGAGGCCCTTGCGCTTGCCGAGCGCTATGACTTCGTCATCGCCGCGGACGAGTGCTATGCGGAGATTTACACGGATGAAACCGCGGCGCCGCCGAGTCTGCTGCAGGCGTGCATCGCCGCCGGCCGCGCGCGCTTCGAGCGCTGCGTGGTCTTTCACAGCCTCTCCAAGCGCTCGAGCGTTCCCGGTTTGCGTTCCGGCTTCGTCGCGGGCGACCCCGCCATCATTGCGCGCTATCTTCTGTATCGCACCTATCACGGCAATGCGATGGCACTGCCAACGCAGGCCGCGAGCACGGCCGCATGGAACGATGATGCGCACGCTGCCGCCAACCGCCGCCTTTACCAGGAGAAATTTGCGCGCGTGCTGCCCATCCTCGCACCGCTCATCGATGTCACGCGCCCCGCCGGCGCGTTCTATCTGTGGCCGCGCGTCGGCGGCGATGACGAGGCGTTCGCGCGTGATCTGTACGCGACGCAGAATGTGACCGTGCTGCCGGGGAGCTACCTCGGGCGGCGCGCCTTGCACGAGAATCCGGGAGCCGGGCGCGTGCGCATATCTTTGGTGCCCGACGTCGACGCCTGCGTCACGGCCGCCGCGCGCATCCGCGAGTTCATCAGCTCGCATGCATGAGCTCAATCAGCTGGCGGCCGTCATCGAGACCGCGTTCGCGGAGCGCGCCGCGCTCAGTCCGCAGCAGCACACGCGCGAGCTTGCGCTCGCGCTCGACAGCTGCCTTGATCTTCTCGATTCCGGGCAGGTGCGTGTCGCCGAGAAGAAACACGGTAACTGGGTCGTCAACGAATGGCTGAAGAAGGCCGTGCTCCTTTATTTCCGCATTCACGACAATGCCGTCATCGAGGCCGGCTACACGCGCTTCTTTGACAAGCTGCCGCTCAAATATGCGGAAGCCTCCGCCGAGCAGTTGCGCGCGGGCGGCGTACGCATCGTGCCGCACGCCGTGGTGCGTAAGGGCGCCTATATCGCACCCGACGTGATACTGATGCCGAGCTACGTCAACATCGGGGCCTACATCGACTGCGCGAGCATGATCGATACCTGGGCGACGGTCGGCTCCTGCGCCCAGATCGGCCGCAACGTGCATGTGTCGGGCGGCGCTGGGATCGGCGGGGTGCTTGAGCCGCTGCAGGCGGCGCCGACCATCATCGAGGATGATTGCTTCATCGGGGCGCGCTCGGAAATCGTCGAGGGCGTAATCGTCGAGGCAGGCAGCGTCATCTCCATGGGAGTCTTCATCGGCCAGAGCACGCGTATCTACGATCGTTCGAGCGGACAGATTCTCCAGGGGCGCGTACCGGCAGGCTCGGTCGTGGTACCGGGCACTCTGCCCTCCTCCGACGGCCGCTATGCACTTGCCTGTGCGGTCATCGTGAAGCGCGTCGACGCGCAGACTCGCGCAAAGACCTCTATCAACGAACTGTTGCGCGGTGTGCAGTAGAGGCTCCGGTACGGCTGTGGCAGGCCCGAGTTTTGCAAGACTCAAATGCGAACGACTGCATTAGGCATGCAGGCGCCGCAGACGCTCGGTGCGGGTTCCATCGAAGTCGCGGGCGAGGCGCCGCAGCAGCTGTCCTGATTCCGCGACGGTCAGCGGCGCACTCAGGAAAAACCCCTGCGCCAACGTGCAGCTCTCTTCCTGCAAGAACAGCAGCTGTGCGAGGTCCTCCACGCCTTCCGCAACGACCTCCAGCTTGAGCGTCTTCGCCATCGCAATTATGGTCGCCGCAATGACCCGATCCTCGCCGTTGTTCTGAACGCGCCGGATAAATGAACCATCTATTTTGAGGCGATCGATGGGAAACTCCCTTAACCGACCGAGACTCGAGTAGCCCGTGCCGAAATCATCTATGGAGATCTGTACCCCGATCGCCTTCAGCTCTCCGAGTACCTGCCGCGTCCAGTCCTCATTTGCCATGATCACACTTTCGGTAATTTCTAGTTCCAGCGTACCGGCGGGCAGGCCGGTGTCGTGCAGCACAGCTACAACGAGCCCAGGAAATCCCCGTTGGGCAAGCTGCAACCCGGATACGTTCACGGCAATGCGCACGGCCGAAAGACCCTCATCGAGCCACGCCTTGGCTTGCGAACACGCGGCGCGCAGCACCCACTCGCCAATGGGCAGGATCATGCCGGTCTCCTCTGCGACCGGAATGAAATCTAGAGGTGGCACCTGTCCGAGCTCTGCGTTGGTCCAGCGCAGCAGCGCCTCCATACCAACGATCAACCCGGTGCCCAAGTCGAACTGCGGTTGATAGCGCAGCGAGAGTTCGTTGCCGGCAATGGCGCCGGAGAGCTTGCCCTCCATGGTCAGACGCTTTAGAGCATTCGCATTCATGGAAGGTTTAAAGAAGGCGAACGTGCCGGGGCCCTGGCGTTTGGCAAAATACATCGCGAGGTCGGCGTTTTTGAACAGCGTTTCGAAGTCGTCGCCATCGGCCGGATATACGGCGATGCCGATGCTGGGGGTCACCATGACCTCATGCCGCGCGAGCAGAATGGGTCGGATGATCGCGGACAAAATACGCCTGGCGACAATCGCGGCCTGGTTTGGAGCGTCGATTCCCGGCACCAGGAACATGAACTCATCGCCTCCCAGCCTGGAAAGATCCCCATCGCCGGTAGCCCCGGTTAGCGCTCGTTCCGCGTGGTCGCCGCAGCGCACCGCTTCACGCAGGCGCAGTGCCGTCATCCGCAATAGATCGTCTCCGACACTGTGGCCGAGCGTGTCGTTGATGCGTTTGAATTTGTCCAGATCGATGCAAAGTAACGCCAACTGGCGCTTTTTAGTGCGGGCTTCGTCCAGCGCACTCGCCACTCGGCTGCGGAAATGTTCGCGGTTCGGCAGGCCCGTCAGCTGATCGAAATACGCAAGCCGTTGAATCTGGTCGGCGGCCGCCCGGCGTTCCGTAACGTCGCGGGCGAGGACGATGAAGTGCGTCGCTGCACCGGCATCCACGGACTTGGACACGGACAGCTCAACCCAGGCCGTTCCACCCGGTAGCCGTAACTCCAGCTGCTTGCCGATCGACACGCCGGTTTCGTACGCCTCCTGTATCGCTGCGCGGCACACACGTGCCGCATCTGGCGACAGTACTTCCTCTACGGTCTTGCCAATGAAATTCGCGATCGGCGTGGGGACCGACTCCGAGCGCGGCGAATGGTACTGAACGTAGCGCCCCTCAATGTCGAGCTCGAAAAGTAGATCCGGCAGGGCTGCCAACAGCGCCGTATTGCGGGCCTCGGCGGTCCTGAGATCCAGTACGGCCTGATAGCCGCGCAGCAGGTACCGCACGCGATGACCCAGCAACGTCCAATTGATCGGCTTGGCTATGAAGTCCGTAGCACCCGCGACGTAGGCCGCGTCGACGGAGCGAAAATCATCGAATCCGGTCACCATGACGATTGGCAGCAGTGGACCAGCCTCCAGACGCAGTGCCGCACAGACGTCGTATCCGCTCAGACCTGGCATGTCCACATCGAGCATCACCATGTCACTGGGTTTGTCGCGGAACTGCCGCAAGCCATCGGTACCGTCGACCGCCGTGCTGACAGCGAAACCGGCCTTTTGCAATGCGGCGCGCATCAACGTAATCGCCGTGAGATCATCATCGACGATCAAAATCGTCTTGGCCGCCGTCGTCATGCTGCCTCCTGTAGGATCTCGTACATCCGGGCTACGGCGCGCTGCTGTTCGGGCCTGACCTGGATGAGGAGTTCGCTGGCGTCCGCGAGTCGTCCCTCGCGCCCGAGCTGCTCCAGCTGGCGATAGAATTCCGACAAAGTTTTTGCGCCGACATTGGCGGTGCTCGACTTCAGCGCGTGAGCCGCGGCGGCCAACTGCCCGCCGTCGCGCGCGAGAATCGCGTTCTCAACACGCGTCATCGATTCGCCCGCAGACTCAATAAAGATGCGCAGGATTGTCTTCACAAGGTCCATGCCGCCGGCGGGATCGAGTTCCCGAACGGTCTGCAACGCCCCTAGGTCAATCGCGTCGGATCCCGGCGTGACTGCAGCATCCCGAGCGTGGACTCCCCCGGGCGCGGTATTGGTAGCGCGCGGCTCGTCCGCGCGCGGCAGCCATCGGGCGAGCAGCGCCTGTAGTTGCGCGAGCTTGAATGGTTTTGGGAGAAAATCGTTCATGCCCGCGTCGAGGCAGCTCTGTTCGTCACCCTGCAGTGCGTTGGCGGTAACGGCGGCGATCGGCAGGCGTTCACCGCGGCCCAACGGCAAGCGGCGGATGGCTGCCGTGGCCTGGAAGCCGTCCATCACCGGCATCTGGCAATCCATCAGCACCAAGTCAAAGTCGAAATTCTGCACCAGCTCGACCGCCTGTTGCCCGTTGCTGGCGAGAGTGACTTGCACGCCGAGGCTCCTCAACATCGCGTTAGCAACCTGCTGATTGATCGGGTTGTCCTCGACCACCAGCACTCTTCGCTGTAACGCAAGTCCGGCGTCTGCCGACGCGGCGGTGGGCACATCGATGTGTGCCGCAGCAGGCGCCAAGATGCCGCAGAGGACGCGGAGCAGGTCGGCACGCCGGATCGGCTTATTGAGGAAACGCAGGATGCCGGATGTATGCCGCTCCGAGTCGGTCAAGTTGGAGGCGGTGGACGTCAGCATCATGAGCGGGGTGTTGGCCAACTCGGGCTGTCGTTGGATCGCGCTCGCCAGTTGCAGTCCATCCATCCCGGGCATGTGCATATCGAGGATGATGAGTGCAAACAAAGAGCCCGCGCGGGCTGCCTCGGCCATCAGCTCCAGAGCTTCCTCGCCGCTGCGTGCACAGGTCACGCGCATGTGCCAGCCCGCGAGTTGCTGCTGCAGGATCTCGCGGTTGGTCTGGTTGTCGTCCACCACCAGCACGCGTACTCCCTCGAGGGCCGTCGGCTCCAGGCGCTCCCGCGGCAAGGCTCTTGATTTCGCCAGATGCAGGCTGACGATAAATCGCGAGCCATGGCCCAAGGAGCTCTCGACGCGAATCGCACTGCCCATCAAGGTCAGGAGGCGGCGGGAGATAGCAAGACCGAGGCCGGTACCGCCGTAGCGGCGCGTGGTCGAACCATCCGCCTGCGAAAAATGCTCGAAGATTCTATCGAACGTTTCCGGTGCAATCCCGATGCCCGTGTCCTCCACGGACACGCTCAGGGCGACGTCGGTGTCGGTCTCACTCTCGAGCCGCACTCGTACGACGACTTCACCGTGTTCGGTGAACTTGATCGCATTGCCAATTAGGTTGGCCAAGACCTGACGCAGGCGCAGTGGATCGCCGCGCACGCCCGGCAGTGCGGAGTCAAGCGGCGTGAACTGCGCCGCCAGTTCAAGGCCTTTCCTTTCGGCAGAGTATGCGAACATCGCCAGGGTTTCCTCTACGAGGTCGACCAGGCTGAAGGCGACGGATTCGAGCGCCATGTTCCCGGACTCAATCTTGGAGAAATCAAGAATGTCGTTGATGACGCCCAGCAGATGCTCTCCGGAGGTCTGCACGGCAACGCCCCACTCGCGCTGCCGGGGGGTGAGATCGCTCGCCAGAAGCAGTTCATTCATTCCGAGCACACCATTCAATGGGGTGCGAATCTCGTGGCTCATGGTTGCTAGAAACTCGCTCTTGGCCCGACTCCCAGCTTCAGCAGTCTCCTTGGCGTGCTGCAGATCGGCGGTGCGCTCTGCGACTTCTTCCTCGAGATGATCGCGCTGCGCTGCCAGGTGGGCATCGCGCTCCTCGATGTTCTCGAGCATGCCGTTGAAGCCCCGGGCGAGTGCGTCCAATTCTGCGATGTCGCTGGAGGCCGCCCGCACCCGAAAGTCGGCTGAGCCGGACACCCGCTCGGTGAGCTCCGTCAATTTCGACAGCGGTCGCAGCACCGCAAGATTTAGCCGACGTAGCATCAGAGTGCTGACCAGCAGCGCTATGGCGCCCGCGAACAGCGTGACGAGAATCTGAGATGCGAGCTGCCGGTAGAGGCCCGTGACGTCAGTCCTCAGATACAACGTGCCGCGGCGCGCGCCCTGGAACAGAACCGGCTGCAAGATGTCGATGTGAGTCAACGTGATCGAGACGCTGGCGGACGGGGCATCAAGCGCCGCAGGCACGGACACTTGTGGTTCACTGCGGTAGGAAGCAAACAAGCGCCGCTGTTGGGTGTACAAGGCGGCTACGTGGACGTTCGGCGCATTGCGCAGCGTCTGCAATAGCTCCTGCGCCGCGCTCTCATCCTGAAACATCAGAGCCGCGGCGGCGCTTTCGGCCAGCATCTTGGCCTGCACCTGCGTCGTATTCGCAAGTCGCAACAGCCCGAGCGTGAAGCTGCTGGCGATGCCGATTGCCGTGACAATCCCGATCGCTGCACACAGGGTAATCCAATTGGTGCGGCGCAGACGCGCACCGATCGTGACGCTGCGTGGCCGCTGGTCACGCCCGGTCATGGGAGCACCTCGGTCGCCAAGCTCAATAGCTTCGAGCTCAGTTTGAGATTGGCTGCCCGGGCGGCCGTGAGGTTGGCTTCGAAGGTGATTTTGTTTTTCTCCACAGTCATGTTGAGAGCGACGCCCTGCTGGACCGCACCCGGCGTGTCCGCGATGGTCAGCACGGTGGCGCCGCGCAAGGTGGACAGCACGCGCGCAATACCGTCCGCCGATGGCGCGGCGATGAACACGATCTGGCAGACGGTTAGTCCCTCAACAGTCGTGACGCGGTGTACCGCCATGCGACGAGCGCCGACCGGCTTTCCCTGCAGCGCATCGATTTCCTCACCGAACGGATCCCGACCGTACACGCACAGGTTCAGCGTTGCGCCAATGTCCGCAGGCCACTCGGTGAAGAGGGCGAAGTTGTAGAGAAATGCTGCCTTGAGACGATACTCGGGCAGGTCATCGCTCACGGCCACCGTTGCGAACGCTGTGAGCGCCAGGCCCAGGCACCATGTCGGCAGGCGGGCGCTACGTGGCATCGCGATGCTCCGCGGCCCGCGGTGCGTTCGGTGACGGCGGCCGCCGGGCGGGCACCTGCGGCAGGTGCATTGAGGTGATCTCTAGTTTAAGCAGCTGCTCGATGGGCATGTCGAGCAACTGATCCAGCGTGAAGGAGTTGGCGGTACCCGGAATGGCCAATACCAGCGTAAGGGTGGCCGCAAGCACAAGCCGACGCCGGGGCCTCGTCCTGACGGCCCGGGAGTCGTTGGTGCAAAGCGGTTGAATTGACACGGCTTAGCGCGCGTAGTGGACGTCGGCGCGGACGCTGCGGCCGTCCTGCTCCAGTGAGTCCTGCCAGTGGTTGGCAGAGGCGGGTTGTGCATAGTGCTTGTCAAATAGATTGCCGACGCCGACCGATACCTCGAGCCCCCGGGCGAGCGACTCCGTGCTCAGAAAGAGGTTTGACAGGGTGTAGCCTCCCAGGGGCGCGCCATTTAGGGTCAAGCGCGAGCTGTCATAGCGCAGCTCGTAGCCCAAACGTACGCCGTCGACCGGCAGGGGGCTCGAGAAGTTGAGCTTGCCCAGTATCTTGGGCGAGTTGGCGACCTCGCCGCCGCTGCGGTAGCTGGCGTGCTGGAGCGACACGCTGTCGCGCAGCCGGGCGCCGGAATCCCAGGTCTTGTCCGTCGAGAGCTCGATTCCGTGCGTGTCGACTGGCTGGGTGTTTTGGTACTGCTCCGAGACGTTGTTCTCCAAGATGACGTCGTGAAGAGTCCATTGGTAGACCGAGGCGCGCAGCGACAGGTCTCGGCCGACCCGCTGGTCCAGGTCAAATTCGAGTGTGTCGATGGTCTCACCGCTGAGCTGCAGCGAGGGAGCATCCGGTTCAAATTTGGCGAGATCTTCGAAAGAGTTTGGGGCGCGATGTGCAATGCCATAGAGCGCCTTGGCCGTGGTATCGGAAGTAGCCTGCCAGATGAGCGCCAGGCGCGGGCTCAGGGCCGTTTCGGTTTTCTCGTTACGATCGACTCTGAATCCGAGCGTCGCCGCGAGCGCGCTCAAGAGGTGCCATTCATCCTGGCCATACAGGCCCACCCGATAGCCGGAGCCGGGGACGTAGACATTCTGGGCGGGCATCGCAGCGACGATCTGCGACTGGTCAGTGTTGTAGTTATCCTGTGCCTCCAGGCCCAGCATCAAGATATGAGCGGCCAGCGCAGTCGACACAATGCGCGCTTCGATCCCTACCAAATCGGGCGTCGAAGGATAGTCATAAATGGTGCCACCGAAGCTTAGGTGGTCATCCGAGACGTCGTTACCTGTGAACACGCGGGCGGACGCGTGCAACGTGTTGGCGGCAAAATTATTTTGGTACTGCAGCTGCGTGAGCGCGTAACCGGTCTCCTGGTACTGGCCAGGCACGAGCGGGTCCGACAGGTACGAGCCGGTCGGATCGTCCTTATGCTCAAAACCATAGACGAGTTCGAACGACCAGGGTCCGCGCGCGATGCTGCCGAAGAACTGCTGGGTGCGATTACCATCAAGTCCCCAGGCAATTCCCGATTTTCCAGAGGCGCCGTAGTCGAAAAAGAGGTTTTGACCCTGAGCGTGCATGCCACTCACGGACATCAACACATCGACACCGTTGTCGAGACGCACGCCCCAGCTGGCGCGGCCCTCGATGAGTGACTGCGGCTGTTGATCGCCGACCGCAGCCTCTGCACCATTCATCTCGGCACCCGTGCGCGTGACTATATTGACGACGGCAAACATGGCGTTCTGCCCGTATACCGCGCCACCCGGTCCGGGAATGAACTCAATGCGTTCGATCAGGTCCATGTCGAGTGGGAACTCCCGACCGGAGGGACCTGAGTCATAAATCGGGTCGTTGACGCGATTGCCGTTGATCGTCACCAGCACGCGGGTGTTGTAGTCCCCCGGCAGGCCAAATCCTCGTACGCCGAGATAGGTGAATTGCCGGTCGTAGGTGACGTAGACGCCAGGCAGGGTGGCCAACGCTTGATCGAGGGTGCGCCAGCCAAACGCCTTGATCTCCTGGCGCGTGATGACGCTGACAGCGGCGCCAATCTGGGATTGCTTCTGCTCGTACTTGGAGGCCCCGACGACGCCGATCTGCATCAGCTGCTCGAGGCTCATGTCCGTCAACTCCGGCGCCGCCGCTGCTTCGTGCAAGGCCGCGACGCCAGCGAGACACAGCAGCAGCCTGCGATAGCGCGAGATCTGTCCGGGCTGACGAGCCAACCACATGTTGTGGATCAGCGCTGGCACTCAGTCTCTGCGCGTGCAGGGTGCACTGAAGGACAATCGACCAATACCGACACCTGCAACACTTCTCTATCGGCCTCGCTACCTGATCGCGCGGCAAGCTCGTAGAGGGATTGATCGCCGACGATCAATGCCGCCACCGACAGCAGGGACGGCCGCGCCCGGCGCCATCCGGCCAGGCGCAGGCGCACGGTGCGGCGCACTCTCGAGGTGCGGCACGGCGAATGCCGCCGAATGAGCTTAAGCAAAGGAGATGGCCTTGCATGGCGGCGTCAGTGACCATTGCCATTCGTATCTCTGCGGCAAGTGTGGTTTTACTGCGGCTGCCATTGGAGTGGTTTCTGCAATTGGATTGCGGCTCCGTTCGTCGGCCGAAACCGTGGGGGTCAGCCGGGGCCGGGCGCACCGGCGAGCAGAGCGGGATTATTTTGCTCGGTGCAATGCCACGTCTGTCGGTTTACTTAAGTCCTAGCCAGCTTTGATCAAACTGGCTTCCGGCGCGCGTTACAGTGCGGTGGCAGACATAGCGAAGCGCTCGTTCGCAAGAATGAGATGCACGTCACATGTCCCGGGCGGCTCATCGCGCACGGCAACGTCAACTAGTGGCTGCTGGCAGCAGCCCAGAAGACCCTATCTATCTCTTGGCAGATCTGAGCTTTTGTTCGCGATTGAAGCAGGCGCCGGCGGCCCCCGGTTTGAGCATCGCAGTCGCGGTACTGTGCCGGTCATCGTTGAGCGCGAGATCCAAGGCCTGAGCGACGTGCTTATCGACTGTGTGCAAAGCGGTGCATCCGTGAGCTTCATGCCGCTAATGTCCCGCGGCAACGCGGCGGCGTATTGGCAGGGCGTCTCGGCGAGCGTGGCGCGCGGTGAGCGCGTGGTGCTCACCGCTGAAGATGCAACAGGCGCGACAGTCGACACCGCGCAGGTCGTCCTGGCTGAGCCCGAGAATCAGCTGCACCGCGGCGACATCGCGAAGATGCTTGTGCATCGGCGGGGCCGCCGGCAAGGTTTGGGGGCGGCGCTTCTCGCTGCTGCCGAACGTAGTGCCCTTGAGGCCCGGCAAAACGCTCGTGGTCCTCGATACGGCCAGTGCCGAGGCAGAGCGCTTATATGCACGGCACGGCTGGCAGCTGTGCAGGCACATTCCCGGTTTCGCGCCTTGGCCCTACGGCACTGTGCGACTACGATTTCTTCAAGTTCCTGCACAACTGCGACAGCCGTTCATCGAGTCCTCAAGCTTGCTCGCGCACCACGCGATCCTCTGCCGAAGGCTGTATCGATCCTGCTGCGGGCAATCGTTGACCTGCGCGGGAACTCTTGCGAGCCTGCCCAGTTACTACTACATGCCGGACCATGGAGGTTGCCCGTGAGGAAGCGCAGGTCGTGTCGGAACGCGGTGCTTTCGGCAGTTGTGGTTCTCCTCGCCGAATGTGCCCTCGTTGCGTGCTCGGTGCAACCGCGCAGGAGTGAGGCTGAGCGCAGCGCCGATGCCAGCATCGCGGCACAGGTACAAGCCGCGCTCCTCGCCGATCCCAATATTTATGCGCGGCACATCGAAGTGGCCGTTGACCGCGGCGTAGTGCAGCTGGGAGGGTTTGTTTGGTCGAACCAGGAATATCTCCTCGCTCGCAATGACGCAGCATCGGTCCCCGGAGTGAAGTCCGTGGATGCGCAAATGGATCTCGCGCGCGGCGGAATTAGCGGCACCGGGCATTAGAGCGGCGCTCATCGCCCTCGTAACTGCAGTTGATCGAATTCACGATCCGCCTCCCGCCGGCAACTTCAAGCGCGAGCGCCTCCGCCACGGAACGCTCAACTTCTGTGTCGAGCTGACCGGTCAGATACATCCGGAGTCTGGATATGCAGTAACCTTGGAGGCTGCAGCGCGAGCAGCAAGTCGCAACTTCGGTTGGCACCTTTGCTGCTAAGTATCTGCTTGCCCGAGATGCGAGTCATTGCTGCGCGTTCTCTCTTACCTGCCCGTTGCAGCCACGCGTCCAGCGAAGGGCGCACAGCAAGGCGCTCAAGTTCAGCGCGCAGAGATTCCTGCATCGACTTGGCTGGCAATGCCGCGCGGGCCGCTAACTCTTCGCAAACCTTCTCGGGAACATCGCGGATATTGATTTGTACGCAATGCTGCTCTATTGCCAGAGACGCCTGCATTGTGCAAGCGCGCAATCAGGCCCTGGCCAAGCGTACTCGTCTACTCACAAGCAGCGCGCTCACTTTTGTGGATCGTCGCTCGTGGCCAGCCTGCGAAAAATCGCCATGACCGCGGGCAACGGCCGCCGAATGGCGGGCACACTCTGATATTGCTCCCAGCCGCCGCCCAATGCCCTGTAGAGACTGACAAAGGCATCGGCAGCGCTTTGCTGGCTGGCCGCATATTCGTTTTCCAGATCGTATTCCTGGCGCTCCGCATCGACGACATTGAGAAAATCGGTCAAGCCACGATCATAGCGTTGCGAGGCCACGCTGACTGCGCGCTCACTCGCCACCATCGCAACATCAAGGTTCTGCAAGCGATCTTCCTCGGCCGCGAAATTGCCGATGGCGGTGTCGGCGTCGCGCACCGCAGCGAAGACGGTGCGCTGGTAGCTCACGAACTGCTCGTGCGTCTTCAGATCGGCGACACTCACCAAGGCGTCGAGGGAGCCGAAATCAAGCAGCGGCCAATAAACGGAGGGCCCAACGGACCAGATGTGGCTGCCCGGTACATCGCCGACTCTCGCGGACTGCGTGCCGACACCGGCGGTAAGCGCAACCCGCGGGAAGAGATCCGCCGTCGCAACACCGATGCGGGCGGTAGCCGCCGCCAACCGCCGCTCCGCTACCTGAATATCGGGCCGGCGCTTCAGCAGGTCGAGCGGCAAACCAGGCTCGACCTGCGCGGGAAGGGCGGGAATGAGCCCGGGCTTGTCCAATTCCGCGCTGAGCCCTTCCGGGTATTGGCCGAGGAGCACGGCGATGCTGTATTGGACCGCATGCATTTGCGCCACGAGCGGCGCCACCTCAGCCTGCAGGCGCGCAAGCTCCCGATTGGCTAAAGAGGCATCAAGTTCATTCGTGAGGCCGCGGTCGTAGCGTTGCTGCACGAGGTCGCGAAATTGCCGAGCCGACGCAACATCCTCGCGCGTGATCGCAACGCGCATCTGCAAGCCTCGCATGTCGACGTACGCGCGCGCCACATCGGCCACCACCGAGATCAGTACGGCATTGCGCGTCCATGCCGCCGCCTGCGCGTCATACTTCGCCGCCTCGATCTCGCGGCGGTATTTGCCAAATAAGTCCAGCTCCCAGCCGGCATCGAAGCCGACGATCTGCTGCACCTGACTCAGGCCGGCGGTATTTTCTGCCGAGACGAGGGTCTGCGGCGCACGGCCGCGCGCAAGATCGCTTCCCGTGCCGTGCGCGGCACCCCCGCCCGCGCCCGCCTGCGGCAGGATGTCGCTCGTGGCAGCGGCCAGCTGGGTTCTGGCTTCCTGCAAACGCATCAAAGCTATCTCGATATCCGGATTAGCGCGCAGGGCGCGCTCGATCAGAGAATCAAGCTCTGAATCATTGAGCGCGCGCCACCACTGCGCTAGATCGACGGCACTCACCGCGCTCGCCGCGGCCGCTTCCGCGAGTGCCGGAGCCGAGGCGGCGAACTTCTCCGGCATCGACGTTTGCGGTGCGCGATAGTTGGGGCCGACGGCGCATCCGGCAAAAGCCGCGGCGCTCACGAGGATGCAGAGCAGACCTTTTGTAGAAACGGGACGCATGGTCGCTAATGCGTACGCGCTGCAGCGATGGTGCGGGCCCCGCCGTCCTCGCTGATGCGCACCTTCTGCCCGTCGAGGATCTGATTGCTCAAATTGAGCACCAGCTGTTCACCGCTTGCGACGCCCGCTTGCAGTTCGACGGTGTTGCCATCGTCGCGCCCGATCGCGACATTGCGCAGGTGCACAGTATCGTTACTGTCTACCGTGGCGACCTGCGGTTGACCGGAACGAAACACGAGCGCAGCCGCAGGCACGTCAAGCATGCGGGAGTTATCCAGCAGGAAGCCGACTTCAACATACATTCCCGGCACCAAGGTGTTGCCAGCATTGGCGATATCGATTTCGACGCGGAAGGTGCGCGCCTGCGGATCGATTGCCGCCGAAGTGCGGGTGATCGTGCCGGCAACCTTTTGCGCGGCATTATTGGCTTGGATCTGCACCGGTACCCCGACCTTCATCAGATCGGGCGCAGCGCTCTGCGGGACAGCGACGAACACGCGCAGCGGATCATCCTGCGCCATCCGGTAAAGCGGCGTCGAGGCGGTCGAGCTGCCGGCAGTGACGAGATTGCCAATGTCGATGCGCCGCTCGGTGATGGTGCCCGCGTACGGCGCGGTTACGCGCTTGAACTGCTCAAATGCAGCCAAGCGCTCGACGTCGGCCTGTGCAAGGCTGACTTGCGCGCGGGCCGCGTCGAGCTCGGCGGCGCTCGAGGCCTGACCCGCCTTCTTGTCTTCACGCTCCTGCTCGGACACGACGCCCTTGGGCGAATCGCGCCAGCGCGCGTAGGTGCTCGCGGCAAATTCGGCTTCCGCCAGTTTGACCTTCACCTGGGCTTGCGCGGCGTTCAGCTTGGCCTTGGCGGCGAGGTAGTCTGCATCCAGCTCCGGCGTCTCGATGGTCGCCAGCACCTGCCCCATCGCCACGTGATCGCCGATATCCGCCGACCAGGTGCCGACATAGCCGCTCACGCGCGCGTAGATCACGCTCTCGTACCAAGCGGCCGTTTCTCCGGGCAGTGTCAGCGGCCGGCCGGTAGCGGCCTTGCGCACGGTCATGACTTCCACCAACGGCGCGGCGGCAGCGGAGGCGTTGGTGTCGCGGCCGAGGGTCCGCTCGGCGTTGCATTTCACCAGGTGCATGATGAGAAACCCGACGAGCAGCACGGCCGCCGTCGCGCCTGCAAAGCGCTTCAGCGTGGCGCCGGTGCCCGCCGAATACTTGATCGAGGTATTTGGCGAGTGCGCGCCTGCGGCGGCGCCTTCGGGCGCAGCGTCGCCGGCTTGAGAATGATCAGGCAATGGCAAGCGGATCCTCCATGGGAGCGGCACGCGCAGCCGGGGTCCTGCGTAGCAATCGATACGCCGTCGGGACAAACACCAGGGTCGCGAAAGTTGCGAAGAATAGCCCCCCGATGACCGCACGCGCCAAAGGAGCGTTCTGCTCGCCGCCCTCCCCGAGTCCGAGCGCCATGGGTATCATGCCGAGCATCATGGCGCCAGCGGTCATCAGTACCGGCCGCATGCGGGTATAGCCTGCGGTGGCCGCCGCTAATAGCGCATCATCGCCGGCCGCCATGCGCTGGTTGGCAAACGTCACGACGAGAATGCTGTTGGCGGTGGTCAAGCCGATGCACATCAACGTGCCCATCAGCGCCGGCACGCTCATATGAGTGCCGCTCAGGTACAGCATCCACAGGACGCCGACCAGCGCGAAGGGCACCGCCATCAGCACGATCAGCGGATCGATCCAGCTTTGAAAGTTGATCACCAGGAAGAGATAGACGAGCACCACCGCCAGGGCCATCCCGGAAAAGAGCCCGGCATAACTGTCGCGCATGGTTTCCACCTGTCCGCTCAAAGTCACCGAGATCGCCTCTTTGGGATCGGGCCGGTCAGCGGCGATCACCTTGTCGATCGCAACGGCGGCAGAATTGAGGTCACGGCCCTGGACGTCGGCATCGACGTCGAACACCGGCCGAATGTTGAGCTGCGACATGACCATCGGCGTCTTGCCGCGCCCGAAGTGCGCGACGTTCATCAGTATCTGCTCGCGTGCGTCGCCGCCGGCGGCGCTCACCGGCATGGTCCACAGGTCGTGGGCGGAATTGATCCGGTAGGTCGGCAGCTGTACAACGAGCGGGTAGCTGACTGAGCTGCGCGGATCGACCCAGAAATTCGGGGCGCTCTGCGCGCTACTGTTGGTCGTTACGAGCACACTGTTGGCGGTCGCTCGCTGATCCAGGCCCAATTGCGATGCGAGCGCCCGATCAACGGCGACGTCGATGGTCGGCGCATCCGGAACCTGGAACACGTGCGAGTCGACGATCCCCGGCACGC
>Ga0302180_10000581_pt1 | contig 29477 bp, 21 predicted proteins | sample I_Palsa_E3_2_FD_200575 | JGI IMG/M metagenome (GOLD analysis project Ga0302180, IMG submission 200575) | Peat permafrost microbial communities from Stordalen Mire near Abisko, Sweden - I_Palsa_E3_2 | ecosystem: Environmental > Terrestrial > Soil > Palsa > Peat permafrost | place: Sweden...
ACTGCGTCGCGGCCGGAACGCAACGCCAAAGAGGACGAACACGGCTAGCGCCGCCGTTGCCGGTACGATCCACACGCCCTGCCAGTCGTGCAGTACTGGGAGGCATTGGTGCGCCGCGGCTGCGGCATTGGAGCACGCTGGATTTGCAATTGCATAGCGCTCCACCACTGCGCCCGAGACGAACGCGCCGACGAAGTAGCCCAGGCCATTGGTCACGAAGTTGATGAAGCCCTGCGCGGCGGCACGGATCTTCTCTCCGGCACGCTGGTCGGTGTAGACCTGGCCACCCACGAAAAAGAAGTCGTAGCACACGCCGTGCAGCAGAATGCCGGCGTAGATCAGCGCCATTCCCGGTCCTGCATTGCCGCTCGCGAATGCAAAATACCTGAGTGACCAGGCGAGCATGCCCACCAGCATGATGACCTTGATGCCGAACCTGCGCAGCACGAGCGGCAGCAGGAGCATGAAGGCCACCTCGGACATCTGCCCGAAGGTCTGTATGAAGGCCGCCTCGGGCACCTTGATCTCGTTCAGGAACGGATTGGCGAAGGTGTAGTAGAACTGCAGCGGAATGCACAGCAGGAATGAGCCCAGGACAAAGACAGCGAAATCGCGGCTCTGCAGCAATTGCAGCGCGTCAAGGCCGAGCGCATCACGCACCCGAAATGGCGCGCCCCCCGCCTGCGGCGGAGTATGTGGCAAAGACAGCGAGTACAGAGCCATGACGAGGGAAGCGCCCGCCGCGATGCGCATCGGCAGCACGAGGGTGTCCGCGTGCAGTTCCCTGCCGACCAGGATGCCCGCGGCGATCCAGCCGATCGTGCCGAGCACGCGAATGTACGGAAAGCGCGCCGAGTCGGCTACGTGGTGGAAGGAAATGGCATTCGTGAGCGACAGCGTCGGCATGTAGCACAGCGCGTAGAGAATGAGGAGTGGGTAGAACAAGGCAAACGTCGTTTGCTTCGCGACGGCCCACATCAGTCCCGCGCCAATCAGATGCAGCAGCGCCAGGAGTTTTTCGCTCGGGAAAAACCTGTCCGCAATGACGCCCATGAAGAAAGGCGAAGCCAGTGCCGCAATTGCGGTTGCACCGTACGCCAGGCCAATTTCCCGATCGGTGAAGTGCAGCGTCTGTCCCAGGTAGGTGCCCATCGTCACGAACCACACGCCCCAGATGAAATACTGCAGGAACATCATCAGGGCAAGACGCGCAGCGGTCATGGCAGCTCGCGGATGCGGATGTTGCGCAGCGCGAGAGCGCCGTCGTGATCGCCTTGAATGCCGATAAGGCCTTGCCGCGCCAGGCCATAGTGCGGGTACTTCGAGAACTTGCTCGCCGCGACGCGCGCCTTCCAATCAGCGCTCCACAGCTCGTAGTCGACCACTTTCTTACCATTGAGCCAGTGTTCGACGTGCGCACCGTTCACGACGATGCGCGTCGTGTTCCATTGGCCGAATGGTTTGACCACGCCCGCCGGGCTCGCATAGATGCCGTACGCCGCCGCCGCCGCTGTCAGCCGGCTGCGGCCGTCGCGGGCATTGGCATCGTCGAGAAGCTGATACTCCGGGCCGCTCCAATAGATGTAGTCGTATTCTCGCGTACCGCGGTAAAAGATCCCGCTATTGCCGCCCTTACCTATCTTCCATTCGACCTCAAGCTCGAAATTGCCGAATGGCTGACGCGTAACAAGGTCGTCGACCTCGCCCTCCTTAGTGAGCGTCTGCCCGACGATGTGCCACCCTTGAGGTATGCCGGGCGCAGCCCAGCCGCGCCAGGCATCGAGGTTGGTGCCGTCGAAGAGTGCCCGCCCTGGCGGGGCGCCCGATTGTGGCTGCGCGCAGGCGCGATCGTGCACGCCTGCGACGGCGAGCACCAGCACGGCAAGGAGCCTGTATTTCATATTCACACGGCCCATCCGGCGCGATATTCTCGCGTCAAGTACTGACTCGCATCGGCAACGTTGGTGATCTGCCCCTGCTCCCCGTCATAGAGCAGCGTCTTACCTTGGCCGGCGCGCAGCGCCACGATGCCGAGAAGCATGGTTTCGGTGAGCTGCGCTGCATATTCAAATGGCGAGCTTGCCCGAGCCTCGCCGCGAATGGCCTTGGCCCAGTTGAGCTCATGGCTCCACGGGACGCGCGGAATGCTTTTGGGGACCAAGGCCGCCTGCTCCATGAGCGTTTGCGGATACAGGCGCGGATTGTCGCCGTAGGTGCCGTGCAGGAGGATGCCTTTCTCGCCGATGAAGATCACGCCGCCCTCGCTTGTGAGCTCGACATCACCGGGCAATGCGTCCGGACGCGGCGGATAGATCCCGCCGTCGCTCCAGAACAGTTTGACGGGCGGCTGAGCGCCGCGCGCGCCAAAGCGATAGTGCACGCTGGTTGAGAGCGGAAACGACACCGGCCTGCGCTGCGGCCGGCCGGCGGGAGTATTGGCGGGAGCAGTCGGATCCAGCGGCGGAAGGGCCATGGTGCCCCAGGGCGTCGAAGTCGCCTCGACGCTCGTCGGGTACGTGAGTCCGAGCGCCCAGAAGGGATGATCGAGCAGATGGGCACCCATGTCTCCGAGCGCGCCGGAGCCAAAATCAAGCCAGCCGCGCCAGTTGAAGGGGTGGTAAATGGGGTGATATGGGACATTCTCGGCCACGGGCCCGAGATAAAGGTCCCAGTCGAGGCTCGCGGGGGGTGTGCCGCCACTGCCCATTGCGCCTGCGAGCACATCCTGCACATGACGGAAGGTCCAGGGATTGCCGAAGGGACTGGCCGTATCGGGTGGCGTCACCCCGGTCGGGCGTGGCAGCCCCTGCGGCCAGAACACGATCGGCCGATTGGTCCAAACGTGCACCTCGTGAACGGGGCCAATGAGTCCCGCCTGGATCCATTCGTTGATGAGCCGCGCGCCTTCGCTCGAATGGCCCTGATTTCCCATCTGCGTCACGAGCTTTGGGTGCGCGAGGGCGCTTTGGCGCAGGACGCGGGCCTCATGGACGGTGGCCGTCAGCGGCTTTTGTACATAGACATGCTTGCCGAGGTCCATTGCCGCCTTCGCGATGACCGCGTGCAGATGATCAGGCGTTGCGACCAGCACCGCGTCAATGCTCTTTTCCTTCGTCAGCAATTCGCGAAAATCGGTGTAGCGCTTGGCTTTGCGAAATTGCTCCTGAAGCTTGAGCCCATCGGGCCGCGCCTTGCCGTCTGCGCCGACGAGATTTTCGCTTACCTGGTGTTCGCTGTAGCCAAAGTCGACGTCACAGACGGCGCCGATGTGCTCGGTCTGAGCGAGCACGAGTGCATTTTGGCTTCCCATTCCGCCGCAGCCGACGATGGCGACGTTGACGGTGTCGCTCGGAGCGCGCTGGCCGCGCCCGAGCACGCGGCTTGGCACAACGAGCGGCGCGCTGACGGCGACCATCGTGCCGAGCGTGGCTTTGCCGGCATCCGTGACGAACTCACGGCGGGTAAGATCCTTCGAATTCGACATGTCAACGCTCCAATTGAGGTTTCCATTTGCCCTGCGCCACGGCCGGAACGAACTTATCAAGCCCGCGCGGTGGAAATGGCAGTGTCTTGCCTTGTTCGGCGCTCTGGTAGGCCGCCATTAGGATCCTTACGACTTCCAATCCGTCATCGAATGTCAGAAGAGGCGCTTCCTTGCCGAGAAACGCGCGCACGAAATGGCGATCTTCGTTCTCATAGCCGTACGCTGCAGCTTCATTCGCCACCACGGGCATTAGTCCGATTTCCGCATTCTGTTTCTCGAGAAGATCTTCACCTGCTTCTGCCAGCACCGCCCGCGAGAAGAAGACCTTAAGTCCGCTGTCGAGCGTGTTCCATGCCATCGAATATTCCGGACCCAGGAGCTCGGCGGACAAGCGCAACCCCGCGCCGACGAAGCTCCACGATGTCGAGGCTTCGCCGATCACCGTGTGACCGTCATCGGTCTCGAATTCAAGCGTGACGCTTGCGAAATCCTCGGCGGGAGACTTGGCGTAATCAACTTCACGACCAAAGGTGCGGGCGAGCTGCTCGCTGTAATGGGGACGCGTCCATTTGAGGCTTGCGATATGCGCCGTGACGCGCACGGGGCGTACCGAAGCAAGCGCCGCGCCCGGTTGCGTCAGGAGGTGGCGCACGAGCAGGACCGAGTGGCACATCATGTCGTTAAGGACACCCCCGCCCTGCAACTCGCCGCGCCAGAACCACGGCATGTGCGGACCACTGTGCTCTTCGGCGGCGCGCGCGAGATACGGCCGGCCGGTCGCCGCCGCGCCGCGCGCCCACAGCAGCGCACGGCCGGCTTGCACCTGGGGCGCGAAAACCTGGTTTTCGAGATAGCCGTGCGCGATGCCCGTGCGCTTGATCAGTCGCAAGATGTGCGTGGCCTCGGCAACGGTGCGTGCCAGCGGCTTCTCGCACGCGATGCCGCGCAGCGTGCCGTTGCCGTGCTCGAGCGCGTGCACGATTTCCTCGAAGTTCTCGACGCGCGTGTGGTTAGGGCCGGTAAGCCAAAGAGCGTCGATCGCAGGGTCCGCGACCATATCGCTGATCGATGCATAGGGGTGCGCCGCGCCGATGTCGAGACTGCGCGCGAGTGCCGCGGCCGAAGCTGCGTTCTTCGCATTTGGACTCCACACGCCGCGCACGTCCGCGTCGCGCACGGCGCGCAATGCCTGCATATGAAAGCGCGCATTGAAGCCGCTGCCGACGAAGCCCACGCCCAGAGGGCGCGGCGCAGATTTTTCTTGGCCGTGAGTCATGTTTCCCCGGGTGTTACCCGCGCTCGATCTGTTCCCGACTCAAGTCCGAGCTTCTGCAGCAGTGCAAGCGGCGGCCCCGCGAACGATTTAAGCGGCACGTTGCCGATGTATTGCAGATCTTTGCGGCCCAAGGCTGTTGAGTAATAGCCGCCGGCGGTCAAGTCGCGGTAGCGCGCGAAGAACTTCGCCGCCTGGGCGAAGGCGGGCTGCGCGTTTTGCTCAGAGCAGATGTCCGCGCAGATCTGATGCTGGTCGGCTTCCTCGAGAGTGGCGAATTCCCTGCCAAAGCGGCGGATGGCTTCTGCGTCCATCCATGCGAGGCCGTCGAGAATGACTGAGCGGTCGGCCTCCTGACGCGCGTAGGGGGCACTCACCCACTCGGCGAGGAAGTCGACGACGCCCGCTGCGGAGGCGCTGGGAGATACCGCATCCGCCGGGATGATGAGGTCGCATAATGCGCCGGCCGTGCGCCGCTGCGCGGGCGTCAGTAGCAGCGGCCACAGATCGCCGGAATGATAGATCCGGGTAAGGTCGGGATCGGTTCCGTAGCCGCGGCCCTGAGCCGGCGCCGCCGCAGCCACAGAATCCATGCCGGCCGCAGGTCGTTGCAAGAGCGGCATTGACGCGGAGGCGGCGAGCATCCACTTGATCGTCGTGCGCCGATCCATCACAGCTCCTTCCTGCGCATTAGATCGAGGACATGATCGGCGCCGCGCCAGGCGAGCGCCATGATGGTGAGCGTGGGATTCTTATCTGCATTCGACGCAAATACGGCGCCATCCGCGAGGAAAACATTCTTGACGTCCCAGGTCTGGCCCCAGCGGTTCGTCACCGAGGTCTGCGCATTCTTTCCCATGATGGCGCCGCCCACTTCGTGAATGATCGAGCCGCCTGCCTGGATCGCCTTGGCGCCGTCGGTTTGGGCCGCTCCGTTCACGCGGCCGCCCATGGCTTCGATGATCGCCTTGAAAGTCTGTTGCATATGGGCAGCCTGGCGCGTCTCCTGCTGCGACCATTTCCAATGGAAGCGCAGCACGGGGATGCCCCACTTGTCCTTCACTTGCGGATCGATTTCGCAGTAGGAACCCTTGTTCGGTATCATTTCCCCGCGACCGTCGAAACTGACGAAGGAGCCATAGTAGCGCCTGGCGTCCTCCTTGAACTTCTTGCCGTAGCTGCCTCCCGTCAACCATTCAATGCCGGCCAAGGTTCCCAAGCCCGGCATGCGTTTGCCACCGCCGAACTCAATATGGTAGCCGCGCGCGAACCCCAACTTCCCGGCCAACTGCTCCCGGTAGAGCCACCACGGCGTATACACGTGACTTTCGCTCGCCCCATCCTCGTTGAGCGGCGGAAGACTCTCGAGCAAAGGGATCTGGCCTCCGAGGCTGCTGCCGACCGTATCCATCAGATAGCGGCCGACCTTGCCACTTGAGTTCGCAAGGCCACTTGGAAAGCGGGCAGACCTGGAGTTGAGCAGGATGCGCACGGATTCGCAGGCGCTCGCGGCGAGAACCACCACGCGCGCGGCAGCGTGACACTCCTTGCCGCTCGTTTTGTCGATGAAGCGCACGCCGCTTGCGAGCCCATGCCTGCCAAGCGTGATCTCGTGGGCCATCGCGTCAGTGACGATATCGAGATTGCCGCTGGCGAGCGCGGGGGGCAAATGCACAGTCGTCGATTGGTAGTTCGCGCGGATCGAGCAACCGCGTGAGCATGGCGTTGCCCAGATGCACGCGGCGCGCCGCTGCATGTCTGCCGCGATGAGCTGTTGCGCGCCGGGGTTGCCGGGGTGCAGACGAGCGGGTGAGGTGTTGAAATCGAGCGCTTGGGTGAGCACTGCGCGGTGGCCAGCGATGACTGGCACGCCCAGGCGGCGGGCGCGCTGCGCGATCAGAAGATCGCTCAGAATCGGTGTTGGCGGCGGCAAGAGACACCCTGGCGCAGAGTCCGGCGTGTTCTCCAGTCCGTCGTTGCTGCCGTATACGCCGACCAACATTTCAACCTTGTCATAGTACGGAGCGAGGTCTGAGTACGAGAGCGGCCAGTCAAAACCCAGGCCATCGCGAGTGTGGCCTTTGAAATCGTAGGGTCCGTTGCGCAAGGCTATGCGACCCCAATGGTTGGTGCGTCCGCCGAGCATGCGCGCACGCCACCAGTCAAAGCGCCCCGCGGCATCGTGCGCTGTTTGGACGTAGGGCTCACCCGGGACTTCCCAGCCGCCATCGACCGTTGCATCGTAGAACCCGAAACGCTTATCCGGCGTGGAAGCAGCGCGCAACGGTGCTTGATCCGGTGTCTGAAACATGGGGGTTTCGCTCTCCGGGTCGTACTTGCGGCCCGCCTCCAGCATGAGAACCTTGGCGCCTTCCAAGCTGAGCGTGTAAGCGCTCTGGCCGCCTGCGGCGCCTGAACCCACGACGATGACGTCGTAGCGCCTGGCTAACGTTGCTGAGGTGACGAAGGGCACTGCGGCGCTCTCGGAGCTGTTCGATGAGGGTAACTCGCCGGACAGTTTAGCGTTCCCGACACTGCCGTGTCGCCCGCGTGGCTAGATGATCCTTGAGCGGCGCCGTCCGGCAAGCTATCGCGGCGAGCTCACACAGGGCACATGCAGCGGTCGGGTCAGCGAGCGCCTTGTCCGCGTGGTGATTTCCCAAGCCGCTTGCCGAAGAGTTCATAACCTGAGCGCGCTGAATAACCCTGACGGTGATAAAAGGCGCGCGCGTGGCGATTGCCCGTGCCCAATTGCAGCTGGACGCAAGTGCAGCCGGCAGCGGCAACGCTGACCTCGGCGGCATCAAGAAGCGCCGCACCTACCCCGTGCCGCCGTACTTGCGGCAGAACAAATAACTCGTCAATCTCGGCCACGAGGCCCTGGTACTCAAAACTAAATACGAATACGGCAATGAGATAGCCAACAAGCTCATCGCCGTCGTACGCAACCCAGATGCTGCCCAGGTGGGTTTGCCCGATGAGCCGCCCTAGTAACTGCGCGCTGCGCGCCGACTCGAAGCCCGCAATACCTTCGACGCTCCAGTATTTCTGCATGAGGCTCGCGATCTGCGGCACCTCGGCATGTGTGCCTGGCTTAATCCGAAGTCCAGAATGCATCCGCTCATTAGGCCATAGCGTCAGGCAGATCGCCATTGGCCAGAATCAGCATCCGAGTTTGGGCGCCGAGAAACTCGCGCCCGTTGTTCCCCGAGCGCCAGGCGAACTCCTCCGCGCCGAACCTCAGGGTGCGCTGCCGCTGCAACGCGGCGCGCCGGCCATGTGAGAATCACCCGGGTGTGGATGAAACAGCAGGTCGAACCAAGGCTCCCAAGTTAGGCCGCCATCGGTTGACCTCTGTGCACTCTCGCGAACGCCTTCGTGCACGCACTTCCAGGTGCCGCGTACGCGACGCTCCTTGCCGTCGGGCGTGCGATCGGCACCGCCCAGGATCATTGACCCGGCCTGCATGCCGCCTTCTATTACCAGCAACTGTCCATTATTGGTGACCCAGCTTTGGTGCCAAACCTGGCGCGGAGCGTCGAATATGCTGAAACTCTGTCCCTGATGCCCATCCGCGCCCTCGTAGAACTCGTGCAGGACGCAACCGTCCAGTATGGGCACCACACGAACGTGCGCCACTATGATTGTTGGACTAGCAACGTCAAACACGTCCCAATTGCCGAGCCAAAAGTCAAACTGCCGGTAAGCGGGCGCCGTGCAGGTCGTCGTCTTCGCAGGTGCTGTCGCGGGCGCACCAACGGTGCTTGCGCCTGCGCCCGTGGCACACGCGAGCAGAATCACAGCGGACCTAGAATTCCGAGTCATCGGTACATTTACCTTCTGCACGTTTTCCTCGATCGCTCAAGCCGGCTTCCCAGGAAAGTCATTGGGCAAAGCCCAACTGCGGGCGCTCGCCGAAAAATGTAACGAGCGCCCGCACACGCTATCGTGTACCTCCAAGGTGGGAAACGCCAACCCGCTGCAAAGTCTGCCGCCGTACGCTCTCCCCGAGAACCACGGTTCGCGAACTCGTGGCGCTCGGCGCGAGAACGGTGATGCCTGCTTCCGTGGCATGCGTCGGGATCAACAACACAGCAAACGCTTCGGCGCCGCAGACTCCGGCCGCCACGACGCAGGCCTGCCCGGCGATTTCGCCGCGATCATTGATGTCATTCGCAAGGGTCAGATACAAGGGCGAATCAGCCGGAAGCAGCGCATTGAGGTCTATCGGTTCCCCGTCCTGCCAGATGACCGCCCGGGAATTGCCGCTGGCGTCGATTGACTGGCCTACGGCCTGGCCACGCATATTGATGCCCCAAGCCAAGCTGTTGGCGTCGCCGGGATAGGGCCGCAGCTTTTGAATTCCGTGCTGTCTTGTCCACAGGAATGCAATGGGATTCAGTCCGCCGTCTTGGTCGCCAGGCAAGTCAGCAAAGCCTACGACCTCGCCTTGATTGTTAATGGCGGTCGGCGTGTTCCAGGCCACACCGCCAAAATTTCCCAAGTCAGTCGGCTTGCCGCTCTCCCACAGAAGCGCATGCCTGGCGCTGAATTCTCCTATGGCATTGTCGCAGGTGCCTGAAATGCCAACTACCTGACCGCTGTCATTGATCGCGGTAGCCGCTGAATCCGGGTCGCCATGCAGCGGCGGCAGTTGTTGCAGCCGCCCCGGCTCAGGACCCCAAATTACAGCTTCAAATTGCAGCACTTGCGGAGGGGCGCACGTCGGATCGTGCGTCTTATTCTCGGCCCATCCCACTACCTGGCCCCAATCGTTGATGCCCGCGGCATAGCCGTTATTGCCGCCGAGCGTCGGCAGTGCAGTCATATTTCCCCACTGCCACACGAACCCAAGACAGATATTATGTGTGATGGCGGGAAAGAATCCCGAACAGCTCCAATTCTCCTGATACGGATCCTGCTTAGCGGTCTCGGCGATGCCTGCGAGCTCACCCCTGTTGTTTGGATTTGGCCAAGCGATGTTGCTGTTTGGTCCGCCGAGCGTACCAAGATCGAGCGCAGAGCCCAGCCACAGGACGGCGTGCTCAGTAGAGTCCGCCGTCGTCGCTCCGCCGGCCACCCAACTGCGGTCGTTGACGCTTGAAGCGAGGCTGGGGTTGCCTCCGAGTGGAGCGCCTAGGTTGATCAAGAAGTACTGTATCGTCGTTGGCTGCGCCTGTGGCGCTTGAGCTGCAACTTGGACCGGCACGCCCAGGGCGCCGGCAAGATTCAATGCGACCATGCATGCAAAAGTCTGGCGATTCATGTGTTTTACCTCCCGCTGCGGAATGTGACCGTGCGTGCTCTAGTGACCGCGTCGTAAGGCTAGGTCAATCAGCCGAGCGCAGTTGGACGTTGCCGGACGTCGTTGGAGCCCTCTCTTGATGACACGCGCAGCCCGGCGCGCACGCCAGCCGAGCTGCGCTTGCATCTGTTAAATACGCTGCTTCGGGCTGAGCAAAGCGCGGTCCGAAAACGTCCAGCTTGATTTCCAGGATCGATTATCCTAGCCAGGTCGAACATCTTTCTTATAAGACATGGCTCTGGACTGGCAGGTATGTTCGCGAGCGAGGCTGTCGCGCGATGCGCGCTTCGACGGCAAGTTCTTTGTGGGCGTCCTGACCACCGGCATCTACTGCCGCCCGATTTGTCGCGCACCCACGGCGAAGGAAAAAAATGTCCGTTACTATTCAAGTGCTGCCGAGGCGGCAGAAGCCGGATTGCGCCCGTGTCTGCGCTGTCGGCCGGAGTGCGCGCCGGGAACCCCGGCATGGTTGGGAACTCGAACCACGGTTTCGCGCGCTCTCAAGCTAATTAGTGAGAGCGGCTTGGAGGAAGGCGGCATCGAGACGCTGGCGGGGCATCTCGGAGTTGGCTCGCGCCATCTGCGGCGCCTTTTTCTCAGACACCTGGGGGCGACTCCGAGGGCGGTGGCCGAGACTCGGCGGCTGCACTTTGCCAAGAAACTTATCGACGAGACAAGTCTGCCCATGAATGAAGTTGCACTCGCTGCCGGTTTTGGCTGCGTTCGCAGGTTCAACGCCGGTATCCGCAAGGTCTACAACCGCACGCCCAGTCAAATCCGGCGGCTTGCGCACCAGACATCGGCGCAGCCGGAAAACGAATACTTATTTCGGCTGCGTTTCCGCCCGCCTTTTAACTGGAATGGAATGCTTGCGTTTCTGGCGCCGCGGGCCACACCCGGGGTGGAGGCGGTAGCACACGGCACCTACTGCCGCTCGATTTCCGTGCATGCTGTCGGCGGCTATTTTGAGATCGCGCGCGACGCAGAAAACGACGCACTCATCGTGCATCTTCAGTTTGGAGAGCCGCGCTCGCTGTTCTACATCATCGAGCGAATCCGCGCCATGTTCGATCTGAACGCGGATTGGGCGTCGATCGTCGGCACCCTCAAGTCGGACCCCATATTGCTGGGGCCAGCCGAGGCAAATCCCGGGCTGCGCGTGCCCGGCTGCTGGAATGGATTTGAGCTTACAGTCCGGGCGATTCTCGGGCAGCAGATGACTCTGAAGGCAGCAGCAGCACTTGCGGGCAATCTCGTGCGAACCTTCGGGCAACCCTTCGCGACTGCCAATGGGCTCACTCATCTCTTCCCGACACCCGAAGTCCTCGCCGATGCCACGCTCACCGGCATAGGTCTGCCGCGCACGCGCGCCGACACGCTCAGAGCGCTCGCGCGAGCTGTCTGCAGCGGGCAACTGTGCTTTGAGGGCGTCGTCGATACCGACGCCTTCCTCGCTCGCTTGCGTGAAATTCCCGGAATCGGGGAATGGACTTCGCAATACGTGGCGATGCGCGCACTCGCGGAGCCCGACGCCATTCCCGCTACCGACGGCACTCTGCAGCGTGTGCTAGGAATTGAAAACCAGCACGACTTCGCTCGACGCGCTGAAGGATGGCGGCCATGGCGCGCCTACGCCGCAATGTACCTTTGGGACATTGCGGCGGGGGTGAACCTTGCGTCAAGCCGTCGCACAAGAAGCGCACCCGCAAAGAACGCCGCGCTGCATCACCAAGCCGTCGCAAGCGGCTGAAGTGTATGGCGCCGAGGACTCGCCTGGCGCCTGGCGCGCGCGCCGCGCGGACGGCGTCGACCTGCTGTCTTCAACACCTGAGAGCTCGATTGAACCCTGGGTCAGTTGACTTTTTTTGCGGCACGCTTGGCGCTTATTGCACGTGGCTTTGCGGTTGCCAAGATCTGCACCCACGCAGGTGCGTGATCGCTCGCCTTGGGTAGCCCACGTACCCAGGTATCGACGTTGGCATCAATCAGATGGGCCGCAAGATCGGCAGTGAGAAGCAGATGATCAATGCGCAGACCTGAATTGCGCTGCCAGTGATTGCGAAAGTAGTCCCAGAACGTATAGATCCGCTCATCAGGGTGGCGGGTGCGCAGTGCATCCGTCCACCCCTGGGCCAGCAAACGCCGGTACGCTTCGCGTGCTTCGGGTTGCAGCAGCGCGTCCTTGCGCCAGGATTTCGGGTCATAAATATCAAAGTCGGTCGGCACGACATTGAAATCGCCGGCCAATATGGCAGACCGACCGGAGGCTTGCAGGGTTTTAGCGTGCTTGATCAGGCGTTCGAACCACGCGAGTTTGTAAACGAATTTCGGGCCGGGCTGCGGATTGCCGTTGGGCAAATACAGGCATCCGATAACTACGCTGCCGACTCTTGCTTCGATATAGCGGCTGTGCGCATCGTCCGGATCGCCCGGCAACCCGCGGCGGATTTCAATCGGATCCGCACCCCTTGCCAGAATCGCAACTCCATTCCACGAGGATTGACCATGCCAGATGGCGCAGTACCCTGCCTCGCGGATGGCCGCGATGGGAAAGCTCGCGTCGGGCGCTTTGAGTTCCTGAAGGCAGGCGACATCGGGAGACTCCTTCGCCAACCACTGAAGGAGATGCGGCAGACGGCTTCTCACGCCGTTGACATTAAACGTCGCAATCTTCATCGCGAAACATTATCACCGTGAGCGCACGCTTTGAATCTGGTTTCCACGATTTGCAACTGCGCTCAATCGCAGCGGCCACTGGTTCGGGATCGTCATGACCCAGTGTGCGCAACTCCGCGCGCCGCAGTGGCGATGCCGAGCATCGCGTGCCTCTCAGGAACTTCCTCGCGGTATCCATTGTACGTGCGCTCCCCGCTCATCCTGACCGTCACGGATTGCACGGTTCGTGAGCGGGCGTTAAGGCCGCCGAAGGGACCCGTCAGTGAAGAAACGCGTCCGCTTCGCGCACCAGAGCCGTCTTTTCAGCGACCTTGAAGCGTGCCGTTTCCATGCCGCGCGCGACAGCGGGTGACATCTCCGCGGGCACATGCGCACGCACCCATGCCTCGAGGTCGACTAGCGGCACGCCATTCCAGTAGATCTCGGGTATGAACTGCGCAGTGATCAGGGGCGCAAAGGCCACGTGGGGCGCCAGCAGCTTCTCGGAATTGTTGCTGAAGGTATTCCAGGAGAGCCGCGGTTGCTCGCGGGCAAGCACGCCGATCAGCCGCAGGCGCAGTGAGTCCGCCTGCGTCGGGATTTCGGGGGACAGCGCGATTTTTACAGACCGTGCACCCAGCTCCGGATCACGCACCCGCATCAGCGCCAGGTAATAACGCTCCAGCTCGGTTTGATCCGTCGCGGCCTTGGCAACCGCATGCAGCTGATCGAACGTTGCGGCATTCGCATACTGTGCGACTATCGAAAGGATGACCGACTGGTCGTCGGGCGTGATCGCTTTGTGGTCCGTGACGAACGCGCTGAAACGCTTGCGAGCCTCGTCGATGACCGCGGTGTCGCCCCAGGCGCCGAGGTCGCCGATCAGCGCCCTGCGCAACTGCTGCACACCGGGAGTTTCGCCGGGTCGCGCGTCCCACCCGAGCCGCTCGAACGCCGGCCTCAGGATCGAGCGTCCATACGCGGCAAAGGCGTCATGCCTTGCGGTGCCCCGTTCGGCATACTCGATCGTCTCGAGGGCATGGGCAATCTGCTCCCATGCACGGGTGTCAAGGTCAGCTCCCATCGAAGATGCCAATGCCAGGTAGCTGGGCAACCGCTCGCTCCCGGACTCAACGAGCGCCCATTGATCGTCGAGCAGCGCGATCCGATCGGCATCAGGCAGGTGATCAAAGCTCTTGGTGTCGATCGCAAGCGTCGCCGGATCATACTTGGCGCGATAAAATCCAATCGCGTCGGCATTGACGCTCAAAGGTTCATCGCAGCGACCCGCTTGTTCAGGCTGATTCTGCTTGGACAGCAGGACGCTGTGTGGTGTACCAGCCGTCCCGGTGCGGATCTGCAACGGCACGCTCCAATGGGAAGACCCCGCGTCCGCGGCGCTGAGCAGGAACCGTTTCTGCGACAGACCGATCGTGCGCGCCCCGCCCGGATCGCAATGCGCGCTCACCACAACCAGCGGAAATCCGGCTTGCTCAGTCCATTCGGCGGCAATCGCGGCAACATCTCTGTTACTCGCCAGACTGAGTCCGTTCCACAGATCTGCGGTAGTCGCATTCGAAAATGCCCGCGCCTTTATGTAGCTGCGAACGCCGCTGCGAAAGACGTCCGGTCCAAGGTAGGCCTCGAACATGCGCAGAATGGCCTGCCCCTTGCTGTAGGTGATCTGTGGATCGAAAGCGTTTGTCGCCTGGAGCTCATCGGTCACGTGCTGCTGTATCGCATGCGAGGTCGCGCGCGCATCTGCCCTCATGGCGTCTTCCTTGTCAGCGTCCTGGTCTTCCCACCATTTCCAATCAGGATTGCGCAGCGCAGTCTCCTTCGCGGCCATCCAGGAGGCAAAGCTCTCGTTGAGCCAAATGTCGTCCCACCATGCCATGGTGACCAGATCGCCATTCCACTGATGTGCCATTTCATGCGCCTGGACGCTGAACACCTGCTGCCGATCGCCGACAGTGCTCGCCGACGTCAGCAGGAGCAGCTGGTCGTTGTAGGTGATGGCGCCCCAGTTCTCCATGGCTCCTGTGAATCCGCCCGGAATCGCGATCGAGTCAAGTTTGGGCAGCGGATACCGATATCCAAAATAGTCATTGTAGTCGGCGAGGATTTTCTGAGCATTGGCGAGAGCTGTCTGCCCGCCACGCTCCTGACCGCGCACGGCCCAGACACCGAACTTAATGCCGTCCGCGTCGGCGCCGATTTGCGCAAGGTCGCCGGCGGTGAATTCGACCAAATACGATGGCATCTTCGGCGAACGCTCAAAAGTCGTGGTAGCCAACTCCCCGTGCACGTCATGCCGGGCGATCGGCATGTTCGACACCAGTTCCCATTGCGCCGGCACTGTCGCTCGCAATTGAAAGGTTGCGCGAAAAGCGGGCTCATCCCAGCAAGGAAACATGCGCCGCGCATCCGTAGCTTCCATTTGCGTCGACAACAGCAGCCCCTGCGCGCCATTCTGGGCGGCATAGCTCTGGGCAAACAGCCCATGCGGCTCTTGTGCGATTTTCCCCGTATACGCGAAGGTCAGCGTGTGCCGCCCGATCGGCGCCGGAATGGGCAGAGTGACCGTGGTCAGTTGTTTCTCGTCGTCCGACACGACACTCTTCACCGCCCCGCCATCCAGGCGGACATCCCGCAAAGTCTCACCAAGCGTATTGAATTGGACGGTTGCAGTGGCAGACCGGAACTGCAGATGCACTGATTCAGTGCCGGATACTGTCAGGGACTTGGTATCGGGGACAATGTCGATCGTGTAGTCAACGGGTACGACGTCTTTCGGCAGGCGGCCTGGGGCCTGGTCGAATGAATACGGCGCCTCGGCCAAAACCGGGACCGTGAGCATCAGACAATAGGCAGCCGAAGACAGGTGGCGTATGGCGTAGCTCATGATTTCTTGCTCGTGATCGGGCGGCTGACGTTACGAGGCACATCCCATAGGCCGGCGCCGCTTAGTGCTGGTGACTATGATGCCTGAGCCGTGAGCTTCGGGCTATGCGCCGAAAGGAGTCGCGTTGCAGGCGGCATGATCACCCACGGCTGTGGATGATTACGTGCAGAGTGCGGCTAAGCTCCTAGCGCCGCGAAACGCAGTGACGGCCGATCCGGACGCGCGGCCGTCCTCCTAGTAATTGCCAGCACCAACTGCGGAGAGATGTCTTTTCGCTTACCTAGCAGCCATGTGCGTGGAGTGATGCGCACGTATTGAACGGCGAATGCGCGACCAGCCGCCAATAAGACTGTTTGAACTGGCGGGGATGCCAAAGTCGATCGCGGCGCCGCGAGGATTTTCAATGAGACGATTAGCCAGCATATGCCGAACTGTGCGCGCCGATAGCATGCCAAGCTGCGCATGCCGCGCGATTCCGACGAGTAACCAGATTGTGCCAAGCATCAATGTGAGACAGCACAAGGCGAAAATGAGATCGTGGAGCATACGTTTCTCTCCTCTTTCGCGCCGGACCACCGTTGCTAACGGCCATACGAATCGAGAGTTCCCGATCCCCTAGCGCTAGACCTTGGCCTGAGCCGTCTTCGAATGCCCAGACGTCGGCGTTGCGTTAGCGAGACAAGAAATTCGTGCCGTGCCGGGGATTCCTCAGCAGATATTGGGCCTAACCGCCCCCCTGAACCGGTTGCGCCGCCATGAACCTCGAGAGCTTCCGCAGCTCACCCCCCAGACGGATGCACCCCGCTTAGGCAAGACGAGGATCGTTCGACGTTCCCGGGTGCCGCTTGCCACCGACGCGGTAGCTTTGGAACGCATTTGCTCGGCAAAGGCTTGGCGGCCAAGAAAGCCAACGCATGAATGATTTTTGCCGCGTGTGGCCACCCGGTGGCTAATCCGACTCGCACTGCTCATGCCCGTGCTGGGTCGGAACGCAGTCTTGGCAAAGATCGCCGTTACAGCAGCGTGGGCTTGGTCGCGCCGACCGTAGCCTATTCCATTAGCAACAGGTGTGGCGTCGGACTGCGATTCAAGCGCCTGGCTCACACAAGCACGGCCAAGAAGTGTGCGGCGTATCCAACACGGATGCGCGTCACGAAAAAAGGGCGGCCGGCACGGCCGCCCTTCCTTCTACGTTGCCCCTATAGGACCCGAAATGGATCCTGCGCTGCGCTAGAAATCGAAGAGGTCAAACAGGTCGCTAATGGCTGGATTATTGATCGGCACGTACGGATTGCTTGCCTCTGCGACGGGATTGGGGAAATTATCCCGGCTGCGGTAAGTAACAGGCTTTAGGCCCCAATTTCTCTCGATGAACTTGAGTAGCGACACATGATCAGAATAACCGTGTGAGATATGTCCGGGCTTCGTAAAGGGAGACACCACGATAAGCGGGATACGCGTACCATCGCCGAAGAAATCCAACGGCTGCACGTAACCGGAGTCGTAGTAGCCGCCGCCCTCGTCAAAGGTGATAAAGATGGCCGTGTCTTTCCACAGTGCGGGGTTAGCCTGCACTGCTGCCACTATCTTCTTGGCGAAGCCTTCAAAGAGATCCAGTTTTGAAGAGGATGGATGGCCGTCGACGAGCCCGCTGGGCTTTACGAAGGAAACGGCCGGCAACGTGCCGTTAGCGATGTCCGCGTATAGGTTCTTGGTGTCCTGGATATGAGCCGTGCGGACGTCCGCGATCGACATGATGGACGTGTCGTACTGAAACGGGTTGCAGATGTTGCAGTACTCATCCGTCTTCGCACCGATGGCCCCATAGTTGAGCTGATACGGATCAGGCACATAGTTGTCCCACTGATCACCGTAATACTTCCAGGAGATCTGGGCCTCCAGAAGACTGTCACCAATGCTGCGCGTAGCTGACGGCGGAATCGTGAATACCGTATTGTTTTTGCTGGTGTCGGTGAACGCGTTTTTGCCGTTACCGAAATAGCCGGGGTTGTAATTGTTCAAAAGATAGTAATGGCCCACTTCACAGTGCGGATCGACGGGATGCGGCAGCGACTGCAGATACCGCACGATCGTCGCAACTCCCGGCTGCTTGGGGTCGGCGCAGTTGCTGTAAGAGCCGCCCCCATACGAAGCCGAGCCGAACGAGCCCCCACCATAGCCGTCTTCCGTGTACCAGTTGTTGGTGCCGGAAGCGGGATTGGGGTTCTCAACCTCGTCCACGATGCCTGCGTTTGCGCTGCCCGCCGCCACCTCGACTTTGTGCGGCGGAGCCAACGGATGTCCGCTGCCGTCGCTGAACCAAATGGCATCGCCGTGACCCAGCATGATGTGGTTCGCGCCGGTGCCGCCATTTACGGATTGATGAAAGTTGTCACTCATCGCGTACGAGTCCGCGAGCTGCTTGAAATAGGGCACATCGCCGCGTTGCATATTGTAGAACCCAAGCGCCGTTGAGCCCTCGCCGGTCGTGTCTGCCTTGGGCGAATACTCAGTGCTGAAGTTGGCGGGTTGTTGCAGGCCATTGGTGCCGGCGCCGACTGTAACTTCAACCCAGGAGAACAAGCTGCTGTCGCAGCCCGAAGGACGCTGCGCAGTGGCGTGCTCCAATCCGCAATCCAGCTGTTGCCACATCTGGTAAAACCGGTGGACCGGGCTCGCCGCGTAGGAGTTGTAGACAAAGCTCCGGCCGTTCGTCAATTGAAAAGGACCCGGGGGCAGCGAATTGACTTCCGTGATGCGGGTGTCGGGCGTTTTGGACGTGAGTCCCGTGCCGCCGGAGACCAAATACTGATAATAATCTGACGGCAAGCCGTTTTCTGATTGCATCGCCAGAGTCAGGCTGTCGCCTTCAACAAAGGAATCATTGGGCCCACCAACGAGCGGAGCCGGCAGCACATTACCGGGAAACGACGCCTTTGCCGGATTCAGCAGAAACGCGTCGGCAGTGGGATCCAACGCAGCGTGTTGCTCCGCCTTGGAGAAGTTTGCACCGGGGCTGCCGTCGCTCTTGATGATTCCCTCGGAGAGGAGATTCCAAACGGTATCTCCGCCGTGCGGCACGTAGGTCGCGAAGACGTGGTCAAAGCTACGGTTTTCACCAATGATCACGATCACGTGCTTAATTGGCGTACTGGTTGTACCAAGGCCAGACGATTCTGCCGCGTTTGCCAATGGGGCGCCGATCGAGAACTGGAATAGTGCAAGTGAACTCAAGCCGATGCGCAAGCCATCAAGAGCGTGAGACACGATATTCTTTGGTTTCATACGCAATCTCCCTGGTGGTATCCCGCGAAACGTTGCGTAGGCTTTGTACCAATCATTTATTGCATCGGCGTGATCGTTACGTGACGGTGCGCCACACGTGCACGCTGCGGGATTCCTGGGAGGGGCCAATCGCTTGTGCCGGGTAGCGCGAGCGCGGCGATCTCGATCGTGCGCCCGCGACCTTGGTCAGCCCAGGTGCGTGCACCGGCTAAATGGTGCACAGCGGTGTGAATGAGCCAAGAGTCAATCCGCAGTGTGCACGGGCGGCCCAGCAGAGTCCGGGGCGTCTGCAGCGTTTGCTGCGCCCGCGGGCTCGACGCGCACGAGCCCCATCATCCCGCCATCTTCGTGTTCCAGAAGATGACAGTGATACATAAAGGTACCAACGGTGTTCGGATCACGAAAATCCATCCGCAGCCGCACGCTCGGATATTTCAGCATCCTACCGTTGAAGAACGGCACGTTGACAGTGTCCCGCAGAAAGGGCTCATTTACCGAAATGCCGGACCAATCGAGCAGAAGAAAGTGAATCTGGTGAATATGGAACGCATGTAATTCGGTGGAGCGGTTCTCGATGATCCAGTCCTCTACATCGCCCTGCCGCACCACAACGTTCGGCACGCCCGAGGTGGGATCAAACGCCGCGGGTGTCTGGCCGTCGACCGTAATGTAAAAGGTGGTGGCGCTATTGGGATTGCTTGGATCCTCGAGTTTTTCTGAAAAATACAAGCGCCTCACGCGCACGGGCGCGATGCTGCCCAGCCACGGAAGAGCGGGGGCAGGCAACGGCTTGGAGGCCGCGGGCAGGATTGAACGCGGCGGCGCATCCGCGGCTGCGACAATCGATGCAAGCGCGCGGTTTGGGTCATTCTCGCCGCCTTGGCCAGTATCGACGGTCCGAGTCACTAGGAGGCCCGAAACGCCCATGGGTGGCCCGGTTACGATGAATTCCACGCGAGCGCCCGGCGGTATGCCGATGTGATCGCTCCACTCAATTGCGGCTCCAGCACCGCGGGTTCCGTTGATCGGGACGCCATCGATGGCGACCACACCAAGCCGCTGCGCGGTGCGGCCAAAAAGCACAGCCAGATTCAAATAGGTAATTGCCGATGCGTTCAGCACGCGCCAGAGCTGTCGTTCTGCAGGCCTTATCGTGATGGTTGCGGGCGGGTAGTCAGGGTAAGGAACCGGAACGAAATTGACCGAGAGATCCTTCGCTGGCTGCCCGAACCCCGTGCCGTTATTAGCTGAATCGCCATCGCGATCGATGAACATTTTGGGCACCACCGGCTCGGACTTTGCAGGCGGTGCATTGGGGTTCATCAGGTCCTGGTCTCGAATAATGAGCACACGCTCCGGCAGGCCCGCAAGCTCGCGATTGGCGCGCTCGATGCCCTCGATGATGAGTGCGCCCGAGGCTCCGCCGAGCACTTGCGCCTTGCTGAATCCATGAATGTGAGGGTGGTACCAATACAGGCCGGGGGGCTCGTCAGCGGGAATGCGAAAGCGGTATTCGAAGGGCGGATCCCCAGGCTGAATCGATGTTTTCAGAACGTCGTCTTGGTGACAAACCGGCGGCAGGGTAAGTCCGTGAAAGTGCAGATTCGTTGATGTAGGCGACATAGCGGCGCTCGTGCACGGATCGGAGCGCGCTTGCGACATCGCATGAACGTGTGATCCGTGCAAATGTCTCACAGGAGATTCGGACTCGATCAAATCGTTCTTGAGACGCAGCACGAGCAAGTCGCCGGGACTTACGCGCAAAGTCGGTGATTGAGTGCCGTCAGCGAGAAGGTAACAGTATCGCGTTGAGCCGTCCTTCTCCTTGTAGTTGTGAATAGTCAGCGCAAGTGTCAAGACACCGTCCTGGCTCCGCAGGTCTTTGGGTTCCGGAACTTCCATTCCTGGTGCGGGGCGAGGACAGGGATCCTGAACGGCTTCCCGGGCGCCGGCCACGCGCCCTGACCCAATCCATGCAACCAGAAGGATCAAGCTGACTTTTGCAATATTCGCCACGGAGCGCGTGAAGGCACCCGAAAGCAGGCTTGATAAAAAAAGCCAAAAAGTCGGCCGTCCCTGATCCATTTTCCGGAACATGCTGCGATTTCACCGCCGCACACTGCAAGAGCCAGGCTACCTCGCGACCGTTACGGACGCGTGACAGACAAATTCCTTCGGGGGATCGCAGAAAAAGCGCGGAAGTGACGAGATTCTGCCTGGACGGCGCACGCCGCCGTGCCGCCATCAACGTAGGTGCAGCGATCTCTAGCGGGGCATCAGCGCCCCGCGACATATCCGGTCCAGGAGTTCCGGGAAGTCAATCCCGGCAGCCTTCGCGGCCTGTGGTAACAGACTGGTCGCCGTCATCCCGGGTAGCGAGTTTGCTTCAAGGCACCAGAAAACTCCTTGATCATCTCGTCTGAAGTCGATTCGGCTGTAGATACCGAGCTTCAGTACCGAGTGCGCGCGCAGCGCCTGTTCCTGCAGGTGGACGGATTCCACCTTGGATATATCGGCCGGGAATACTTCGCGCGCACCTCCGGCCTGATACTTGGACTGATAATCGAACACTTCTCCCGGAACGATAATCTCGCCAACCGGCAACGCGACGCGATCGAGTATGCCGACGGTGAATTCGCGGCCTGGAATGAATTTCTCCAGCATAACCTCCGCATCGTACGCTCGCGCCCGCTCGATAGCCGCGGGCAACCGCTCTGCTTCGCGAACGACGCTCAGTCCCACTGTTGATCCTTGCTTGTTGGGCTTGACGACCACGGGCCAGCCGAGAACGGCTTCAACCGCGTCACCTGCCGCCGGGACCATCAGCCAATCCGGAGTCAGAACGTCGACGGATCGAAACAGTCTCTTGCTCAGATCCTTGTCCATCGCGGCGGCGCTCGCGATGTGGTTGCTGCCCGTATACGCAAGGCCAGCCAAATCAAGCATCGCCTGAATCCGACCGTCCTCACCGGCGCCACCGTGGAGCGCTAGAAACACGACGTCTACTCCGCGAATGTCGAACGCGGAAGGCGATAGCGAAATTGCGCGCCCCCGCACATGCGCGATCTCACTTTGCGACGGGGGGCTGCGCGCGACGCCTGACCGAAGCAGCTTCTGCTCCTCGGCCGGCGCCAAGCGACCGGTTGCGGTGTCGACCGCAGATACTTCGTGGCCAAGATGCCGCAGTACTGGAATGATCTGCGCGGCGCTTGCAATCGACACATCCCTTTCTTCACTAGTTCCGCCGAATAAAACTGCAACCTTCACAACTACGAGCTCCTCGACGCCTAGGCCTGCGGCTTGACCGCCGAATGCGAGCGGATTATGCCTTGGATCAGTCCCGCCAGGCCGGCAAAGCCAAATTGAAAAAGGGCCGCTCGCCAGGGGTAATGCGAAAGTGCCGCAGCCGCTACGATAATTGGGACTCAGGTTCGCGAATGTCGGCGAGGGTACCTGAGAATTCAGTGCCTTAAATGATCCGCTGGGCGAAAATCAATCTCCGCGATGGCGCCAAGCTTGACCGTGTCCCCGACTCAGAAAGGCGCCGTAGCTCCAGCGCGTTGCGGCTCGCCATAGCATAGAGCGAATCTTACCGTTCAGGGCAGGAGTATGGAGATGAGGCGTCCGACGGTTCACTCTAAATGAGCGCTTGACGATGGTGAACGCCACCTTTCGCTCTCTGAACAGCTTCAACTATCGGGTTTGGGCTTGCGGGGCCATTGTGTCCAACGTGGGAACATGGATGCAACGCATTGCCCAGGATTGGCTCGTGCTCACGCAGCTCACCCACAAGAATGCCACAGCAGTGGGTGTGGTGATGGCGCTGCAGTTCGGACCGCAAATTCTCCTGCTCCCTCTGACTGGCTTTGCGGCGGATCATCTCAACCGGCGAAAGCTGCTCCTCGTCACTCAAGCGGCCATGGGTGCGCTCGCCTTGGGCCTCGGCATTTTCACCGTCACCGGCATTGTTCAGTTGTGGCATGTGTACGTGTTCGCGTTGGCGCTCGGCTGCGTGACTGCATTCGACGCGCCTGCGCGTCAGACGTTTGTAGCGGAGCTCGTCGGCGAATCGGCGCTGGCGAACGCAGTAGCCCTGAATTCCACATCGTTCAACGCCGGACGGATGATCGGCCCGGCCATTGCAGGCGTTCTCATCGCCTCAGTTGGCTCCGGCTGGGTGTTCCTTATCAACGCGGCCTCCTTTGTTGCGGTACTGTGCTCACTTAGTCTCCTGCGCGTCAGCGAACTCCATCTGAAGAGCGGAATTCTCCAAACCCGCGGGAGATTCGCCGACGGATTTCGCTATGTATGGAATCGTCCTGATCTGAAAGCTGCCCTCCTCATGCTGTTTTTGATTGGAACATTTGGACTCAACTTCCCGATCTTCATTGCAACCATGTCCGTCACGGTCTTTCATGCGGGAGCAGGCCAATACGGTCTGCTTACCTCGACCATGGCGATTGGATCTGTCGCGGGGGCCCTACTGGCTGCCAGGAGAGCAAAGCCCAGCATTACGTTGCTGCTCAGTAGCGCGGCAATCTTCGGGTTCGGCTGCGCACTAGGAGCTATCGCACCCAACTACGGACTCTTTGGCATAACGCTTGTTGTCATCGGCGTCGCCGTTCAGACTTTCACCACCTCGACAAATAGCTTGGTGCAGCTGTCAACCGAGCCCGCCGTACGTGGCCGGGTGGTAGCCATTCTCCTCGCCATAGCCCTGGGAGGTACGCCGATCGGCGCGCCTTTTGTCGGTTGGGTCGCCGACACGTTTGGCCCGCGCTGGGCGCTTGGCGTCGGCGCCGCTGCGGGTTTGGCAGCGGCAATCGTCGCGATCCATTATCTGGCCAAGTATCATCGCCTGCGCGTGCGCATCGATGCCGGACGTCTGCGACTCAGCGTCGATAACCACGGCGGCGCGGGGCCGCCGCCTGTTTAATCAGCGCCAGCAAAGCCTCGCGATCTCAAGTTGGTTTTGTGCAGACTGTACGCGCCATTGGCTTTCAATGAGCTCAGGCGTTTGAATCTGCGGCGTTGCGAGCTGCCGCAAGTTCTAGCGGCCTGCCAGGCCCGCCAGCGCAGCATCCAAGCATGTCACCAGCGTATCCGAGTCCGCGGCGCTGAAGGGCATGGGCGGCCGGATCTTGAGGACGTTGTGGAACGGGCCATCAGTGCCGATCAAAACCCCCGCTTCGCGCATGCAATTGACGACCTCGGTCGCCTCCCGAGCGGCCGGTTCCAACGTATCGCGGTTTCTGACGAGCTCGACGCCAAGAAAGAACCCTGATCCGCGCACGTCCCCGATCAGCGCGTAGCGCTCCATGAGTGAGCGCAGCGCTGCGCGCAGCTGCGAGCCGATCTTTTGGGCATGCGCCTGTAAATGCTCCCGTTTCACAACATCGAGCACAGCGGCTCCCACCGTGCACGAGACCGTGCTACCGCCGAAGGTGCTGAAAAATTCCAAACCATTATCGAACGATTCCGCAATCTCGGGCGTGGTGACGACCGCTCCTAGCGGATAACCGTTGCCGATGGGCTTGCCGAGAACGACTATATCCGGCACGACGTGCTGCTGTTCGAAGCCATAAAAATATCCACCGAGGCGGCCGTAGGCAGTTTGCACCTCATCGGCAATGCACACACCGCCCGCTTCGCGGACCTTGGCGTACACCGCCGCCAAGTAGCCCTCGGGCAATAGGATCTGGCCCCCGACACTGGGGCAGCTTTCGGCGATAAATCCACAAAGACGCTTGCGTTGCGCCTCGAGTTGCATAATGCATTCGTTTACGGCCCACGCGTACTTCTCGCCTGCGCGCGGATCCGTAGATTTATGTTCGCCCCGGTACACATCTGGAAGAGGCGCTATGTGCACCCAAGGCTCCCGAGCGGATTGCAGGCCGTCAGTCTTGTAAGGACTGATGTGGGTGAGAGTCGTAGTGTTGCCGTGATAGGCAGAATCGAGCACGATGAGATCGTTCGCTTGCGTATGTGTGCGCGCGAGGCGCAAGGCGAGCTCGTTGGCCTCGCTCCCCGAATTGACGAAGAAGCACACACTAAGCGGCTCGGGCAGCGTCAATGTGAGGCTTTCGGCATATTGTTCGAGGCTTGAGTGCAAGTAGCGCGTGTTGGTGTTGAGCAATGCCAACTGCTTGGTAGCTGCGCGTACAACCTCCGGATGGCAATGTCCCACGTGCGGCACATTGTTGTAGCCGTCAAGATAGCGTCTGCCACTTTGATCGAAAAGATACTGCATTGTCCCGCGCACGATGTGCAGCGGCTGACGATAGCTCAACTTCACACTGGGGCCGATCAACCTGCGGCGGGCGCCGAGAAGGGCGCTGGCGGCATCGTTATCAACATTCATAGGTGTTCGGTGGCGCGGTGAAACAGGTTCTGCACGGTCTTTTTCGGTATCGATCCCAAATGCTGTAACAGCATCCAAGCCGGTCCCGCCGTAACGAGTTGATACGCATCGCCGCTTTTCACCTGTGCATTGTACGCCGCGTAGCACAAGCTCATGCACAGGCGCGTGGTCATGAGAGGATACAGCGCTTCGATCTCATTCCAGGTCAGGGGAAATCGAGCGTGGAAGCCGCGGATGATCGGCACTGCGGCATCCAGTGGATCCGGCTGATCGAGGAGCGCGTATGCCAGCGCAATAGCCAAATCGCAAACCACGGCCGAATGCACCATATCTCCGAAATCGATCAAGCCAACCACGCGGCCGTCTTTTACGAGCACGTTGTAGTCGTTGGCATCACCATGAATGAGACTATGGCGCAGGGCTTTCCATTCGATGCTGTCCCAGGCATGCATGAACTGCCGCACGATCAGCTGCTGCTCGCCGGTCAGCAGTGGTAAGTGCGCAAGCGCCAGATCCGCGCGCTTCACGTCCCAATGCAGCTCGCGATGCATTGCCGGATGTGCGAAACCTTGCAGCGCCCAATCGACTTCGGCCAGTACAGCGCCCAAAGAAGTAAGCAGCGCATTGTCATGCGGCGACGCGTGAACGAAAATATCACCGTCCAGCCAGGTCAGGAGTCGCATAAAGTACGACCCGCCATGCGCATCCCTGATCAGCACCATATCCTCGCCCGAGGATGCCGGAATTAACCGCGGCAGAGCCAGATGCGGGGAACGCCGCGCCGCATGCCGAAGCGCCGCATTTTGGAGTTCGAGAACCGACCTGTCTTCATCCGACTTGGCTATCTTCAGGACATACTTCGCGCCTGCGCCAGCCTCTAGGGCGAAGTTCTGATCGCGCTCGCTCGGCAGAATTGCGGCTGCGACAGTCAGTCCGTAAACATTCCGCGCGAGGCTTTCCGCATCTGCAATCGCGAGCTGCGGTGTAGTATCGACGCTCACATGGCTCTCGTACGAATCTCAGGAACAGCTGGAAAGGGGTACAATCGATTGCCTCCGGCGCAGATAAACACGCTTGCTCGACGGCTGTAGCGGCGGCTACGGCCGATTAAATGCCATGTAGATTCTGAGCTCGTCCCTGGTGAGTAGTCCCGCGCGCCAAGGTGTTTGGAAAGCTCCTACCGGTACTCCATTGAGGTTGTTGGCACGCCAAGCGTTTCGCAAGCTGCCTTATGAGATAATATTCGCTCAAAGCGAAGAGTCCTCGTCGCCACAATGGAATTCGATATTTCTAGGCGTTATACGCCTCATCGTCAACGTAACCCCGGTGCCGTCCGGCGGTAATCATTAATATAATCAAGCGTCCGGAGCGATGCGAAGATCCGACCGTCGAACGCTGTGCAGTGCCGCTCAACACTGGTGGCAATGGGGTCGAGGTGAAGCATTGATTTCACACCACAAAAACTCATCCCCCAGGCTGCTGGGCCGGAGACTGCATGAAGACACTGCCGTGGCTGCCGTTCCTACCCCTGCTCGCGCTCGCAGCCGGCGCGCCGGCGGTTGCACAAATTAAGACCGACAACGTAGTCCTGATCGTCAGCGATGGCCTGCGCTGGCAGGAGATCTTCACCGGTGCTGATCCCACGCTTCTCAACGAGAAGCACGGCGGCATCTGGGCGACCGAGGCGAGCCTTCGGGAGCGTTTTTGGAATGACGATCCGACGGTGCGCCGTCGGCTGCTGTTCCCTTTTCTTTGGGACGTAGTCGCAAAGCAGGGCCAGTTTTTCGGCAATCAGACCAAGGGCAGCATTGCGCGGCTTACAAATGGGCTCGCCTTCTCTTACCCGGGCTACAACGAGATGCTGACTGGGCATGCGGATCCGCGCATCAATAGCAACGAGTACGGCCCAAATCCGAATGTCAGCGTCTACGAGTGGCTGAACCAGGCGGCCGACCTGCAGGGCCGGGTGGCCGCGTTCGCCTCCTGGCATGCCTTTACGGACATCTTCAACGAATCGCGCAGCCACCTCATTCTTCAAGCGGGGTCGATGCGTTCGGAGGAAAACCGCTCGGGCCCGCGGGAGGCGCTACTCACGCAGCTCTACGCGCAAACGACTGAGCTCGAACCGGGAGACGTCTGGGATGCCTTTCTGCAGATCCCGCTCATCGACTACGTAAAGAGGGCGCAGCCGCGCGTGCTGTTCGTCGGCTACGGCGAGACCGACTGGTGGGCGCACATAGGCCATTATGACCTGGTGCTCGAGAGCGCCCACCACATGGACGCCTTCGTGCGCGAGCTTTGGGAGACGATGCAGGCTATTCCCCAGTACCGCGGGCGGACGACATTCATCATCACCTGCGATCATGGCCGCGGCAGCGGGCTCGAGGAATGGAAGGAGCACGGCGTCAAGCAGCATGGGTCCGAGAACGTATGGATCGCGGTCATGGGGCCGGACACGCCCCCACTTGGCGAACGCTCCGGGCCGCCGGCCGTGACCCAGGGACAGATCGCCGCAACCGTCGCCGCGTTTCTTGGTCGCGACTTCCGTACGGCCGTTCCCGCGGCCGCGGCGCCTTTGCCGGTGCTAGGCGCACCTTAGCCTAACCTCGGCATGCTCGGCCGGTGACCGCGGCGGCAGTTCGCGCGCGCACGGCTTGAGTGCTCGGCCGTCTTGCCGAAGCCACCGACCCCGGGCTCGATCATGACTCAAACGGATCCACTTGCCGGCCGGCATAAGTGATGCCGGTTGCCTGGGTGCGGATCCGCCGCCCTGTCATTACTCCCACAGGAAAGCTATCCATAGGCCGCCACGGTGCATAATCGGCACCCTACCAGCCGGGACATTAGCCATCATGGATATCGATCTGCGGGAGATCGCTTATGCACCGACGATTGGCGTGCGGCGCATGCACGAAACGCCACTCGTTGCCGCCACAGAGGCCAGCCTCAAAGGCTATGGCTGTCTTGTCGATGATCCCAAGAATTTCCCGATCGAGATCGTCCGCTGGCCCGCCCAAGGCTGGCGCCCGATCGACGCGAATTCTGGCAACCAGGGCGGCGTTGTCGAAGGCTTGTTCGAATTTTGCTGGAAGGGTGAAACGCTCTACGCCCGCAACAACGCTGTGGGCGACAGCTATCTTTTCGGCTGGAGCAACTGGCCGGAAGAGGCCGCCGCGAGCACCTCGGATAGGCTGCGCGAACGCGCCCTGATATGGCGCGCCAATTATCACCCGGACGGCGGCCAGCTGTTCTATCCGCTCAACGGTCATAGCTTCGTGGTGCCGCTCGCACTTCCCGGGGACGATGTGACACCGGACAAGTTTGTCTCGTTCTGGTGCAACGGCGACCGTGGTCTCTATCTGCATCCTAATGTGTGGCACGGGGCCGTTGTGCCATTGGACGATGAGGCAGAGTTCCTCGACCGCCAGGGCCGCGTCCATGCACGTGTCTCGGTCGACTTCGTCAAGGAGTTCGGCTGCTACCTCGCCGCTCCGCTGCGACGGCCCTAGCAGGCAGGTATAATTTTTTGCAGCGCACTGGAACGCCAACTACTGTTGCCCAGGTGCCCGGAACGAGCTGCGAGTTCGCGACCTTCTGATCGCAAAATCTGCGTTCGCCTGCTCAAAAGTGGTTTGCAACGAGAGTCTCGCCAGATACGTCACCATTGGCGATGGTCCGCCTGCGTGCGGCCTCCTATGAGCTTTGCAAATCGGTGCAGAAGCTTGCGGCGCGCCCTGCCTCCCACGCATCAGCTGTACACTCGCGGTGAGTCGCCTAAATAATGCACCATGCCTGAGACTCACCGTATCTTGCGCATAATCGTTCTCACGACCGCCACCTTACGCTCAAGCTCGACGCACCAGAACGGCTCGATTCCTTCGCAACTGTAGCGCGCCTTGGTTCACGGCCCGGAATGGCGGCGTGCTGCAAGCGTCTCAATTTGATGAGAGTGGTCGCCGCGCGGTACCGATCCTGTGAGATAGATCACTGCTCCAAATAACCCGCCGTGCCTTGATCTGTCACCGTCGTCCTGAATGTTCGCTGGTACAGGTTCGGATGCGAATGCAAGTCATCGATTTTACTGAGTACAAGACCCGCAAGGCTGCTGAGCAACGGGAACTCCAAACCGCGTCCGCGTCCCCGCATATGCCGTACGTTTGCATCATGAACCGATTGGTTCTTAATCCCGACACCAGCGACTGCGGATGC